>Ga0302196_10003702_pt1 | contig 13977 bp, 15 predicted proteins | sample II_Bog_N1_3_FD_198794 | JGI IMG/M metagenome (GOLD analysis project Ga0302196, IMG submission 198794) | Peat permafrost microbial communities from Stordalen Mire near Abisko, Sweden - II_Bog_N1_3 | ecosystem: Environmental > Terrestrial > Soil > Wetlands > Peat | place: Sweden: Abisko...
GCTCTGACTCGATGCGCTGCTTGACGGCGATGGCCTCGGACGCCGTCTTGGCCGTGAAGCTCTTGCGTTGGCCATGCACCTCGAAGCGTACGGAGTACGACTCGTCGAGCACCGTGGTCGTTGGCTTGTGACCCTGCTCACGGAGCTGGGCGACGTATTGGGCAGCGTCTGCCTGCTTGTCGAAGGGGAAGAGCTGCGTCAGCTCGGGGCGTTTCTTGACAGAAACCTGCGTGCGAGAGCGGTTCTCGATATGAGCCATTGAGGAAGTTCCAGTTAGGTTAGGAACTCCGTATAGGCAAACCGCTGCCGCGTGATTCGCTCATTTTCACGAGCGGTGGCTCTGGCGACCCACAGAACACCCACTTGGTGCTCTTCTTGAAGATCAAGCGACTCGGAAAGGTCGTTGATCTACAAGGAAAATCCTGGTCGGGGTGAGAGGATTCGAACCTCCGGCCTCTACGTCCCGAACGTAGCGCTCTACCAGGCTAAGCTACACCCCGATGTTCCTGCGCGTTGCGCGTCGCCATGCGCTGGCGACTGCATTCCGCAGAGCTATGGATTCTCGCACATTTTTCTCGGCCCAGGCAAGTGGGGCGGCCGAGAAGGCGTCAGGAGGAGCGCTCGACGGAGCGTTCGCACAGCTCCAGCAGCAGCGTCTTGGCCTCCGACTCGGGCAGCGCGGCCAGTTGGTCGCGCGCCAGGTCGGCCTCGCTTCGTGCGGCCGCGCGCGTGGCGTCGATGGCCCCGGTGCGTCGCACGATCTGGACGATCTCGCCCAGGCGTTCCACCTCGCCCTGCTCGATGGCCTGGCGGATCAGCGCGCTCTCCTCGGGTGTGCCGTGCGCCATGGCGAACAGCAGCGGCAGCGTGGGCTTGCCCTCGCGCAGGTCGTCGCCCACGTTCTTGCCGAGCGCGGCCGGATCGCCTTCGTAGTCGAGCAGGTCGTCGATCAGCTGGAACGCGGTGCCCAGCGAGCGGCCGAAGTTGGCGCAGGCGTCCTCGATCTCGCGCGGCGCATCGGCGATCACCGCGCCCAGGCGCGCGCTGGCCTCGAACAGCTTGGCCGTCTTGTAGCGGATGACGCGCAGGTAGTCCTCGACGGCCAGGTCGGCGTCGTGCATGTTCATCAGCTGCAGAACCTCGCCTTCGGCGATGACGTTGGTGGCGTCGGCCAGCACGTCGAGCACGCGCATGCGGCCCACTTCCACCATCAGCTGGAACGCGCGCGAGTAGAGGAAGTCGCCCACCAGCACGCTGGCGGCGTTGCCGAACAGCGCGTTGGCGGTGGCGCGGCCGCGGCGCAGCGCCGACTCGTCGACGACGTCGTCGTGCAGCAGCGTGGCCGTGTGGATGAATTCGATGATCGCCGCCAGCTCGAACCGGCTGGGGCCCGAGAACGACAGCGCGCGCGAGAACAGCAGCACCAGGCGCGGACGGATCCGCTTGCCGCCGGCGCCGACGATGTAGTTCGCGATCTGGTCGACGAGCGCGACTTCGGACGTCAGCCGGCGGCGGATGACCTCGTCGACCGCCTGCATTTCGGCGGCCATCGGATCGACGGGCAGGGGCGCGTAGGTGAGGGGGGCGTTCACGACGGTTGGCGGCAGGGGAAACCAGCATTATAGGAAGCCTGGGCGCCCGCAGTCCGGTCACCGACCAGTACTTTGACGTTCCGGATGCTTGCTGGTATGATCGAGGGCTTCGCCGACTTTTGGCTGAACCCAGCGTGCCTGGGCCGGTTGCCACCGCATGACCACATGCGGGGCCCCACCGGCCGGGGCGACTCCTCGAAATGCAAGTTTCGACCGCGTCGTCCGGGAGGCAGGCCACGCCGTTCAGCCGTCGGCCGAAGAGAAGTTGTCAACTGAAAGGTCATATATGTACGCGGTCGTAAAAACCGGTGGCAAGCAATACAAGGTTGCTGCCGGCGAAAAGATTAAGGTAGAACAGATTGCTGCGGACGTTGGCCAGGAAATCGTGTTGGATCAGGTTCTCGCTGTCGGAAACGGCGCGGAACTGACGGTCGGCGCGCCCCTGGTCGCGGGTGCAAGCGTGAAGGCTACCGTGGTTGCCCAAGGTCGTCACGACAAGGTTCGCATCTTCAAGATGCGCCGTCGCAAGCACTACCAGAAGCATGGCGGTCATCGCCAGCACTTCACCGAACTCGAGATCTCGGCGATCAACGCGTAAGCGTCGACCCCCCGACTCATTGCACAGGAGCTAATGCACCATGGCACAGAAAAAAGGCGGCGGTTCGACCCGGAACGGCCGCGACTCACAACCGAAGATGCTGGGCGTGAAGCGCTACGGCGGTGAAACCGTTTCGGCGGGTTCCATCATCGTTCGCCAACGCGGCACCAAGTTCCACCCGGGCGACAACGTCGGCATCGGCCGCGACCACACGCTGTTCGCGCTGGTCGACGGCAAGATCTCGTTTGCCACCAAGGGCAGCCTGAACCGTCAAACCGTGTTCGTGACCCCGCTGTAAAAACGCGGATCCGTCTTCACTTCGGTTTGCGTGAGCCCCGGCGTGCCGGGGCTTTCTCGTTTATTGTTCTGAAGTCGGCACCGCCGCAAGGAAGTACCTCCCATGAAATTCGTTGATGAAGCCGTAATCGATATCGCCGCCGGCAACGGTGGCGCAGGCTGCATGAGCTTCCGTCGTGAGAAGTGCATTCCGTTCGGCGGCCCCAACGGCGGCAACGGCGGCAAGGGCGGCAGCATCTGGTTCGTGGGCGACCGCAACCTGAACACGCTGATCGACTACCGCTTCAACCGCCGCCACGAGGCGCGCAACGGCGAGTCCGGCCGCGGCTCCGACCAGTTCGGCGCGGCGTCGGAAGACATCGTGCTGCGCGTGCCCGTGGGCACGATGGTCAAGGATTTCGAGACCGACCAGATCCTGGCCGAGCTCATCGAGCCCGATGTTCCCGTGCTGCTCTGCAAGGGCGGCGACGGCGGCTTCGGCAACCTGCACTACAAGACCAGCACCAACCGCGCGCCGCGCCAGAAGACGCCGGGCTGGCCGGGCGAAGAGAAGAAGGTGCGCCTCGAGTTGCGCGTGCTGGCCGACGTCGGCCTGCTGGGCATGCCCAACGCCGGCAAGTCCACGCTGATCACCGCGATCTCCAATGCGCGTCCGAAGATCGCCGACTACCCGTTCACCACGCTTCATCCGAACCTGGGCGTCGTGCGCGTCGCCCCGGAGAAGAGCTTCGTCGTGGCCGACATCCCGGGCCTGATCGAGGGCGCCGCCGAAGGCGCCGGCCTCGGCCACCAGTTCCTGCGCCACCTGCAGCGCACCCGGTTGCTGCTGCACGTGATCGACATGGCGCCGTTCGACGCCGGCGTCGACCCGGTCAAGCAGGCCAAGGCGCTGGTCAAGGAGCTCGAGAAGTACGACCCCGAGCTGGCCGCCAAGCCGCGCTGGCTGGTGCTCAACAAGCTCGACATGGTGCCGGTCGAAGACCGCGAGGCCCACTGCAGGGACTTCGTCAAGCGCCTGAAGTGGAAGGGCCCGGTCTTCCAGATCTCGGCCCTCGCCCGCGAAGGCCTGCAGCCGATGCTGCACGCCATCTACGAGCACGTGCACGCGCAGGTGGAGCAGCTGGCGCCGCCGGTCGATCCGCGCTTCGAGGAGACGATGCCCGTGGCGGCGCCTGTCGTCGACGAGCCGGTGCGCCCGGTGCGCGGCCCGAAGAAGGTCGTTGCCAAGGCCGCCAAGGCTGACAACGACGAGCCGGTGGATCCGCGCTTCGCGCCGCTCGAGCCCGAGCCCGAACTCGAGACCGAGGCTGCCGCCCCGGCGGCCGCGCCCGCCCGGCGCCGCACCCGCGCGGCATGACGTCGGACGCGGCGTCCTCCGCGGCCGCCGCTGCCGCAATCAACGACGAACTGCGCACCGCGCGCCGCATCGTCGTCAAGGTCGGCTCCAGCCTGGTCACCAACGAAGGCCGCGGCGTCGACGCCGAGGCCATCGGCAACTGGTGTCGCCAGATGGCCGCGCTGGGCCAGTCGGGCCGCGAGATCGTGATGGTCTCGTCGGGCGCCATCGCCGAGGGCATGAAGCGCCTGGGCTGGACGGCGCGTCCGAAGCAACTGCACGAGCTGCAGGCCGCCGCGGCCGTCGGCCAGATGGGCCTGGCCCAGATGTACGAGAGCAAGCTGCGCGAGCACGGCTTCGGCAGCGCGCAGGTGCTGCTCACGCACGCCGACCTGGCCGACCGCGAGCGCTACCTCAACGCGCGCTCGACGCTGGTCACGCTGCTGGGCCTCAAGGTGATCCCGGTCATCAACGAGAACGACACGGTGGTCACCGACGAGATCAAGTTCGGCGACAACGACACCCTCGGCGCGCTGGTGGCCAACCTCGTCGACGCCGATGCTTACGTGATCCTCACCGACCAGCCGGGCCTCTACACCGCCGATCCGCGCAGGAACCCCGACGCGACCTTCGTCGCGCGCGCCCGCGCGGGCGACCCGGAGCTGGAGCGCATGGCCGGCGGCGCCGGCTCGTCCATCGGCCGCGGCGGCATGCTCACCAAGATCCTCGCGGCCAAGCGTGCGGCCGGCTCGGGCACCAGCACGGTCATCGCATGGGGCCGCGAGCCCGACGTCCTGCTGCGCCTGGCCGCGGGCGAACCCATCGGCACGTTGCTCGCCGCGCAGACCGCCAAGGTCGCCGCGCGCAAGCGCTGGATGGTCGACCACCTGCAACTGCGCGGCGCGGTGGTGGTGGACGACGGCGCGGCCATCAAGCTGCGCGAGGAAGGCAAGAGCCTGCTGCCGATCGGCGTGCGCGAGGTGGAGGGCGAGTTCCACCGCGGCGACGTGATCGCGGTGCGCGGGCTCGACGGCCGCATGGTGGCGCGCGGCCTGGCCAACTATTCGTCGGCCGAGGCGCGCCTCATCGCGCGCAAGCCGTCGTCGCAGATCGAGGCGGCGCTGGGCTACGCGAACGAGCCCGAGCTGGTGCACCGGGACAACCTGGTGCTGGGCTGAGGCCGGTCATCGAAGCCTGTCATCCTGCGCGAAGTCGCAGGATCCACGCGAACCGATACATGGCCTCAGGGGTGGATTCCGCGACTTCGCGCGGAATGACGGCGCCAGAACTGCGCGCGCGCCATGACGGATCAGCGCGCGGCGAGATCGTCCGCCGGCGGCCGCGAGTCATGCAGCGTCTCGTTCTCCACCGCGTCGGGCGGCAGGTCGCTGGGCAGGTCGTGATCGTCGCGCGGCCCACGCGGACCGCCGCGCAAGTAGCGGTTGTGGTAATTCGTCTTGGGCAGGAAGCGCGCGAGTTCGGTGAGCGCCAGTTGATACACCCCGCGCTTGAATTCGATCACCACGTCCAGCGGAACCCAGTAATCGTTCCAGCGCCAGGCGTCGAATTCGGGGTGGTCGGTGGCGCGCAGATTCATGTCGCTGTCGCGGCCCATCAGCTTGAGCAGGAACCAGATCTGTTTCTGGCCGCGATAATGGCCGCGCGCATCCTTGCGGATGTAGTGCTCCGGCACTTCGTAGCGAAGCCAGTCGCGCGTTCGCGCGAGAATCTTCACGTGGTCGGGCAGCAGCCCCACCTCCTCATGCAGCTCGCGGAACATCGCCTGCTCGGGCGACTCGCCGTATTTGATGCCCCCTTGCGGGAATTGCCAGGAATGCGTACGCAGACGCTTTCCCCAGAACACCTGGTTGCGCGAGTTGAGCAGCACAATGCCGACGTTGGGCCTGAAGCCCTCTCGGTCGAGCATAATCTGACCCCGATTCTTTAACTGCAGCCATTATTGCACCGGCTGTACATAAAACACGAGTTCGCGTTTTTCCGCATAAGCGCCGAAGAATCGTGAATCCTCGATGACAACCCGGTAACCTTGCGCCCATGAAAGCCTCCCAGTTCTTCGTTTCCACGCTCAAGGAAGCCCCCGCCGACGCGGAAGTGACCAGCCACAAGCTCATGACCCGCGCCGGGATGATCAAGAAGCTTGGCGCGGGCATCTACAACTACATGCCGATGGGCCTGCGGGTGATCCGCAAGGTCGAGGCGATCGTGCGCGAGGAAATGAACCGCGCCGGCGCCGTCGAGCTGTCGATGCCCGTCGTCCAGCCGGCTGAGTTGTGGGAAGAAAGCGGTCGTTTCAGCAAGATGGGGCCGGAATTGCTGCGCCTGAAGGATCGGCACGACCGCGACTTCGTGATGCAGCCCACCTCGGAAGAGGCGATCACCGACATCGCGCGCCAGGAACTGCGCAGCTACAAGCAGCTGCCCAAGAATTTCTACCAGATCCAGACCAAGTTCCGCGACGAACGCCGCCCGCGCTTCGGCATCATGCGCGGCCGCGAGTTCACGATGAAGGACGCCTACTCGTTCGACCGCAGCGAGGCGGCCGCCATCGAGAGCTATCACGTGATGCGCAACGCCTACCGCGCGATCTTCGACCGCTTCGGCCTGAACTACCGTCCCGTGGCGGCCGATTCCGGCGCGATCGGCGGCGACAAGTCCGAGGAATTCCAGGTCATCGCCGATACCGGCGAAGACGCGATCGCCTACTGCCCCACCTCCGACTACGCTGCCAACATCGAGGCGGCCGAAGGCGTCGCCCTGATCGCCGTCCGCGGCGCGGCTGCGAGCACGCTCACGAAGACGCCGACGCCCGGCAAGAGCACCTGCGCCGACGTGGCCGCGCTCTTGAACCTGCCGCTCGCGAGCACGGTGAAGTCGCTCGTGCTGGCCACCGACGAGCTCGACGACAAGGGCGACGTGAAGAAGGCCACCGTGTGGCTGCTGCTGCTGCGCGGCGATCACGACATGAACGAGGTCAAGGTCGGCAAGGTTGCCGGCCTGAAGGACGGCTTCCGCTTCGCGACGCCCGCCGAGATCGACGACCATTTCGGCTGCAAGCCCGGCTACCTGGGGCCGATCGGCCTGAAGAAGCCGGTCAAGGTCATCGCCGACCGCACCGTCGCCAACATGAGCGACTTCGTCTGCGGCGCCAACGAGCCCGACTTCCACTACACCGGCGCCAACTGGGTGCGCGACCTGCCCGAGCCCGACCTCGTGGCCGACATCCGCAACGTCGTCGCCGGCGACCCGTCGCCAGACGGCCAGGGCGTGCTCGCCATCGACCGCGGCATCGAGGTAGGGCAGGTGTTCTACCTGGGCACCAAGTACTCGAAGGCCATGAACGCCAACTTCCTCGACGAGACGGGCAAGCCCCAGCCGTTCGAGATGGGCTGCTACGGCATCGGCGTCACCCGCGTGGTGGCCGCGGCCATCGAGCAGAACAACGACGCGCGCGGCATCATCTGGCCGGTGGCGCTGGCCCCGTTCACGGTGGTGCTGTGCCCGATCGGCTACGACCGCAGCGCCGAGGTGAAGGCCGCGGCCGACAAGCTGCACGACGAGCTCGTGGCCGTGGGCGTGGACGTGCTGCTGGACGACCGCGGCGAGCGCCCCGGCGCGATGTTCGCCGACTGGGAGCTGATCGGCGTGCCGCAGCGCGTGGTGATCTCCGACCGCGGCTTGAAGGAAGGCCAGCTCGAGGTGCAGGGTCGCCGCGAAGACAAGGCGAGCACCGTGGCGCTGGGCGACATCGTCGCCGACCTGCGAGCGCGCCTGGCGGCATGACGTTGTCGCTCGCCCGGCGCAGGGCCGTCGCCGGCCTGATCGCCGGTGCGGCGCTGCTTGGCTGCGCGCCGGCCGCCTTCGCGGGCGCGCAGATCGAGGAGCCGCTCGCCGACGCCGTGCGCACCGCGCTGAGCGCGGCGATCGCCCAGAGCGCGCCGCCGCCCGAGCTCAGGTTCGACAACATCGACCAGCGCCTGGCCTACCTGCGCTGGCTCGGGGCGATGAGCGAGCGGCTCAAGAAGAGCAAGAGCGAAGGCCACGAGCGCATCGAGTTCCTGCAGACGATCTGGTACGAAAGCCGGCGCGCGGGCCTCGAGCCGGCCCTGGTGCTGGGCCTGGTGCAGGTCGAGAGCGGCTTTCGCAAGTACGCGATCAGCGTCGCCGGCGCACGCGGCTACACGCAGGTGATGCCGTTCTGGGCGCGCCAGATCGGCGACGGCGACGCGGCGCGGCTGTTCGTGATGCAGGTCAACCTGCGCTTCGGATGCGTGATCCTGCGCCACTACCTCGACGTCGAGAAGGGCGACCTGTTCATGGCGCTGGGCCGCTACAACGGCAGCCGCGGGCAGGCGGCGTATCCCGACATGGTGCTCGGCGCGCGCAAGCGCTGGGAGTGGACGGATCCGCACGCGGTGGCGGCGTCGGCGCCGGCTTCCGGGACTCGCTAGTGCAGTGTTCGGTGCTAAGCGGTGCATAAGTGCCGATTGGCGCCGAACACTGCACTAGAGTCCGTTCCAGCGCCGCGGCGTCGCGCCGTCGACGCCCAGCATCTCGATGACGCGCTCCACCGTGTCGTCCACCATCTCGGCGATCGACTGCGGCTTGTTGTAGAACGCCGGCAGAGGCGGGAAGACGACGCCGCCCATCTCGGTGACGGCGGTCATGTTGCGCAGGTGGGCCAGGTTGAACGGCGTCTCGCGCACCATCAGCACGAGGCGGCGCCGCTCCTTGAGCATGACGTCGGCGGCCCGCGTGAGCAGGTTGTCGCCGAAGCCGTGGGCGATCGCGGCCAGCGACTTCATCGTGCATGGCGCCACCACCATCGCCTGCACGCCGAAGCTGCCGCTGGCGATGCAGGCGCCGATGTCGCCCACCGGCCAGGCGTACGTGGCCTTGGCAACGAGCTCGTCGCGCGACAGGCCCAGCTCGTGGTGCACGTTGATGACGCCCGAAGACGTGACGACGAGGTGGGTCTCTGCCCCCAGGTCGCCCAGGCGTTCCAACAGGCGTACGCCGTACGCTGCGCCCGAGGCGCCGGTGATGCCGACGACGATCGCCGGGCGGGCGCTCAAGCGGCCAGCAGCGGCTGCAGCTCACCGGCTTCGTACATCTCCATCAGGATGTCCGAGCCGCCGACGAACTCGCCGTTGACGTACAGCTGCGGGATCGTGGGCCAGTTCGCGTAGTCCTTGATGCCCTGGCGTACTTCGCCGTCCTCGAGGACGTTGACGGTCTTCAGCTCGGTGACGCCGCAGGCCTTCAGGATCTGGATGGCTCGGCCGGAGAAGCCGCATTGCGGGAATTGGGCGGTGCCCTTCATGAACAACACGACCTTGTTGTTCTTGACGAGTTCATCGATGCGTTGCTGGACGTCGGACATGGCGGTGCAATTCAGGGAAAGGCGCACTCAGGCGCGGATCCTGCGTTTATAAGCCAAACGGCTTGGCTTCGCATCGGAAAGGCCAAGCCTCTTCTAGAACGAATAGCGCATGTTGACCGCCATGATGGGCGCCCAGCGCAACTGGCTGGTGACGTCGTCGAGGCTGCTGGCGCTGTTGAACAGGCCGTGGCCGTGGTTCTGCGACGCGAGGCCGAAGTCGGCGTTCAGGCTCAGCTGGCTGTTGAAGTACAGGTGGCTGTAGCCCAGGCCGACGTAGGGCAGGCTTTGCAGCGGGTCGGGTCGGGTTTCGTAGAGGGACTGTGACTGGGCCAGGCCAACGATGCCGGTGCTGGCGCGGAAGCCGCCGAGGAGCGTGCCCGTGTTGCCCTGGGCCGGATCGAAGAAGTAGTAGTCGCCGAGCAGCCGGATGGAGTTGTGGTTGCTTGTGAGCGCATACTCACTGTTGAGATGGCTTGCAGACGGGATGTCCTGCGTTCGCTGCGTCAATCCCTGGGCCTCGGAAGCCATCGCCAACACCGCGAGCGCTGCGCACGCGGCGGTCTGGAGGGCGAGGCGCGTGGCGCGCTGTGTCGAATGCGAATGTCCCATCGTCGGCTCCCGAATCGCCTCTTTCGAGGCTAAGACCAGACTCCTGCGAAATCGATGCTACGCCTGTCGTCGTGCTGGAGATATCGGCAAACAGCCCGCTTTCTCCAGCTTCATTACCTCCTGTGACTTCGCGGGGACGTGCACACGATACCGCGGAAAAGGCGCTTGCGTGCTTCAGGCTGCGGGTCTACAAGGGGAGGATGACTCGGGCAGCCGGCCGCCGGTGCAGCGCGCCCGGCCTTCGATGTCGACGCGGGTCTCCACGTCGCCGAACCCGGCGCGCGCCAGGATGGCCGCCACCGCCGCCGGCTGTTCCCACCCGTGCTCTAGCAGCAGCCAGCCGCCGGCGCGCAGGTGTCCGCGTGCGCCCGTGGCGATGCGCGCGATGTCGCCCAGGCCCTGCTCGTCGGACACCAGCGCGGCCAGCGGCTCGTGCACCAGGGCGGCCAGGTGCGGATCGTCCGCCACGATGTAGGGCGGGTTGCTGACGACCAGGTCGAACACCGGCGCGCCGGCGTCCAGCGCGGCCCACCAGTCGCCGTGCGCGAATTGCACGTCCAGCGCCAGCCGCCTGGCATTCGCCCGCGCCACCGCGAGTGCGTCCGCGCTGCGCTCGCCCGCCCACACGCGGGCGTGCGGGCAGGCATTCTTCAGCGCCAGCGCGATCGCGCCGCTGCCGGTGCCCAGGTCCAGCACGGCGGGCTCGGGCAGGTTGCGCAACTCGCCGCGAAGCAGATCGAGCGCCCAGTCGACCAGCGTCTCAGTGTCCGGGCGGGGCACCAGCACGGCCGCGTCGACGGCGAGGGTCAGCCCGTGGAATTCGCGCTCGCCCACCAGGTAGGCGAAGGGCTCGCCGGCGGCGCGGCGCATGGCCAGCGCCTGGAAGGCGGCCGCGTGGGCGTCGGCCAAGGCATCGTCGCCGTGCGCCAGGAGCCAGGCACGCGACTGCCCCAGCACGTGGGCCAGCAGCAGGTGCGCGTCGAGGCGCTCGACACCCAGCGCGCGGGCCGCTTGCAGCGCCGCGGCTACCGTCGTCACGCCCCCGACTCCAGCGCGGCCAGCTGCTCCTGCGCGCGCGCGGCGCGCAGCGCGCCCACCACGTCGCCCAGGTCGCCCTCCATCACGGCCGCCAGCTTGTAGAGCGTGAGGTTGATGCGGTGGTCGGTGAGCCGGCCCTGGGGGAAGTTGTAGGTGCGGATGCGGTCGGAGCTGTCGCCCGAGCCGATCAGGCTCTTGCGTTCGGCGGCGTCGCGGGCCTCGCGTTCCGCGCGCTCGCGGCCCTGCAGGCGCGCGAGCAGCACGCTCATCGCCTTGGCCTTGTTGCGGTGCTGCGAGCGGTCGTCCTGGCATTCAGCCACGATGCCGGTGGGCAGGTGCGTGATGCGCACCGCGCTGTCGGTCTTGTTGATGTGCTGGCCGCCGGCGCCGCTCGCGCGGAAGGTGTCGATGCGCAGCTCGGACGGGTTGAGGGTGACCTCGGCCGCGGCGTCGGGCTCGGCCAGCACGGCCACCGTGCACGCGCTGGAGTGGACGCGGCCCTGCGTCTCGGTGGCGGGGACGCGTTGCACGCGGTGGCCGCCCGACTCGAAGCGCAGCTGTCCGTAGACGCCCTCGGTGGCCGCCGCCATCCCGCGCGCGCGGGACGGATTCTCCAGGCGCACGACCACTTCCTTGAAGCCGCCGAGGTCGGACTGGCTCTCGCTCATGATCTCGCTGCGCCAGCCCTGGCGCTCGGCGTAGCGCAGGTACATGCGCAGCAGGTCGGCCGCGAACAGCGCCGACTCCTCGCCGCCGCTGCCGGCGCGGATCTCGACGAAGGCCGGGCGCTCGTCGTCGGGGTCGCGCGGCAGCAGCGTGGCCTGCAGCGCGGTCTCCAGCGACTCGATGTCGGCGTCGCAGGCGGCGATCTCCTCGCGTGCCATGGCCACCATCTCGGCATCGTCGTCGCCGGCGTCCAGCATCTCCTGCGCGGTGGCACGGTCGGCCTCGCGCTGCGTGAAGCGGCGATACAGCCCCACGATCTCCGAGGCCTCGGCCTGTTCGCGCGAGAGCTCGCGGAACTTGTTCATGTCGTTCGTGGAAGCGGGATCGGCCAGGCGCGCGTCGAGCTCCTGCAGGCGCATGCCGAGGCGGTCGAACTGAAGGCGGAGGGTGTCTTTCATGGGCGTTGCGGGAAGCGAGCGAGGCGGCGAGCCCGCGCTGGGGCAGGCTCGGCATGCGGACACCCTTGGCGGCGTCCGGGCGAGGTTCGCGTCGCTACAGCCCCGGATCGGCCGGATCGCGCGTGGACTGGCGCAGGAACAGCCGCGTGACGGCGTCCGTGAGCCGATGGCGCTGCTCGCCTTCGCTGGTGCGCAGCTCGGCGAGCGCCCCGTGCAGCATCTTCTGCGTGAGCCCGCGGCTCATCGCCTCGAGCACCGCGTCCACCGAGTCACCCTTGGCCAGCGCCTTGCGCGCGCGCTGGAGCTCGGCGCTGCGCCAGTCGTCGGCCTGGCGCGTGAGCGCCTGGATCAGCGGCACCGTGGCGCGTTGATCGAGCCAGTGCGAGAAGCCCAGCACGCCGGCGTCGATGATGGCCTCGGCCTGCTCGACCGCCGCCTGGCGCTTGGCGCCGGCGCTGCGCACGAGCTCCGACAGGTCGTCCACGGTGTACAGGTAGACGTCGCGCTGCTGCGCCACCTCGGGTTCGATGTCGCGCGGCACGGCCAGGTCGACCATGAACATCGGGCGGCGCTTGCGGCTCTTCAGTGCGCGTTCCACGGCGCCCAGGCCGATGATGGGCAAGGTGCTGGCGGTGCACGAGATGACGATGTCGAACTCGTGCAGGCGAGTGGGCACGTCCGCCAGGCGCATGGCCTGCGCGCCGAGGCGCACGGCCAGCTTCTCGCCGCGCTCCAGGGTACGGTTGGCCACGGCCATCAGCTTGGGCGTGCGCGCCGAGAAATGGGTGGCGACCAGCTCGATCATCTCGCCGGCGCCCACGAACAGCACGCTCAGCTTGTCGAGGTCGCCGAACAGCTGCGTGGCCTGGCGCACCGCCGCCGCCGCCATGCTGATGGAATGCGCGCCGATCTCGGTGGAGGTGCGCACCTCCTTGGCGACGGAGAACGAACGCTGGAACAGCTGGTGCAGCGTGGTGCCCAGCGTGCCGGCGTTGCCTGCCTCGCGCACCGCCTGCTTCATCTGGCCCAGGATCTGGGGCTCGCCCAGCACCATCGAATCGAGGCCCGAGGCCACGCGGAACACGTGGCGCGCGGCCTCGCGGTTCTCCAGCACGTAGCTGTGATCGAGCAGTTGCGCCCCGGTGACGCCGCCCTGCGCTGCCAGCCAGTCGGCCACCGGGCGCACCAGCGACGTGTCGTGCGCGGGCGCGGCCACGTAGAGCTCGGTGCGGTTGCAGGTGGACAGCAGCGCCACCTCGGGCGCGCCGATCACGCCGCCGCCGGCCGTGGGGCGCCCGATCTGGTGCACCAGGGCCTTCAGCGCGGGGGACAACTGCTCGAGCGGAAACGCGAAGCGCCCGCGCAGGTCGACGGGCGCGGTCTGGTGGTTGAGCCCCAACGCGAACACAGACATGCCGGCATTATAAAATTACCCGGACCCGAGCGGGGAACTGCGGGGTCTTCCGCCCGCCATCACCGCGACCTGCCGCGGCCATTTCCTTGATTTCCATCAAACGCCACCGCCCTTGACCGCCCTCGACCTGTTCTGGCACCTCGCCAACTTCGTGCTGCCGGCCGTCGGCGTGGGCGCGCTCACCGCCGCCCTGTGCAAGCTGTTCTGGCGCCGCAGCCTGGCCCGCACGAGCTGGCTCACGCTCACCTGGCAGGCCAGCGCGGCCGGCCTGGCCGTGCTGGTGGCGGGGCTGGTGATCACGGGCCACGACGGGCGGATGATCACGTGGGCCGCGCTGGTGGTCGTCTGTGCGGTGGTGCCCTGGGTGAAGGCTTCGAAATAGGCCTGCGACTGCGCCCGGGATGACAGCGGAGTCGCAGGACGACGCGACTGGCCTCATGAGAAACAAAACAGTGTCGGCAGGTCGCCGACGCATCGGCCTCGTCATCCTGCGCGAAGTCGCAGGATCCCCCCGGGCGAAACGCTTCCAACTCGTGGATCCTGCGACTTCGCGCAGGATGACAGGCTG
>Ga0302196_10003703_pt1 | contig 13977 bp, 9 predicted proteins | sample II_Bog_N1_3_FD_198794 | JGI IMG/M metagenome (GOLD analysis project Ga0302196, IMG submission 198794) | Peat permafrost microbial communities from Stordalen Mire near Abisko, Sweden - II_Bog_N1_3 | ecosystem: Environmental > Terrestrial > Soil > Wetlands > Peat | place: Sweden: Abisko, Stordalen...
GCATCGGCTCACGTATTTTGAAGCATCGAGCGGTTCGTGTGACGGGTCGGGCCGTCTCATTCCATTGGAAAGTTGCACGAGGTAGCGCACGGGCCCTGACCTGTGCTGCCGGAGTCGAGGGGAGAAGTGTCCCCTCGTCGCCCGGCGTGGCTCTGGCCCTCGCGCCGTACGGGCTCTCTCCACGACCGTCTCCACGAGACGCGCGCCCGTGCTCCGCCGTTCACCCATCACCCGCTTGCGCGAGGTGCTTCGATGCGTCCATGGCCCGTCCTCGTCCTGCCCTGCCTCTTCGCCGCGCTCGTCGTCGCCTGCAGCAGTAGCAGCGGGCCCCTGCGGTCGACGTTCGACAGAGGCGGCACGCCCGAAGCGGGCACGTCCGACGGGACCACGTTCGACGCGAGCTTCGACCTCGACGCGTTCAAGGACATCGACGGCTGCGCGCCGAGGACGTGCAAGGAGCTCGGCTTCACGTGCGGCATCAACGCCGACCAGTGCGGCTCGACCGTCGACTGCGGCGCCTGCGCGGCGCCGGAGCTCTGCGGCGGCGGAGGCTTCAGCCGGTGCGGCGGCGATCTCACGGCCATCGAGGCCGGCGGCGACCTCTGCCAGCCGCAAGGCTGCGCGCCGTCGCAGTGCGGACCGGCGGGCGACGGCTGCGGGCACACGATCCAGTGCTCCACCTGCGCCGCGCCCACGTTCTGCGGCGGCGGCGGTCCCTCGGTGTGCGGCGGCGTCGCGCCCGGCGACGGGGGCAGCGGCAGCGACGCTCCCGTCTGCGTGCCCCTCACCTGCGCCGACCAGCACATGGCGTGCGGCCCCGCGGGCGACGGGTGCGGCAACCCCATCGCCGGCGGCTGCGGCTCCTGCCCGTCTCCCGGGTTCTGCGGAGGCGGCGGCTTCGCGCAGTGCGGCGGCAACGCGCAGTGGCTCGACGCCGGGGGCGACCTCTGCAAGCCCGAGACGTGCGCGGCCCAGCACATCGCGTGCGGCCCCGCGGGCGACGGGTGCGGCAACACGATCGCGACCTGCGGCGCGTGCGCGGCGCCCGCGACGTGCGGCGGGGGCGGCGTCTTCGCCCAGTGCGGCAGCCCTCCCCCTCCCGCGTGCACGGGCCTCTGCCTGAAGCAGGTCGCGTGCGCCGCCGGGCTGACCAGCGTGAGCGGCCAGGTCGTCGCCGGGACCTTGCCGCAGTACCTCGCGCCCGGAGCGTCTCCCGATCCGGTCCCGAACGTCCTCGTCTACGTGCCGAACGGCGCGGTCCTCCCGTTCACCGCCAACACCACGTGCAGCCAGTGCGGCGCCGACATCACCGGCAGCCCGCTCGTCGAGACGACGACCGCGGTGGACGGCACCTTCACGCTGAAGAACGTCCCGGTCATGGCCAACATGCCGCTCGTCATCCAGCTCGGGCGCTGGCGGCGGCAGCTCACCGTCACGACGAGCGCCTGCGTGAACACCGCCATGGCCGCGCCCATCAACCTGCCGCGCACCAAGGCGGACGGCGACATCCCGCTCACGGCCGTCTCGACCGGCAACGTCGACGGGCTCGAGTGCGTGCTCCTCAAGATGGGCGTCGACGTCTCCGAGTTCACCGAGCCCACGGCGAGCGGGGGCACCGGGCGCATCCAGCTCTACGTCGGCAACGGCGCGAACGCGGGGGTCGGCACGCCGACCGAGGCGGCGCTCGTCAACACGCCCGCCACGCTGGCCCAGTACGACGAGGTGCTCTTCCCGTGCTGGGGCGACGCGCCGACCTCGCCCGGGAGCCCGACGGCCAAGAGCGCGACCCAGCAAGAGAACGTCATCGACTACACGTCGAACGGCGGGCGCGTCTTCGCGACGCACTTCAGCTACGGGTGGCTCTACGACGCGCCGCCCTTCTCGACGACGGCGACGTGGGACGTCAACGCCGACAGCTACCCCTCGGTCTACGCGAGCGTCGACACGTCGTCCGCGCAGACCTCCACCTTCTCCCTCTGGATGCAGAACGTCGGCGCGACCAACGCCGCGGGGCTCTTCAACGTGACGCAGGCCTTCCACGACTTCGACGCCGTCGTGGCCCCGTCCCAGCGCTGGGCCTACACGACCGACCACGAGGGCTTCCCGCTCCAGTACACGTTCGACACGCCCATCGGCGCGAGCGCGCAGTGCGGCCGCGTCGTCTTCAGCGACTTCCACGTGACGACGTCCACGGGCATGAACCAGTCGTTCCCGAGCGAGTGCACGACGGCGCCCATGAGCGCGCAGGAGAAGGCGCTCGAGTACCTGCTCTGGGACCTCGCCGCCTGCAACGCGGCGACCCCACCCGCGTGCGTGCCGACGAGCTGCGTGGCGCTCGGCTACACGTGCGGCACGGCGGCGGACGGCTGCGGCGGGGTCCTCCAGTGCGGGCCCTGCCCCGCCGGCGAGTACTGCGGAGGCGCGGGGCAGCCGTACCAGTGCGGCGTGGTCGACGGCGGCAGCTGCGCGTCCAGGAGCTGCGCCGACCAGGGCATCCAGTGCGGCCCGACCGACGACGGCTGCGGCACCCTCCTCCAGTGCGGCCCGTGCCCCGCGGGGCAAGCGTGCGGCATCGGCGGGCAGCACGGCGTCTGCGCGCCCTTGCCCGTGTCGGACGCGGGGGACGCGGGGGACGCGGGCTGCGTGAAGCTCTCCTGCGGGTCGAAGATGTGCGGGCAGACCGCGGACGGGTGCGGGGGGCTCCTGGACTGCGGGTCCTGCCCTGCGCCGCTCGTGTGCGGAGGGGCGGGGGTGAGCTGGCAGTGCGGGGCGCTCGTGGACGGAGGAGCAGCGTGCGTGGGCGAGACGTGCGCGGCGCTCGGGCTTCACTGCGGGCCGACGGGGGACGGGTGCGGGAAGGTGCTGGATTGCGGCAACTGCACCGCGCCGGAGACGTGCGGGGGAGGAGGGACGGTGGGGGTGTGCGGCGGGGGGAACGGGCAGAACTAGGTGAGCGCGCGCGGCTCCGGCGGAGCGCGGCGGCCCTCGGGCCAGCGCGCGATCGCGCGACCGCGGGAGACACACCTCCCCTCGCCTCCCGAGGCCCTCTTCGCCTCACCCACGCCCCTCTCGGGCCAGCCGCCGCGTGGGAGACCGCGGGAGACAGCTCTCCCCCGGTTGCCCGAGGCCCTCTTCGCTCGGAAGGCGCACCTCTCGGGCCAGCCGGCGCGTCAGCAATCGCGGGAGACAGCTCTCCCCCGGTTGCCCGTGCCCCTCTTCGCCTCGAAGGCGCACCTCTTCGCCTCGAAGGCGCCCCTCCCGGGCCAGCGCGCGCGCGGGAGACCGCGGGAGACCGGCTTCCCCCGGTTGCCCGGGCCCCTCTTCGCCTCGAAGGCGGCCCTCCCGGGCCAGCGCGCGCGCGGGAGACCGCGGGAGACCGGCTTCCCCCGGTTGCCGGTGCCCCTCTTCGCCTCGAAGGCGCCCCTCCCGGGCCAGCGAGCGCGCGTCCCCGCCCCGAAGGCCCGCGTCTCCGGCACAGCGCCGCGAGGGTGCGCCCCGGTTACGCTCGCGTTCGCCGGCCACGCGGAGTTTTGAACGAGAGGAGAACGAAGGCACGATGGGCCGATGCACCCCCGGCCCCTCCCGCTGGCCGCGCTCGTCGTGGCGCTGCTCGCCCTGGCTCTGCCCGCGCGCGCGGACGACGGAGGAGCGAGCGTCCGGCGCGCAGGGCCGTGCGCGGGGTGCAAGGCGTCGCTGCCGTCCGGCGCGGAGCCGGTGCCCTTGCTCGTGCTCCTGCACGGAGACGGCGAGTCGGCCGGCTCCATCTTCGACCTGTGGGAGAGCGCGGCCGCGAAGAGGCACGTGGCGGTGCTCGCCCTCGCGTGCCCTGCGTCCGAGGGGTGCTCGCCGAACAGCTGGTGGCAATGGAACGGCGACGCGGCCTGGCTGACGCGGCAGGTGGACGAGCTCGCGAAGCAGAGGCCCATCGACCGGCAGCGCGTCTGGCTCGTGGGGTGGTCGGGCGGGGGCTCGTACGCGGGGATGCACACGCTGGAGCTCGAGAAGAGCTTCGCGGCGCTCGTCATCCACGGAGGGGGCGTGCCTCCCGCGACGCGCGACTGCGCGAGCACCAGGGCCGCGGTCTACTTCCTCGTCAGCCCGAGCAACCCCCTGCACCACCTCGCCGTCAGGCTCCGCCAGTACTACGACGCGTGCGGCCACGACGTGACGTGGCAGCCCGTGAAGACCCCGGACCACGAGGGCGAGCGGCGCGCGCTGACCCAGTACCGCGAGGCCATCCTCGACTGGCTCGCCGCGAAGCACCTCCCCGACCCGCCCGCGCCGCCGCTGCCGCCCACGCCGGCGCCGACGGAGCCCGCGGACGCCTCGCCCCTTCCACCGGCACCCTCCGCATCCGCGCCGCCCCTGCCCGTGCCGCCCGAGGCCCACGCCTCCTGCCGCTGCTCGCTCGCCGCGCGCGACCCGGGATCGTGGCCAGCGCTCGCGTGCGTCGCGCTCGCCGTGGGAGGACTGGTTCGCCGCCGAAGGCCAGACGGCTAGTCAGCGGGTCCCGTTGGTCCTGTAGCGCGCGAGGTCCACGTGAAAGTGGTTCGCGTGCTGCGCGTTGAAGAACGGGCCGAGGACGACCGAGAAGACCTCCTCGTCGAACGCGCGGCGCGAGATGGCGCGGAGGAAGGCGCCGGCGCGGGCGGGCGGGTCCACGTCGGGCTTGAAGTCGGAGACGACGGTGATGCTCTTGCCGTTCTTGAGCGTGAAGCGCGTGAGGTCGATGGCGTTCGCGTACGAGTGCTCGCTCACCATGCCCTTGAAGGCCGCGATCCCCCGGCACGCGTAGGTCCCCTGCTGCTCGATGCGGACGACCGGCGAGCCGTAGGCGCGCGTCGCCTCCTCCTGCACGATCCGCTCGAACGAGCCGAGCGCGAGCGCCATGCCGCACGTGAGGAGCGGGGTCGGGTCGTAGGCGATCTTGCCGGGCCCCTTCAGGTAGGTCACGGCCTGCGGCGCTCCGCAGACGAGCTTCGTGGCCCTGTCGGTCTGGATCGGCAGGCGCGCCTTGCGGTAGGTGATGCCGGCCGCCGTCAGCGCCTCCTCGCAGCCGGGCAGCTCGTCGGGGGGACCGACCACGCCATCGTCCGAGGGATCGATGTTGGCGTACGCGCCGGGCCGACGCGCAGGCGGGGCGGGCGCCGCGTCGATCGAGGCATCGACCGCCGCGTCGGCGGCAGCTACGGCAGCGTCCACGGCCGCGGGCAGGCTGACCGAGGCGGAGGCGGACGCCGTGGCGCGCGGCGGAGCAGGCTCGAGCTGCGGCGGCACGGCGCGATCGCACCCGCACGCGAGCGCGGCGGACAGGGCGACCAGGAGGATCGCAACGCCGGACCCGGAGTCGAACGCGACCATGCCCCGACAGAGTACCTACGCGGCCTCTTTCTCGCGAACCTGCGCCGGCGGGGGGCGCGGGATGCGGCGCTCCTCGCCCTCCCAGGAGGCGATCGCCGCGCGGCGGTCGTAGAGCTCGCGCGACAGGCGCTCGACGAGCGCGCGCGTCCAGCCGTGCGTCGGGAAGCGAGGCGCGATGCGGTAGACGCGCTCCTCGGGGCGGCGGCCGGGGACCGGCATGAGGCGGGGCACGAGGGTGGTCATGCGGGCCGACGCGGCGCTGGCCTCGTGGACGCGGATGAGCACCTCGGGCTGCGTCGCGTACTCGCGCGCCCGGGGCCCGACCGCGATGCCGACCTCGATGCCGATGAGGCCGGGCACCGCCTGCCGCGGGACGACGAGGAGGCGCAGCTCGTCGGGATCGTGCGCGCCCGTGGGGATGCGGGCCCACGGCGCGACGCGGAGGCCGCGGTTCTTCTGGAGGCGACGGAAGAGCGGCCGGAGCCTCCTGGCGACCGCGCCGACGCCCGGAGGAAGCTCGACGCGGCGCCCGGTGGCGAAGAGCGGGAGCAGCGCGAGCCCGTCGAGCGAGACGAGGTACGGCGAGACGAGCATGAGCCGCTCGGCGACGAAGGCGACCCCCGCCAGCGCGCCGCACGCGAGCGCGAGGCACGCCTTGCCGGCGAGCGTTCCGACGTCGAGCGCGTCGAGGACGCGCGCCGGGTCCCTGGCCGCGAACGCTTCCTCGGGGCGCACGGCGAGCCAGCGACCGGGCCCGCGGGCGCGCTCCTTCTGCGGCGCGACCGAGAGCGCCACGCAGAGCATCGCGAGGGCGACGAGCACCGACCCGGCCTCGAGCGCGCCGGCGAGCTGCGTCGCCACGCCGGCCGCGAGCGCCGTCCCTGCGACGAACGCGCGCGCCCACGGCGGCAGGGGCAGGAGCGCGCGCGGCGTCACGTGGGCGGCGCGGCACGCCGCGCGGAACGCGTTCTCCTTGCGACGGACGAGGGCCCCGTAGGCCGCGCCGAGCCCGAGGAGCAGCGCGCCCAGGCCCAGCCAGTGCGCATGGCGCGCGGGCGGGGGCGCGCTCGGCGGCCTCGCGACCTCGAGGTGCAGCGCCGGGAAGGCGTGCGGCGACACGAGCAGGCTCCACGCGGCGGCCTCTCCCCGGGGCACGTGCGGCCGGGTCAGCGTGACCTCGTCGCGAAGGGGGCCGCTCTCCACGCCCGAGACGATCGACTCGTCCGGGACGTCGGCGTCGGGGCCCACGACCCGCGGGGCGGTCGCGGCGCCGGGCAGGTCGAAGAGGACGCGCGCGGTGTCGTAGCCCTCGGTGGCGACGGGCGACTTCCACGAGACGCGCCACATGGCGCCGTCGCGCAGAAGCTCGTGGGTCGCGACGAGGTCGACGTCGTAGGCGAGGTGAATCCGGTACTTGCCGCGGCGGAGCGCCTTCGGGTCGTCCACGGTGACGGTCAGCGTGGGCGGCTCGGCGCCCGGCTTCCAGGCCACCTGGGCCGTGAGATCGTGATCCTGGACCGCGCCGGCGTGGAGGTCGGCCGCGCCGTCGTCGGTCACGGTGGCCTGCACCTCCGGTAGCGCGTCGGCCTCGACCCCGACCAGGTCCCACGTCCGCTTCTGCCCCGCGAGCACGCGGACGACGAGCGTGTGCTCGACGTGCGCCCGCCCGGCGCCGTCGACGTGGAGGACGACGTCGTCGCCCGTCTGGTGCGTCTCTGTATAGGAGGAGGCCCGGGCGGCCCCCGCCCCGGCGAGCACCCCGACCCCGACGACGGCCGCGAGCACACGCCCAGGTAGCCGTCTCGGACGCGGTGCCCAGTGCATGTACTACATCTACTTACCGATTGAACCAGAGGCCAAATTCTGGTGCAGGCTCAGCCGCCCCAGCTTCCCGCCCGTGCCCGTGCCCGTGCCCGCTCGGGGCCTCTAGAACCGCCCGCCCATGATGGCGACCTTGACGATCCCCTCGATGGCCGGCTTGGGCACCCTCACGGTGCTGGAGAGCGACCCCGCCGGCGAGTCTGCGCTCCCCGGAGCTGCCGTGGTCAGGAACGGGATGGGGGTCGCGCCCTGATCGGGGAGCTGCGCGATCGTCGCGTAGACACGCCGGGCCTTGGCCCCCTGCGTGGAGGGAAAGGCGTCGGGGTGCGTGGTCAAGGTGGCGCGGATGGTCGTGAAGCCGCCCGAGCTCGCGCGCGCGTCCTTCATCGACTCGAGCCCGGCGCGCGCCGTCAGGGTTCCATCGGCCGGCGCGCTCGCGAGCGAGGCGCGCACCTTGGCGGCGATCGCGGCCTCGTCGAGGCCGACCACGAGCCACACCCGCTCCGCGTCGGGCACCGCGAACGCGTGCAGCTTGAAGGGCTTCGCCGGGGGCTCCGGCTTGGCCTTGGGGCCATGGGCGGCGCCCGGAGGGGCCGGGTGCGGCGGCTCGTGGGGCGGGAAGACGGTGAGCTCGAGGTGCGTCGTTCCCTTCGGGAGCTTGAGCGACGGGGCGCTCGGAACGATCTTGAGCGAGGGAGGCGTGCCGCCCGACGCCGCGACCTTCATCAGCTTCGCGAGCGCAGGCCGGTTCCAGGCCGAGGCGAGCTCCTTCAGGGCCCCCTCGAGCCGCGCGGGCGACTCGTCGTAGCCGACCAGCAACCAGCCCACGGTCGCGTCGATGGCCGCGCGCGTCGCCGCCTCGTGCTGCGCCGGGTCGTCCTTGGCGGCCTGGAGCGCGTCGAGCGCTTGCCGGACGGCGGCGATGTCGACCCCCTTCGCGAAGACCGTGGGCGCCGAGGTCGAGACGAGGTGGGTCAGCCCGTCGGCCAGCGCCTTGCGGTCGGCGTCGCCGAGGCCCTCCTTCTCGAGGGCGTGGTTCAGGAGCTTCAGGAGAAGCTCGCGCGGATGGTCGAGCTCCTTCGTGTCGATGCCGCGGTTGAAGTACGCCGCGTCGGAGTCGACCGGCAGGTGCCAGAAGCTCGCCGGCGGGAGATCGACGCGATCGGGGTGCTCCGTGGCGAGGCGGGCCGTCACCGAGGACGCGGTCTTGAAGGTGACCCTGGAGTCGACCCGGCCGAGGGCGTCCTCGAGCTTCGCGTCGACCGTGATCCGGGAGAGGTCCGTCGCGAGGTCCGCGACCTCGCCCGTGAGCGCCTCGACGAGGTCACGCGCCGCGGGGTCGGCCCCGTGGCGCATGCCCATCGCCTCCGAGAGGAGGCCGGGCATCATGGTGCGACCGAGCGCGACGAAGCTCTTGAGCGGCTCGAGGCGCACCTCGATGTGCACGTCGCTCGGCACGGGCGTGCGGGGAGCGGTCCGCGTGAGGAACGGGGCCAGCTGGCGCACGGCCGATTCGCTCGACCCGCACACGAGCCGCGTCGTGCTCGCCCCCACGGAGGGCGCGAGCTCGCACACGCGCGGGTGGTCTTCGTCCGCGTCGCTGTCGCCGCCGCCGAGGCTCTCCACGACGAGCGCGCCGTTCTCCCCCGGCACGAGCTTGTGGTGCTTCGAGAGCGCCGCCTTGGCGTCGTCGAGCGACAGGACGGCCGCGCCGACCGCCCACGCAGGCGAGAGGCTCTGGCGCGCGGCGTCGATCGCGACGACGACGTCCACCGGCTGCTCGAGGTCGACGATCTTCCCCGTCCGCTCGCCCGTGAGCATCTCCGCCGCGACGTCGGAGCCGGGCATGGGGAGCCGCGTCCAGCCGCCGGCGATCTTCAGCACGTCCGCCGGCCTGGCGACGCGCCCGAAGAAGACCATCTGGGCGGGCTCGTCGACCGCGGTGAGCTCGGGCGCCGGCGGCGGAGGGGGCGGCGCGGTGACGACCTGCGCCGTGACGGGGGGCGGAGGCGGCTGCGCGCCGCCACAGGCGAGGGCCAGGGCGACGGACGAGGACACGAAGACTGCGCGGCGAACGTTCATGGGTGGGCAAGAGCATACGCAAGGCACAATCGCAAGCTAGCCCCGCCTTCGCAGGCGTGGTCTTAAGGCAGCCGAGGACTAGCGCAGCATGTCGCACGGACCCCCGCTCAACCCCGCGCAGGCGCGCGCGGTCGGTCACCAGAACGGGCCCCTGCTCGTCCTCGCGGGCGCAGGGTCGGGCAAGACGCGGGTGATCACGCACCGCATCGCGCGGCTGCTCGAGAACGGCGTGCCGGCCAAGGCCATCGTCGCGCTCACCTTCACCAACAAGGCCGCCGGCGAGATGCGCGAGCGCGTCGCCACCCAGCTCGGCCCGCGCGGCAAGACGACGGCCAACACCCTCACCATCTCGACGTTCCACGCCTTCGGCCTCGGCGTGCTGACGCGCGAGAAGAGCGCGCTCGGCGGCGTCTTCACGATCTTCGACCAGGGCGACGCGCTCGGCGTCGTGAAGGACATCCTGCGCAAGATCGACGCGGGCAAGCCCTTCGACGCGGCGGCCGTGCTCACGCGCATCTCGAACGCCAAGAACGGCTTCGTCACGCCGGAGCAGTACGAGGAGCACGAGGGCGACGCGTACGACGAGATCGCGAAGGAGGCCTACCCTCTCTACGTCGAGGCGCTGCGCTCCTACCGCGCCTACGACTTCGACGATCTGGTCTGCGAGGTCGCGCGCCTGTGGACCGACCGGCCGGAGATGCGCGACCGCTGGCAGGAGCGCTACCGGTACGTGCTGGTCGACGAGTACCAGGACACGAACCGCGCGCAGCTCGAGCTCCTGCGCCTGCTCGCGGGCGGCCACCAGAACCTCTGCGTCGTCGGGGACGACGACCAGTCGATCTACGGGTGGCGCGGCGCGGACGTGCGCAACATCCTCGAGTTCGAGGAGCACTTCCCCGGCGCAGAGGTCGTGAAGCTCGAGCAGAACTACCGCTCGCGGGCGCCCATCCTCGCGGTCGCCAACGCGGTCATCGCCAAGCGCATCGACACCAAGTACCCCAAGGTCCTCTTCACGGAGCGCGACGGCGGCGACAAGGTGCAGCTCGTCGTCGCCCCCGGCCCCGACATCGAGGCGAGCTGGGTGGCGCGCGAGATCAAGCGGCGCATCCAGGACGACCACAAGCGCCCGAGCGAGATCGCCGTGCTCTACCGCTCGAACGGGCAGTCCAAGAGCATCGAGGAGGCCCTGCGCGAGCAGGGGGTGCCCCACCGCGTGGTGGGCGGGCAGCAGTTCTTCGAGCGCAAGGAGGTGAAGGACATCCTCTCGTACATGAAGCTCGTCCTGAACCCCGCCGACGAGATCAGCCTGCGCCGCATCATCAACTACCCGGCGCGCGGCATCGGCGGCACGAGCGTCGAGCGGCTCGCGCTCCAGGCGACGGCGCGCGGGTGGACGTTCTGGCAGGCGGTCGAGCGGGCCGATGCCGTGGACGAGATCTCCGCGGCGGCGTCCGACGGGTGCAAGGAGCTCACGCGCATCGTCGAGGAGACGCGGGCGAACCTCGCCATCATGCCGCCGAGCGCGGCCGTCCGCGCCCTGTGCGATCGCATCGGTCTGCGGGCCGACCTCGACGTCGGGTCGCCCTCGCCGAAGGCCGCGAGCAAGCGGTGGGGCAACGTCGAGGGGCTCCTCGCGTCCTTCACGCGGCGCGAGGCCAAGGAGCCCGGCAAGCCCAGCGCGGCGTGGCTCGCCGCGTTCCTCCACGCGCTCACGCTCGACACGAGCGAGGAGGCCGGCGAGCCCGGCGAGCTCGTGACGCTCTCGACGCTCCACGGCAGCAAGGGTCTCGAGTTCGACGTCGTCTTCCTCGTCGGCTGCGAGGAGGGCTTCCTCCCGCACGCGCGGACGCTCGAGGTCCGCGCGACCGACGCGTCCACGCAGAAGGCGGGGGACGGCACGGTGGTCGGCAACGTCGCCGACATCGAGGAGGAGCGCCGCCTCTTCTACGTGGGCGTCACGCGGGCGCGCGAGTCGCTCATCCTCAGCCGCTGCAAGCACCGCGTGCTCCGCGGAAAGCCCACGCCCCGCACGCCGAGCCGCTTCCTCTCGGACATCCCGGCCGACCTCGTGGAGGAGCGGGAGGCGCGGGACGTGCCCAGCGCGACCATGGCCTCGATGAGCGAGAACGCCAACGCGCTGCTCGCCGCGCTCGACGCGCTCGGACGCTGAGGGAGACGCGTCGTGCTCGCCGCCGCCCTGGCGCTCGCGTACGCCGCCGTGACGAGCGCGACCCAGCCGGACCTCGCCCGCGTCCAGGACCCGATCCCCTACCCGACCGTCTTCTGGATGGTCCCACAGCTCCTCCCGAGCCCCGAGGTCGTCTTCGGCGGCAACGCGAGCGGGGGCGCGCGGGCCGGGCTCCGCTGGCAGGTGACGCCCTTGCTCTACTCGTTCGGGCTAAACCGCAAGATCACGCCCTGGCGCTTCCTCGTGGTCGATCCGCTCGCGCGCCAGAACGGCTCGGTCGAGATCTACTTCTCCCCGGAGTACATCGCCGCGGGCGGCGCCCAGCCCGACGCGCTCGTCGCCCGGACGGGCGTGCGCTCCTACTTCCCGATCCTCGCCCGCGGCGAGAGCCTCTCGGTGTCGCTCGGCTCATCGGTCTTCCTCTACGAGGGCCGCGCGGGCGCCGCGTTCGAGGGGGGCGTCTACACGCTCTCCGGCATCCTCGGCCTCCAGCTCACGTACTCGCCCTCGAACCTGCCGGCCGAGTGGATCGCCACCTTCCGCGTCCGGTACTTCTGATGCGCCGCACCTCACCGAGCAGCGTCGCTCTCCTCGCCCTGTCGCTCGCGGCCGTCGGGTGTCGCCCCTTTGCTTCCAGCATGAGCCTCCTCTTCCGGACGCCCGAGGAGGTGCCCCACAAGATCACGCAGCCCGTGCGCGCCGACGCGCGCCTCGCGGTCCTGTGGGTCGGCCACGCGACCGCCCTCGTCCAGATCGACGACAAGGTGTTCCTGACCGACCCCGTCTTCACGAACACGGTGGGGCAGCTGAGCAAGCGGGTCGTCGAGCCGGGCATCCGGGTCGAGGACGTGCCGCCGCTCGACGTCGTCCTCATCTCGCACATGCACTACGATCACCTCTCGCTCGAGTCGCTGCGGATGCTCGGGCCGCGCATCCACCGCCTCGTCGTGCCGGAAGGGGGGCTCACGTACGTCCCGGACGGCCCCTACGCCGACGTCGAGCTGCCCCGCTGGAGCGCGTTCGAGGAGGACGGCCTGCGCGTCACCGCCGTCCCCGTCCGCCACGTCGGCTTCCGCTACGGCGCGGACAGCGCGTGGATGCGCCACTCGTACACGGGCTACGTCGTCGAGTACCACGGCATCACCGTCTACTTCGGGGGCGACACCGGCTACGAGCCGAAGAACTTCGAGGCGACCGCCGCGCGCTTCCCGCACATCGACCTCGCGCTCCTGCCCATCGGACCCATCGAGCCGCGCGCCTTCATGGCGCCGTCGCACGAGGACCCGGGGGAGGCGCTCCTTGCCTTCGCGGCGCTCAAGGCTCGCTGGATGGTGCCCATCCACTTCGCGACGTTCGTGAACTCGACCGACGCGCTGGGTGATGCGAAGGCCGCGCTCGAGCGAGGCATGCTCGCCCGCGGGCTGACGGCGGAGCAGGTGCGCATCCTCGCCATCGGCGAGCAGCACGTCTTCGTCGCGCGCTGAGCGGCCGTCCCTTCAGTGGCTCGAGCGGAGGCGGACGCGCGAGGGGGCGGGGGGCGGCGCTCGGTGGAGCAGGTGGTGGACGGTACGGACGAGCTCGTCGAGCAGGGGCTTGTGGACGAGGGACACTCCGTCGATGCTCGGAGGCAGCTCGGATTCTCCCGTGAACAGAACGAGGCTGGGGGAAGCGTCCAGGAAGCCCTGCGCCCTCGCCAGCTGAAGCATCGAGACGCCCGTGCCGTCCGGGAGCGAGTAGTCGGTCAGGACGAGGTCGAACTCGCCGCACTCGAGGGCGACGAGCCCCTCGCGCATGCTCGCGGCCGTCGTGACGTCGCAGCCTTCCGCGGACAGAATCTCGAACAGAAGCAGGCGGGTATCGTCGTGGTCCTCCACGCACAGGACCGAGGCGCCCCGGCGCTTGCGGCGCGTCCGGGCGCTGGCATACCGCCCTCCGCTCCTCGCCGGCGCCTGACCTACGTTGATCGCTCTGCGCGCCTTGGGCCGTTGCATGGGTTCGCCTCGGCTTCACAGCAGAGCATCATCCGTGCCTCAGTCCGCCCTGTGGAGAACATCTGGAGAAAAGGTGGAGGACCTCTGAGGAAAACGCCGTTTGCCGTACCTCGCGCTTTGTCAATGCAGAATGCAATACCGACCCATTCGTAGCGAAATGCCTCGGTGAAAACTGCCTCGGCGGTCCCGCTTTACCCCGTCGCATGCCCGCTGCGGCCCTCCTCGGGCGCACTCCGCTCGAGCTCCGGGGCCCGGCCCCGGACGTCCGGTCACCTGGGCGTCGTTCCCCTTCCTGCCATCCCGTCCGCTGGCCATCCAGCTCCACCGTCCCCGTTGGCGCCAGCCGCTGCCCGCGCTACACCCTCCCGCGCAAATCCTGGAGGCAGCACATGACGAAACCCATCCGGAAGACGTGTGTCATCGGCGCGGGCGTGATGGGGAGCGGCATCGCCGCCCACTTCGCGAACGCCGGACTCGAGGTGCTGCTCCTCGACATCGTCCCGCCGAACCTGACCGATGCCGAGAAGAAGGACC
>Ga0302196_10003706_pt1 | contig 13973 bp, 15 predicted proteins | sample II_Bog_N1_3_FD_198794 | JGI IMG/M metagenome (GOLD analysis project Ga0302196, IMG submission 198794) | Peat permafrost microbial communities from Stordalen Mire near Abisko, Sweden - II_Bog_N1_3 | ecosystem: Environmental > Terrestrial > Soil > Wetlands > Peat | place: Sweden: Abisko...
AGATCCCCGCCGTCGTCGGCCGGGCCGCCGAGACGATGCTGCTCCTGGCGGGGGCCCTCGCCGGGACGCTCGTCTGCCTGATTCCGCGCCTGACGCCCCTGCGGCTGGCGTTGCTCCTCGGTGTCTTCGCCGTGCCGACCTGGGTCCTACCGATGCTCCTCCAATGGCGGGTCTACCGGGCCAAGAAGTACTACCGGCTTTCCTACGAGGTCGGCCGCGCCATCAACCACCAGATCGCCACGCTCCCGGGGGTGCTGGGGGTCCTCTCGCTCTGCGGCTGGATCCCGGGCGGGATCGGCTGGTATGCGATCGGGGTCATCCTCTCGATCATCATCGCCATCCTGAACGCCTGGGTGCTGCTGGTGGAGATCCTGCGCTAGCCGGTGGCCCGCGCGAGGAGGAGCCGGACGCCCTCGATCGGCGAGTCCGTGACCGGCAGGAGCGGGAACGGCGCCTGCGCCGACAGCTCGGCGTAGGAGAACGGGTGGTTCAGGATGTGCCCGCTGACGCCGGCGCGGAACGACGGGGGCCGCTCGCCGGGGAAGAGCTGGCCGGTGACGGAGACGGCGAGGGCCAGCAGCTGGCCGACCGAGCCCCGGACCGCCTCGGCCGCCGCCGGGTCGCCGGCGGCCGCGAGGCGGAGGACGTCGGGCGCCAGGCCGGCGACGCCGTTGTTGGTCGCCGGGTCGCCGTAGAAGTGCTGCGAGACCGCGGCCGCCGAGGCATGCCCGGTGCGCTCGCGGACCAGGGCGCCGAGGCCCGAGGGTGGCGCCCAGCCCTGGAGCTCGAGGAGCGCCCGGCCGATCGCCCGGCGGCCGAGGTCGTAGCCGCTGCCCTCGTCGCCGAAGCGCCAGCCGATGCCGCCGGCGTAGTGGACCTCGCCGTCGGGGCTCCGGGCGGCGACGAACGAGCCGGTGCCGGCGTGGATCACGATCCCGGGGTTCCCGCGGGTCGCCAGCTCGAGGACGGGGACGGAGTCGTCGGCCGTCAGGACCTGGCCGAAGTCCGGCAGCTCGTTGCCGAACTCCCGCCAGAAGGCGCGGCTGCCGGCCATGCAGAGGAGGGTGGCCGCGACCTCGATCCCGGGGTGGCCGGCGCGGCGGGCCCGGCGCGCCCCGAGGGCGTGCTCGGCCGCCTTGGCCGGGCCCGCGAGGCTCGGGCTGCAGCCGGGGCCGGTGTGCCGGGCGGCGACCGCGCCGGCGGGGTCGACGAGGATGCACTCCGTCTTTGAACCCCCGCCGTCGACGCCGATTTTCCAGGGCATCGCGGGCTTCAGGCGAGCTGGCGGCTGAGGCGCGCCTTGTACCGGGCGCCGACCTCGCGGTTGTGCTCGATGGCGCCGGGGGTGTTCTGGCTGCGCAGCAGCGGGACCGGGTGCCCGTTCGCCTTCAGCCACTCGACGACCGAGATCATGAGCCAGTTGAGGACGGAGCAGCCGATCAGGGTCGAGGTGGGGCCGGTGGCCTCGCCCCCGCCCAGGTCCACGATCGCGTCGCCGCTCACCCCGCCGTTGTCGAGCACGTGGTCGGCGACCTCGAAGAGCCTTTTCCCCGAGGGGTGCTGGGACTTGGCGGCCCGGGACATCTCGAGGCAGGAGAGGGCGACGACGATGAGGCCCTTCGCCTTGGCGTAGAGCGCCACGTCGATCGGCGAGGCGTTCTTGCCGGAATTGGAGATGACGATGATGACCTCGCCGGGCAGCAGCTGGTACTGGCGGTCGTGGCGGGCCGCCAGCCGCTCGCCGTAGCCGGGCAGGTTCTCGATGAAGCCGTTCGTCGGGTCGATGATGCCGGAGATGCAGGCGAGCCCGCCGGCCCGGCCGATGATCTCGCGCGAGATCAGCTCGCTGTGCCCGCTGCCAAAGGTGTGGACGACGCCGCCCTGGGCGACCGAGGCCCCGACCACGGGGGCCAAGGCGGCGAGCGCGGCGGCGTTGGTCTGCCGGGCGCGGGCGAGGAGCTCGGCCGCGCGTTCGTAGTAGGAGTCGGCCAGGGAGGGCATGGGGTCAGGAGTGGGACTGCCAGCGGCCGTAGATCCCGCAGGGCAGGACCTTGCCGTCGCGCTGGATCGGCAGGCCCACCTCGCCGGCCGCGATCGTGCCGGGGTGGTCCCGCAGGAGCGGGGTGAGCAGGTTGGCGACGACGGTCGGCGAGAGCCGGGCGGTGTAGGCGTTGATGAGGAAGAAGAGGGGTTGGTCGGTGAGGAGGGCCCGGCACTCGGTCAGGAGCTCCCAGAGGTGGTCCTCGAGCCGCCAGAGTTCGCCGGTCGCCCCACGCCCGTAGGTCGGCGGGTCCATGACGACGGCGTCGTACCTGCGGCCCCGCTTCACCTCGCGGCGGACGAACTTCAGGCAGTCGTCGGTGATGAAGCGGATCGGCTTGTCGGCCAGGCCGGAGAGGGCCGCGTTCTCCCGGCACCACTTCACCATGCCCTCGGCCGCGTCGACGTGGCAGACCGCGGCGCCGGCCGCGGCGGCGGCGCAGGTGGCGGCGCCGGTGTAGCCGAAGAGGTTCAGGACGCTGATGTCGCGCCGGGCGCCCCGGATCGTCGCGTGGATCCAGTCCCAGTTGACCGCCTGCTCGGGGAAGAGGCCGGTGTGCTTGAAGGAGGTCGGGCGGATCTTAAACCGCAGGCCGAGGGCCTGGTAGGCGATCTCCCAGTGCTCGGGGAGGGCCCGCTTGAACTCCCAGCGGCCGCCCCCCTCGCCGCTGCGGTGGTAGAAGCCGTCCCAGTCCGTCCAGGGGGCGCCGGGGGCGGCATCCTCGCGCGGCCAGAGGACCTGCGGGTCCGGGCGGACGAGCGTGAACTTTCCCCAGCGCTCCTGCTTCATCCCCTCCCCGCAGTCGACCAGCTGGTAGTCCTGCCAGCGGTCGGCGAGGAGAAGCGGAGGTCGTTGAGCGGCAGTGGGCATCGCGTCGGGTTCGCCCCGAGGGAATCGCCGGCCCCCCCGCATGTAAAGACACGACCGCGCGGGTCCCCGGCGCGGACCCCGAGAAATTCCGAACTCAACGGTTGACCACGGGTCCGACAGACAGTCCCCTTGCAATCCCCCGACTGGCGGGGCCCGAGATTTAATCGCCATGAACCATATGCAAACACCCTCCCTGCTCGCCCGGATCGGCTTCTGCGCCGCGCTGCTCGTGGCCGCCCGCCTCGGCGCCGACACCGTCGAGGTCGCCAACGGCACCAAGCTGATCGGCAAGATCACGAAGATCCACAACGGCGTGATCACGCTCGAGACCGACTACGCCGGGGAGCTGAGCATCAAGCAGGTCCTGGTGACCAAGATCACGACCGACCACCCCGTGGCGGTCCGCTATGCCGACGGCACCGGCCAGATCGGCGTCATCACCGCCCCGGGGGCGGACAAGGTCCACGTCACCGGCTCCAACAAGTCGACCGACGTGCCGGTCGGCAACATCGCCGCCATCTGGTCGGCCGGCGAGGAGGACCCGGATGTCGTGGCCCTGCGCCGCAAGTGGAACTACGAGCTCGACCTCGACGTCAACGGCCAGAGCGGCACCCAGACCGGCCTCTCGACCGCGCTCGGCTACAAGGCGGCCCTGGTCGGCCCGCTCGACACCTTCAAGTACTACGCCGACTACCTGCGCCAGGAGACGGCGGGCTCCGTCTCGGCCGACCAGGCCAAGGCGGGCGTCGACTACTCCGACCTTTTCACCGCCCGCACCTCCTGGTACGTGCGCGACGAGTTCGGCTTCGACCGCATCAACGGCATCGACTTCTACGACGTCGCCGCCGGCGGTCTCGGCTACGACGTCATCAAGGAGACGAACCAGACCCTGACGGGCCGCGCCGGTCTCTCCTACCGGTACGACGAGTACACCCCGGGGACGCCGTCCCTCAGCTCGATCGGTGCCGACTTCGAGCTCGAGTACACGCTGAAGATGAAGAACGCGCAGCTGCACGACAAGATCGCCTTCGTCCCCGCCTTCCAGGACCTGAACGACTACATCATCACCCACGAGTTCTCCTACGACGTGCCGATCGCGAAGTCGCACTGGAAGCTCAGCATGGGCGTCACGAACGACTACAACAACCGCCCGGTGGACGGCGTCGACCGCCTCGAGACCCTCTACTTCACCCGCCTGGTCCTCGCCTGGGGCGAGGGGCTCCCGAAGTAGCTCTCAGGTCCCGTAGAGCCGGTCCCCGAAGTCGCCGAGGCCGGGCAGGATGTACTTGCGGGCGTTGAGCGCCCGGTCGAGGACCCCGACGTGGACCGAGGCGTCGGGGTGGTGCTTCGCCACCTCCGCCACCCCCTCGGGCGCGGCGATGATGCAGACGACCCGCGGCGCCACCCCGCCGTGCTGCTTCACGACGTCGATCGCCTGCACGGCCGAGCCGCCGGAGGCCAGCATCGGGTCGACGACGAAGATCCGCCGGCCCTCGAGCGGGGGCAGCTTGCAGTAGTAGTTGCGGGCCACCGCGGTCACGTGGTCGCGCTCGAGCCCGACGTAGCCGACGCTGACGTCGGGGAAGACGTCCATGAAGGGCTGCACCATCGAGACGCCGGCGCGCAGGATCGCGACGACCACGATCGGCTGGTGGGCGAGGACCCGCCCGGTGAAGGGCTCGAGCGGGGTCTCGATCGCCTTGTCCTCGGTCGGCAGGTCGTGGGTCGCGTCGATCGCGAGCATGAGGGTCAGCTGGTAGGCCAGCGCCCGGAAGGTCGCCGGCTTGGTCGTCTTGTCGCGCAGGTGCGTGACGATGTGGTCCGCCAGGGGGTGCTTGAGAACGCGCAGCATGGTAAGGGTCAGAGGAGGTCGCGCTGGACCTTCGTCTCCAGGTAGTGCTCGAACTCCTTGCGCAGGGCCTTCTCCTTGCCGCGGAGGCCGGGCAGGAGGGACAGCCAGTTGTAGCACTCCTCGCGCAGGTGGCGGGGCATGACCGGGGGCAGCTCGCGGACCCGGTCGAGGGCGCGCACCACCGCGGCGGCGACCTCGTCGCAGGTCCGCTGGGCGTCGGCCGAGCTGTGCTGGCCGGCCAGGCGGATCACCTCGTCCAGCTTCCGGTGCCGCTTCTTCAGCATCTTCTTGTAGGTGCCGGGCCCGTCGAGGGTCAGGACCGCCGTCCGGGGGTAGAAGTTGGCCATCGGGTTCCAGGACTGGCCGGCGGCGCCGCCGCGGCGGTCGCTGCGGAGGATGACGGAGGGGATGTCGGCGAACTTGGCCAGCATGAACTCCGCCAGGGTCCCGCTGTCCAAGTCGGCGCCGTCGAAGCTGAAGAGCGCCAGGTCGCAGCCGATCAGCGAGCGGACATGGTGGTCGCGGACGGCCCGGGGCGCCGTGCCGCGCGGGTCGAAGTCCTGGGGCAGCGCGCAGAGGTACCGGCCGTGGGACTTCTCGTAGATGGCCTCCGCCAGGTAGGCGTTGCCGATCAGGTGCTTCAGGTTGAAAAGCTCGCCCGCGAAGAAGACGGTGAGGCTGCGCAGCTTTTTCTTCATGGGCCCTTGCCGGCCACTAAGCCCCCTCGGGCAGCCGCGGACAATGCAATTCCTCGGCCGCCGCTCACGGTGCCAGCGTCACGGTGTGGATGGGCGGCCCGGGCAGGAAGGGCGTCGGCTCGCCGTGCACCCAGGCCTCGTGGCCGGCGCGGTAGAAGGGGGAGGCGGGGTTCGAGGTCTGGCCGCCCGGCATGTGGAAGATACCCTCGTCCTCGTGGCCGGGCGAGACGACGAAGCGCTCGCTGGCGCCGAAGGACGTGTCCTGGAAGCGCGGCATGTAGGTATCGCCGGGCAGCTGGTCGGCCGGCATCCGCAGGAAGCCGCCGGCCCAGCGGGGCAGCAGCGCCGCGAACGGGTGCTCGATCCGGGCCGTGTTGCGCTGGCCCCAGGTGGCGGTCCGCGGGTCCTTGTGCTCCCGCGCGTAGGCGCGGGCGACGTCGTCGACCGCCGCCGCCAGGAGGTCGTCCCAGGTGGGGAACTCGGCGCTCAGGAGGTGGGCGGGCCGCCGCTCGATCACCGTCTCGAGCGGCTGCTCGTAGTTGAGTCGGGTCCAGGTGAACTCGGGATCGGCCTCGAGGCAGGGCGCGAAGATGGGGTCGAGCACCCGGTGCGCCACCGCCAGGCGGAAGGCGCGGACGACCCGGTAGCTGACGGAGCCGGCGTCCGCCGTCCCGTTCCAGTCCCGCAGGGACTGCAGCACGGCGTCGCGGCCCACCTTCTGGCCGATCATCTCCGGGCGCAGCGTCCGGGCGAGGAGCGCCTTCCACCACTCGAGGAGGACGGCGCGGTCGTCCAGCTGCACGCCGAGGAGGTCCCGCGGCACCACCTTGCGGCCGGAGGCCACCAGGCCCCGGAGGTCGTCGCGGACCTGGCGGGCGCGGGCCGGGATGTCATAGCCCGAGTCGCCCAGCGCGAAGAGCCCCCGGCCCCCGACCGTCCGGTTGTTGGCGGTCCAGAGGATCCCGTCCGCCGGCGCCACGATGGTCGGGATCTCGTCGCCGGTCAGGAACCCGTCCCAGCGGCGGTCGCCGAACTTCCAGGCGACCGGCAGGCGCCCGTCGTAGCCCACGCGTCGCGGGACCGCGCCGGCCACCGTCCAGGCGATGGCGCCGTGCGAGTCGGCGACGATGAAGTTCTGGGGCGGGATCCCGACCTGGTGGGCGATCGCCACCGCCTGGCGGACGTCGGCGGCCTGCTCCAGGTCCAGGATCGCGAGGTTCGAGGCCCGCGCGTCGTCGCCCGCCCAGTGGTAGACCAGCCGGTGGCTCTGCTCGTCGATCCCGACCACGGGTCCCCAGAGCGTCAGGGCGACGTCCTCGGTGACCGGCGGCGACCCCTTGACCGCGATCGTCTCCAGCCGGTGGCCGTAGGGCAGCACCCCGCCGCCCGGCCCGTGGTACAATTCCGGGGAGACGGTCGAGTCGACGAGGACGATGTCGCCGGTCCCGGCGTTCGAGTTGGTGAAACCCCACGCCACCTTGCCCGTGCTGCCGGCGACCAGCATCGGGGCGCCCGGCAGCGTGACGCCGGTCTCCTCGTGCCCGGGCCAGCGGAGCGAGGCCCGGTACCAGATGTTGGGCACTGCCAGGTGGAGGTGCATGTCGTTCGCCACCAGGGCGCCGCCGTTGGCGGTCAGGCTGCCGGCCACCGCGGAGTTGTTGGAGCCCGGGGTCTCGCGGTCCTCCCAGGACCGCTCCCCCTCCCGGGCGGTCGCGGGCGGGGTCGGCGCCGGGCGCAGGTCGACCTCGGAGGCGGGCGGGATCGGCGCCGGCGTCCCGAGGCTGCCGTCCAGCGCGGCGTCGTTGGCGGTCGAGACCGGCGCGAAGAAGGCGAGGGAGGCGGGTCCCAGGGTGTCGCGGATCGCGGCCAGGCTGCGCACGAAGTGCCCGTTGCCGTCCTGCAGGTCCAGGGTCATGGCGTAGCCGACCAGGATGCTGTCCTCGGCCGTCCAGGGCCGCGGCGTCGTCCGCAGGATCGCGTATTCCCAGGGCTTCTCGGGCAGGGCGGCGAGCCCCGCGTTCACGCCGTCGACGTAGGCCTGCAGGACGGCGAGCCGCTCGGGCCGCGCCGCCCGGATCACCTGGCCGGCCAGCTGGCGAAACGGGTGCAGGCGGGCCTCGCGGTCCAGCGGGACGGCGCCGGCCCCGAAGAGCTCGGCCAGCTCACCGGCCCCCCGGCGGCGGAGGACGTCCATCTGGAAGTAGCGGTCCTGGGCATGGACCCAGCCGGTGGCCCGGGCCACGTCGAGGCGGCTCGCCCCGGTGATCGTCACCGTGCCGAGGGCGTCGCGGGCGACGATGGCGGGGGCGCCCAGGCCGCGGAGGGCCGCGCCCCCGTCCAATTGCGGCAGGCTGCCGGCCATCCGCCCGTGGAGCCAAAGGCCGGCGGCGCCCGCCGCCGCGACGGCGAGCAGGAGGAGCGCGGCGGCGGCGAGGAGGAGGCGCCGGCCCATGGTGCGCGCCGTCATGCCAGGCCCAGCACGAGCCGGGCCCGCCGGACGGCCTCCTCGGGCGAGTCCGCCAGGGGGACCGCGAGCGCCGCGACCGGCTCCTCCAGCGTCTCCAGCTGGGACCGGAGCATGCCCTCCTTCATGTAGTGGCCCTGCCGGCCGGCGAGGCGGCCCCGGAGGGTCTCGAAGTCCCCCTTGAGATAGATGAACCGGACCGGGCCCGGATCCGGCGCCAGCACCATCCGGTAGGCGTGCCGGAGGGCGGAGCAGGCAACCACGAGGCGCGCGCCGCGGGCGCGGCCGGCCGCGACTGCGGCATGGATCGCCGCGAGCCAGGGGGCCCGGTCGGCGTCGGTCAGCGGCGTGCCGGCCGCCATCTTGGCGACGTTTTCCGGGGAATGGAACGAATCGCCCTCCAGGAATTCCCACCCCAAGGCCGCGGCGAGCGCGTGGCCGACCGTGCTCTTGCCGCAGCCGGAGACGCCCATGACATAGAGGACGGAGAGGGGCGGCGCCTCCCAGGAGCGGGTCCGGCCCGGCCCGCGGCCCTCGTCGATGTCAAACAGCTCGCAGAGGGTCTCCGGCCGCGCGTCGGGCAGGCCATACTCGGCGGCGCGGGGCAGGAGGACGGCGGTGCGGTCGTCCCGCCACCCGAGCTTGGAGATGAAGCGGTTCCAGATGACGCACTCCTCGTCGGTGCGGGGGATGCCGCCGGCCTCCGCCCAGGCGAGGACCTCCTCGTCGCAGCCGCCCTCGGCGGCGCGGGCGACGATGGCGGCGTAGGGCCGCCCGAGGAACCGGCAGCACCGCGAGTCGAACTGCAGCGTGACGGCGTCGCCGCAGTTGAAGTCGGCGGGGAGTTCCCCGCGCGCCTTCAGCCGCGCCTTGTCGAGCATCCGGCCGAAGAGGATGATCCGGCCGACCTTCTCATGGGGGCTGCGCAGGCCGGGAATGAAGGGCATGGGCTCGGGTCAGTCCCGCAGGAGGTACACCGCGGTGCAGAGCGCCGCGAAGAAGACGGTGGGGGCGACGACCCAGGCGGCGTTCACCGGGACGTGGTAGTGGTCGAAGAGCCAGACGACCGCGCAGCTCTTCACCAAGATGAGGATCCAGCAGACGCCGATGAAGCGCTCGACCCGCCGGTTGCGCGGGGATTTGTCGCGCACCTTGACCGCGCGGACGAAGCCCCGCTCGTAGTCCTCGGGCGGGCGGCGATGGATCAGGCGGATCAGGTCGGCGAACATCGGGGGGGGCTCCGGGGTCAAGGATGGCCGCGTCCGGCCGCGTTTCAACCCCGCGGGTCGGCCTCCGGGCCGGGGGGCCGGCGGCCGCTCAGGTCGGCCAGGGAGGCGAGATAGGCCGCCGTGCCGCCGGCGGCCAGGCGCTCGATGTCCCCGGGGGCCAGCCGCCACCGCCAGTTGCCCTGGGAGGTGCCCGGGGCGTTGAGCCGGGCGGCCGAACCCAGGCTCAGGAGGTCCTGTATCGGGATGACCGCGATCCGGCTGACCGCGGAGTAGGCCGCCCGGATGAAGTCCCAGCCGACCTCCTGGCCGGAGACCCGGAGGTAGCGGCGCACGTGGTCCTCGGTCTTCTCCCCCGCGGTGGCGTACCACCCGAGGGTCGTGTCGTTGTCGTGGGTGCCCGGGTAGATGACGCTGTTGCGGCGCAGGTTGTGGGGCAGGTAGGGATTCTTGGCGTCGCCGCCGAAGGCGAACTGCAGGACGGCCATCCCGGGGAGCCCCGTCTGGCGGAGCAGCTCCTCGACCGCCGGCGTCAGGAGGCCCAGGTCCTCCGCGATGATCTTCGCGTCCGGGAAGGCCCCCTTGACGGCCTTGAAGAAGTCGAGGCCCGGCCCGGGGCGCCACTCGCCCGTCTTCGCGTTCACGGCCGGCAGCGGGATCCGCCAGTAGGAGTCGAAGCCGCGGAAGTGGTCGATGCGGACGATGTCGCAAAGGGCGAAGGTGGCCCGCAGCCGGTCCTTCCACCAGGCGTAGCCATCGGCGGCGTGGGCCTCCCAGCGGTAGAGCGGGTTGCCCCAGAGCTGCCCGTCGGCCGAGAAATAGTCGGGCGGGACGCCGGCGACGGCCACCGGCCGCCCGTCCGGGCCGAGCTCGAAGAGCCCGGGGTCGGCCCAGGCGTCGGCCGAGTCGGCGGCGACGAAGATCGGGATGTCCCCGATGATGCCGATGCCGCGCTTTTTCGCCTCCGCCCGCAGGCGGCCCCACTGGGCGAAGAAGGCGTATTGGTAGAACTGATGCGCCTCGATCTCCGCGGCCAGCTTCGCCTTCTGGGCCGCCGTCACCCCCTGGTGGGAGCGGGACGCCGCCGGCCAGTCCCACCAGGGCCGGCCGCCGAAGCTGTCCTTCAGCGCCCGGAAGCAGGCGTAGGGCTCGAGCCACGGAGCCTGCGCCGCCTTGAAGTCGGCGAAGCCCTCGGCGCCCAGGGCGGGGAAGCCCAGCCTCTTGAACCGGCCGTAGGCGACCCGGAGGAGGGGGACCTTGAGCTCGTAGAGCGCCCCGAAGTCCACCGCCGCCGCCCCGAGGCGGCCCAGGGGGGCCAGCTCGTCCGCGGTCAGGAGCTTCCGTTCGACCAGGTCCTCCAGGTCGATCAGGTAGGGGTTGCCGGCGAAGGCCGAGAAGCACTGGTAGGGCGAGTCGCCGAAGCCGGTCGGCCCGAGCGGGCAGACCTGCCACCAGGACATCCCGGCGGCCTGGAGGAAGTCGAGGAACCGGACCGCCGCGCCGTCCAGCGTGCCGACGCCCTGGGAGCCGGGCAGGCTGGTCGGGTGCAGGAGCACCCCGGCCGAGCGGGACGAGAGCCAGTTGAAGAGGAGGTCGCCCTTGGCCGGCCAGGAAGTCATCGGGGGCAGCTTGGGCCGCCGTCCCGGTGGGGTCGAAGCCCAAAACGGCGTCCTTGGCACCAAAATGGCCCGGAAGCGGGAAAACCCGACGGGGGATGGCCAAGCACGGGGTTTAATAGTATAGTCAGGCCAGAAAGTCGGATCCCAACCGGGCGCGCGGGCGGCAGACGCCGGGGCGCCAAGCCTCCCCCCACCATGAACCTGCTCCGCGTTTCCTCCGCCCTCCTCGGGCTGGCCTTGGCCAGTACCCTCGCCGCCGCCCTGCCCCCCGCCCACACCGAGGTCACGTTCTCCCACCCGGAGAACTTCACCGACGTGAAGGACAGCTACCTCCCGACCGACGCCGGCCGCGACCAGATCCTCCGCCAGCTCCGGGAGCACATCGTCGCCGAGGCCGCCCCCCTCCTCCCCGCGGGCAGCACCCTCGCCATGACCTTCACCGACGTCGACCTGGCCGGCGAGTACGAGCCCTGGCACAGCGGCCAGCTGGCGGACGTCCGGATCGTGAAGGCCATCTATCCCCCCGCCTTCAAGTTCACCTACACCGTGACGGCGGCCGACGGCCGGGTCCTGGCCCACGGCGACGAGAACATCCGCGACCTCGGTTTCGACCTGCGCCCGGTCTTCGACGCCTCCGATTCCCTGCACTTCGAGAAGGCCTTCCTCGATGACTGGATCCACTCGAATCTGCACGGCCTGAAGTAGTTCCGGGACCGCGGCCGGGGGCCGGGTAAGGTTTTAACTTGCAGCCCGGTCGCATCCATGCACTTTGACCCTATCGATAGAGATAAGGTTTTGGTGACAGCTTCTGGTGAGTCGTAGGCTGAGCGGTTTGCTCAAGTGATGATTTCGAAACCCACGGTGGGAACGGACTGGCAGCGGACTGCAGCTCTACGAACATCACATCATGAGCAATTCCAAACTTTACGTTGGAAACCTCTCGTTCAAAACGACTGAAGACGAGCTCCGCTCGCACTTCGGCCAGTTCGGTTCCGTTACCGACGTTTACGTCGCCATGGACAAAATGACGGGCCGCCCCCGCGGTTTCGCGTTTGTCACCATGGGCACGGCCGAAGAGGCCAAGATCGCGGCTGAGAAGGTCAATGGCGTCGAGCTCGGCGGCCGTCAGCTGACGGTCAACGAGGCCCGCCCGAAGGAGGACCGCCCGGGTGGCGGCTTCGGCGGCGGCGGCGGCGGTCGCGGCTTCGGCGGCGGCGGCGGCGGCGGCGGTCGTGGCTTCGGCGGCGGCGGTGGCGGCGGCGGTCGCAGCGACCGCGGCGAGCGCCGTTACTAAGACCTCGCTTCGCGAGAATATGCAAAGGATGGAGCGCCTCCGGGCCTCCATCCTTTTTTTGTGCCATGCCCGCGACCCCCATTGAGAAGCACCTCTCGGCGCTGCTGCGCTGCGACCGCTGCCCCCGCATGTACAAGCCCGTCGTCGTCGGGCGGCCGGTGGCGAGCCGGATCATGCTGGTCGGGCAGGCGCCGGGCGACAAGGAGCCCCTGCTGGGCCGGCCCTTCGCCTGGACCGCCGGCCGGACGCTCTTCAAGTGGTTCCAGGCCGGCCTCGGCTGGACGGAGGACGAGGCGCGGGACCGGATCTACTTCGCGGCCGTCTGCCGCTGCTTCCCCGGCAAGCTGCCGAAGGGCGGCGACCGGGTCCCGGCGCCGGAGGAGATCGAGGCCTGCCGCGCCTGGATGGACCGGGAGTTCACCCTCCTGCAGACGACGCTCGTCATCCCGGTCGGCAAGCTGGCGATCGGCCGCTTCCTCCCGCCGGCGCCGCTCCAGGACCTGGTCGGCCGGAGCTTCCGCGTCCGGCTCGCGGGCCGCGAGGCCGACTGCATCCCGCTGCCGCACCCCTCGGGGGCCTCGCCGTGGCACCGGATGGAACCGGGCAAGACGCTGCTCGCCAAGGGCCTCGCGCTTGTCGCCGCGCATCCGGCGGTGGCTGGTCGTCACTTGACGCCGGTGCCGCCGGTGGCAGGTTAGTGGGTCATGATTTCCGCCCGTCTCGTCGCCCTGGCCTGCGCATTGTTCGCGGCCCCGGTCCTCCTCCACGCGCAGCGCGAGAAGCTCCCCCCGGACGACTACGACATCGTGATGAAGCAGTGGCCGAACGCCAAAATCTCGAACACCGGGATCCGCTACATCGTCGAGCGGCCCGGGACCGGCCCCCAGATCGCCGCCGGGGACATCGTCTCGGTCAACTACATCGGCGCCCTGCTCTCCGGCAAGGTCTTCGACAAGCAACTGGACCCGAAAAAGCCCTTCACCTTCCGGGTCGGCCGGGGCCTCGTGATCGACGGCTGGGACCAGATCCTCCAGCTGATGAGCCCCGGTTCCAAGTGGCTTGTCATCGTGCCCCCCGAGCTCGCCTACGGCCGGCGGGGCAGCCCCCCGCGGATCCCGGAGTACGCCACCCTGGTTTTCGAGGTGGAGATCGTCTCGGTGAAGCGGGAAAATTGACGCTACTTGGCCTCGTTGACCGTCCGGGTGTACGGGAAGGTCGCCTTGTAGTCGGCCACCGCCTGGGCGTGGGCCGCGTCGGACCCCATGCCCTTGGCGACCAGGTCGGACGTGCGCTTGTCAATCCAGCGGACCATGAAATCCTTCTCGGTGTCGGCCGCGACCGTCTTGCTTTCCTTGGGCGCCGCCGGGTTCTTCTTCTTGGAGAAGAGGTGGCACCCGGTCTGGGTGAGGAGCACGGTGGCCAGGGCGAACGGGGCGAGGCGTTTCATGGGCAATTCGACGTAATTTAAGGAATCGCCATTCATACCGCGAGTGAAACTTTTTGGTTTCGTGTTTTGGGGTTAACTCCTTTATGGGCCTTCCAATGAGCGACGAGCCGCAGCCGCTGCGCCTGAAGCCGCGCACCCCCTCCGGGGGCGATGCGCCGCCTCCGGCTGCCTCGACGCCGCCCCCTGGCGGCCCCGGGGAAGCCGCCCCCGCGTCCCTGCGGCTGAAGCCGCGCCTGAGCCTGGCCCCGGAGCCGCCGGGCCCGGCCCCGACCGACCCCGGGACCACCGACGCCCCCGCGGGCCCGGCGGCTGCCGAGGCGCCGGTCTTCAAGCTGCGGCCGAAGGGCGCCCCGGCCCCCGTCCACGGCTACCAGCGGCCGGCGCCGGAGGCCGCCCCCCCCGAGGCCCTCGAGGCCCCCCCGCTGCCGGTCGCCCCGCCCCCGCCGCCGCCCCGCCCGCCGA
>Ga0302196_10003708_pt1 | contig 13971 bp, 16 predicted proteins | sample II_Bog_N1_3_FD_198794 | JGI IMG/M metagenome (GOLD analysis project Ga0302196, IMG submission 198794) | Peat permafrost microbial communities from Stordalen Mire near Abisko, Sweden - II_Bog_N1_3 | ecosystem: Environmental > Terrestrial > Soil > Wetlands > Peat | place: Sweden: Abisko...
GGGATTGGCCGAGGTTCGTTTTAATGTGCCGCGCGGGTTCAAGTTACATGAGACTCCGCGTGCGGAGGCCGCGGACTCCGCGCCGACCCAGACTCAGCTCTCTCGTCGACGCCAAGCACATCTGTGAGTGCGCAGCGCCATGGCATCGTCGTTTCAGGCGTCTGCGCGCCTGCCGCCGGCGCCCGCGTGCCTGCCGGTGCCGATTAAGCGCAAGGCCGAGTTCTACGACGGCGAGCTCGCGCGCGTGGAGGACACGCTCGCGCGCGTCGACGCGGCGATCGCGAAGAGCTGCGACGTCAAGAAAGTCAAGCGTATGTGTCGCATGATGGAAGAGCTCGCGGATGAGGCGCGCGGCGTTGCGGCCGAGCTCGAGGCGGTCGACGAGCAGGTCGCGGCGTGGCAGGCCGACGAGGCTGCAAAGGCGGCGCAGTGGGACGCGTACAACGCGGCGCACGGCATCGTGTACGAGATCCCGCCGCCGCCGGGCAGCGAGTGAGCGTGGGACGCGCGTGCGGTGTAGGGAATTCGTTCAATTGCATGTCTTGTTCTACTCTGCCTTCCAGTCAGCAGGTGCGCGAGCAGCCATGGCGTCCGACGCGCTTGCGATCGCGCACATCGAGTACTCGTGGCCGGTGAACCAGGACGAGCCGCGGTTCCACGACGAGGCTGAGTCGTGGGACTGGGTGGCGATGGTGTGCGGTGTTGTGGCGGCGCAGCTCGTGGGCGTGCTGCCGCCCACTGCGCTCTCTGTGCTATGGTGCACTGGCCATCCCGCGTGTGGGGGCCACGACAACCCCGTCGCGTATGCGATGGTGGTGGCGCTCATTCGGGGTGGGACGGCGGACGCCGCGCTGCTCGTCGGCCTGCGGCCGGAGCCCGCGAGCACGAAGTGGTGGCCGCACCTCGCGGCTGGAGGGCCTGGCAGTGGGCTCGGCACGCCGGCAGCGTCCCCGATCGCGACGCAGCAGCCGCCGCCGGGGGGCGTCGCGTGGGTAGACGAGTCCGATTCTTAAACGCGCAACACCTTCTACATTCACATCGCGTCCGTCCGTGTTGCGCAGGTATGTCTGCCTCGGCGCGCGCGTACGAGACGCGGGCGGCCGCGAATCGCACGTACGCAGCGGTGGTGGACGCGCTGCGGGAAGAGTTGGACGCCCAGCTTGCGTGCCTGCTCCTCGCGCTGCGGGTGCAGGCGGGGTGCGCGGACGCGGACGAGTCGCGGGCGCTGCAGGACGCGCTGGAGATCCGGAATCGTGTGCGGGCGCGGGTGATGGGTCTGCTTGACAACGCGTGAGCCGCGTCCCGTGCCGCGCCTCCCTGCGCCCGCAGCCATGCCGATCGTGTCCGTGTCGCCGTCCATTGCCAAGGCCGCGAATCACCGCATCGTCGTCAAGAAGCTGCTCGGCCTCACGCCAGCGGAGGATACGCTTCTGCGGCAGCTGCACAAGGCGATTGCTGAGGTTGAGACGGCGGCGGCGGCGGGTGGCCCCGCGTTGCTCACGAGCTGGGAGTGGTCGGCGCTGCAGCGGCTGATGGGGCCGCGGGACGGCACGAGCACTCCCAGTTAGCAGGCGAGACCGGCGGGGGCGGCGGCGGCGGCGGCACGGCGGTTGGTGCGTGCGGCGCCGCCCACGCGCGGACGGCGTGGTAGCTGGAGAGCATCGCAGACGCGGCCCACACCGCGGCGGTCGCGATGGCGAGGGGGGACGGGAGCATGGCGCGTGTCGCGGGTGCGGTGTGTGGTGACCGCGGGTTGAAGCACGTGGGCTCCGCTCGCGGAGGTCGGCGACTCCGCGTGCGCGTTCATTCGTCCACGCTCCACGCCCGCCATGCCGCGCGTCAAGACGGTCGCTCGCCAGGTGGTCCCCGCCCGCGTGTCGGGCAAGGCGCCGCGCCCGCAGTACGCGGAGGCCGCGAAGGCGGCGTCGTCGACGGCGAACGCGCTCGTGCGCGCGGCGGCCGCGTCGTCGTCGCGCGGCGCGCCCGGCACGCTCGTCAAGAAGCCGCACCGCTTCCGCCCGGGCACCGTCGCGCTGCGCGAGATCAAGAAGTACCAGAAGTCGGACAAGCTGCTCCTGCGCAAGCTGCCCTTCCAGCGCCTGGTCAAGGAGATCGCGCAGTCCATCACGACGGACCTGCGCTGGCAGTCCGTCGCGGTCATGGCGCTGCAGGAGGCGGCGGAGGCGTACCTCGTGGGGCTCTTCGACGACACGAACATGTGCGCGATCCACGCGCGCCGCGTGACGATCACGCCGAAGGACATGGCGCTCGCGCGCCGCATCCGCGGCGACCCGTACGGCGACGTGTACCACTCGCGCTGACGTAGCAAGTGTGGCGTGCGGGACTGTGTGTGCTCAGGGTGGTATCGGTGACGCGGTGTTACATTGAACGTCCCCGCGTGCATCTTTATCGTTCAAGCGTCGTCCGTCGCATTCGCTAGGCAGCACAGGAGGCACGCGCACACGTTTGTCAGCGTCAGCGCGAGGACGTCGCACCAGCGCGCGGCGAGCGACGGCGGCCCGCTCTGCGTCGTCTGCGTGCCCGCGTCTGCCATCGTGATCTTCATTTTACGGGCGTCTTGCACGCGGCGGTGAGCGCGGCGAGGTCGCGGCTCCACGCGTCGCCGAGGCCCGACGCGTACTTGAACACCCACGTGCGCTCGCCGATCGTGAACTCCACCGTCGCGGAGTCCGTGCTCGGCGTGTGCTTGAGGACGTACTTCGCGTCAGAGCCGTGCGGCACGCGGATCCTGTCGCCGTTCGACAGCGACACGAGCGTGGACGCGGTGTACGGCATCATCGGGAGGTCGATTTTGGGTGCGGAGTGCGTGAGCTCCGCACGCGGACTTTTTCGTACATCGCACAGCCTGTTCTCAGCGAATGTCGGCCGCGCGCCGCGGGTACGGCGGCGCGCGCGCGCGCGTGCCGCCGCGCCGCGACGCGGAGACGGTGGCGGAGCGCGCGGCGGTGCGCGCGGCGGCGATTCGCGTCGTCGCGCCGCTCGCCGAGGAGCTGGCGGGTCGCGGGCTCCCGCGCGACACGGCGGCGCGCGCGCTCGCCGTCGCGCTCGCGGCGGCGGAGGAGTCGGTCATTGGCGCGGGCGTTCGCGCCGGCGGGGCGCGCACGCCGTGGGACGACATGGAGCGCGTGACGCTGGAGGACGACGACGACGGTGACTCGGGCAGCGCCGCGAGCGATCCGCGGCTGCCGCGCTTTCCTGCGCCTCCGCGCGCGGCAGCGCTGCTGCGCGCCGCGTCGGACGCGTCGTTGGCGGGCGGCGCGCTCCGGCGCGGCGCGGTGGACGCCGCGCACCGCGACGCCTTCGCGGCGGCTGCGGCGTACGAGTGCCGCGCGTGGATGACGGCGCTGTGCGGCGTCGCGGCGCGGCGCGGGCTGGCGTGGCCGCACGGTGACGTCGTGCGCGTGGACGTGCGGCCGCCGCTGCCGGGGTTGCCGGACGTGCAGCTGGAGCCGCGGTCGGGCGCGGTCGCGTACACGCCGGCCGTGACGGGGAGGTACCCGCGGCCGGCGGCCACGTTCGAGGCGGTCGTGCGCGCGCGCGCGGAGGATTACGCCGTCGCGTGGCGCCTGTCGGGGCAGCGCGGCGGCCGCGGCGTGCGCCCCGTCGATCCCATCAGCGGGGCGATCCTCGGCAAGTACGGCGGCCGCTTCGAGGCGCCGGTGCAGCTCGCGGGGTCGCTGGGGCGCGGGGACGCGGGGAGCGCGACGATCCCGCGGACGCTGGGCGCGGCGGCGCTCGCGGCGCTGCCGACGGACATCCTGCGCGCGCTGTGGGACGACGGCAGCGGCGAGCTCGCGTACGTCGACGACGCGGCGGCGGCGGCGGCGGGCGACCTCCTCGCGCTCGGCGACGACGGCGAGGAGGACACGCGCGCGTTCCTGGACGGCATGCTGGCGGCGCACGAGCCCGTGGAGGTGGACGCGTCGGCGGCGGCCGCGGCGGCCGCGTCGCCCGCGCCGGACGCGCTCGGCATGCCGCCGCTGTCGTTTCCGCGGCTCCCGCCGCGCGTCCTCGTCCCCTCGCCAGGCCTGCGCTACGGCGCGCACGTGCCGGCGTCCATTCGCTCGACGCCGCCGCGCGCGCCGCCGCCGGGCGCCGTCCGCGGCTCGCGCGACTGGTTGTTCGTCGCCCCGTTGGCGGTGCGCCCGGACGACGTGGCGGAGGACGACGACGGGGACGCCGGGCCGCCGGGCCCGGCGTTCGCGAGTCAGGGGCCGCCACGTGCGCGACGCGTGTCCGTCGGGCGCGAGGTCGCGGGGCTGTACGCACCGGGCATCGGCGTGTGGGGTCCCCCCACACTCGCACCCTCCCACGCGCCGGGGGGGCGGAAACGCACGCGCTCCGACGCGGACGCGCCGCCGCCGCCGCCACCGCCGCCGGTGCCCTCGGCTCCGCGGGCGCCGCTGGCTCCGTGGGAGGCGGCGGCGGCGTCGCTGGTGGAGCGCGCCCGCACGCATCAGGTGCCCCCCACGCGCGGCCGCCTCGTGCGCGCGAGCGAGGGCGGGACCGTCACGTGGGCGCTCGTGAACGCGGTGATCCCGACGGCGCACGCGCTCGCACTGCTGCCGAGCCCCGCCGCGGCGTGCGAGGTGCTGGGGCGCTTGCCCGAGCGCCCGTCGCGCGCGCAGGCGGCGCTCGCCGTCGAGGCGTTTTTCATCGCGTGGCGCGTCGTGGCGGCGCTCACGATCCTGAGCACGCGCGCGGTGCAGCTCGGCCTCGACGGAAAGCCGACGGCGACCGTGCGCGCCGCGTGGCTCGTTGTGGGGCGCGATCCGAAGACCGTGGGGTGGGGGCGGCGCGTGGAGGGGAACGACGTGGTGTGGGAGGCGCGGCCCGCGATCGCGGACGCTGTGGCGGCGGGTGACGTCGTGGCGTGGTGCGTGCCCCCGGCGCCCGCGGACCCGTTTCTGCTGCGCGACACGCGGAGCAAGTGGTTCGAGATCGCGAAGCTGCGGTGGAATAAAAACCCGCACGCGTGGTAGTGCCTTCTTAAACGCTCGTTTCAAGGTACGCGTTGTACGCTGCGGTTACGCGCTGAAACGCGGGCGCGGAGCCGCCCACGCGGTCTGGGTGCGTGCGGCGCGCGGCCGCCAGGTACGCGGAGCGCACGGCCGCGCGGGGGGCGCCGCGGGCGACGCCCAGCACCTGCCACCACTCGCGGTCGCGCGGCGGCCGGGCAGGCGCGGGCGGCGGCCTGCGTGGCGGCGGGGACGGTGACGACGGCGGCGACGGCGGCGGCGTGCGTCGGGGCTTCTTGGAACTCCGCTCCCGCTCGTAACGGTGCGAATCTCCGCCGGGCGGCGGCGGTGGCATGGACGGGAAGCGGAACGCGGGCGGCGGCCGTGTCGTCGCAGGATGTTGGGGCGGCGGCGGGTACGGCGTCGCGTACACGGGGTGCTCCGGCTTCTCCGGCGGCGCAGCCGCCGGCGGCGCCGTCGCGGCGTCGATGTTGCCGGCGACCCACCACCCCTGCGGCGGCCAGTGCTCCGCCATGAACGCGGCGCGGACGCCGGCGCGCATGCCCGCCGCGCGCGCGTCCAGCGGCGCGGACCGCAGCGCCAGCCGGCGGTCCCACATGAACTTGTTTGCGACGAACGCCATGCCCGCCGTCTCGCGGGCGGCGGCGAGCGCGGCTACGTAGCACGACCAGCACAGCACGGTGCAGAATTCGGCGCGGGGCAGGCCGGGGACGCCGTACGAGCGCACGGCGTGCAGCGCGCCGCCGGGCGCGAGCTCTGCATGGACTACGTCCGGCGTGGAGCACCGGGTACGGTCTTCAGAGCCGAGCATCCAGTGCCGGGCGCACGCCGCGCTGCCGGCGCCGTCGCGCTCCGGCAGCGGGCGCCGGGTGCACGCGCTGCTGGAGAGGCCGACGCCCTCGTCGCACTCGTACGCGCAGCGCGTCGCGTAGTAGGCGCCGTTTTTTTCGGGCGACCCGGGCCACGCCGGCTTCGACGCGTGCACGCGCTGCGGGTCGTACGACGACCAGTCGGGGTCGCCGGACCACATGGCGTCGTGTGCGCCGTCGCCGTCGTCCGGATTGCTCCGCCTCCGCCCCGCGCGCACTCCGCTCGTGCGGGTGTGCAACTCGGTACACGCCGCAACATGGCGGCGGACCTGCAGGCCGGCGACCGCATTCGCCTCCTGAGCGACGGCAACAAGATCGGCATGGTGTACATCGTCGACGCGGTCGCGGCGGAGACCGTCACGTGCCACATCGACTCGCTGCGCTCCCCGTTTCTGCGGATGCCGCGGCGCACGGACCCCGAGTGGACGCGCACGTTCGAGCGCACGGAGGTTGAGCGCTTCCTGACGGCCGCGGACCACGCGGCGGAGCTTGCCGCAATGAACGTGGGGAGCGTGCGCATTTTGACGAGCGATTGAATTGAAGTTAAATCGCTATTTCGCTGCCTTCGTAAACTCCTTCATGCCCGCCGCGACCGCGTCCGGGCGGTTCGCGGTGAACCACAGCAGCGACAGCTGCGCGTACACGTCCATGAACTTGGCGGCGTCCGCGTCCACGGGGCACAGGCACAGGTGCAGCTGCGTGTCGGGTTTCAGCGGGTGCTCGCCCACGAGCACGATCCCGGTCTCGGGATCCAGCGTCAGCGCGGACTTGGTATACGCCAGCTCGGCGGGCGTGCCGTCCACTTTGAACGAGACGCCGTCGTTGCCGACGACGAACTTGGCGAGAATGCGCGCCTCCGTCATCCTGCTGCGTGCGAATGGAGCGACGCGGAGTGCGTGACCTCCGCACGCGGAGACTCGCACACTTCCCGCGCCGTCGTGAACGCGTGCGTGCGAAATGGTGGAGGAGCCGATGCCGTCGCCGGTGTGGGTGCGCGCGTTCGTGGGGGCGTCCTCGCTCGCGGGCGCGGGCGTCAGCGCGTACGTGTTCGTGCGCGCGGTGCACCACATGTTGTACGGCGCCGCGTGGGGCATCAACCCGAGTACGCTGCTGATCGTGTCCGCGGGCGGCCTGTTCGCGTACCTCCCGTCACGCCTGTTTGGGTACCGCCTCGTCCGCACGGAGTAGGTTCGATATGTCGGAGCCGTCGGAGCCGTTCGTGGCGCGGGAGTCCGCGGCCGTGCGTGAGGCGCTGCAGGACGCGGCGGAGATTATTCGCACGGCGCAGCGGGTGTGGGCGGAGGCGGGGCAGCCGAACAAGTCGGGCGACGCGCTCGTGGAGGCGCTCAAGGCGCTGTACAACGCGAGCAAGTGGGCGTCCGCCTCCGCGACCAGCGTGGGCGGGTACTACAACCACGTCGTCGACCCGCGCGTCGTCGGGCCGCCCGGCAAGGACCTCGAGCTCGAGGGCGTCAAGCTGCTGCGTGCGGACGGCACGTATCCGCGCCTCCGCGGGTACGACGTGCCGGAGTTCGTGCCTCCTGAAAACACCGCGACGCTCGGATGGGATGTTCCGGCGGGGTCCACGACAGATTGAATTAAAACACAAGCGTCCATTTCAGTAGTACCCCGCATAGCTGCCCTCGTCGTAGCCGTCGCCGCCGCCGCCGCCCGCGCCCTCATAATAGTCGTCCAGCAGCCCCGCGCCCTCCGCGTCCCCCGTCTCCGCGTAGTACTCCGCAGCGGCCGCCTCCTCGTCCGCGATCTGCGCCTCTGCGGCGTCGCGCGCCGCGGCGCGCGCCGCGGCGGCGCCGCCCGTCAGGTACAGTCCGCGCCCAGACGCCGTCGCGCCCCTCGCCCACCGCCCCCGCTTGCGCCCGCCGCCCGCCTTGTCCGCGTCGTCCTGCTTGGCCGCGGCGTCCGCCGCCGCCGCCGTGTCCAGCAGCTCCTTGAACAGCAGCGACGAGTTGTCGCCCGTGCCGACGTGCAGGCGCATGGCGCCGCCCGTCAGCCGCGCGAGCTCGGACGACGTGACGGCCGCCGTGTTCTTCGACGCCTTGGCGACGTTCTGCGCCGTCAGCACGTTCTTCTGCGTGAGCGGCGCCGTCGCCGTGGACGACGCGCCCTTGTTGGACGTGATGTACCCGGAGTACACCGCCACCAGGTCGAGGACGGGCGTCGCGACGATGGCGGTGTAGTTCTTGACGGTCACGATCAGCGAGATGGCGAACGCGCCCTGCACGCCCGCGGCGAGCGTCTCGGGCATCTGGATGTCCGTGCCGAAGCGCAGGATGAGCGGGCCCGCCGACGTGGGGAGCATCGCCTGGTCGCCGGAGTCCGCGCCGACGGCGAGGCCGGACCATTGCAGGTACGACATCTCCTCCAGCCCGTTCTTGCGCGAGATGTCGTACAGCGTGCGCTGCGACACGTTGGACAGCAGGCCGTTGTTGCCCGCGAACGTGACGTTGATGCCCTGGATCGCGTACAGGAAGTTGCCGACGCACGACTGCGTGTTGGCGCCGCCGCCGTAGCCCGTGGACGAGTCCGCGGGCCAGAAGTTCTGCGCGTAGCTCGAGGGGCGGACGCCGATGACGAGCATGTCCGGGATCTGCGGCAGGTTGAAGCTGGAGGAGGAGACGGTGCCGACGCCAGCCGTGTACGTCGGCGTGTTGCCCGCCAGCGTCGCGATGTTGGTCAGCGCCGCCGCGGGGATCGTGCCCGCGGACGGGAAGGGGAACGCCTGCCACTGCACGAGCGGCGTCGTGCACGTGTCCGGCACGTACAGCGACGACGGCGCGGTCAGGTAGTTGAATTCGAGGGCGGTGTTGCCGACGGGCGCGGACGACGACGTGAGCGACGGGCCCCACGCGATGTTGGAGATGAGCATGCGCGGGTTCGTCGCGACGAGCACGCGCGCCGCGTCGGGCGTCTGCAGCTGCATGTTCATCTGGAACGTGGACACGCCCGTGATCGCGGGCTGGCGCTCCGCGGCGAACTCGCCCGACGTGAAGGGCGACACGAGCAGCGTCTCCGCGAAGTCGAACTGGATCGCGAGCACGTACTGCGTGGAGAACGAGACGACCGCGGGCGGCACGGGCTGCGTGTCGATGTCCGCCTGCGTGACGACGACGCCGTTGACAAAGAAGTGGTTGACGGTCGCGCCCGCCGCGTTCTGGCACTGGTACACGCCCATGCCGGGCGCGGGCGCGCCCATCGTGCCGCCGACGACGCCGTTGGAGATGGGCCAGCCGCCCGCGCCCGCGTTGCCCTGCCAGTTCACCGCGCCGCCCGCGGTCGACACCCACACGGACGAGATGGCGGCGAGCGGCGTGCCGGGCGACCCCGTCGCGCCGTTGAGCAGCGTCGCGCCCGCGGGGAGCACCCACCGGAACGGGTACGACGCGTTGCCCGGGTCCTGGCCGTTGGGCGTCGCGTCGTACGCCGCGAAGGGCGACGCGGCCGACTGCCCCTTCTTGGTGGTGGACGCGAAGACGTCCATCTTCACGGCGCCCACGGCGGCGCGGCGCGCCGCGAGCGTGTCCTGCGTCCGCAGCACGTACGGCAGGATCTGCGAGCTCGTGAACGACACGTTCGCCGTGTTCGTCTGCAGCGCGATGTTCGCGGTCATGGTGTGGATCGGGTACGCGCGCACGGAGAGGTCGCGTCCCAGCGCGACGACGGGGAAGCCCTGCCCCGACACGAGGACGGTGGACTGCGCCTGGAACTGGAAGCACATCGTCGCCGCGACGATGAGCCGGCGGTCGACGAACGTGTCGAGCGACGGGATCGTCGCCTCCCAGATCAGCGCGGGCGATGACTCGGTGGTGGCCTTCTTCTGCACCGCGGAGATCGTGCCGGCGCCCATGTTCACGGCGTAGCTGGGGCGCGGCGCGGACAGGCGCGTGTCCCACACCGCGAACGCGGCGATCGCCTGCGGCGCGGGGGCCTGCACGGTAGCCATGGGGAGGTGGACGGCGAGGGGCGCGGCGGCGGCGAGGGCGGTGCGGTTGCGTGGAGCGGAGTCAGTTGGTTGAAGGCGCGGAGCCCCCTGTAAAAGCTCCGCACTCTCCCGTCTGCCCGTCGCTACCCGCGCGCCTCTACCGCCATGGCGCAGTTCGGCCTCCCCGAGAAGCTCGACGTCCGCTGGTGCCGCATGGGGTACTTCGACGTGCCGTGCATGTCGTCCATGATGAAGTTCTACACGGGGTACAACACGGAGGTCGGCGGCAGCGGGCAGCACTGGGCGCTCGAGACGTCGGGCGTCACGGACGGCAACGTGAACGGCGGCGGCTTCGCGTCGTCGTTCCAGTTCTTCTTCGCGCAGAGCGAGAACCTGCCGCGCGTCCTCGTCGCGGCGTTCAACTCCACGAACGGCGAGTCGCCGCAGGTGGAGCCCGGGGGGCTGCAGCTCTTCACGCCGAGCGTGTGGTCGCTGTCGGGGAACCCGAACCAGTACTTCGCGCAGTTCAACGCGGGCTACATCTACAACGCGGGCGCGCAGGGCGGCGTCGCGCAGCTGCCGAGCTACTCGCTGCCGACGATGGAGTCGGGCGCGTTCATCTCCGAGAACTTCGGCATCAACCTGACGAACTCGCCCATCTCGTACAAGTCGGGCGGGATCCTGCCCATGATCCTGTACTCGTCGTCCAACAACGGCTACGCGACGCCGTCCAACTCGGGCACGACCGTCTCCGCGAACACGGGCTTTTCGATGCTCACCAGCGGCACCGCCGGGACGGCGGGGTTCTGGGCGTCCACGAACACGTTCAAGATGACGGGTTCCGCGGGCACGGCGACGGGTGCGTGCGGGTGGATCTGTCCTGGTACGTCCGGCACGAGCACCGTCGCCGGGCAGCAGACGGGCAACACGCCGTGGGCGACGCCGTCCAACCCGCTGCAATCCAACACCGTCGCGCCGCTGGGATACGTGTGCGGGCCCGGCGTCGCGAACTTTGGCAACGAGTACGAGGTGTCGGCGCTCTTCTTCGTCACGAAGGACACGAACATCCCGTCGGGTGCGGGCGACTTCATTCGGTTCAACCTCGGCTGGTGCTTCGGGGGCTCCTCCATCGTCATGCCGCCCCTCGTCACCACGGCCGTCACGTCGCCGAACACGCCGGCGTGGGAGCCACAGGATGGCCGCGCCGTCGTGAGCACGCTGCAGATCCCCGGCGTCATCGTCACGGGCCTCGCCCCTGGCACCACAACACTCGCGCGGAATGCGAACGCGATGAACTTCTGGGTGCCGGTGTCCGGCTCGTTCTCCACGAACACGTTGACGTCGTGCCAGACGGCGGGCAACACGGTCACGAAGGCGACGGCGACGACGGACCTCCTGCGCATCCTGTGCACGCTCGGCCAGAACAACGCAGCCGATCAGACGCTCTCCGCCGTGAACTACACGATCAACCTGATGCGGCTCACGATCCGGCAGATCGCGGGCATCAACCCACCGAATGTGTGGTAGGCGGCGCGGCGAAGCGTACGCGTTTACGGGCGCGTGCTGGCGGCGGGAGGGGGGCGGCGGCCGCGGGCTCGACGGGAGTGGCGGCGCCAGCGGCGCACCCCGCGCACCACGGCGCGTCCGGCGACGGCGGGAGCCGCCCCACGCGGACCGTCAGCAGGCGCGCGGGTCCGATCGCCGCCGTGCGCTCGTCCTCGGACGCGGCCTCGCACGCGGCTTGAAGTAACGTAACACCCGCGTGGATTGAAGGCACGTTGAACGTCGTGCGTGCGAGCGCCAGCAGCGCGGTCTCCGCGTCGTCCCAGCTCCGCGCGCGCGCCAGCGCGGTCGCGCCCGCTCGAAGCGCGTCACTCCGTGCGTGAGACGGGGGCGGCAGCGGCGGGAGCGGTCCGTCCTGGAGCGGCGTCTCCCACGGCGCCACGACCATGAAGCGCGCGCCGTGCAGGCTGCCTAGGCCGCCCAGCGCGGCGAGTGCCCCGCCGTCCGCGGGTGCCGCGACCGCAGGAGGAGCGCCGGGGGGCACGCTTTCTTCGAGTGCTGCGCGCAGCGCGCGCATGCCCTCAATGTCGGTCAGACGCGCCTGCGCCGCGGCGATGACGGAGTTCGCGTCGTCGACGTCGCGCAGCGGCGCGACGTCCAGCTCCGGCGGCTCGTCGTCGGGGGGCGCACACGGCGCCGCGGCGGGCGCGTCGAGAATCGCGTGTGCGCGCGCCGCGTCGCCCGCCGCGAGCCGTGCGCGGACGCGGTAGTGCGATGCCGCTGCGTCCAGCGCGTAGTTGAGCGCGGACGACGGCCACGCTGACACGGCGGCGGCGGTGGCGGCGACGCGGCCCGCGTGCGGCGGCGCGAGCTGCACGAACGGCGCCGCGGCCGCGGACGCGAGCGCCTCGACGAGCGCGTCGTACGTGGGCGCGCGCGCCATGACATTCGCGCGGGCGGCCGTGGCACGTTTGAGAGACTCCGCGTGGCTGCTCCGCCTCCGCGCAGCGTCAGGGTCCATGTGAAGAGTGTCGCGTCGCACACAACTTCAACTTGATTCCGTTACCTACCCCGTCCGCACCAGCGGCGACACGACGGGCAGCCGCGCCGTCGAGCGCACGGACCGCACTTCCGTGGTCGACCCCCCGTTCGGCTGCCGCGTCCCGCTCGTGCCGCGCGCCCACGTCCGCGCGTGCACCCTGTGTAAAAACGCGAGGTCCGCGCGCGTCGCGCCCTGGTCCCGCAGCTGCGCGGGCGTCGCGAAGATGTGCCCTGACTCGACGGGGTGCCGGCGCTCGAGCGCGGCCTCCGCGCGCGCGCGCTTGATGCGCACCGGCACGTGCGCCGCCGCCCACTGTCGCTCAACGTCGGGGCGGCCGCCGCGGGCGAGCGCGCCCTGCCGCGCGCCCGTCGCGATCGCGCCGCCCGCCGTTTCGCCGGCGCCGCAGCAGCCCGCCGCGCCTACTCCGCGGGAGCCGGAGGGCGACACGCCGGAGCGCAGGCGCTTGCGCGACAGCGGCGGCCCCGGGATCGCGATGCCCCACCGCCCGGGCTGCGTTGCGTCCAAGTGCGCCTGCGCCGCGGTCGACGCGGCGTGCGGCCGGACGCCGAACGCGGCGCGGACTTGGCCGGGGTCCGCCGCCAGCCGGCGCACGCGCTCGTCGTGGATGCCCGCGGCGCGCGTGCGCGCTTGCTCGGCGAGGTTCCACGCCTCGCGCGCGGCGGTCGCCGCGGCGCCCGCTGACAAGCCGGGCCGCGTGCCCGCGGACGCGGACGGCAGCGGCGTCCGCGTGGACGACGTCAGCTGCGACGTGCCCGCCTGCGCCGACGCCCACGGCGCCGCGAGGTCGGACGTCGGGTACAGCGACCGGCGGTTGCGCGGGGGCACCTTCGGGTAATTGACGGTGAGCCCCGCGGCGCCGAGGTCCGGCGGCTCCTCGCCCGACTCGACCGCGGCGCTGACGGCGGGGCCGGGCGCGCCGGGCCCGCCGCCGCCGGGAGCGGGTTGCGGCGGAGGCGGCGGCGGCGCCGGCGGCGGTGCCGCGGCGGCGATGGGCGGCGGCATGGCGGGCGGCGCGGGCGCCACGCGGGGGGCCGCGAGCTCCCTGGCGTGCCGGCGCAGAGCAAGGAGCCCACGACGGTGTTCACGCTGGTCCGCCGGGACGCGTCCGCCTTCGACCTCGTCGTCTGTCGCGGGCGCGCCGTGACCGTTCAGTCCTGGCACGGGCGCTGCGGCCGCCATGGCCGTCGTTGCCTGGTGTACCTCGTTGGGGCCGCGGACGGCGCCGGGGGCGCGCGACGCGGTGACCGCGTCCAGCACCGCGTGGTGCGTCAGGTCGCCTGACCGCGACCGCCGCGTTTCCACCGAGGCTTGGAGCAGCGCCGCGGCGTGCTCGAGCGAGGAGCCAAGGGGCGTGCCGACGCCGCCGACCTTGGCGGCGAGCTCGCCTGCTTGCTTGGTGAGCGCGTTCAGCGTCGCTTCCGTGACTGACCGCGCGCGGGAGCGCGCGATCGCCGACGCCACGGAGACGAACGTGCCGACGGCGGCCGACGCGTCGCCGCCCGACGACAGCGCGGCGTCGATGCCGCGCAGCGCGTCGAACGCCGCGGCCGTTGGCGACGGCTGCGGCGGGCCGCCCGGCGCGCCCGGGCCGGGGGG
>Ga0302196_10003714_pt1 | contig 13965 bp, 14 predicted proteins | sample II_Bog_N1_3_FD_198794 | JGI IMG/M metagenome (GOLD analysis project Ga0302196, IMG submission 198794) | Peat permafrost microbial communities from Stordalen Mire near Abisko, Sweden - II_Bog_N1_3 | ecosystem: Environmental > Terrestrial > Soil > Wetlands > Peat | place: Sweden: Abisko...
AATCGGCGCGGTGGCCCACCAGAAACGGCAGCGCCGCCGAGTCCAGGATTGCCGATGCTTTTTCAACCAACGCGTCCAGATCCATTGCGGCGTCTACTCCCGCACCGCGTCCAGCGCCTGCGGCAAGGTAAACCGTCCGGCGTAGAGGGCTTTGCCCACGATGGCGCCCTCGACCCCGCGGGCCGTCAGGGTAGCGATCGCGCGCAGGTCGTCCAGGCTGGATACCCCGCCGGACGCGATGACCGGGGCATCGGTGCGGTCGGTGACGCGGGCCAGCAGTTCGAGATTGGGACCGCCCAGTGTGCCGTCCTTGGTGACGTCGGTGACGACGAACCGCGAACACCCTTCGTTGTCAAGGCGTTCCAGCACGCCCCACATGTCGCCGCCGTCGGTCTCCCAGCCGCGGCCCCGCAACCGGTGCTCGCCGTCCACAATCTGTACGTCCAATCCGACCGCGACCTTGTCGCCGTGTTCGGCGATGGCCCGCGCACACCACTGCGGGTTCTCCAGAGCGGCGGTCCCCAGGTTGACGCGAGCGCAGCCGGTGGCCAGCGCCGCGGTAAGGGAGTCGTCGTCGCGGATCCCGCCGGACATCTCGACCTGCACATCGAGCTTGCCGACGACCTCGGCCAGCAGTTCGCGGTTGGAGCCGCGGCCGAACGCGGCGTCCAGGTCGACCAGGTGGATCCAGTCGGCTCCGTCGCGCTGCCAGGCCAGTGCGGCGTCCAGCGCTGAGCCGTACTCGGTTTCGCTGCCGGCCTTGCCCTGCACCAGGCGCACGGCGCGCCCCTCAACCACATCAACAGCGGGCAACAAGATCAACACGCGTTCTCCTTCGCGCCGAGACTGTAACTAGCGACGCATCCTCTCGACGTTTGCGTAGCGGAATACAGTTTCGCGACGCCCTTCATAGGGCCTCGACCCAATTGCTCAGCACGGCCGCACCTGCGTCGCCGCTCTTTTCCGGGTGGAATTGCGTTGCGGCCAGCGGCCCGTCTTCCACCGCGGCCAAGAACGGCACCTGGTGGGTCGCCCGCGTCAGCAGCGCCTCCGGTGAGCCTTCCCATTGCTGCGCGGCGTAGGAGTGCACGAAATAGAAACGCGTGCCGGCGTCCAGCCCTTTGAAAAGCGTGCTGCCCGGCGCGGGATCCACCACATTCCACCCCATGTGCGGGACCACCGGTGCGTCCAGCCGGGTGACGGCACCGGGCCACTGCCCGCAACCTTTCGTCTCCACGCCGAACTCGACGCCGCGGGCGAACAGAATCTGCATGCCGACGCAGACCCCCAGCACCGGGCGTCCGGCGGCGACCCGGTCGGCGATGATCCGGTCGCCCGCGATCTTCCGCAGGCCGGTCATGCAGGCCTCGAACGCGCCGACGCCGGGCACCACCAGTCCGTCGGCGGCCATCGCGGCCCCCACGTCGGCGGTCACTTCGACCGAGGCCCCGACGCGCTGCAGCGCGCGCTGGGCCGAACGTAGATTGCCCGAGCCGTAATCGAGCACCACCACCGATTTCGCTGTCACAAAACGCCTTTGGTGGACGGCACGCCGGACACCCGGGGATCGGGCTCGACGGCCTGACGCAACGCGCGGGCCACGGCCTTGTACTGCGCTTCGGTGATGTGGTGCGGGTCGCGCCCGTACAGCACGCGCACGTGCAGCGCGATCCGGGCGTTGGCCGCCAGCGATTCGAACACGTGCTGGTTGATGACGGTGTGGTAGGGCACCGAGCTTCCGGCAATGGTGGTGTGACGCAGGTGATCCGGCTCCCCGGTGCATACACAATAGGGCCGGCCCGACACATCGACCACGGCGTGCGCCAGCGTCTCGTCCATCGGGATGAAGGCGTCCCCGAACCGGCGGATGCCCTTCTTGTCGCCGAGGGCCTGCCCGAGCGCCTGACCCAGCGCGATGGCGGTGTCCTCGATCGTGTGGTGCCCCTCGATCTCGACGTCGCCTTTGGTGCGCACCGTCAGGTCGAAGCTGGCGTGGCTGCCCAGCGCCGTCAACATGTGGTCGTAGAACGGAACACCCGTGTCGACGTGCACCTGCCCGGTGCCGTCGAGGTCCAGCTCGATGAGGATGTCGGATTCCTTGGTGGTGCGCTCGATTCGCGCTCTGCGGGTCACGATGCTCCTACGGGGGTGACGGGGACCAGTTCGGTGGCAGCGATCTGCGCGCTCGCTTTGAGGAACGCGTCGTTCTCGTCAGCCAGGCCCGTGGTGGCGCGCAGGTAGCCGGGAATCCCGACGTCGCGAATCAAGACGCCGGCGTCCAGATAACGTTGCCAAGCGGCCGGCGCGTCGGCGAAGTGTCCGAACAACACGAAGTTTGCGTCACTGGGGATCACCCGAAACCCCATGCCGTTCAATGCCGTTGACACGCGTTCGCGTTCGGCGATCAGCGTGGCGACGCTGCCCAAGGTGTCGTCGGCGTGCCTTAAAGCGGCCCGGGCGGCGGCTTGAGTAACCGACGACAGGTGATACGGCAGCCGCACCAGCAGCAACGCCTCAACCAGCGCTGGCGTGGCGACAAGGTAGCCGAGCCTGCCGCCGGCGAAGGCGAACGCCTTGCTCATGGTTCGGGTAACGACGAGCCGGGTCGGATATTCCTCGACCAGGGTCACCGCGCTGGGTTGCGACGAGAACTCGCCGTAGGCCTCGTCGACGATCAAAATCCCCGGCACCACGTCGAGCAGTCTGCGCAGATCCGCCAGCGAAATACTCTGCCCGGACGGGTTGTTGGGGCTGGCGATGAACACCACATCGGGCCTGCGCTCGGTGACGGCGGCGACGGCGCCGTCCAGATCGAGGCCGAAGTCGTCGGCGCGGGCGGCCTCGAGCCACTGGGTGCGGGTGCCGTCGGAGATGATCGGGTGCATCGAGTAGGACGGCTCGAACCCCATCGCGCTGCGGCCTGGGCCGCCGAACGCCTGCAGCAGCTGTTGCAGGATCTCGTTGGAACCGTTGGCGGCCCAGACATTTTCGACACCGACCTGACTGCCGGTCTGCGCGGTGAGGTAGCCGGCCAGATCACGGCGCAGGGCCACCGCGTCGCGATCCGGGTAGCGGTGCAGCTCGCCGGCGACTTCCCGCACCGAGCGCACGACGTCGTCGACCAATGCCTGGGTGGGCGGGTGCGGGTTCTCGTTGGTGTTCAGCCGCACCGGAACCACCAATTGCGGTGCGCCGTAGGGCGATTTGCCGCGCAAGTCGTCGCGCAGCGGCAGGTCGTCCAGCGTGGGCCGGTTCATCGCTCGAACCTCCGCCGCACTGCCTCACCGTGTGCCGGCAGATCTTCGGCCTTGGCCAGGGTGATCACGTGTCCGGAGACGTCTTTGAGGGCCGCCTCGGTGTAGTCGACGACGTGGATGCCGCGCAGGAACGTCTGCACCGACAGGCCGCTGGAATGCCGGGCACTGCCCGCGGTCGGCAGCACGTGGTTGGACCCGGCGCAGTAGTCGCCGAGGCTGACCGGCGAGTACGGGCCGACGAAAATTGCCCCGGCCGAACGGATTTGACCGGCCACCCGGGCCGCCTCGGCGGTTTGGATCTCCAGGTGTTCGGCGGCGTAGGCGTTGACCACCTTGATTCCGGCGTCCAGGTCATCGACCAGGATGATCGCCGATTGCCGTCCACTCAGCGCGGTCGTCACCCGGCCGGCGTGCACCGTGGTCCGCAGCTGGGCCGCCACTTCGCTGTCGACGGCATCGGCGAGGTCCAGGCTTGGGGTCACCAGCACGCTGGCGGCCATCTCGTCGTGCTCGGCCTGGCTGATCAGGTCCGCGGCCACGTGCGCCGGGGCGGCGGTGTGGTCTGCCAGGATGGCGATCTCGGTGGGGCCGGCTTCGGCGTCGATACCCACCTGGGAGCGGCACAGCCGTTTGGCTGCGGTGACGTAGATGTTGCCGGGTCCGGTGATCATGTCGACGGGCGCCAGCTCCGCGCCGTTGGTATCGATACCCCCGTAGGCCAGCAAGGCCACCGCCTGCGCGCCGCCCACTGCCCATATCTCGTCGACACCCAGCAGCCTGGCCGCGGCCAGGATCGTCGGATGCGGCAGTCCGCCGAAATCCGCCTGCGGCGGGCTGGCCACCACCAAGGAGTCGACGCCGGCCGCCTGCGCCGGCACCACGTTCATCACCACGCTGGACGGGTACACCGCGTTGCCGCCGGGCACATACAGGCCCACTCGCTCGACGGGAACCCACCGCTCGGTGACGGTCGCGCCGGGGCCAAGCGTGGTGGTGACGTCGGTGCGGCGCTGGTCAGCGTGCACGGCGCGGGTCCGCTGGATCATCGTCTGAAGGGCATCCCGGACGTCGGGACCCAGTCCGGCCAGCGCAGCGTCGAGCGCGGCGTCGGGCACCCGGACCGTCGCGGGCCGCACGCCGTCGAACGACGCACCGAACTCCAAGGCCGCCTCGGCCCCCCGTTCGGCGACCGCCTGCACGATCGGACGTACGGTAGCCAGCACCGTCTCCACATCGGCGCCACCGCGCGGCAGCGCCGCGCGCAGCCGGGCAGCCGTCAACTCCGCACCCCGCAAGTCGATGCGGGCCAGCAAGGGTCGCGTGGTGGTCACAGCACCCATTGTCCCAGAGCAGCTCAAGTTAATATCCGACCGGTACAGTGCGCCTCATGTCTAGGAAGACCCACACCAACAATGCGCCGGGCGTCCCGATGGTTTTCCCGGTCTGGTTCGAGAACCTCCAGATCAAATACCTCAACCGGGCGGTCAAACCGATCGCGCGCTACCTGCCCGGAACTGCGACCATCACGCATCGCGGCCGCACGTCAGGCAAGCCGTACGAGACCATCGTGACCACGTACCGCAAGGGAAACGTGCTGGCCATTGCGCTGGCCCACGGCAAGACGAACTGGGTCAAGAACGTGTTGGCCGCCGGCGAGGCCGACGTCCGCTTCACCCGCCGCGAGGTGCACCTCGTCAACCCCCGGATTCTGCCGGCGGGCTCCGACGCCGAAGGCCTGCCATTGATGGCCCGGCTCCAGGTCGGCCGCATGGGGGTCTTCGTCGCCGATATCGCCTGATTCCGGCTCAGTAGTCACATCCGCCACACGCGTCTCTGGCGGAGCCGGCAACACTGTTGTCCACCTACGAGCGACTCCGGGTGGCGCGGCGCCAGTTGTCGCTGCGAGCCGGGCAAAAGTGGTGCGCCCGCCGGCGCGGTGACTCGTGTGGCACGTGTGGCACGTGTGACGCGATCAAGCCCGTCAGGCCCTGGTGAAGACGGTTTTCCCGGTCATCGTCGGCCACACCGACGGAGCGTCTTCCCAGGAAACGACGCGGTCGACGGCCGACGATAGGTCGCATCCGCCCAGCAGCTCCAAAACATGCGGAATGGCGGCCCGCGCATTGACGCGGCCAGTGACGAACCGCACGCCGCGGGTGTACATCGGCAGCAACGGCATCTCGACCGAGGGCTGGTAATAGATCCCGGTGTCGGTGCACACGCCGTCGGGCCAGGTTGCCCGCAGCGTCGCGGCCAGCGACGACGGATTGCCCGAGGTGTGCACCGTCACCGGATAGGGATCCCATGACTTGTCCGGCTTCGGCAGGTCGTGCACTACTGCGCCCAGCTTTTCGGCGGCCGCCAGGCGCCGGCCGTCGGTGTCGACGTAGTCGACGTGGGCTCCCAGTGCGGCGGCGAAGGCCGCCGCGTACAGCCCGATCGAGAGCCGGCCCACCACCAGGACGCGGCGATCGGCCGGATCGAGCTGGGCCAACTCCTCGCTAAACGGCCCGATCGCCCGCCAGCCGTCGGGAATGTTGTCCGACAGGGAAGCGATCGAGGCAACGTCCACCGCATCGGGGACGCCGATCAGCATCGCGTCGGCGTACGGCACGAGCACCAGATCCGACATGAACCCGCCGCCGTTGAGGCCGGCCAACGGGCCCAGGCCGTACATCGCCATCAGCGGCACCGATCCGCAGGAGCCCGTCGCGCCGCGCCGGCATTCGCGGCAGTCGCCGCAACTGATCTGAAATGGAATCACCACCCGGTCGCCCGCTCGAACGCTAGTGACGCCGTCGCCCACCGCGACGACCTCCGCCAGGCCTTCATGACCGACGGCGTACCCGGGCGGCAACGGTGCGTAGCCGTGGGCGACGGCGACATCGAGATCGCAACACGCCACCGCCAAAGGCCTGACCAGCGCCTGTTCCGGCGCGGCGATCTCCGGGTCTGGCACCTCGCGCCATGCGTATCGCCCGGCCTCTTCGAACGTCAGCTGCCTCATCTCAGCATTCTTGAGTGATCATTCAAGTATTGTCAAGACCGTGCCGAGACCGGACCGCAGCCGCGCAGCACTCATCGACAGCGCCGCCACCCTGTTCCGGCGTCAGGGCTACGCGGCGACCGGACTCAACCAGATCCTGGACGAGGCCGGCGTCAAGGCCGGTTCGCTGTATCACCACTTCCCGCAGGGCAAGCAGCAGTTGGCGGCAGCGGTCGTTGACTCCGCCGGAGCGGGCATCGAGCAACTCCTGCGCAGATTCCTCACCGGCGGGCGGCCAGTGGCCGACATCGTCGATCGGTGGATCGACCTGCTGGCGGCCGGGCTGGCCGGCGATCAGCGCGACGGTTGCCCGATCGAGCCGATCGCCACCGAATCAGTGAACGCCAGTCCGTTGGTGCGCGCCGCCTCGGCGCGCGCCTTCCAGAGTTGGTGCGCGGCCATCGAGGATCGGCTTAGTTCGGAAGGCTGGTCCGATAAAGACGCGGAAACTGTTGCGATCGCGGTCATCTCGCTGATCGAGGGGGCGCTGATCCTGTCCCGAATCGCGGGCGATCCGGCCGCGCTCAACGCCGCCAAGCCGGCGGCGCGCACATTGCTGCGCGGCTAGGTGTGCGCTGACGGCTTAGCGTGTGCGCTGAGGGCGGGATCTGGGCTGTTTTTCCGCCTTGGACGCACACCCAAAGCCGTCAGGCGAACTTCGGCGCGCGCTTGTTCAGGAACGCGTCGATACCCTCGCGGCCGTCGGGACCATCGGCGCAGGCCGCGATGGTCCGGCCTTCGATCTCCATTTGTTCCTCGAGGCCATTACCGGAGCTCATCAGCAGAAGTCTCTTCACCGCCGCATTGGAAGCCCCCGCCGCGGAGGCCATTTCAGCGGCCAGCGCGTCAGCGCGGGTGGACAGCTCGTCGGCGGGCACGACTTCGGTGACCAGTCCCCATTGCAATGCCTCCGGAGCCGACAGCCGCCGGTTGGTGAGCATCAATTCCTGGGTGCGGCGTACGCCGACGAGTCGCGGGAGGTAGTACGACGAGCTGCCGTCGGGACTCAGCCCCGCCTTGGTGTAGGCCATGGTGAACGACGCGGACTCGGCGGCCAGCACGAGATCCCCGATCACCGCGAGGCTGAAACCCGCCCCCGCGGCCACGCCGTTGACCGCGGTGATCAGCACGGCGTCCATCCGGGCGAGAGTCGAGATCGCGCGGTGCAGGTCGTCGGCGATGCCCTTGACGAATCGGCTGGTACCCAGCGGCGACGCCGCCATCGCCTTCAAGTCGCCACCCGCGCAAAAGAACCGACCCGCGCCCGTGAGGAGCACGACCTTCGTCTCGGCCACATCGCATCGCACCGCGGCGTCCGCCAATTCGGCGGCCAACGTGTCGTCGATGCCGTTGGCCGCATCCGGCCGGTTGAGCACGATTCGTGTGATGGGGCCGGCCTGCTCGAACGTGAGTGTCTCGTAAGTAGTCATCGCCTGCGACATTAACCGGGCAAGTAGTGATAAGCGTTGTCGGGTGAGCGGCACGGTTGACGAGTTTCTCCGGGTGATCGACCTCACCGGGGTCTTCGGTAATGCCCTGCTCGGTGGAATCGTGGCGCGCGAGCAACGGATGGATCCGATCGGCTTTGTCGCGCTGGCCATTTTGTCCGGGCTGGGCGGCGGCGTCATCCGCGACACGCTGCTGCAGCACGGCCCTCCGGTCGCTCTGACCGACTATCTGTATGTCACGACCGCGCTCGCCGGGGCGGTCGTCGCCTTCCTCACACCAATCCACGGCCGGGTATGGGGCGCAACATTTCCCGTGGTCGATGCCCTGGCCCTGGGTTGCTGGGCGGCCGCCGGCGCGCAGAAAACCCTCGACGTCGGCCTGGGCTGGCTGCCGGCCGTGCTGCTGGGCACCATCACCGCGGTCGGCGGTGGAGCATTGCGGGATCTGACCGTCCGGCAGATCCCGCAGATCTTCGCCGTCAACACGCTCTACGCCACCTGCGCCGTCGCTGCCAGCGTGGTGGTGGTGATCTTCAACCACTACGGGCACGCGCCAATCGGCACGGTGGTCGCAACCTGCGTCGGTGGGGCACTGCGCCTGCTTGCCCAGTGGCGCGGCTGGCAGCTCCGGCCGGGGCTGGGGACGCCGCCAGAGGAAAACTGAGCTACATGTCCAAACCGATGTCGAGCACCCGCACCGAGTGGGTCAGCGCCCCGACGGCCAGGAAGTCGACGCCCGTCGCCGCGTAGGTCGCCGCGGTCTCCAGGCTGAGCCCGCCGGACGACTCCAGCAGCACGGCGGGTGCGCGCGCATCCCGGCGCTGCACGGCCATCTGCGTCTGCCACACCGGGAAGTTGTCCAGCAGGATCAGCTCGGGCTTTTCGACCAGCACCTCATCAAGCTGCTCAAGCGAATCCACCTCGACCTCGCACGGCAGCCCGGGAGCGGCGTCGCGCACCGCCCGCAACGCGTCGACCACCGATCCCGCGGCCGCGACGTGGTTGTCCTTGATCAAGGCCGCGTCGCCCAGCCCCATGCGGTGGTTGACGCCGCCGCCGACGCGCACCGCGTACTTCTGCAGCGCACGCAGGCCGGGCAGCGTTTTGCGGGTGTCGCGGACCTTGGCGTGAGTGCCCTCGACGGCGTCCACCCACGCCGCCGTCGTGGTCGCGATCCCGGACAGGTGGCAGATCAGGTTGAGCATGGTGCGCTCCGCGGTCAACAGGCCGCGGGTTTCGGCCCGCAGCGTCAGCAGCGACTCACCCGGCTGCAACCGGGCGCCGTCCTGGACGCGGTCGAGCACCTCGTAGCCCCCGGCGCCGAGCACCTCATCGAGCACCAGCAGCGCGATGTCGATCCCGGCGATCACGCCGGGCTCCCGCGGCACCATCGACGCCGTCGCCACGGCCCCGGCGGGCACCGTCGCCGACGTGGTGATGTCGGGGCCGTAGCGCAGATCCTCTTCGAGACCGCGCCGAATGATGTCTCGAGCGGCCGACAGCTCGCTGTCGGAGAGCGTCATCAGCACACCGCCGCCAACGCCTCCGCACGCACCGCCTGATGATCGTCGTTGAGCCGAACCACGATGCCGCGTGCCTCTTCGGGCACGGCGCCCGGGTATTCCGCCCGGTGGTGGCAACCGCGACTTTCGTTGCGGGCCAGGGCCGCAGCGGTCACCGCCCGGGCGGTCAGCGCCAACGCCACATCCTCGAAACCGCGACGATCCGCCACGTCGCGAACCCGCGCCGCGGCTAGCGCCTGGGCCAACCGCTGCAGCCCGGCTGCACTGCGCACCACCGAGGCGTCGCGGCTCATCGCACGCTGCAGGTCGCGGCGCTTCGGCGCGGTGTGGACGATCGGCTCGGGCATGGTCGGGCGCGAACGGCCGGCCCCGAAGGCATGTGCTGCCGCGGCCTTTCCGGCGCGGCCGCCGACCACCAAACCTTCGAGCAGGCTGTTGGACGCCAGCCGGTTGGCGCCGTGCATCCCGGTGCGGGCCACCTCGCCGGCCGCGTAGAGCCCGGGCAGCTCGGTTTGGCCGTACACGTCGGTGACGATGCCGCCGCAGCTGTAATGCGCTCCGGGAACCACCGGGATCGGCTGCCGGACCGGGTCGATGCCGGCCGCCCGGCACGCGGCGGTGACGGTCGGGAACCGGGTCTCGAAGCCGTCGATGCCGCGGGCGTCCAGGTAAACGCAGGCGTCGCCGGTGGCCTTCAGCCGCGCGTCGACGGCCCCGGCGACGACGTCGCGCGGCGCCAGGTCGCCCATCGGATGAACCCCCGCGGTCACCGAATCGCCGTTGCGGTCAATCAATATCGCGCCCTCGCCGCGGATGGCCTCGGTGACCAGCGGTCGCCGGCCCCCGGTTCGGCCGTCGAACAACATGGTCGGGTGGAACTGGATGAACTCGAGGTCGGTGACCGCGACACCGGCCCACAGCGCCAACGCGATCCCGTCGCCGGTGGAGCCGTCGGGATTGGTGGTCGCGCTGTAGAGATGACCGAGCCCGCCGGAGGCCAGGATCACCGTGGGGGCGCTGACGATGCCGTACCCGTCCGGGCTGAGCACCGACACCCCGGTGACGGCCGTCCCGTCGTGCAGCACCCGCAGCGCCACGTGGCCGCTTCGGATGTCCAGCATGCCGGCCGCGTGGTCGAGGGCGCGCTGGACTTCGGCCCCGGTGGCGTCGCCGCCGGCGTGCACGATGCGCCTCCGCGAGTGGCCGCCTTCGCGGGTCAGCGCCCACTGGCCGGGGACCGATTCGTCGAATCGGGCTCCGGCACCGACTAATTCAGTGACCGCCCGGTAGCCGTCGGCGACAATCGAATACACCGCGTCGGGATCGCAGAGGCCTGCGCCCGCGGCCAGCGTGTCGGCGACGTGGGCGTCGACGGAATCGTCATTGTCTGGCAGCACGACGGCAATCCCGCCCTGCGCGTAATGCGTCGCGGTCGCCCCATACGCCTGGTCCGCCTTGTTGAGGACGACGACGCGGCGGCCGGCCCGGTGTGCGGCCAGCGCGGCGGCCAATCCCGCGACCCCGGTGCCGATCACGACGACGTCGGCGGCGTGAGTCCAGATGGGACGGGCCATCATTCGCCGCCGCCCGGCTGCCCGATTTCGATCATTCGCTGCACACTGCGCCGCCCCGCCGCCGCGACCTCGGGATCGACGTGAACTTCGTCGGCCTCCTCGACCAGGCAGCGCAACAGGGCCGCGGGCGTGATCATCTTCATGTACTTGCACGACGCGCGGTCGTTGACCGCGCGGAAGTCGACCTCCGGTGCGGCCCGGCGCAGTTGGTACAACATGCCGACCTCGGTGGCGACCAGCACCTCGCGGGCGCGCGTCTCACGGGCCGCCTCCAGCATGCCGCCCGTAGACAAGATCTTGACCCGGTCCGCCGGGAAAGAACCTTCGCCGGCGAGGTACAGAGCCGAAGTGGCGCAACCGCATTCCGGATGCACAAACAGCTCGGCATCGGGATGCGCGCGGGCCTGGTCGGTGAGTTCCTCACCGTTGATCCCGGCGTGCACGTGGCATTCGCCGGCCCACACGTGCACATTCTTGCGTCCGGTCATGCGACGGACATGGGCCCCGAGGAATTGGTCCGGGCAGAACAGCACCTCGCGGTCGGGATCGATGGACTCGACCACCTCGACCGCGTTGGACGACGTGCAGCAGATGTCGGTGAGCGCCTTGACCGCCGCTGTCGTGTTCACGTAGGAGACGACGACCGCACCGGGGTGCTCATCCTTCCAGGCCTGCAGTTCCTCGGCGGTGATCGAGTCGGCCAGCGAACAACCGGCCCGCTGGTCCGGAATGAGCACGGTCTTGTGCGGGCTGAGGATCTTGGCGGTCTCGGCCATGAAGTGCACACCGCAGAACACGATGGTGTCCTCGGGCGCCTCGGCGGCGATCCGCGACAGCGCCAGCGAATCCCCCACGTGGTCGGCCACGTCCTGGATGGCGGGCAGCTGGTAGTTGTGCGCCAGCAGGGTGGCGCCGCGCAACCGGGCCAGGCGGCGCACCTCGGCGGCCCACTGCTGGTCGCCGTCCACACCGCCGTAGCCGGTGGGTGAATTCGTGATTCGAGCGACCATGTCGTCCGTGGGCGTGTCCATGCGGTTTAGCACCGTCATGGCGGCTCCTTTCGGCGCAGAGGTTTTCGACTTATAATCGAAAACATGCCTAATACTAGCACCGCGCATGAAGTGCTTGCGGTTGTGTTCCAGGTTCGGCACGTCACAGCGCAGGTTAAGAAGGGCTACAGAATAGAAAAACCGCAGCTTAACGTGCTGTTATGGGAGCGTGCGCAGGATCCGCAGAAGGGCGCGTGGTCGCTGCCGGGCGGCCGGCTGCGCAACGACGAGGACATGATCACCTCGGTTCGGCGCCAGCTGGCCGAGAAGGTCGACCTGCAAGAGCTGGCACACCTCGAGCAGCTCGCGGTGTTCTCCGACCCCAACCGGCTGCCGGGCACGCGGGTGATCGCCTCGACCTTCCTCGGCCTGGTGCCCTCCCCCGCCACCCCCGAGCTGCCGCCGGACACCCGCTGGCATCCGGTGAATTCGCTGCCACCGATGGCCTTTGATCACGGCCCCATGGTGACCCACGCGCAGGCCCGACTCGCCGCCAAGATGTCGTACACGAATATTGGATTCGCTTTGGCGCCAAAAGAATTCGCCCTCTCAACGCTGCGCGACATCTACGGCGCCGCACTGGGCTATCAGGTCGACGCGACCAATCTGCAACGAGTGCTGGTCCGTCGCGGCGTCATCACCCAGACCGGCACCATCGCGCAGTCCGGGCGCAGTGGCGGCCGCCCGGCCGCGCTGTATCACTTCACGGACTCCCGGCTGCGGGTCACCGACGAATTTGCCGCGCTCCGGCCGCCCGGCTAGTGCTCTAGGTCACCGGGAGGGCAACTTGTGACGGGGCGCACGAGGGCATCCGGGATGGGCAGGTCTCGCTGCGGGTAAATTGAGCGTTATGGGTGAACTCGGCAATTTGGCTAAAACAAGCGGCGCCGAGTGGATCGGCCGGCCTGCGCACGAGGACGTGCAGCGCAAGGTGCGCCCACTGCTGCCCACCGACGATCCCTTCTACCAGCCACCCGCCGGCTTTCAGCACGCCGCGCCCGGGACGGTACTGCGCTCACGCGACGTCGAGGTGGCGTTTCTGGGCCTGATTCCGCAGCCCCTCACCGCCACCCAGCTGCTGTACCGCACGACGGACATGCACGGCAACGCCGAGGCTACGGTCACCACGGTGATCGTCCCGGCGGAGGTTGCCCCGGGGCAGCGCTGCCCACTGCTGTCCTACCAGTGCGCGATCGACGCCGTGTCCTCCCGCTGTTTTCCGTCCTACGCGCTGCGCAGGAGGGCGAAGGCCCTCGGTTCGGTGGCCCAGCTGGAGCTGCTGTTGATCGTCGCCGCCCTCGCCGAAGGTTGGGCGGTATCGATACCCGATCACGAGGGTCTGCAGGGCGCCTGGGGCGCGCCGTTCGAACCCGGCTATCGGGTGCTGGACGGGATCCGCGCCGTCCTGGGCTCGGAACGCGTTGGTTTGTCCCCGGCGGCGCCCATCGCGTTGTGGGGGTACTCCGGCGGTGGACTGGCCAGCGCCTGGGCCGCCGAGATGAGTGGCGAATACGCGCCCGAGCTGGACATCGTCGGGGCGGTACTGGGCTCGCCCGTCGGCGACCTGGGCAACACTTTCCGCCGGCTCAACGGCGGCGCCCTGTCCGGCTTGCCCGCGATGGTGGTGGCCGCGCTCGTGCACGCATACCCCGACCTGGACCGGGTGATCAAAGAACACACCAACGCGGAGGGGCGCGCCCTGCTGGACTCGTTGACGACGATGACCACCGTCGGCGCGGTGATCCGGATGGCCGGCAAGAACATGGGCGACTATCTCGACGAGCCGCTGGAGGACATCCTCTCCACGCCGGAGGTCTCGCATGTGTTCGAAAACATCAAGCTGGGCGCCGCGGTGCCGACGCCGCCGATCTTGATCGTGCAGGCCGTGCACGACTACCTCATCGACGTCAAGGACATCGACGTGCTGGCCGACGCCTATTCGGCGGGCGGCGCCAGCGTCAGCTACCACCGCGACGCGTTCAACGAGCACATGCTGCTGCACCCGCTGTCCGCCCCGATGGCGCTGCGCTGGCTCACCGACCGGTTCGCCGGCCGGCCGCTGACCGAC
>Ga0302196_10003717_pt1 | contig 13960 bp, 12 predicted proteins | sample II_Bog_N1_3_FD_198794 | JGI IMG/M metagenome (GOLD analysis project Ga0302196, IMG submission 198794) | Peat permafrost microbial communities from Stordalen Mire near Abisko, Sweden - II_Bog_N1_3 | ecosystem: Environmental > Terrestrial > Soil > Wetlands > Peat | place: Sweden: Abisko...
GGCCGGGACGTCCGACGCCGCCCGGATCTGCGCGTCGACCGGCAGAAGATAATCGTCGCAGCCGACATTAACGCCCAGGCCGGCGAGATAGACGGTCACCGCCGCGCCGGGCGGGGCCGCCTGAACCTTGGCCAGGAACGCCTGATAGCCCGATGCGAGATCGGGCGTGTTCAGATCGTGCAGTTCGCTGACGTCGAAGCCCTCCTCGCCAAGCGTCTTGGCGACGAGCGCGGCGTCGGCGGCGGCGGTCTGCAGCGGGGCGCCGACATAGCCGGCTTCTCCGATCACCAGCGCCAACCGGTTCGCTGGCGGCGCGCTTTGCGGCGTCGTCGCCGGCGCTTGGGCGATAGCGGGCGCCGCAAAGCAAGTCGCGGCGAGTAGCGCGGCGGCGGCTTTGGAGCGGATTGTTCTCCACACCATTTGCGGACTCCTTGGGTTCGGGGCTTGCGAGACGTTCACTGCGAGACGACGGCGACGATCGGTCTTCGACGCTGGGCTTCGACCGCGCCGCGCTGGCCTCTCGAGATGGAGCGGCGGGCCTGCGATCGTCGGGCGCGGCAGAAGGCGCGAATCTTCGCGCGCATTCCCCGATTACGGTCTGGGCGGCGGCCCCGGGGTCAGCCTTGACGGCCGTCGCCGCCGCGAAGCCGGCTTGACCGGCGACAAGGCGTCGCGGCGCTTGTCGCGCGAGTGTCGCGTCGCGGTCATATCGGCTTAAGCGCTGCCGGAAGCTCCGGCGATTCGCAGACGGGTGAGTCTGACGTGCCTATTTTGTCGCGCGGCGCGCGCGCCTCCGTTTTCAGGCTCGCCGCCGCCTTTCCGCCGCCCCCTGTCGCGGAGGCGACGCGCGACGCCCTGCTGGCGTTGCGCGACCAGGTGCGCCGCGAATCGGACGTCCTGATGGGCGGCTGGCGCGACGGGATCGCGCGCGACGACTTCCTTCCTTCGGCGCGCAATCTCGCTGACTACCTGGCGTTGCGCCGTCACGACCTCTCGGCGCTGCAGGCGAACCTGTCCGCTCTGGGGCTCTCCTCGCTGCGACGCAGCGAGCGCCACGTGATGGCCAATCTCGACGCGTCGGCGGCGGCGCTGGCGCGCGTCTGCGGCGGCGAACCCGAGGTTTTTCCCGATCCCGAGCTGTGGTCGGAGGGCGACCGGCTGCTGATCGAGCAGCGGCGCGCCCTGTTCGGCCGCGAGAGCGGCGCGGCGATCATCGTGACGCTGCCGAGCGAAGCGGGGAGCGATCCGCGCCTGGTCGACAGCTACATCGCCGCCGGGATGGATTGCGCGCGCATCGATTGCGCCCACGATTCCCCCCGCGTGTGGCGGGCGATGGTCGAGCAGGTGCGGCGCGCGGCGGCCTTGCGCGGGCGGCCGTGCCGCGTCCTGATGGATCTGCCCGGCCCGAAATGCCGCATCGAGGGCCTGTCGCCGGAGCGGCCCAATCGGCTGCAGGTCGGCGACCGCCTGCGCCTCACGCCGCGGCCGATCCCGGCGACGGCGGCCGGACTGCCGGTCGTCGCCGTCAGTCTGCCGCAGGTCGTCGCCGGCTTAGCCGTCGGCGCGCCGGTGTGGATCGACGGCGGCAAGATCCGCGGCCGGGTCGCGGCGATCGAGGGCGTCGACCGCATCGTCGAGATCGTCGGCGCGCGCCGCAAGGGGGCGAAGCTCAAGCTGGAGAAGGGGGTCAGCTTCCCCGGCGTTCCGCTCGACCTGCCGCCGTTGTCGGAAGACGATCTCGCCGCGCTGCCGATCGTCGCCGAATGCGCCGATATGATCGGATTTTCCTTCGTCCAGCGGCCGCGCGACATCGTCGCGCTCGACCGCGCGCTGGCCGCGGCGCGGCCGGGCGGGCCGGCGATTCCCCTCGTGCTGAAGATCGAAACGCTCGAAGCGGTCCGCAACCTGCCGCGCCTGATCGTCCAGGCGGCGGGCTCGCGGCCGACCGCGGCGATGCTCGCGCGCGGCGACCTCGCCCTCGAGCTCGGCCACCTCCGCCTCGCCGAAATCCAGGAAGAAATCCTGCGGTTGTGCGAGGCGGCGCGCATCCCGGTCGTCTGGGCGACCCAGGCGCTCGACGATCTGGTCAAGGAAGGCCTGCCGAGCCAGGCCGAGACGACCGACGCGGCGATGGCCCAGCGCGCCGAATGCGTCATGCTCAACACGGGCCCGCATGTTGTCGAGGCGATCGGCTTCCTCTGCGAACTGACGGGCAGGGCGAGCCGCCATCCGGCGGAGAAGGCCGCCAAGCTCGCGCCGCTGCATTCCTGGCCGCTGGAGGGACTGGCGTTGGCCGCCGCGCCGGCGCCGGAGGAGCCCGGCGCGCCGGTGACGATCGAGGCGCCGATCGGCTGAGGCGGGAGGCGGACCTCGCGCCGTCGCCGCTCCGGTCGCAGGAAATCGCCAGCGTCGGGGAACGCAAATTCCGATCGTCGGCGAGGCCCGGGCGCCTTGGCGCTGCGGCCGCGATTATGCTACGAATCGTTGGACGCGAGGCCGCAGCGCAAGGGGGCGCGTGGGCGATTCGTCGGCAGCGGGGGGCGAAATGCGAATGGGAAAACAACTCGCCGTACTGGCGATCGCGACACTGGCGTTCTGGACGCCTTCGATCGCGCCGACGCCAGCGGGCGTCGACACGGCCTATGCGCACGGCTGGAACGGCTGGACGCCGTGGCCGGCGTTCTACGTCATGGCCGGCGCGGGCAGCGTGATCACCAACGCCGTCTATGTCTGGAACACGCAGTGCCGCGAGCTGAGCAGCAAGGAGGCGGTCGTCTCCACCGCGCTGCCGTTCGTCGGCATCGCCTTCGACGCGCAAGCGAGCAAGTGCCGCCGCTGAAGGTCGGCCGTTGGTAGGCCGCGGCCGCCCCGGCCGCGCCTCGCGCCTCGCGCCTCAGCCTTTCTGGGCCGCCTTCTTGCGCCGCTTGGCCAGCGTGCGCAGTCTCAGCGCGTTGAGCTTGATGAAGCCGGCCGCGTCGTTGTGGTCGTAGGCGACCGCGCCTTCCTCGAAGGTGACGAGGTCCTGGTCGTAGAGCGAGTTCGGGCTGTCGCGGCCGACGACATGGACGCCGCCCTTGTAGAGCTTCAGCCGCGCGCGGCCGGCCACCAGCTCCTGGCTCTTGTCGATCAGCGTCTGCAGCAGCTCGCGCTCGGGGGCGAACCAGAAGCCGTTGTAGATCAGCTCGGCGTATTTCGGCATCAGCTCGTCCTTGAGATGCGCCGCGCCGCGGTCGAGCGTGATCGACTCGATCGCGCGATGGGCGGCGAGCAGGATCGTGCCGCCGGGCGTCTCGTACATGCCGCGCGACTTCATGCCGACGTAGCGGTTCTCGACCAGGTCGAGCCGGCCGATGCCGTTGTCGTGGCCGAGCGTGTTGAGCGCGGTCAGCAGCGCCGCCGGCGACAGGCGCTTGCCGTCGATCGCCACCGGATCGCCGTTCTCGAAGGCGATCTCGACGATCGTCGGCTTGTCGGGCGCCGATTCCGGATCGATGGTGCGCGAATAGACGTAGGCTGGCGTCTCGACCGCCGGGTCCTCGAGCACCTTCCCTTCGGAAGATACATGCAGCAGGTTGGCGTCGGTCGAGAACGGCGCTTCGCCGCGCTTGTCCTTGGCGATCGGGATCTGGTGCTTCTCGGCGAAGGCGATCAGCGCCGTGCGCGAGGGGAAGTCCCATTCGCGCCACGGCGCGATGATCTTGATGTCGGGCTCGAGCGCATAGGCGGAGAGCTCGAAGCGCACCTGATCGTTGCCCTTGCCGGTCGCCCCGTGCGAGATCGCGTCGGCGCCGACCTGGCGGGCGATCTCGACCAGCCGCTTGGCGATCAGCGGCCGGGCGATCGAGGTGCCGAGCAGATACTGGCCCTCGTATTGGGCGTTGGCGCGGAACATCGGGAAGACGTAGTCGCGGACGAATTCCTCGCGCAGGTCCTCGATGAAGATGTGCTCGGGCTTGACGCCGAGCAGTTCCGCCTTGCGCCGCGCCGGCTCGAGCTCGTCGCCCTGGCCGAGATCGGCGGTGAAGGTGACGACTTCGCAGCCGTAGGTCGTCTGCAGCCACTTGAGAATGATCGAAGTGTCGAGGCCGCCCGAATAGGCGAGCACGACGCGCTTCACGGAGGTCTTCGGCTTTGACATCAGGTTTCGCTCGCAAGCGACGGGAAGGGTTCGAGGACGCGGGGCGGCCCGACAGCGCGCTTCGGCTCGCGTCCGCGGCCCTTATAGACGGACGCAGGCGGGGCGCAACCCTTTAGGGCCCGCCCTTGGGCCACAGCAGGCGGCGCGCGACCAGGACCACCAGCAGCGAGATCAGCCCGCCGAGCAGCACGTCCGAGAGGAAATGGCCGCCGAACGCCAGCCGCAAGACGCTCGCTGCGGCGCCGAACACCAGCGCGCCCGCCACCGCCGGCGCCCGCCACGGCGGCGGCGCGACCAGCGCCGGCGCGACCATCCAGAAGCCCGAGGCGGCTTCGCCGGAGACGAACGAGCAGTTGATCTTGCAGGCGCCGTCGAAGCGATACCAGGGGCGGAACGCATCCGGCCCGCCGAACTCCACGACATGCACGGGGCGCGGACGGTGCGCGTGATCCTTGAGGCCGAGGTTGACGATCAGCCCGGGGCCGATCGCCAGTGTCGCGATCACAAAGATCACGCCGAGGCCGGTTGGCGCCCAGAAGAGCGCGACGCCGGCGCGGCGCAAGGCATAGAGCGCGATATAGGCGGCGAGAACGACGAACGGCGCGACGCGGAAAAAATCGCGCGCGAACCGCTCCAGCCCGTCATGGCCGATGAAGCCGCCGCGGTCGTAGAACACATGCGCGACGGCGAGATCGAGGGCCGGCCACAGCGCGAAGACGGCGAGCGTCAGCGCGATCAGCGCCGTGACGACGAGGATCCAGCGCATCGTCGCTCACACGATCCTGTAGACTTGGCCGGTCTGCTTGCCCTCGACGCTGCGGCTGAAGGCGCGCGCCGCGCGCGCGACCGGCACGGGATCGAAGCCGCGGAAAAACGGACCATAGGCGCCCATCGATTCCGCAAACACCGTCGGGCTGACCGCATTGATGCGGATTGCGCGCGGCATCTCGATCGCCGCCGCCATGACGAAGCTCTCCAGCGCGCCGTTGACCATGCTGGCCGACGATCCGGCGACGATCGGCGCGTCGGCGAGCACGCCGGCGATCAACGTGATCGAACCGCCGTCGCGCAAGACGTCGCGCGCCGCCAGCGCGAGATTGACCTGGCCCATCAGCTTGTTGGCGAGGCCGAGGCCGTACGGCGATTGCGCCAGCGGGGCCGGCGCGATCGCCTCGAGCGGCGGGAAATTGACGCTGCCGGCGGCGCAGACGACCGCATCGAGCGGCCCCGCCGCCGCGAGCCCGGCGACGATGCTGGCCGGGTCGGCGATGTCGATGCGGATCGCGCCCGATTTCGAACCGGCCGTGACGATCTCGCTGCGCGGGCCGAGCTCGGCGACGATCGCGCGCCCGAGTTCGCCGCTCGCGCCGACGACCAGAATGCGCAAGCGGGGCTCGCCGGACATGCGTAGTTCCTTCCTGCTCGAACGAAGGCCGGGACCCTAGCCGAAGCCCTGGCGGCGAGAAAGCGGAAATCCCGCGGCGCGGCGCGCGCTCACCATTCGATGGCGACCACGCCGGCGAAATAGGGGTGAAGCAGGGCGAGCGCGACATAGAGCGCGCTGCCGACGAGGAGCGCGGTCGCGTCGCCGCGGGTGAAGGCGGCCGACGGCGGCGCGCCGTGATCGCCGCGCAACGCCAGCGCGACGCGCGCGTAGATCGACCAGACGAGGAACGCGCCGAACAGCAGCATGCCGCCGGCGTCGCCGTTCGACAGCAGATGGGCGAACGACCAGATCGTCACCGCGGCCAGCAGAGGGTGTCGCAGCCAGCCGCGGATCCTGCCGGGCGCCTTGCCGACGCAGGCGAGCGACACCAGAGCGAACCACATCAGCGTGACGGTCGCGTCGCGCATGTGTTCCGGCGGCGCCCAGATCTGGCTCCAGTCGTGAGCGCGATAGCGGATGAAGCCCCAGACGATCAGCGCCACGCCCGCCCCGGCGACCAGCGTATGGAGGGCGCGATAGGGGTCGGCGCCGACGCGCTCGACCACCCGGGCGCGCGGCCCGCGCAGGCTGGCGAAAACGTGAACGCCGAGCATCAGCGCAAGGCCGAGCGCGAGAACGAACATGGCGGCTCCTCCCGCAACCCGGGCCGCTCCTGCATATCGCGAACGCCCTCCGAACGCCAAGGGCGCGGCGTCGCATTGCTTCCTGCTCCCGTCGCGCAGTAGAACCGTCGCTTCGCTATGTCAGGTTCGGGCGGAAGGAACGTCTATGTTGAGGTTGGATGGCAAATTGGCGCGGATTCGTTCAGGCGCCTACAAGCGCGCCGACTTCGTTCTCGCCGCCGCTCTCGATTCGGAAATGGGGCCCGGCCTGCAGGGCGCGGGGCCGGCGCGCGCCGGCGCGCCGGGTAAATGGCGCACCCGCGAGGCGTTCATCGGCGGCGTCGAGACGGTGATCAAGCAGGACGTCGTCGACATCATGCTCGTCTCCGTCTCCAACCTCGAGCGGCTGGTGGCGCACGACGCCTTCGCCGCGACGGGGGTCAAGCCGGCGATCCGCGCCAACGACGCGACCGACATCTGGGTCATGCGCGGTTCGCCCTACGCGACCAAGCCGTCGCGGCCGTTCCGCACCGCCTCGTTGTCGCGGGTGCGGTCGGGCGGCGCCATGCCGCACCCCAACGCCAAGGTCGCGCTGACCGATCTCGGCCTCTATTCCGTCACCTTCAGCGGCGATCTCGACGCCGACCGTGAGTCGCTCGAAGCCTTCAGCGCGTTTCGCGCCGACGCGGCGGCGAACGACTTCCGTTATTTCTTCGAAGTGTTCAACCCCAACGCCGGCCTGATCGCGCCTGACGTGATGCCGTATTTCGTCAACGACTGCATCGTGCGTTGTCTGGCCGGCCTGACCGAAGCCGAGCGGCCGCGCTTTCTCAAGCTGGTCTACAACGGGCCGCGCGCGCTCGACGAACTCGCCTCCTTCGATCCGAGCCTGGTGGTGGGCGTGCTGGGCGGCGGCGCCGGGACGACGCGCGACTGCTTCGAACTGATCTATCAGGCCGAGAAATACGGCGCGCGCGTCGCGCTGTTCGGCCGCAAGATCAATCTCGCCGAGTCGCCGCTCGACATGGTCAAGTTCATGCGCGCGGTCGCCGACGGCGCGATCGCGCCGCGCGAGGCGGTCAAGGCCTATCACGACGCGCTCAGCGGGCAGGGGGTCGCGCCGGCGCGCGACCTCGCCGCCGACAGCGAGATCACCGAGGCCGCGCTCAAGCCGCAATAGGGCAGGCCGATGGGCGCGCGGAGGGGCGTCGTCACCGCCGGCACGTGGTGCGTCGATTACAACAAGTCGATCGCCGAGTGGCCGGCCGAGGACACGACCAACGAGGTGCTGGCGGTCGAGCGCCAGGGCGGCGGTTCGGGCTGCAACATGGCTCTCGATCTGAAGCGGCTCGATCCCGACCTGCCGGTCGAGACGATGGGGGTGGTCGGCGACGACGACGAGGCGCGCTTCCTGTTTGCCCAGTGCGACGCGGCGGGGATCCGGCGCGACGGGCTGACCAAGCTGCCGGGCGGCGCGACGATGACCGTCGACGCCTTCAACGTGAAGGCGAGCGGCCGCCGCACCCATTTCTACCGTCAGGGCGTCGCGGCGGCGATGGGCCCCGACCACTTCGACTTCTCGCGGGCCTCCGCCAAGTACCTTCATCTCGGCCTGCCTGGCGCGCATCAGCGGATGGATGGGCCGTGGGACGGCTACGCCAACGGCTGGGCGGCGACGCTGGCGGCGGCGCGGCGCGAGGGAATCGCCACCAACCTCGAGCTGATGTCGGTCGGCCGCGCGCGCATCGCCGAGCTGGCGCGGCCCTGCCTGCCGCATCTCGATCTTTTGATCGTCAACGACTACGAGATCGGCGCCGTCGCCGACATGGAGACGCGCCGCGCCGGCAAGGCCGACCCGCCGGCGATCCGCGCCGCGCTCGCCAAGGCGCTGACGCAGGGCGCGATGCGGCTCGCCGTCGCCCATTTCCCTGAAGGCGCGATCGCTCTGGCGCGCGACGGCGCGGCCTTCGCGGTCGGCTCGATCGCCGCGCCGCGCGAGGCGATCGCCGGGGTCAACGGCGCCGGCGACGCCTTCGCCGCCGGACTGCTCTACGGATTGCACGAGGAGCGCGCGGTCGAGGACGCGCTGCGGCTCGGCCATGCCTGCGCCGCCGCGTCGATGCGCGCGGTTTCGACCACCGCCGGCGTCGGCAGCGTCGCCGAATGTCTCGCCCTCGCCGACAAGTGGGGAATGCGGCCGCCGCCTGCCTGAAGGCGTCCGCGACAAGCAATCTGGGAGGTCGCCATGGAACTGGGATTGAGGGGCAAGGTCGCGGTCGTCACCGGCGGCAGCGTCGGCATCGGACTCGCGGTCGCCGAGGGCCTGGCGGCGGAGGGCGTCGACGTCGTCATCGCCGCGCGCGGCGAAGCGCGCGTGAACGGGGAAGCGGCGCGCATCGCCGAAACCCATCGCGTGCGCGCGCTCGGCGTGGCCTGCGACGTCGCGACGCGGGCCGGGACCGACCACCTGATCGCCGAGGTCGCAAAGGCATTCGGCGGCGCCGACATCCTGATCAACAACGCCGGCGCCGGCTCGAACGAGACCGTGATGGCCGCGCCCGACGAGAAATGGCAGGCCTATTGGGATCTGCACGTCATGGCGGCGGTCAGGCTCGCGCGCGGCCTCGCGCCGCTGATGAAGAAGCGCGGCGGCGGCGTCATCCTCCACACCGCCTCGATCTGCGCGGCGCAGCCTCTGTGGTACGAGCCGATCTACAACACCACCAAGGCGGCGCTGATGATGTTCTCGAAGACGCTGTCGACCGAGCTGATCGGCGACAACATCCGCGTCAATTGCGTCAATCCCGGCCTGATCCTGACGCCCGACTGGATCAAGACCGCCAAGCAGCTCACCGCCGACAAGGGCGGCGACTGGCAGGCCTATCTCGACAGCGTCGCCAACGAATACGCGCCGATCAAGCGCTTCGCCAGCCCCGAGGAGCTGGCGAATTTCTACGTCTTCCTCTGTTCGGAGCGCGCCAGCTACAGCGTCGGCTCGAGCTATTTCGTCGACGGCGGCATGTTGAAGACGGTTTGACGCTTCGGCGGCGAGCCGCGTAGAAGGCGCGGCATCGTCTTTCTGAAGGTCTGTTCGTCTTGGCGCCCGTTCCCTATCGCATTCTATTCGTGCGCCACGGCGAGACCGACTACAACGCCGAAGGCCGTCTGCAGGGCCAGCGCGACATTCCGCTCAACGGCCGCGGCCGCGCCCAGGCCGCGGCGATCGGCCGGGCGCTCGCCAAGGCGCTGCCCGAGGCGATCGCCGCGCTCGAGGCGGCCGAGGCTTTCGTCGCTTCGCCGCTGATCCGCACCCGCCAGACGATGGAGCTCGCGCGCGCTTCGCTCGGCCTCGCGCCGGAGCGCTACGGGCTCGAGCCGGCGCTGAAGGAGCTGACCTTCGGCGACTGGGAGGGGCTGACCTGGCCCCAGGTCGCCAAGCGCGACCCCGCCGGCGCGCGGGCGCGCGAAGCCGACAAATGGAATTTCGCTCCGCCGGGCGGCGAGAGCTACGCGATGCTCGCCGCGCGGCTGCAGCCGTGGCTTGAATCGCTGAAGGCCGATGGCTTCGTCGTCTCGCACGGCGGCGTCGCCCGCGCCCTGATGACGCTGATCGCCGGCGTCAGCCCCCAGGCGGCCGAAAACGCCGACATCTGGCAGGGCCGCGCCATCCTGTTCGCGGGCGGCGGATTGCGCTGGATCGGATGAGATTCCCATCTCCCGTGCGGGAGAGGGGCAGGGGTGAGCCTAAATCGCTTCGAGAAGCCTCCGCGCCGACGCGCGGCTTACTTCACGTCGAGATAGACATGGATGCCGCTCGCCAGATCATGGACGCGCGCATTGCCGCCGGTGAAGTTCACGACGAATTCGTCGGGACCGCGATAACCCGCGGCGGATCGATAGCCGACGACCGGCATGCCGGAATCGTCGCCGATTCCGGCGACGCCGTGCTGCGGCGGCTGCGCGACGCGGAACCCATGGCCGCCCGCGCTCAAGGCGGCGCTCAAAGCGAATCCGCACGGCTTGCCGCTCTCCGCCTCGCCCTTCAAGGGGTTCTCGAACCCGAAATAAAGCCTGCCGTAATCGAACCGGCAGGCGGCTTGAGACGCGCCGCCCAGAGCCAGCAGCAGCGCCGTCGTCAGCATCGCAAGGCCTCGCATGGGCCGCTCCTTCAAGCAAAGACGCAGAATTCGCGCCTGAAATCGAAGTCGCCGCGACGCTGGCTTCACGCCAGGTTCGGGACAATGATTTCAAGCAATTGGCGCGCGTCGATGTAACGGCCGCGGCGTTCGATTTGTAACGGCCGGGACGACGGGGCGCCCCTTCCCCCCTTGCGGGGGAAGGTGGCGGCCGGAGGCCGCCGGATGAGGGGTCGCGCAGAAGGCGCGTCTGCGTCTTGCTCGACTGACGAGGACAGCGTTACGCGCGGCGTCGCCGGCGGGCGCTTCCGGTCGCCGCGAAGGCATGCCACAAAAGGCAGGCGGGAAATCCTGCGGCGGGCGCGCCCATGCCGGAATCGGTGAAAGTCTTTCTCTCGACGGTCTCCGACGAGTTCCGCGCCTATCGCGATCAACTCCGCACGGACCTCACGCGACACAACGTCGAAGCGAAGGTGCAGGAGGACTTCAAGGACCTCGGCGGCGACACGCTCGACAAGCTCGACGTCTATATCGCGCAGTGCGATTGCGTCGTGCATCTGGTCGGCGACATGACCGGCTGGGCGCCGCTCAAGCGCGACGTCGACGCGCTGCTGGTCAAACATCCCGATCTCGTCGCCGACTTGCCGCCGCTCGGCGAAGCGCTGGGCGACGGCGTCGACGTCTCCTACACGCAGTGGGAGGCGTGGCTGGCGCTGTATCATCGCAAGCCGCTGTTGATCGCCAAGGCCGCTGAAAAAGCCGAGCGCGGCCCGAAACACGCGCCGACGGACGCTTCGCGCGCCGCGCAAGCCGACCACTTGGCGCGACTCAATGCTGTCGGCCGGCATGCTGCCGCTCGCACCTTCACCAGCCTAGACAATCTCGCCAAACAAATCGCCTACAGCGTCATTCTTGATCTTTTGGCGAAAGCGCGCGCCGAACGAACGCCGCGCCGCCCGAAGAACCTCCCCTTCGCCTCGCTCGGCTCGCTCTTCAAGGGCCGTGAGCAAGACCTTGATACGCTGCACAAAGCCCTGACGGCGGACGCGGGCGTCGCGACGGCGATCGTCGGGCGGGCGCTGCATGGGCTCGGCGGGATCGGCAAGACGCGGCTGGCGGTCGAATATGCGCTCAGGCGCGAAAGCGAGCATTCGGCGCTGCTGTTCCTGCGCGCCGATACGCCGGCCGCGCTCGACACCAGCCTCGCCGCGCTCGCCGGGCCGGACATTCTCGATCTGCCGGAGAAAGACGCGCGCGAGGACGCGGCGAAGATCGCCGCCGCGCTCGGCTGGCTGGCGGCCCATCCCGGCTGGCTGATGATCGTCGACAACGTCGACGATCCCGCCGCCGTCGCCGCCGTCGACAAGCTGCTGGCGCGGCTCAGCGGCGGCAAGGTCATCGTCACCGGCCGCGCCGGCAATTTTCCCGCTTCATTGCGCAAGCTCGAACTCGGCGTGCTCGATGAAGCGGCCTCGGTCGCCTTCCTGCTGGAGCGCACCGACGCAGATCGCGCGAAGTCGCCCGACGACGCGGCGCAGGCGAAAGCGCTCGCCGGCGAACTCGGCGGCCTGGCGCTCGGGCTCGAACAGGCCGGCGCCTATATCGCGACCGAGCGCATTGGCCTCGCGCGCTATCTCGATCTGTGGCGCAAGAAGCGCGCGACCGTGCTCGGCTGGTTCGACAAGACCCTGATGAGCTACGACCACGACACGGGCCTCGCCGCGACCTGGGCGACCTCGGTCGACCGCCTGACGCCGGACGCCCGCCGCCTGCTCGAGCGCCTCGCCTTCCTCGCGCCGGAGCCGGTCCCCGACTCCCTGCTCGACGTCGCCGCGCCCGGCGACCCCGAGGGCTTCGACGCCCGCGCGGCGCGCGCCAATCTCTTCGCCTATTCGCTCGTCTCGCGCGCGGCGGTCGAGGCCGGCAAGGCGGCGCAGGACGGTTTCGCCGTGCATCGGCTGGTGCAGGATTTCGCGCGGCGAAGCATGATGGAGGCGCGGCGGGGCGAGGCATTGCGGGAGGCGCTGGGGTGGGTGGACGCGGCTTTCGAAGGCGATCCGCAAGACGTGCGAAGCTGGCCGATCCTCGACCCGCTTGCTCCGCATGCACTGGCAGTCGCCAGGCAGGCGGATGGAGCGGAGATCGCCGAACCGACCGCCCGGCTAATCAATGGTCTTGCTGTGTTGTACCAAGCGAAGGCACGCTTCGGCGAAGCCGAGCCACTCTATCGCCGGGCACTGGCAATTGGGGAGGCGAGTCTCGGACAGGGTCATCCCAGCGTGGCGACGTGCCTCAGCAATCTCGCGAGCTTGCTTCACGTGACGAGTCGCGTGAACGAAGCCGAGCCGCTCTATCGGCGTGCGCTGGCTATCGATGAGGAGAGCTACGGGCCGGACCATGCTGCGGTGGCGAGAGACCTCAACAATCTCGCTCTCTTGCTCCGGGACTCGAACCGGCGCGGAGAGGCCGAGCCACTTTATCGGCGCGGGCTCGCAATAGCAGAAGCGAGCTACGGGCCGGACCATCCTGAGGTGGCGGTCCGGCTCAACAATCTCGCGATACTGCTCCGCGATACGAACCGACTAGAAGGCGCCGAACCACTTATGCGACGTGCGTTGGCGATTGACGAGGCGAGCTTCGGACCGGATCATCCCAACGTCGCGAGAGGCCTTAATAGCCTCGCGGGATTGCTCGGCGCGACGAACCGGCTCGGCGAGGCCGAGCCGCTTTTTCGGCGCGCGCTGGCGATCCTCGAAGCGAGCTACGGGTCGGACTATCCGATCGTCGCGGCTGGTCTCAATAATCTCGCGGAATTGCTCCGCGCCACCAATCGTCTTGGTGAGGCGGAGCCGCATTATCGGCGCGCGTTGGCCATTTCCGAGACTGGCTACGGGTCAAATCATCCGAATGTCGCGACCGGCCTCAACAATCTCGCGCTCTTGCTTGCCGCAACGAACCGCCTCGGCGAAGCCGAGCCGCTTTATCGCCGCGCCCTGGCGATCGACGAGGCGAACTACAGGCCGGATCATCCCGACGTGGCCAGAGACCTCAACAATCTCGCGCTCTTGCTCGAGGATACGAACCGCCTCGGCGAGGCCGAGGCGCTTTTTCGCCGCGCTCTGGCGATTCTCAAGGCGAGTTATGGACCCGACCATCCGCAGACGGCGGGGGTGCGCAACAACCTCGCCGCGCTCGAAGCCTCGCGGGGGTAAGACGGGTCGGCGGCGGGCGCCATCCTGTCGATCGCGTCCACACATCCAGCGGCCGCATCGGCCCGGCGCCGTCAAGCCGCTCACGCGGCTGCTCCGCTCTGCTTCGCCCCCTTCGGGGTGACTGCGTCGTTCCGATGCGGCGTTTTGCCTCCGTGGTCTTTGGCGAGCGAAGCCGGCCCGGGGGCCGGCTCGTCTCACCAAAGATCATGGAGGCCAACGGCCTGAGCCGCGCGGAGGGGTCAAGGCTCGCGAAGCGACCGCGCAGCGACCGCGCAGCGGCTTGGCCTTGACGCCGAGCACGGGTCAGGCACGCGCGGACCCCGGAAATTTCGAACCCAACAATCTCTTTCTGATTTGCCGAATTCCGGTTATCCTGTTCTTGGGTCGGCGAAGCGCTTCGCGCCGGTCAGCCGAGGCGCCGACAG
>Ga0302196_10003719_pt1 | contig 13958 bp, 14 predicted proteins | sample II_Bog_N1_3_FD_198794 | JGI IMG/M metagenome (GOLD analysis project Ga0302196, IMG submission 198794) | Peat permafrost microbial communities from Stordalen Mire near Abisko, Sweden - II_Bog_N1_3 | ecosystem: Environmental > Terrestrial > Soil > Wetlands > Peat | place: Sweden: Abisko...
GAACCCCCGGCTGCGGGAGACGGTCGCCGAGGTGTCGGCCACCGTGTCGCGGGCGGTGACCGCCTACGTGCTGGGCACGGTGGCGATGGGCCTGCTGTTCGGCCTGGTGGTGCTGGTCACCCTGCTGATCCTGGGTGTCCCGTTCGCGTTGCTGCTGGCCCTGTGGGTGGCGCTGGTCGCCATGATCCCGTTGGTGGGCGGACTGATCGCCGGGGTGCCCACGGTGACCCTGGCCTTCCTGCACTCGCCGGCGGCCGGCGTGGTCACCTTCGTGGTGTTCATCGCCTTCCAGCTGGTGGAGAACCACTTCCTCTACCCGGTGGTGATGAGCCGGACCGTCCGGATGAATCCCCTGTGGGTCCTCCTGGCCGTGCTGATCGGGGCCAATCTGGGCGGCGTCTTCGGGTCGACGCTGGGGGCGCTCACCGGGGCCCTGGTGGCCATTCCGGTGGGGGGCGCCCTCCAGGTGATCTTCCGGGAGGTCTGGGTGCGCACCCGGGCGGTACCCGACGACGCCGGTGGGCCCGATGACGCCTCTGACCTGGGATCGGCCCACCCGCGGCCCGGAGCCGCGGCGGCCGGTGGCGTGGTCGACGGGTCCCGGCGGCCGGACCGTCCCGACTCGTCCTAGGCGCACGTCGTCCCGTAAGCTGCCGGGATGGAAGTCCTGGTGGTGCTCCCCACCTACAACGAGTCGGCCAACATCGACACCGTGCTCCGGCGGATCCGGGCCGCGGTGCCGGCCGCCACGGTCCTGGTGGTTGACGACGGGAGCCCCGACGGCACCGCCGACGCCGCCGAGATCCTCAGCAAGGAGCTGGGCAGCATCGAGGTGATGCGCCGGGCCGGCAAGTCCGGCCTCGGGAGCGCCTACCGTGCCGGGTTCCGCTGGGGGCTCGACCGGGGGTTCGACGCCTGCATCGAGATGGACGCCGACCTGTCGCACGAGCCCGAGGCCCTGCCGTCGCTGATCGCCCCCTTGGAGGACGGCCGTGAGCTGGTCATCGGCTCGCGGTACGTCCCCGGTGGGATCATCCCCAACTGGCCGTGGCACCGCCGGGCGCTGTCGCGGGGCGGCAACATCTACGCCTCGGCCGTGCTCGGCCTGGGGGTGGCCGACGCCACCGCGGGCTTCCGGGTCTACGCCGCCCCGCTGCTGAACCGGATCGACCTGGACACCGTGCGGGCCGAGGGCTACGGCTTCCAGATCGAGATGACCTACACCGCCCGTCGGGCCGGGGCGTCGATCCTCGAGGTCCCGATCCGCTTCGTCGACCGGGTGGAGGGCGAGTCCAAGATGTCCATGCACATCGTGGTCGAGGCCCTGGGCCTGGTGTCGCTGTGGGGGCTCCAGCGGCTGGTGGGATCGCACCGGGGGCAGCCCCAGGTCGTACGGGCCTGATGTCCCGTCGGTGACGGACCCGGTGCGCGTCCTGGTCGTGGACGACGAGCCCTACATCACCGACGTGCTCTCGTCGGCCCTGGTCTTCGAGGGGTTCGCCACCGAGGAGGCGGCCACCGGCGCCGACGCGCTGGCCAAGGCCCGCACCGGGGGGTTCGACTGCATCGTCCTGGACGTGATGCTGCCCGACGGCGACGGATTCGACGTGTGCCGGTCGTTGCGGGCCGAGGACATCACCACCCCGGTCCTCTTCCTGACGGCCCGGGACGCCGGACCCGACAAGCTGACCGGGCTGGCCCTCGGGGACGACTACGTGACCAAGCCGTTCAGCATCGAGGAGCTGGTGGCCCGGGTCCGGGCCGTCCTGCGCCGCTCTGGCGCCCCGAGGGAGGTCCACCGCCTCCGCTGTGCGGACCTGGTCATGGACCTCGACACCCGCGAGGTGTGGCGCGGTGACGAGTCGGTGTCCCTGACCGCCACCGAGTTCAACCTGCTGGCCTGCCTGGCGTCCCGGCAGCGTCGGGTCCTCTCCAAGACGCAGATCCTCGACGAGGTCTGGGGCTTCGGCTTCGAGGGGGAGTCCACCATCGTCGAGACCTACGTGTCCTACCTGCGCAAGAAGATCGACCGGGCGGCGCCACCGCTCATCCACACGGTGCGCGGGGTCGGCTACACCATGCGGGAGCCGGGCCGGTGAGCCTGCGCCGGCGCCTGGTGGTGACCATGGCCCTGGTGGTGGCCGTGGGCCTGGTCGCCGTGGACGTGATCACCCTGACGTCACTGCGCTCCTACCTCTACGGCCGGGTCGACAGCCAGCTGACCACCGCGGCCCACCAGGTGGCCGCCCTCGACTACCGGGACGACCTCCGGGGGGTGCCGATCACCGCGCTGGGCATCCGGGAGCGGGTGAGTCCCGACGTCTACGTGCTGGTCCTGGACCCGGCCGGGTCGCCGGTGGTCACCCGGCCCTCGGGCTCGAGCCTGCAGGCCGATCCCGCGCCCCACCTCCCGGTGCCCCTCCCGGTGCGTCCCCTGTCGGGCGATGCCGACGACGGGCCGGCCGCCCAGGTCTACCGACCCGCCGCCAGCGCCGTCACCGTCGGGTCGTCGATCCGGAGGGCCGGCTTCAAGCACGGGGCAACCGGTCCGCAGTACCGGCTGCTGGCCGTGTCGGTCCCGGGGCGGATCGTGGTGGTGGCCACCCGGCTGGACTCGGTGAACGCCACCCTGGCCTCGCTGCGGGCCATCGAGGCCGGACTGACCGTCGGCCTGCTGGCCCTGCTCATCGTGCTCATCGCCGCCATCGCCCGTCGCGGGCTCCGGCCCCTCGAGGCCATGTCCCGCGAGGCGGACGCCATCGCCGCCGGGGACCTGACCCGGCGGGTCGGACCGGGCGACGGGGCCACGGAGATCGCCCGGCTCGGTCGGGCGCTCAACGGCATGCTGACCCAGATCGAGACGGCCTTCGCCCAGCGGGCCGGCTCCGAGGAGCGGCTGCGCAGCTTCCTCGCCGACGCCTCCCACGAGCTGCGGACGCCGCTGACGTCGATCCAGGGCTACGCCGAGCTGCTGCGCAAGGACGCCCTCCCGGATCCGGCGGCCCGGGACCGGGCCCTGGCCCGGATCGAACAGGAGGCGGCCCGGATGGGCGTCCTGGTCGGGGACCTGGCCGTCCTGGCCCGGGTGGGGGAGAGCCCGGTGCCCGAGCTCGTCCCGGTCGACCTGGCGGCCCTGGTGGCCGAGGTGGTGGGGGACGCCCGGACGATCGACGGGTCCCGGCCCATCGAGCTCGACGCCCCGGCCGGTGTGCCGGTGCTGGCCGATCCCAGCCGGCTGGAGCAGCTGGTCCTCAACCTGGTGGCCAATGCCCGGGCCCACACGCCCCCGGGGACGCCCGTCGAGGTGCGGGTGGGCGTGCGGGAGGACCGGGCCGTCCTGGTGGTGCGGGACCACGGGCCGGGGATGGACCCGGAGCAGTCGGCCCGGGTCTTCGACCGTTTCTACCGGGGGACGTCGGCCCGGCGGGACGCCGGATCCGGTCTCGGTCTGTTCATCGTGGCCACCCTGGCCCGGACCTTCGGGGGGGAGGCCTCGGTGGCGTCGGCCCCGGGCGACGGGGCCACGTTCACGGTGGTACTGCCCCTCGCCCGTGACACCGTGCCCCCGGGGGTCCGTGCCGCCGCCGACCTCCGGCCCGGGTCGGGCGGGCCGGCGCCGCGGGAGGAGGCGACGGCGCCGGCCGGGGACGGCCGGGGCCTGGCGGTGGGTGCCACCGGGGCGGCCCGCCGCCGGTGAGGGGCCCACCGGTGGTCGCCGTCGACCGGGGCAGCGGACCCACCGTCCTGCTGCTCCACGGCCAACCCGGGAGCGGGGCGTCCTGGGACATGGTCACCACCCGGCTCGAGGACCGGTTCCGGGTCCTCGCCCCCGACCGGCCCGGCTACGGGGCGACCCCGGGCGAGGCCCGGGGAGTGTCCGACAACGCCGATGCCGCCGCCGTCCTGCTGGACGCCCTCGGGGCCGGGCCGGCGACCGTGGTGGCCCACAGCTGGTCGGGGGGCGCGGCGGTGCTGCTGGCCGACCGCCGCCCCGACCTGGTCCAGGGTCTGGTCCTGGTGGGGGCGGCGTGCACCCCGGACAGCCTGGACCTGAGCGACCGCCTGCTGGCCCTGCCGGTCCTCGGTGAGGCCCTCACCGTGGCCGGGCTGGTGGCGCTCGGCGAGGTCCTGCCCAAGGTGCGCCGGCTGGCCCCCCGGGTGCCGGCCCGGTACCGGGACCAGTTCCGGACCGCCCTCCCCGACCAGGGGGTCCTGGGAGGCGAGCGCGGCGCCCTCGGGCGCCACCGTCGCACGTTCGTGGCCGAGCAGCGCGCCCTGGTGAGCGAGCTCCCCGACGTCGACGCCGCCCTGGGCCGCCTGCGTCTCCCGACGGCGGTGGTGGCCGGGACGTGGGACGTCGTCGTGCGCCCGTCGTCGGCCCGCACCCTGGCCGACGCCATCGCCGGGGCCGAGCTCGTCCTGGTGTCCCGGGCCGGTCACTTCGTCGCCCGTGACGCACCCGACGAACTGGCCACGGTGGTGGCCAGGACGGCCAGGGACGGCGCCCTCAGTCGGTAGCGGCCCCCGTGTCGAAGACGGCCCCGGGGGCCAGGGCGTCGAACACGGCACGGAACTTGAGCCGGGTCTCCTCGAGCTCGGTGGCCGGGTCGGAGTCGGCCACGATGCCCACACCGGCGGTCATCACCACGTCGGCCCCGCGGACGGTGACGGCCCGGATGCCCACCATCCACCGGCCGTCCCCGGCCCCGTCGACGTAGCCCACCGGCCCGGCGTAGGAGCCGCGTGGGCCCGGCTCGAGACGGGTGATGAGCGCCAGGGCCTCCGCCCGGGGCACGCCCCCGACCGCCGGGGTGGGATGCAGGCGCGCCACCAGGTCCAACGCGGTGGGGACGGTCCCGGCCACCGCACGGAGGGTGCCGGTGACGGTGGTACCGAGGTGGGTGATCGAATGGAGGTGGACGAGCTCGGGCCGGTCCGGGACGTCGAGCCGGCGGCAGACCGGGGCCAGCTGCTCGTGGATGGCCCGGACCACCAGCCGGTGCTCCTCGGCGTCCTTGGCCGAGTCACCCAGCGACACCGGGAGGGTGCTGGTGGCGTCGTGGTCGCGGTCGGTGGTCCCGGCCAGGGGCCGGCTGGTCACCCGGTCGCCGGCCCGGTCGACCAGGAGCTCGGGGCTGGCCCCGACGAACCGGCCGTCGGGCGTGGTCACGGCGAACACGGTGCAGGCCGGCTCGAGCCGGGCCCACCGGGAGAGCAGCCGGGGCCCGTCCACCTCGGCGTCGAGCCGGACGTCCACGGAGCGGGCCAGGACGACCTTGTCCACCCGGCCGCCGTGGACGGCGTCGACCGCCCGGGCCACGGACCGGGTGAACGCCCGGTCATTCGACCGGGGCCGGACCACCGGCCGACCGGCGGACCGGGCCGGTGCCGGGAGGGAGGTGGCCCGGTCGACCAGCCACCGGCGCAGGGCTGCCGGCTCCTCGGGGTCGTCGGCGTCGGGCAGCCGAGTGCGGTCGTCGGACACCACGGTGACCCACTCGGTGCCGTCGGCCTCCCGGCCGTAGGTGAGCTCGGGCACCACCAGCCGGGCGACGGCCGACCGGTCGAAGGGGAGGGCCCCGAAGGCGACCACCCCGTGGCCGGCGGTCCCCGACGCCAGTCGGTCGTCACAGGGGATGCGGGACAGGGCGTCCCCGACGGCGGCGACGGCCGGTGCGTCGTCCAGCCCGCCGGGGAGCGGGAGGGTGCGGGCCTGTCCCAGGCCGACCAGGGTGCGGCTCCCGTCGGCCAGGACGGTCCCGTACCCCCCGGCCAGGGCGAACGGGTCGATCGCCGGACCGGGGGGCAGGCGCAGGCGGATCGCCGCCGGCGTCCCCCCGGTGGTGGGTGCCCCGCCACGGATGACGGCGCGGGTGGTGTCGGTCACGGCCGTCCGCTCCGGGTAGCGGTGATCAGCTGGCTGAGCCCTCCCGACAGGGGCCGGCGGTTGACCGCCGAGAACCCCGCGCCCTGCAGCATCGACCGGAGCTCGGGCACCGGGGGGAGGTAGGCGGTCGACTTCGGCAGGTAGCGGTAGGCCGAGCGGTCGGAGAGGAGCCCGCCGATGAGAGGGACCACGTGGCGGAACCAGATGCGGTGACCGGTGCGCAGCAGGCCGCCGTCGGGTTCGGACACCTCGAGCAGGCTGATCCGACCCCCGGGTCGGACGATCCGACCGAACTCCTCGAACACGGTGCCGAGTTCGGTGAAGTTGCGGAGGGCGTACCCGCAGGTGATCCCGTCGACCGCCGCCGTGGCCAGCGGGAGTGCGGCCCCGTCGGCCTGGGCCAGGGGCCGACCGGTGTGGTTGGCCGCCAGCATCCCCCAGGAGAGGTCCATACCGATGGCGCGGTACCCCCCGGCGCCGAGGAGCCGGAGGAAGTCACCCGTCCCACAGGCGAGGTCGAGCACCCGGGCGCCGGGCGGCAGGGCCAGGGCCCGGAGCGACTGTCTGCGCCACCGCACGTCGAGGCCGAAGGTCATGGTGCGGTTGACCAGGTCGTAGCGGGGGGCGATGGCGTCGAACATCGACCGGACCAGCTCGGTCTTGGCCTCGCCGGTGGGCAGGTCCGCCTCACGGGCCCGGGCGGCGGTCTCGAGGGAGATGGCGGTCGGTGCCGCCGTCGGACGGGGGACGGGGACCCCGGGGTCCGCGGGGCCGCTCATGGGCCGACCGGGCCCCGGGCGCCGGCCGCCACGCCCGACGTCGGGGTCGGCGGTCGCGACGACGCCTCGTCGGAGGCGATCCGGTCCCGGACGGCCCGGCGCTCCTCGTCGGACCCCTCCTGTTCGACGTGGTCGAGGGCCACCTTCACCAGGGTCCGGGTGAAGTGGTGCCCGACCAGTGTGGTGACGGCCGGGAGCAGCTCGCCGTAGGCCTGGAGGAGGCCGTCGACCGGGGGGTCCCCGGTGAGCGCGGCGGGCCCGATGGCCGGGCGCTCCACGGCGTCGGGCCGGGCCCCGTGGCGGAGCGGCTCGCGGATGTGGCGGGCGAACAGCTCGACGGCGTGGCGGGCCACGGCCTCGGTGGCCTCGTGGTGACGTCGGGAGAGGTCGAGGAGCTCGGGCAGCGGGATGCCCCACTCGAGCAGCAGGAGCCCGGCGCGGGAGGCGGACACGTCCTCGGTGGTGTAGCGGTCCTGGCCGGCCACCCGGGTCGGGATGAGCAGGCCCTCGGCCTCGATGGCCTTGAGCAGGGCGAGCGGCATGCCGGTGGCCTCGGCCAACTCGGTGAGGGTGTAGGTCGGCCCGTCCGTGACGCTCCCGGCTCGCTCGGGATCGACGGGGGACGTGGTCGGGGACGCCCCGGTGTGCTCGGCGTCGGCCGTCGGCGTCGGCGGCAGGCCCGACAGCTGGCCCAGCAGGGCCTCGTCGGCGGCGTCGAGGTCGCCGGAGACCAGCCGGGCGATGGTGGCCAGGGTGAAGCCGCGCTGTTGGAGGGTGCGGATCCGCTGCAGCCGCTCGAGGTGGTCCCCCCCGTACCAGGCGATCCGTCCCTCGCGGCGGGGTGGGTCCAACAGGCCCTTGCTCTGGTAGTAGCGGATGGTGTCCACCGACACGTCGGCCTGCGCCGACAGCTGCTCGACCCGCATCTCCATGGCCCCACTCTAGGAGTAGTTGCTCACATTGTCGGAGCAGGAGCTACAACGGTCGGTGACCTGGGAGGACGTCGCGGCCCGTCGCCGGGCCGGCCGGAGAACGGCTCAGGCGTAGTAGCGGTAGACCACCTGGGCGACACAGCTCGGCTTGGACGAGCCCTCGGTCTCCAGGGTGATGTCGAGCACCACCTGGACGCCCCCCGCGACGTCGTCCACCTCGGCCACCGCCACCCCCTCGCGGAGCCGGCTGCCCACCGGGACCGGCGAAGGGAAGCGGACCTTGTTGCACCCGTAGTTCACGCCCATCGAGATGCCCTCGACGGTCAGGACCTCGCCGAGGAGCACCGGGGCGAGGGCGAGGGTCAGGTAGCCGTGGGCGATGGGGCCCCCGAAGGGGCCGTCCTTGGCTCGCTCCGGGTCCACGTGGATCCACTGGTGATCGCCGGTGGCGTCGGCGAACAGGTTGACCTGGTCCTGGTCGACGAGGTGCCACCCGCTGTAGCCGAGATGGGTCCCGACCAGGTCCTTGAAGGTTTCGATTCCGTGCACGGTCGTTGGCATGGGACCGACTGTAGGGGAGGCCGGATCGGGGCACCACCCGGCCGGTGGCCCGGTGAGGGTGGCCTACGGCCGCCCGTCAGTGACCCCTCACCGGGGTGGGGTCGGTACCATCGTGACGTGTACGACGAGCACCATCACCGGAACATCAGCGGGGGCGGGGCCCGCGCCGCGGTGTTCGGCATCAGCGACGGTCTGGTCTCCAACGTCTCGCTGATCCTCGGGATGGCCGGCGCCCACTCGAGCGCGGCGTCCGTCCGCCTGGCCGGTGTGGCCGGGCTCATCGGTGGCGCCTTCTCCATGGCCGCCGGCGAGTACGTGTCGATGCGGGCCCAGTCCGAGCTCATGGAGCGCGAGCTCGAGGTCGAGCGCCGGGCCATCCAGGCCGACCCCGAGGACGAGCGTCAGGAGCTCGCCGCCCTCTACCGCAGTCGCGGGATCGAGGCCGCCCTGGCCGACGAGCTGTCGGTGAAGATGATGCGCAATCCCGACCTCGCACTCGAGACCCACGCCCGCGAAGAACTGGGGTTCACCCCGGGGAACACCGGTAAGCCGCTCCAGGCCGCAATGTCGTCGTTCGTCACCTTCGCCCTCGGGGCGCTCATCCCGCTGCTGCCGTGGCTGTTCACCAGCGGGAACACCGCGCTGGTATGGTCCATCGCCCTGGCCGCCGTCGCCTCGGTGGCGGTGGGTGCGGCGTTGTCGGCATTCACCGGCCGCTCGTGGCTGTGGTCGGCCACGCGCCAGCTGCTCATCTCGGGGGCCGCGGCCACGGTGACCTACTCGATCGGCCACCTGATCGGGTCCCACTGACCGGGTCGCACCGGCCGGTTCGCACCAACCGGGTCGGACTGACCGGGTCGCACCGGCCGGGTCAGCCGCTGACGCACACGCCGACGTCGCGTCGGGCCGTGACCGGACGGCCCGGACGCGGTCAGCCCGCCGCGGCGGGGGCCACCGGGGCCACGTACGAGCGGTCGAGGTGGTGGGTGGTGAACCCCATCGAGCGGTAGAGCGAGACCGCCGCGGTGTTGGCCCCGTCCACGTACAGCATGCCCACGGTCAGCGACCGGGAGGCGAGCCACTCGAGGCCGGCACGGGTGAGGGCCCGACCCCACCCCTTCCCGTGGAACCTTGGGTCGACGGAGATCACGTAGATCTCGCCCATCGGGGGACGGGTGCCCCCGTGCCGCTTGGTCCAACACGATCCGACCAGGCGTCCGCGCACGTCGAGGACGCGGAATCCCTCCGGGTCGAACCACGGCTCCTGCTCCCGTGCGTGCAGAGTCGCCCGGTCCCACGCCCCCTGTTCGGGATGGCCGGCGAAGGCCCGGTTGTTGGCCTCGATCCAGGCGTCCTCGTCCACGCCGACCCGGAAGGGTCGGGTGGCCACCGTGACCTCGCCGTCGGCCGGCGGCGGGAGGGGGAGCGGACAGCGCAGTTGCAGCAGGTCGCGCTCGACGGCGAACCCGGACGCCTCGGCCCGGGCGTCGTCGTCAGGGGTGGGGGAGGTGACCCACAGCCGCAGCCGGCCCCCACCTGCCGCCGCGACGGCGGCCATCGCCGTCCGGAGCAGCCCGTCGGCGACGGAGGACCCCCCGTCGGTCACCAGCTCCATGCTGGAGGACGAGGGATCGCCCTCGTGGTCGACCTGGGCGTAGCCGACCAGGGACCCGTTCCCACCGTGGCGGGCGGTCACGGCGACGAAGCCGACCGACGGGTCCCCGGCCGCCGCCCGGCCGAGGGCCCGGCGACGGCCCTCGCTCAGGGTGCCCGGGCCGTCACCGATCCGCCGGAGCAGCCCGTCGAGCTCCTCGACGAGTGCGGGGGAGGGCGCGTGGGACACCTCCAACCGGGGCTCGTCCATGAGCAGAACCTACCGGTATCCTCCGCCCATGGCCCGACCCCGCACCCCGGCCGGCCGGGCCCGGGAGACCCACGCCCGCCTGGGGCTGCGCTTCCCCGGATCGGCCGCCGACCTGTGCGCCCTCGACCACGGCGACGCCTTCCAGCTGCTGGCCGCCACCATCCTGTCGGCCCAGTGCACCGATGACCGGGTGAACCGGACCACACCGGCGCTCTTCGCCCGGTTCCCGGATGCGGAGGCACTGGCCGGGGCACTCCCCTCCGAAGTGGAGGCGTTGATCCGGTCGACCGGGTTCTACCGGGCCAAGACGCGGAGCCTGCTGGGCATGGCCCGGGGCGTCCGGGACCGGTTCGACGGGGTGGTGCCCACCTCCATGGCGGACCTGGTCACCCTTCCGGGGGTCGGGCGCAAGACGGCCAACGTGGTCCGCAGCGTGGCGTTCGGGCTCCCGGGACTGCCGGTCGACACCCATGTCCAGCGCCTGTCCGTCCGCCTGGGGCTGACCACCGAGGTGGACCCGGTGAAGGTGGAACACGCCCTCGACCCGATGGTCCCCGCCGGCGAACGGGGGATGTTCAGCCTCCGCCTGATCCTCCACGGACGGGAGACGTGCCGGGCCCGGGTGCCCCGCTGCGACCGGTGCGTCCTGGCCGACTTCTGTCCCTCGGCGACCCTCAGGCACCCTCCGGGGCCGTCATGACGGTGCCCTCGGGGGCCCGGGCGGCCCTTGACGCAACAGGTGGCGACCGACGCCTGGAAACAAGTGTTCCGCTCATGCACCCGCCCGTCGTCAACCGCCGGTCCGGCAAGGGAAATACCTAGAACTGCAGCGATCAGCTGCGAAAATCCATGCTTGCGACAGTAAGTTGCAAGAATATGTCCGGATTGACTGGCATCGCCCGGCAATTTGTGGTGTGCTTAGTTCCGGACCAGTTCCCGCCAACTGGTCCCTCCGAGTAGGGATCGGGATCCGCCGCCCGACCTACTTGCGCGAAGGCACCCTTCGGGGTGCCTTCGCCGCGTCCGGGGTGCGGTCGGGGACCGGAGGACGGTGCCGGTTCCTGCGGGGGGTCGGTCGGCTGGCCGGTCCGGCCCGGTCCGGCCCGGTCCGGCGCGTTGGCCGGTCGGGTTCAGCGGCGGGTCAGGGAGAGCGCGAGCCGGGAGAGTCGACGGTTGGCCGCGGTCAGCGACCGTTCGATGGCGAACAGCTCCCGGGCGGTGTCCTCGTCCTTGGCGGTGTCGGCGGCCTCGGCGTGGGCGGTGACCCGTCGGGTGAGCTCGTCGAGTGCGGTGGCGAGCGAGGACAGTTCGGCGGAGCTGGCGGGCATCGGTCGATCATGGCACCGTCGGGGGCGATGGTCGCATCCGACCCGGCACCGTCCACACCACGGGCGGTGGTGCGTCCACCCGGCCGTCGGAACGTGGACGGGACGGGGACGGAACGTGACGTTCCGGCGGGCCGAGCCCGGGGGAGGCACCGGTGGGGTTCCGGTAGCATCGACGGGTCATGGCCCTCCGTCGACTCGACCTCCGCGGCTTCGCCGGTGACCGCCACCAGTTGTCCGCACTCCTGCCCCGTCCGGTGGACGAGCAGGACCGGTCGTCGGAGTCGGTGGCCGCCATCATCGCCGAGGTCCGGGCCGGCGGCGACGATGCGCTGCGGGCGCTCACCGCCCGCTTCGACGGGGTGGCGATCGACGAGCTCCGGGTGCCGGCCGCCGAGATCCGGGCCGCACTGGCCCGGGTGCCGCCCGAGCTCCAGGAGGCCCTGGACGTCGCCCACGACCGGATCCTCGCCTACCACGCCCACGAGGCCGGTGAGGCCCCCGACGACTTCTCCTCCGGTGGCGTCACCGTGCGCCACGTGATCCGGCCGGTGACCCGGGCCGGCTGCTACGCGCCCGGTGGCCGGGCCCGGTACCCGTCGACCGTGCTGATGTGCGCCGTCCCTGCCCATGTGGCCGGCGTGGACGAGATCGTGCTGTGCGTCCCCCCGGGACCCGACGGCCGGGTGGACGACGCCACCCTGGCCGCCGCCGCCGTCGCCGGGGTCACCGAGGTCTACCGGGTGGGTGGGGCCCAGGCCATCGCCGCCATGGCCTACGGGACCGGGAGCATCGGGGCCGTCGACGTCATCGTGGGACCGGGCAACCGTTACGTGGCCGAGGCCAAGCGCCAGGTGTCCGGCGTGGTCGGCGTGGCCTCGGCGTTCGCCGGGCCGTCCGAGGTGGTGGTGATCGCCGGCCCGGACACGCCGGTCGAGCTGGCCGCCATCGACCTGGTGGTCCAGGCCGAGCACGGACCGGACGGCCTGGCCTGGCTGGTGACCTGGTCGCCGGAGCTGGTGGACCAGGTGGACGCGTCCGTCGACCGGATCGTCGCCGCCTCACCCCGGCGTGCCGAGCTGGAGGCGACCCTCGGGGTCGGCGGGTGGGCCGTGGTGGTCGACGGGCCCAAACAGGCCTGTGCGGTCTCCAACGTGGTGGCTCCCGAGCACCTGGAGATCCTCACCCGCAACGCCGCCTCCCTCCTGTCGAACATCGACTCGGCCGGGGCGGTGTTCCTCGGGACGAATGCGCCGGCCAGCATCGGGGACTACCTGGCCGGGCCGAACCACGTGCTGCCCACCAACCGCACGGCGCGCTTCGCCAGTGCCCTGCGGGTGGACGACTTCCGCAAGCACATCCACGCGGTGAGCGTCGACGACGCCGCCCTCGGTGAGCTGGGGCCCCACGTGGTGACCCTGGCCGAGACCGAGGGACTGCCGGCCCACGCCCAGTCGGTCCGGATCCGATGGATGCGGTAGCGGGGCGGGCCACCGGCGGGGACGACGACGCCCGACCGACCCTGCCCGACGTCCGTCCCGACCTGGTGGCGCTGGAGGGCTACCACTCGGCCCAGGTCGACGTGGACGTGCGCCTCAACACCAACGAGTCCCCGCTCCCGCCCCCGGTCGGATGGCAGGAGGCGCTGGCCGACGCCGTGGCGGGGATCGCCTTCAACCGGTACCCCGACCGTGAGGCGACGGAGCTGAAGCGGGCGCTGGCGACGAGCCACGGTGTCGGGGCCGACGAGGTGTTCTGCGCCAACGGGTCCAACGAGGTGCTCCAGTGCCTCCTGCTGGCCTACGGGGGCCCGGGACGCAGTGTGGCCCTGTTCGAACCGACGTACACCCTCCACGGCCAGATCGCCCGGGTCACCGGCACCGCGGTGGCCGCCGGGCCCCGACGTGCGGACTTCTCGCTCGACCTGGACGCCGTCGCCCGGGTGGTGGACGGGGCCCGGCCGGTGCTGACCTTCCTGTGCTCGCCGAACAACCCCACCGGCCGGGCCGACACGCCCGAGGAGATCGCCGCGGTGGCCGCACTCGTCCCGGGCCTGCTGGTGGTCGACGAGGCCTACGGTCAGTTCGCGCCGGCCTCCGCGCTCGACCTGCGACGGGACGACCCGGACACGGCCCGGCGGGTGGTGGTGGTGCGCACGTTCTCCAAGACCTGGTCGATGGCCGCCGCCCGGCTCGGGTACCTGGTGGCCGACCCCGAGGTGGTCCGGGCCTGCGAGCTGGTCGCCCTGCCCTACCACCTGGACACCGTCACCCAGCTGGCCGGGCGCCTGGCTCTCGACTTCGCCGACGAGATGAACGCCCGGGTGGCCCTGGTGGCCGAGGAGCGGGGCCGGATCGCCGCCGCCCTGGGCGAGTTGCCGGTGGAGACGTGGCGGTCGGACGCCAACTTCCTGCTGTTCCGGCCCACCGTCCGCGAGGCCGCCGGGGTGTGGACCGATCTCGTGTCGGCGTCCGTGCTCGTGCGAGACTGTTCCCGGTGGCCGGGGCTCGCCGGGTGCCTGCGGGTCACGGTGGGCCTCCCCGAGGAGAACGACCGGTTCCTGGCCGCCCTGACCGAAAGCCTGCGATGAGCCCTGCCGCCCCCGCCCCT
>Ga0302196_10003721_pt1 | contig 13957 bp, 9 predicted proteins | sample II_Bog_N1_3_FD_198794 | JGI IMG/M metagenome (GOLD analysis project Ga0302196, IMG submission 198794) | Peat permafrost microbial communities from Stordalen Mire near Abisko, Sweden - II_Bog_N1_3 | ecosystem: Environmental > Terrestrial > Soil > Wetlands > Peat | place: Sweden: Abisko, Stordalen...
CGTAGAGCTCACCACCGGCGCCACGCACGGCCTCGACCAGTTCGCGGCTGACCAGCCGCCAGTGCGGCACGAGCGCGTCGATCGCTCCCGCCTGGATGTGCGCGGCGGCCCGGTGCGGCAGCAGACAGCGGTATAGCCGCCCGAGCGTCGGCGTCAGCAGCGGCGTGCCGCTGACCCCGGGGATTCCCGGCACCGTCCAGCCGAGCTGGAGCGCGGGCGCGAGCTCGCGGACGCGCTCGAGTACACGCCGGCGCCCGGTGCTGATGAACGCGCGGTCGAGCGCGTCGGAGCGCCCGAGCGCGTCGATCACCCGCTCCTCGCTCCCGGCGCTCTTCAAATCGAGCTGCAGGCGGATCCCGCTAAACGGCGGCGTGCTCAGATGCGCAAGCGCCGCCGCCAGTGTCAGCGGGTCGCGCAGATCGAGCGCGCCGGCATCGTGGGCCACATAGATCTCCCCGCCGCGGCGCGAGCCGGCCAGCACGTCGAACTCGATCATGTCGACGCCGGCCGCGAGCGCCGCGTCGAAGCTCGCAAGCGTGTTCCCCGGCGCGAGCGCCGCCGCCCCCTTGTGGCCGACGCGGATCAGCGCTGACATCCGGCGCACCAGTAGGTCGTGCGATTACCGTCACCCTGGCGGGCGCAGCGGACCGGCTCGCCGCAGCGCCGGCAGGCTTTGCCCTCGCGTGCGTACACGGCCCGCGGACGCGCCTCGTAGCCGTCGCGCGCCGACTTCGCCATCTGCTCGCGCGCGAAGCGCACAGCGGCGAGCACGGTCTCATCCGCCGTGCGTGCGAGCGGCTTCCACGGGTCGGCCGCGGCGGCGAAGCAGGACTCCGATTTCCAGATGTTGCCGATGCCGGCGATCGTGCGCTGGTCAAGCAGCGCGTCGCCGAACGCCCGCGTCGGGTCATCCTCGCGGATGCGGCGGATCAGTAGGTCCTCGTCGAAGCGCTCGCCGATCACATCCTGGCCGAGCTCGCGCAGCCGCGGGTCAAGCCGCGCTCGCGACGCCGTGATCAGCTCGAGCAGCGGTCCGTCGAACTGGACGACACAGCGGTCGCCGGCGCCCAGCACGAGCCACGCGCGCGCCGGCGAGCGCCGCCAGCGCTCGCCTGGGCCGTGCACGGCCCAGGCGCCGCTCATCCGCAGATGCGAGTGCAGCACGAGGTCGCCTTCGAAGTGCAGCAGCAGATGCTTGCCGCGGGCGGCCACCCCCGTCACCGCGCGTCCCGCCAGCCGCGCCGGCCAGCGGTCGCCGTCGTGGCGGCGCTGGGGGGTGGCGATCCGGTCGGGGATGCGGCCCTCGAGCACGGGCCGGATCGTGTTGGCGGCGTGGTGGATCGTGTCGCCCTCAGGCATCGCTTCGGCGATCCTACGAGTTGACGCGAACGGGCCGCTCGCGGGCCCGGCCGCCCGGCCGGATGCGCGAAGCCTGAGCGTCAGCTTCGCTCGCGCCGTGAGCGGCGGCGAGGGCTCGCCGGAGACGTGCGCGCGGCTGGACAGCTCGAGTTTGCGATCGACGTGCTGCGAGCTGCGTGTTGACCGTTCGCGCACCCTGCGCAGGCGCCCGGCCGGCGTCGCTCTCCACTTTTGCGCCCGGCGCGCGAGCGATCTAGGCGCTCAGCGTGAGCCGCCGCGGCCCGCTGCGGAAGCCGAGCTCGATCAGCAACGCCTCGGCCGGCCCGCCGAGCACCGGCTCGCCGTCGACCCGCTCGAGCTCGAGCTTGCGGATGCGCCCGCCGCGCACCGCGTCGGCGAGTGCGCCAAGCGCCACGCGCAGCGGCTCGCCGGAGACGAACGTCTGCAGCCCACGACCGCCCGCCTCGACGTAGCAGGCCACCTCGGCGCCGACCAGCACGACGTGCGCGCCAGCGACACGAGCCGGCCGGCGGCCCTCGGCGCGCGCGCCGTCCTCAGTCCGCGCGCTCGGCCATGGCAGCGCCGCGCCGAACGGCTGCGCCGGGTCCGCGGCGGCCAGGACGAGCGGCGGAGCCTCGTCTAGACCGCGCTGCGCGCGCAGGCGCTCAACCGCCCCCGGCAGCGCGAACTGCGCGCCGCCGAGTCCTTCGATGAAGTAGCCCCGGCGGCAGACGCCGAGCGTCTCGAGCTGCGCGAGTGAGTCATACAGCGCCGCGAATCCGCCCGGGATGCCCTCGGCCAAAACCAGCTCGCGGGTCAGGATGCCGTAGCGCTCGAGCAGCAGCTCCGCCAGCGTTCGCCTGCGCGCGAGCGGATCCGCGAGCGGCTCAAAGAGCGGCGCGACGAGCGACCAGCGGCCCTGAACGCCGGCGCGTGTCTGTGCCCGCGAGGCGCGAATCGCGGGCGCGAAACGGCGACCGGAGCGCGGGTTCGCCGGCCACGTGCGCGCGCTCGCCGGACCGCGGGCCAACGCGAGCCGCGGCGCGCGCAGCGGCGCCCAGGCGTCGTTGGTGATCTCACCAGCCCAGACGAGATCCCACAGCGCCTCCTGCAGCGCTTCGACGGGCGCATCGATCTCGCCAGCCAGGTCGGCGAAGAAGCACGGCGCGGCGCGCAGGCGCTCGCGAATCAGCTGATGCTCGCGCTCGGCGGGCGCTTCGAGCTTCGCCGCCGCGGCCGGCGGGCCGATCGCCGGGGCGTCGTCGCGGAAGTAGAGCGCCACCCGCCCGGAGCGCCGCGCGATCGCTCCCGCTCCGACCCACACGATCTCGCCGGCCGCGCAGAGCTGGTCGAGCCAGCTCGTCGAGTAGGCGCCGACACGCCGCGGCAGCACAGCCCGCTCCCACAGCTCCGCCGGCAGCGCGAGTCCCTGGAGCGTGACGAGCACCTCGCGCAGGCGCTCGACCCCGGCACCCGCCGCCGCGTGGCGGTCCACGCCCTGCCAGGACGGCAGGAAGACAGCCAGCGCCCGGCGCTCCGCCGGCTCGATCTCCCGGCGCAGCACCGCGAGCGACGCGCGGCGCAGGCGACGCAGGACCTCAGGGTCACACCATTCGCGCTCGCCCGGGCGAGCGCGCGGATCGGAGTTCGGGCGCAGCTCGCCGCGGACCAGGAGCCCGGCGGCCTCGAGCTCGCGCAGCGGGCTGCTCATGTCGACGCCGTAACGTGCGGAGAGCTCAGCCGTCGTGAACGGCCCGCCGGCGCGGGCGTGCCGCGCCGCCAGCTCGCGCAGCGCGTCGGGAACGTCGAGGAGGAAGGCATCGGGGAGTCCTGACGGCGGCATCACGCCGAGCGCGTCGCGGTAGAGGCCCGCGTCCTGGGCGGCGATGTAGCGCTCCTCGCGCGCGACGCGCACGAGGACGGCGCGGCGCTCGCGCACGAGCTCCTCGAGCATCGCCTCGGAGTCGAGCGCGTCGAGCACGCGCTCGCGCACCGCCGACGCGCTCAGGTCGCCGAGCGTGCGCAGCACGTCGTGGAGCTCGTCGCGCGAGGTGGCCTGGCGTGGCGGGGAGCGGCGCGAGAGGTCGGCTTCCAGCGCGTCGAGGGCGCCCTGGTCGATCAGCTCGCGCAGCTCCTCCTGGCCGAGCAGCTCGCGCAGCAGTTCGCGGTCGAGCGAGAGCGCGGCGGCGCGCCGCTCCGCATTCGGCGCATCCCCCTCGTACATGTAGGTGGCGACGTAGTCGAACAGCAGCGAGGATGCAAACGGCGAGGCGGTCGGAGTCTCCACCTCGACGAGCGAGATCTCGCGCCGGGCGAGGGAGCGCAGCAGCCACTCGAGCCCGGAGAGGTCGAGCACGTCGCGCAGGCACTCGCGGTAGGTCTCGAGAATGACCGGGAAGTCGGGGTAGCGGCGCGCCACCTCGAGCAGCGTCTGCGCCTTCAGGCGCTGCTGCCAGAGCGGCGTGCGCCGGCCGGGATAGGCGCGCGGGATCAGCAGAGCCCTGGCTGCGTTCTCGCGAAAGCGCGCTCCGAACAGCGCCGAGGATCCCAGTTCGGCGACGACCAGCTCCTCGAGCTCCTCGGGTTCCGGCAACACCAGCTCGGCGCTCGGCGGCTCGTCGGTGTCGGGGAGGTGGACGATGATCCCGTCGTCAGACCAGATCGCGTCGGACTCGAGGCCGTAGCGCTCGCGGATCCGAGCCGAGAGTGCGAGACCCCAGGCGGCGTGGATGCGCCCGCCGAACGGCGAGAGCACGCAGAGGCGCCAGTCGCCGATCTCGTCGCGGAAGCGCTCGATCACGATCGTGCGATCGGACGGGATCACGCCCGTCGCCGCCTGCTGCTCGCCGAGGAAGTCCAGCAGGTTGCGAGCCGCCAGCGGGTCGAGGTCGTAGTCGCGCTCGAGCACCTCCGGGCTCTGCCCGACGGCCCAGCGCGAGAAGGCGCCGATCGCCTCCCCGAGCTCCTTCGGGCGCCCGACCGAGTCCCCGCGCCAGAAGGGCACGGCCCCCGGCGCGCCCGGCGCCGGCGTCACGATCACGCGGTCGCGGCCGATCTCCTCGATCCGCCAGGCCGTCGCGCCGAGCAGGAAGGTCTGCCCGGGCCGCGCCTCATAGACCATCTCCTCGTCCAGCTCCCCGACGCGGCGTCCGTCCGGCAGCGTGACCGCGAAGAGTCCCCGGTCGGGGATCGTTCCGGCGTTGACCACGGCGAGCTTCTGCGCCCCCTTGCGGGCACGGATCGTGCCCGCAATGCGATCCCAGCTGATCCGCGGACGCAGCTCTCCGAACTCGCTCGAGGGGTAGCGGCCGTCGAGCATGTCGAGCACGTTCTCGAGCAGCTCGCGGCTCAGCTCGCTGTAGGAGTAGGAGCGGGTGACGAGCGCGAAAAGCTCATCGACCGACACGCTCTCGGCGCTTGAGGCGATCGCCACGATCTGCTGCGCAAGCACGTCCAGCGCGTTGCGCGGCACGACCGTCGGCTCGATCCGCCCCTCGCGCATCGAGCGCACCACAACCGCGCATTCGAGCAGGTCGGCTCGGAACTTGGGGAAGATCCGGCCCTTGCTCGTCGCGCCGACGCCGTGCCCGGAGCGCCCGATGCGCTGCAGGCCGCGCGACACCGACTTCGGCGACTCGACCTGAATCACGAGGTCGACGGCACCCATGTCGATGCCCAGCTCGAGCGAGGAGGTCGCCACCAGGCACGGCAGCTCGCCCGCCTTCAACAGCTCCTCGATCGTCGTGCGCTCCTCCCGGGCGAGCGAGCCATGGTGCGCGCGCGCGATTTCTGCCGGCGCGGCCTCGCCCGCCGGCGGCGCGTCGCCGTCAGCGGCGGCGAGTTCGTTCAGGCGCAGCGCAAGGCGCTCGGCCGCGCGGCGGCTGTTGACGAACACGATCGTCGAGCGGTGCGTGCGCACCAACTCGAGCAGCTGCGGGTAGATCGCCGGCCAGATCGAGCGTCGCGTGGCCTCACCGCCGATCACCGGCTCGAGCGGGTCGCGCTGCGCGCCCTGGTCGGGCTCGACCATCGATTCCACGGGGACGCGTATTTCGAGATCCAGCGCGCGCGTCGCTCCGACATCGACGATCGTCGCACGGCGCGCCGGGCCGACCATGAAACGCGCGACCTCCTCGAGCGGGCGTTGCGTCGCGGAGAGCCCGATCCGCTGCAGGCCGCGCCCATCCAGCCCAGCCTCGAGGCGCTCGATGCTCAGCGAGAGATGAGCGCCGCGCTTGGTGGCGGCGACGGCATGGATCTCGTCGAGGATCACCGCCTCCACGCCGGTGAGAATCTCGCGGGCCTGCGAGGTCAGCATCAGATACAGCGACTCGGGCGTGGTGATCAGGATGTCGGGGGGGTTTCGGAGCATCGCGGCGCGCTCGCGCGCCGGCGTGTCGCCCGTCCTGATCGCCACGCGCACCTGATCGCCGAGCCCGAGGCCGCGCAACGGCGCCCGCAGGTTGCGCTCCACGTCGTAGGAGAGCGCCTTGAGCGGGGAGACGTAGAGCAGCCGCGTGCGGTGCTCCTGCGCGGCGCCGGCGGCGACGAAGCGGTCGAGACCCCAGAGAAACGCTGCCAACGTCTTGCCCGAGCCCGTCGGCGCGCTGATCAGCACGTTCTCGCCGGTCGCGATCGCGGGCCAGGCCTGCACCTGCGCGGGCGTCGGCTCCGCGAAGGCGTTCGCGAACCAGTCGCGCACGAGCGGGGTGAAGGCGGTCAGGGGCACGGGTCCCGACGTTAGCGCGCTTGGCGGCCGGGGTGCACGATCGGTGTCGCAAACCCTGGCGAGTGCCGCGCGCAGCGCGCAGCGGGCTCGCTCAGCAGCCGAGCGCGGCCAGCGTCCTGGCTGCCGAGGCCACGAGCTGGCTCGTCATGTTCGTCACGGTCGCTGCGGGCGGAGCCGCGACCGCCGGCTGGGGGCCGTAATCGAAGTAGTCCATCGTCGTGGTCGTCTGCACAGGGCCGGACTTGCTGCAGATCGGCGGCGGCGAAAGCTCGAGCTGGCGCACACGGTTCTGCCGGTCGACCCAGACGTCGAGCGGGAACCGCGTCGAACCGGTGAGACGCCGAAGCTCGTTCGCGTTCTGCTGCGCGGCGGCGCGCAGGGGCGGCGCGAGTTCGCTGGCGTAGCGTTCGAGGTCTGCCACCGCCGTGTAATGCGTCGTGAGCACGCCGCCGATCGCGGTCTCGCCGACGGCGGTCACGGTGCCCGCCTCGCGCAGGAAGTCGAGTGCCTGTGAGGGGTCCGCGCCCCCACCGATCGAGGTGACGCCGAGCGCGTGCTCGTAGGCCGCGAGGTCGACCTTGATCCACGGCGTCGGCGCGTTGGGCAGCTGCATGTAGATGGAGCGGCCGACGAACAGCTCTCTCAACGCCTGGCTGCCCACGGCAACGTCCATCGAGCCGCTCGTCGCAGGCCGCTCGTCGATGGCGCCGGTCGCGGTCGTCTCGACGTTGCGACCGCCGCCGCTCGCCTCGATCTCGAGCGTGAAGCGGAAGCCTGGTTCGCTCGCCGTCACGTCCGCGGCGAGCGAGACCGGCGTGGAGGGCAGCGCCCGCTCGGCGAGCGCGACGCCGCCGCCACTCGAGCTGGCGACAACGATCGCCGCGGTCGCGGCCGCGGCCGCGGCGCTACAGGCGCAGCCGGTCAGCCACCGGCGCCTTCGCCGCCGCGCCGCGAGCGCTGTCGCCGCGGCCACGACCGCCGGATCCGCGACGGGACCGCCGGCCCAATGGAAGGGATCGTCGTCGCTCTCGAACGCCATCGCAGAGCCATCGGCTCAACGCCGCGCCCGCTTGACGAGCGTGGAGGCAATTCGACCAAGGGGCTATCGGGGTGCGATCGTGGGTCCGGGGAGCTCGTGGACCGGGCTGGCCAAGGCCGATGGGGGTGGCCGCTCAGCCGGCCAGCTCGAGCGAGCGCGCCAGGACCGCGTCGAACATCGGCTCGGTGAGCCGGCCTGTAAAGGTGTTCTGCTGGCTGACGTGAAAGCTCGCGAGCAGCACGAGATCGCGTTCGCCCGGCTCGGCGGCTGGGGTGCACAGCTCGGCGGCGTGCGCGAAACGCGGCCGCGGGCCCGGTTCGCGGGTGCGCAGGGCAAGCGCCGCGTCCCAGGCGAAGGCTCCGAGGCAGAGGATGACGCGCAGGTTCGCGAGCAGCGCGAGCTCGCGGCGGGCGAACGGCAGGCAGGCGTCACGCTCGCCCGGCGTCGGGCGGTTGGCCGGCGGGGCGCAGCGCACGGCGGCGGTGACCCACACATCCCGCAGGCGCAGGCCGTCATCGCGCGATCGCGAGGTTGGCTGGTTTGCGAGGCCGGCGCGCCAGAGGGCGGCGAAGAGGAAGTCGCCGGAGCGATCGCCCGTGAACAGGCGGCCGGTGCGGTTCGCGCCGTGCGCGCCGGGCGCGAGGCCGAGGATCGCTATGCGCCCGCCGGCGTCGCCGAAGCCGGCGACCGGCCGGCCCCAGTAGGTCTGCGCGGAATGCGCGGCGCGCTTCTCGCGCGCAACCTGCTCACGCCAGGAGACGAGCCGCGGGCAGCGGCGGCAGGACTCGATCTCGCCGGCGAGCGCGGCGAGCCCTCCGTCGCATAGGCTCTGTGCCATCTTCCCGCGCGTAGTCATCCTCGGTAGCGCCTGTCTAGCAGTCACGCTCGGCGGCTGCTCGCTGACGCCGAGCAGCAGCTCCAACTCGAGCGGCTTCACGGGTCAAAAGGCGCAGGTCGCCACCACCCTGAACCTGCTGGCCAGCGATTCGAATTCCGCCAACGGGCTCGGCATCTGCGAGCACGTCCTCGCGAGCGCCCTGCGCAGCGAGCTGAGCCGCTCCGGCAGCTGCCAGACGAAGATCGACAACCAGCTCAAGACGATCGATGATTTCACGCTGACGGTCGAATCGATCCAGGTGTCGGGCTCAGCCGCCACGGCGAAGGTGCAGACCGTCGATAACGGCAAGAAGGTGATCCAGACGGTGGCGCTCGCGCACGAGAAGGCCGGCTGGCGGATCACCTCGGCCTCCTCGGCCTGATCGCCGCGCAACTGCGCGCGCAGCGCACGCCGTCAGCTCGCGGGAGGGTCCAGCGAGAGCCCGTATTGGCGCTGGTAGTACTCGCGGTAGGCGCCGGTCCGGATCGGCTCCCACCACCATCTGCTGTCGCGGTACCACTGCACGGTGCGCTCGATCCCGACGTCGAAGCGCATCGCCGCCGACCAGCCGAGCGCCCGGACCTTCTCGGAGGCGAGCGAGTAGCGGCGGTCGTGACCCGGACGGTCGCTGACGTACTCGATCAGCGACTCGTCGCGCCCGCACAACTCGAGCACACGCCGTACGACCTCGATGTTCGGACACTCGTCCGGCCCGCCGACGTTGTAAGCCTCACCCGGCGTGCCCTGCTCGAGCACGCGCGCGATCGCGTTCGCGAAGTCCTCCACGAACAGCCAGTTGCGGACGTTCAGGCCGTCGCCGTAGACCGGCAGGCGATCGCCCGCGAGCGCGTTGAGGATCATCAGCGGAATCAGCTTCTCGGGGTACTGGTATGGCCCGTAGTTGTTCGAGCCGCGGCAGATCAGCGTCTCGGTCCCGTAGGTGTGACGGTATGAGGAGACCAGCAGATCGGCGCCGGCCTTCGTCGCGCTGTAGGGAGACGAGGGATCAAGCGGCGAGGATTCGGTGAAGGAGCCCGCCTCGATCGAACCGTAGACCTCGTCGGTCGAGACCTGGACGAAGCGCAGCTCGCGCTCCCGCGCCGCCTCGAGCAGCACGAAGGTGCCGAGCGCGTGCGTGCGTACGAACGCGTCGGGCTCGATGATCGAGCGGTCCACATGCGTCTCAGCGGCGAAGTTGACCACCGCCGAGCAGCCCTCCAGCGCCCGCGCGACCGCCGCTGGATCCTCGATCGCCCCGTGCACGAACGAGAAGCGCCGATCGCCTTCGAAGTCCTTGAGGTTCTCGCGGCGACCGGCGTAGGTCAGCTTGTCGAGCACGACGATCTCATCGCCGCTTCCGGCCAGGCGGACGCGTACGAAGTTGCTGCCGATGAAGCCCGCGCCGCCGCAGACCAGGAGCTTCATTGCCCGAACACCTCAGGCGCGAGCGCGCGGTAGGCGGCCAGGCCGTCACGCCAGCTGGGCAGGGGCTCGATGCCGCGCTCGGATCCGAGCACGCTCCACGGCGGCCGCGGCGCCAGCATCGCAAGCCGGGCCTGGGTCGTCTCGGTCACGCGCAGCTGCAGTCCGGCTGCTTCGAAGATCGCCTTCGCGAAGGTGTTGCGCGAGCAGTGCCCGGCGCCGGCCAGGTGAAAGACGCCGGCGGCCCGGCGCTCGGCGAACTCGACCAGGCGCGGCGCGAGGTGGCCGGTGTAGGTCGGGCATCCGACCTCGTCGGTGACGACCGCCAGCTCGCCGCCGGCGCCGGCCGCGAGGCGCACCATCGTCGTTGCGAAGTTCTTGCCGCCGGGCCCGAACAGCCAGGCCGTGCGAACGACGGCGTGCCCGCCGGAAGCCGCGCTCACCGCGTGCTCGCCGGCGAGCTTGGTTCGCCCGTAGGCCGAGAGCGCGTTGGTCGGATCGGACTCCACGTAGGGTCGCGAGGCGGTGCCGTCGAAGACGTAATCGGTCGAGACCTGGACGAGGTGCGCGCCCACCGCTGCCGCCGCGCGCGCAAGGTTGCCGGCGCCGGTGCCGTTGACCGCGAGCGCCTGGGGCTCGAGGCCCTCGGCTCCCTCGACGTCCGTCCAGGCCGCGCAGTTGACGACCGCCTCCGGCGCGAGCCGAGCGATTGCCGCCTCGACGGCGTGCTCGTCGGTGACATCCAGCTCGGCGCGGGATAGGCCGAAGCACTCGTGCCCGCGCAAGCCCGCGACGGCCACCACGTCGGCTCCCAGCATGCCGGCGGCACCGGTGACGAGCAGGCGCATCAGGGCACCCGAACTTCGGAGTTGTCCCCGAGCATGAAGCGGTACGCCCGCGGCTGGCGCCCGTCGCGCACGATCCTGGCGTTGCGGCCGAGCAGCGAGGATTCGACGCGACCGTCCAGCCGGCGGACCTCGCAGCCGGCCAGCAGGATCGAGTTCTCAACCTCCGCCGCTTCGATCAGGCAGCCATCGCCGACCGCCGTGTAGGGGCCGACGTAGGCGTCGATCAGGCGGGCGCCGGCGCCGATGATCGCCGGGCCGCGGACGGTCGAGCGTTCGAGCCGTGCGCCGGCGGCGACGACCACACGCCCGTCGAGCTGGCAATCGTCGAGCTGGCCTTCACAGCGGGCCTCCATCACGTCGAGGATCAGCCGGTTGGCCTCGAGCATGTCGGCGAGCTGGCCGGTGTCCTTCCACCAGCCCGACACGATGTGCGGTTCGACGCGCAGGCCGCTGTCGACGAGATGCTGGATGGCGTCTGTGATCTCGAGCTCGCCGCGCGCGCTCGGCTTGATCGCGCGCGCCGCGTCGTGGATGCTCGCCGTGAACATGTAGACGCCGACCAGTGCGAGATCGCTGACCGGCGAGCGGGGCTTCTCGACCAGCGCAACGATGCGCTCGCCGTCGAGCTCCGCGACGCCGTAGTTCTCGGGATCGGGCACCGCCGTGAGCAGGATCAGCGCGTCGCACTGCTGGGTCTTGAAGCGTTCGACGAGGTCGACGATGCCGCCCTGCAGGAGGTTGTCGCCGAGGTACATCACGAACGGCTCCTCGCCCAGGAACGGCTCGGCCGTCAGCACGGCGTGCGCGAGGCCGGCGGGGACGTCCTGGACGATGTAGGTGAGCTTCACGCCGAACTGCGAGCCGTCTCCGGCCGCCTCGCGTATCTCGTCGCCCGTCTCCGGGGCGATGATGATCCCGACGTCCTCGATCCCGGCGCTGGCGAGCGCCTCGATGCCGTAGAAGAGCACCGGCTTGTTGGCGACCGGGATCAGCTGCTTGGCGCTGGTGTGGGTGATCGGCCGCAGCCGGGTTCCCTTGCCGCCGGAGAGAATCAGGCCCTTCACGGCGCGGCGGCCAGCTTGCGGTGATCCCAGCTCGCGCGGTTTTGCTCGACGAAGCGGATCGCGACGCGCTTGGGCGCCTGCTTGGCGATGCTCGCGCGTACCTGCGCCGGCAGCTCGCCGTCGATGTAGCGCTCATAGACCGCCAGCCCCAGCGCGGCGACGAAGTCCGGGTCGCGCTCGATCTCCGCCTCGGTCGCGAACATCACGCCGCGCAGCTCCTCGTAGGTCTCGCCGTCCTCGAGCGTCAGCGTCGCGCGCGGGTCGCGCTCGAGGTTGCGGACCTTCTGCGATGAGGCGTAGGTCCAGGCCCAGATGTCGCCGTCACGCACGACGAACCACAGCGGCATGACGTGCGGCGCGCCGTCGCGCCCGATCGTCGCGCAGATCAGCGTTCGCTGCTCGTGCAGGAAGTCGGCAACCTCGACGTCGCTCATCCGGATCTCCTCGCGCCGGCTCACGCGATGCGGGCCGCGGCCGCGAGCACCGCGGCGCGGGCGTCCGGCGGCTCGAGCACCGCCGCGTCCCCTGCCTCCTTGAGCACCTCGCGCACGAGCCAGTCCACGCCGGCGAAGCTCAGCTCGACAGCGATCGAGCCGTCGTCCCAAACACCAACGACCTTGCGCTGCTCGCGCGCCCAGCGCGCGCGCTGCGGTGAGATCCAGACACGAGCGGTGCGCGACGCGCTGACCTCGCCCGTGCGCGGCCAGCCGTCGACGTCCGCCGACGGGTTGACCTCGGGGCGCGGCTCGAAGTGCTCATCGGTCAGCTCGGCGCGGCGAACGCGGTCCAGGCGGAAGTGGCGAACGTCGCCCTTCGCGGGATCGAACGTCGCGACGTACCAGCCCTCGCGGCCGTTGATCAGCGCGTAGGGCTCGACGCGCCGCGCCGAGTACTCGTCCTCGTTCTCCTTGTAGTAGTCCAGCTCGAGCAGCACATGGCTCTTGATCGCCCTCGAGATCACGCGGGTAACGGCGGAGTCGTCTGCGCCGAGATGGGCAACCTGGAGGCCCTGCTCCATCGGATCCTCACCCAGGGCGTGGACGATCTTCGTGCGCGCCGAGGTCAGCGAGCCCTGCGGCAGATGCTCGCCGATCAGGTCGATCGCGGCGACCAGCGCCTTGGCTTCGACCGGCAGCAGGCGAGCGGGGCGCGCGAAGTTGTCGCTGTAGGGCTCGGGATCGACCTCGATCGTGCCGTCCTGCTCGTCGATCTCGGCGTAGAGCACGTATGAGCCGCCACCGAAGTTGACGACGTTCAGCACGCCGATGTCCTCGCGCAGCTCGCCGTCGCTGATCTGCAGCCGTTCGCACACGTCCGCTATCGCCAGGCGGCTGCCCGCGCGTCCCGCCTGGATCAGGATCGAAGCGAGCGTGACCAGGCGCGCGAAACGCTCGGGCCGGATCGCGGTGTCGGCGCGGCTCGAGGCATGGCCGTTGCCGTTGCCGTTGCCGTTCAGCGCGGGCAGCGCCTCGGGCTCGTGCTCGGTACCGGACGGAGGCTTGGTGTGGCGCTCGATCAGCAGAGCGACGCGGCGCTTCAATTCGGCCGCGAGCTCCGGCGGGGCAACCACGTGCGCGTTCTCGCCGAGCCCGAGCACCCACGAGATGAGCGCTCGCTCGTTCGCGTACTCGGTCACAAACAGACGGTCGGCGCTGCCGTCGATCTCACGGATCTCGCCGTAGCGGCCGAAGTGGCGTTCGAGCAGCCAGGCGATGCGGTCGGCGATGCGGATCTCGGCGGTGCCGGCCAGCTCGCCGAACTGCCACGCCGCGAGGTTGGCGTAGGCGCGCGGGTCGAAGTCGGTGGGGCGGCGGAAGTCATGCTCGGCCTTGGTCGCGTAGGCGACCTTGCCGCGGATCCGCGAGAGGCGGAACACGCGCAGCGCCTCGCGCTCGTGGGCGTGTCCGAGCAGATAGAACTGCCCGCCGCGGAAGAGCAGGTGGTAGGGGTCGACGGTGCGCAGCCCGACCTCGCCGCGCTCCATCGTGAAGTACTCGAAGGTGATCGTCTTGTGGCGGAAGATCGCCGTCTCGATCTTCGCGAGCGACTGCGAGAGCTCGTGGCCGCCGGCGGAGGCCGTGATGCCGAGGGCGACGCCGTGCTGGTCGGGCGCAGCCAGCGGGCTGGGCCGCCCCCAGGTGATCTGCTGGAGCGCCAGGCGCAGCGGTTCGGCGTAGGCGAACTCGCCGTCGAGCAGCGACAGCGCGGTGGCGAGTGCGGCCAGTTCGGAATCGGAGAACTCGATCGCCGGCAGGTGGAAGTTCTCCGGGCGCAGCGAGTAGTTCTCCTGCTCGGCGACGCCGTCGACCGGCTTCTCGACGGTCAGCGGGATGCGCAGCGACTCGAGCTCCGCGCGGTCCGCGTAGAAGCGTCGCGCAAACGCGTCCTCGTTCATGCCACTGTAGCCCTCGACGTCCCGCTTGATGTCGAGCGCGGTGACCGGGCGGCGCTCGGCCATCAGATAGGAGATCAGGGAGAGCTGGCGGATCAGCTTCTCGGTGTCCTTGGCCATCCAGCGAAGAACCATAGACGCCGCGTGCGTCGCGGCGGCGCGAGGGCCCCGTATTTGTGCGCTTTTGCCCAGGCACCTCACTTGCGCCAGCCGGCAGCTGGGCGCTC
>Ga0302196_10003730_pt1 | contig 13939 bp, 10 predicted proteins | sample II_Bog_N1_3_FD_198794 | JGI IMG/M metagenome (GOLD analysis project Ga0302196, IMG submission 198794) | Peat permafrost microbial communities from Stordalen Mire near Abisko, Sweden - II_Bog_N1_3 | ecosystem: Environmental > Terrestrial > Soil > Wetlands > Peat | place: Sweden: Abisko...
ACTCGTCGGGGGCGGGCCCGGATCGCACACTCCGGAACCGGCCAGCGGTCAACCCAAGCGGCTCTTTATTGCAGTATAGATGGCCTCGCAGGTGGCCGGTGAAGCAAGAGCCACCTCGCCCGTCTTGGACCCGAAGGCCGCGACGGCATCCCTCAGGGCTTCCCGGACTGAAAATGCGAGCATGAGCGGCGGCTCGCCTGACGCCTTGCTCCCGTGGATCGTCCCGCTCTGGGTCGCCATCGGCAGGAGTGTGACGTGCATCTCGATGGGAGCGTCGCTGATGGCCGGAATCTGGTACGTGCTGGCGCTGTGGGTGGTGAGCCGGCCCTTCTTGTCCCAGAGAAGCTCCTCGCGGGTCAGCCAGCCGATGCCCTGGACGAGGCCTCCCTCAATCTGGCCCCGATCGACGCCGGGATTGAGGGAATCGCCCACGTCGTGCACGACGTCCACCCTGAGGACGCGGTGCATCCCGTTGTGCCCGTCAACCTCGACCTCCGCCACCGCGGCGCCGCACACAAAATACTGGAAGGGCCTGCCCGAGGCCGTCGACCAGTCCCAGTGAATACCCGGGGTGGCGTAGTAGCCCGCCGCGGACATGCTCACCCGCTTCTCGTGGGCCGTCCGGCAAACGTCCGACATCGGCAGCGAGGTTGCCGAACCGCTGAGGCAGGCGTTGCCGCCGGCGAAGCAGACCTCTGTCGATGCGACCTCCCTTCCTTCCATCCGCGAGAGCATGGCAGCCGCGACGGGGGCAAGCCGCTCCCTCAAGGTGATGCAGGCGTTCCGGACCGCGGCGCCGTTGAGGTCCGCGCCCGACGAGGCAGCCGTCGCCGAGGTGTTCGGCACCTTGTCGGTCGTGGTCGCCATGACCCGGACGCTGGTCGCGGGCAGGCCCAACTCGCGCATCGCCACGCCCTGGACCTTGGTGTGGAGCCCCTGCCCCATCTCGGTCCCGCCGTGGCTCACCTGCGCGGTGCCGTCCACGTACAGGAGCACAAGCGCTCCGGCCTGGTTGTAATGGGTGAGCGTGAAGGAAATCCCGAACTTTAGGGGCGTCACGGCAACGCCGCGCTTGACGCGGGAATGGGAGTGGTTCCACGCGTCGACGCTGCGCCGCCTCTCGTCAAACGCCGCCTGTTCCTTGGCCATAGCCCACACCTCCTGAAGGCGGTTGTCGCCGATGTCCTGCAGGAAATGGGTCGTGTTGGTCTCCCCCGTCCCGCGATAGAGGTTGCGGCCCCGGACGACCTCGGGCGCGATCCCCAAGCGCCTGGCGATCCGATCCACGATCTCCTCCATGACAAGCATGCCCTGCGGGCCACCAAAGCCCCTGAACGCGGTGTTCGAGGCGACATTGGTCTTGGCGATAAGCCCCGTGAAACGGACCGCGGGTATGTAATAGCCGTTGTCGAGGTGGAAAAGCGCCCGGTCGAGCACAGGTTGGGAAAGGTCGAGCGACCATCCGCCGTCCGAGTAGAGATCGACGTCTGCCGCGAGGATCATGCCCTCCGAGTCATGGCCCACCGAGAACCGGGCATAGAAGGGGTGCCTCTTGCCGGTAAGCATCATGTCCAGGTCCCGGTCGAGTTGGATCCGGACAGGCATCCTAGTCTTGGCCGATGCCAGCGCCACCATGGCTGCATAGGCATTGCCCTGGGTTTCCTTGCCGCCGAAGCCACCGCCCATCCTCGGCGACTGCACGACCACGTTGTTCCGGGGTTCATTCAGCAACTTGGCGACGATGGCCTGGATCTCCGTCGGGTGCTGCGTCGACGAGCTTACGAAGATCGCACCGCCCTCCCCTGCCTCGGCCCAGGCGGCCTGCGTCTCCAAATAGAAATGCTCCTGGCCGCCGAACGAAAACTCACCGTCGAGCTTTATGGGGGCACCGGCCAGGGCCGCCGAGCTGTCTCCGCGGGAAAGCGTGTGGGGGGGCGTGTGGAAGCACTTCCCGGCAATCGCCGCCCGGATGCCAATGACCGGTTGAAGCTCCTCGTACTCGACCACCACCGCCGCCGCTGCGGCGCGGCAGGCAGGGAGCGAGTGGCCAACGACCAGCGCCACGACCTGTCCATGGTAGAGGATCTCGCGGTCCGCGAAGAGCGGCTCGTCGTGCATGGTCCCGACGTTGTTGTGGCCCGGGATATCCTCGGCCATGAGCACCGCGACAACGCCAGGCATTGCTAGGGCGGCCGAGGCGTCGCGCCGCCGGATGAGCGCCCGCGCATGGGGGGCGCACACGGGCCAGACATCAAGCATCGGGCGCCTTTGCGCGGTATCGTCGGCATAGAGCGCCCGGCCCGTCACGTGGCCCACCGCGCTCTCGTGCCTAAGGGAGCGCGAAGCGTCCGACGGCTCCGGCTCCTCGCCCCTGCCAAAGGCGAGCTCCCCGTCCTGCGCAATGCTTGTCGAGCCCGATGCGAACTTCTCCCAGAGGCTCACGATAAGGCCCCTCCTGTATTCGGCTCCTCCGCGGACATCGTCGATCGGCTTGAACTCCTCCGCGAGCAACCCCGCCACGGCGGAGGCGGCTCCCGCGATCGTCTTCCCCTCAAGGGCGGCCTCCGCCCTGCGCGCGCGCACCGGGGTCGCCGCAACGCCACCGTAGGCAAGCCTCGCCCTGAGGACGATCCCCGAGGGGTCGGTGTCCACCGAGAACGCCGCGGCCACGATGGTGATGTCGAGCTCGCGCCGCTTTGAAACCTTCAGGAAATCGGAACGCCGCGCCACGCCTGGGGCGGCGACCAGGCGCGGGATCACGATCTCCAGGATGATCTCCCCGGGGGAGAGCAGCGTCTTGCGGTAGGCCGTGAAGAAGTCCGCGAGCGCCACGGTCCGTTCGCCGCCTGCCGATGCAAGGACAAGCTCGGCATCCAGGGAGAGTAGCACCGGGGCCCCGTCCCCGATCGGTGAGGCCGTCGCGAGGTTGCCGCCGAAGGTCGCCCTGTTGCGAATCTGCCGGGCCGCAAAGACCCCGAGCATCTTTGACAGCGAGGGGAGTTCGCCTCCCAAGGCCTCCTCGACCGCGGTGAGCGTCACAGACCCCCCAATCCTCCATGCCGAATCCGTCCTCACGATGCGCGCGAGCTCGGGCACGGCCTCCGTCGAGACGAGGAACGGGAAGGCCCGCGCCTTTTTCGTCACGTCGACCCCGATCTCGGTGGCGCCCGCGACAAGGACCGCCCCAGGGTTCTCCTTCAGGAGCGCAAAGAGGGCCTTCAGGGAGGTGGGCCTCACGAATCGGTCCGTGCCGGCGGCATAGTCGAGCGCGCAGGGCCCGGGCGCTTCCCCGGCAAGCCTGCCCTTGAATATGTCCGCATTCCCGGAGGAGGGCGCCCCGTCGCGGCGAGCAAGCACGTCCAGGGCCGCATCCCGTATTGGGCGGTAGCCGGTGCATCGGCAGAGGTTGCCGGCTAGCTGCGCGCTGATCTCGCAGGGACCCTTGCAGTCGCCGCGGTAGTAACCCTCGAAGAGCGACATCACGAAACCGGGCGTACAATACCCGCATTGCGACCCGTAATGGTCGACCAGAGCCTCCTGCACGGGATGAAGGGCCTCCCCCTGGCCTGAGAGGCCTTCCACCGTGATGACCTCGCGGCCGGCAAACATGGGAAGGAGCGCGATGCAGCTGTTCACGCCCCGGTAGGTGGCCTTGCCGGAGGCGTTCCTGTCGACAAGCGCCACCGTGCATGCCCCGCAATCACCCTCGGCACATCCCTGCTTGCTCCCCGTCAGGCCGCTCGACCTCAGGAATTCAAGCAGGGTCGTGGTCGGCGCCGCACCCTCAACCTGGACCTTCCTGCCGTTGAGCGTGAAATCAAATCCCATGGATTCAGACGGCCAGCCGCGCCATTGTGTGGGCCAAAACCTCTGCGCCAGCGGCGATGTGCTCCGTCGTCGCGAACTCCTCGGGGCGGTGGCTCCAGCCGTTCAGACACGGGATGAAGATCATCGTGGTCGGGCTGACCCGGGCCATGAACAGCGAGTCGTGGTAGGCGCGGCTTATCATCCTGAGGCTCCTAAGCCCCAGCTTGGCGCAGACCTCCTCGGCGATCGCGATCGCCTTCTGGTCACCCGCGGCCGGGGGATCGGCGTTGATCTCCTCGAACTCCATCGTCACTCCGCGCTCGGAGCAGGCGCGCTCCGCGGCCTCCTTCAAGTCGGAAAGCGCCTTCGAGCGGGTGTCCATCCGGGCGTCCCGGAGGTCGATCTCAAGGTAGGCCTGGAAGGGCACACTGTTTACGGCCCCGGGCTCAACCCGGAAGACGCCCACGGTGCCGACCGTGTCGGGGCTGCCGCTCTCCAGGGCGGCCTTCTCGACGGCAAGGGCGATCTCTGCGCCGGCCAAAAGGGCGTCGTGGCGGACCGGCATCAGCACGGCTCCGGCGTGGCCGCCTTCGCCGCGCAGCGTCACGCGGTAACTGCTGGGACCCGCGATGTGCTCCACGATCCCGATCGGGATCCCCTTCTGCTCGAGGATGGGGCCCTGCTCGATATGCAGCTCGACGAAGGAATGATAGTATCCGGCCGGTAGGCGAACCGACTCGAGCGGTCCCGTGTAGCCGGCCGACGCCCGGAGCTCATCGAGCCCACGGCCCTCCCTGTCCCGAAGGCCGCGCGCCTTCTCGACCGAGATTGTTCCCGCCATCAGGCGGCTCCCGAGGCAGCCCAGGCCGAAACGGGTCGGCTCCTCGGCCGTGAACATCACCACCTCGAGCGAGCGCCTCGGCTTGAATCCCGCGCGCTTGAGCGCCGCGAGTGCCTCGAACGCGCCCAGGACCCCGACCACCCCGTCGTAGCGGCCGGCATTCGGGATCGCGTCGGTGTGCGAGCCTGAGCCCACGGCCGGAAGGCCCGGCTCCGAACCCTCCCATCTGGCAAAGATGTTCCCGACAGCATCCTCGCGAATCGCGAGCCCCGCGTCGCTCGCTGCCTTGCGCACATACTGCCGGCCCCTCATGTCGGCCTCGGAAAAGAGGACTCGGGTCACGACCGGCGGCGGCGCCTCGGAGATCAGGGACAGCTCGTCGACGCGGCGCTTAAGCTCAGCGCTGTCGATCGTTATCCTTAGGTCCGCCAACGTCCTGCTCATAGGGGGGCGCGGTTCACGTCCTTGTAGTAGAGGTATCTTGCCGGGACCTTTCCCATGGCGACGAACCACTGCGCGCAGTAGGGGGCCATCCAGATCGCATCCCCGGCACGCACCGGGTACCAGGAGTCCTCGAGCCTGTAAACCCCCTCGCCGGAAAGCATGACGAGCCCGTGCTCCATGATATGGACCTCGACAAACGGGAGGTGACCGCCGGGCTGGTAGGCGAAAAGGTTGACGGCCATGTCGAACCCGGGCTCGTCGGGCAGGAGCACCTGGAGGTTGGCCGCGGGGTCGCCCAGGAACGGCGTGCCCTTAACCCGCCTCTCGTCCCCGAAGAGGGCACGCGGCGCCTTGGCCCCGTCGATCGGGGCGTACTTCTTCTGGAAAAGGGTGAGCTTTGTCCCCTTCCTCGGGGAGGCGAGCGACCACTCGGAGCCTGCGGGACAGAAGAAGAAGCCACCCTCCCTAAGCGGGTGCTTCTCCCGATCGACGGACACCGTGGCGGCCCCGCCCATCACAAATCCAAAGGTCTGCGTGTCGCTCGGCCCCACGAGGGCCGCACCCCCCGGCTCGAATGTGAGGAGGACCTGGGCAACGCCCGCCCCCATGGCGGGGCTAACGAGCACCACGGCCGTTCCGCCGGTGATTCCGGGAATTGAGCTAGAGACGTGGTTGTCGGGAGTGATGAGCGCGTGCCGGGGTCCGATGTACGCCCGGGTGTGTCCGAAGAGTTCAGCCATGGGATTTAAGGGGAATTCGGGTTATGAGCAGTTCGCGCGCCCAAAAGGGCGCTGGAATCTAGGATGGCCTGATAAAGTGACCCGAAGGGGCGCCCGGCGCAATCCGGCCCTGACTAAAAACGGTGCGCCCGCGGACCACCGTGCGGACGACGCGTACCTTCGACCTGCGCCCATCATAGGGGCCCTGGCGGTGCCGGTAGAGGAGGTCTGCATTGGACAATGCGTGCCCGGCACCCATCTCGATAAGCGTCAGGTCCGCATCATAGCCAGCAGCAAGCCGGCCCTTGGTACTGTCGATCCGGAACCGGCGGGCCACGTTGGCCGATAGGAGGCCCGAGAGCCGGGTGAGCGCTTCATCCAGGGGACGCTTTGAAACGGCCTCGGAGAGCAGGAGCCCGAAGCCGTGCTGGCAGCCGGAGATGCCGCCCCAGTTCATGAAGAAGTCGCTCGACCGCTTCATTTCGGGGGGCGCCGGTGAATGGTCGGATCCGATGGTGTCGATGCTCCCGGAGTGCAAGGCACCCCAGAGCCCGAGCCTGAGCGCCTCGGGTCGAAGGGGCGGGAAGCACTTCGCCGGAGCCCCAAGGGCGACGACGTCCTCCTCGGTGAGGAGCAGATAGTGCGGGCAGGTCTCGATGGAGACGTCCACGCCCGCTTTCCTTCCCTCCCGCGCAAGAGCAACTCCCTCCGGGCTGCTCACATGGACGATATGCAGGGAGCATCCGGTCTCCCCCGCGATATCCACCGCCATGCGAATGGCCCGGAGCTCAAGCTCCACCGGGCGGGACGTGAGCCACGTGCGGACGTCGGTTCCCCGGGCATGAGCCTCGGCCGTCTTTGCCCGAGCCAGGTCCTCGTCCTCGGCATGGACTGCGACAAGCATCCCCATGGAGGCGGCGCGCTTCATGCCGGCCCTGAGCGTCTCGGGGTCGGCGCGCTGGAACTCCTCGACCCCGCTGTTGCACATGAACGACTTGAAACCGATCGCCCCGGCGTCACGCATCGCCTCGAGATGGTCGAGGTTGCCGGGCACCAGGCCCCCCCAGATGCCAAAGTCCGTGCGCGAGGAGCGCGCCGCGGCGGCCCGCTTTAGCTCCAGGCTCGCCGCGTCGGTGACAGGGGGCAGCGAGTTGAGCGGCATATCGAAGAAGGTCGTGCCGCCGCCGGCCGCCAGGGCCGCGGAGCCGGAGGCCAGCCCCTCCCATTCCGTTCGGCCTGGCTCGTTGAAATGCACGTGCGAGTCGATGATGCCCGCCATGACATAGAGCCCGCTAGCATCGATCGTCTCCTTGGCCTCCAGGTCCAGGTCCGGTCCGATCTTCGCGATGCGGCCCTCTGCAGCCGCAAGATCGGCGCGGACGAGGCCTGTCGGAAGGACAAGCGTCGCCCCGCGCACAATGAGGTCGCAGGTATCGCTCATGATGCGGGCCGGTAGGCCATGCGGGTCAGGAAATCGACCACGACAGCGAGCGCCGTCTCAAGGTCCCGGGGATGGACGTACTCGTCCGGGTGATGGGAGAGGCCCTTCCGGCACCGGACAAAGAGCATCGCGACCGGTGAAAGGGAGGAGAGGATGACGGCATCGTGGCCTGCGCCGCTCGGCAGGGCGAGCGACGTTGCCTGGCAGGCGCGGACGCTCCGCTCCAGGAGCGCGGTGAGGCTGCCCGAACACGTCGTGGAACCATTGTCCTGAGTCGCCTTCACGGAGAAACGGAGCCCGCGCCGCCTTGCAATCCTACGCGCCAGCCTGCGGAGGTCGGCAAATGCCGCCCGGCGCTTCGGGTTAAGGGGATGCCGCACGTCGAGCGAGAGCTCGACCGAGCCCGGGATAACGTTGGTTGCGCCCGGGTGGGCCGAGATCCACCCCACGGTGGCAACTAGGGGCGGCCGCGACTTGGCGAGCGCCTCGACTTCGAGGATGAATTCTGCAGCGCCGGCCAGGGCGTCGCGCCGAAGGGCCATCGGCGTCGTGCCGGCGTGCCCGGCACGACCGGTAAAGGTCACCCTTGCCCGGGTCTGGCCTGAGATTGCGGAAACCACCCCGGTAGCGAGCCCCTTCGCCTCAAGGACGGGGCCTTGCTCTATGTGTACCTCGAGGTAGCCGATCACATCCTTCTTGCCGTGCGCCGCCTTGGGCGGCGGCTGCCTACGGCCGTTGTGCCGGGCGAGGACTTCCCCCACGGATAGCCCCGAGGCGTCCTTTAGGCCCAGGTCGGACCTCGAGAGCCGGCCCGTGTAGCCCTTGCTTCCCAAGTAGGCGCTCGAGAATCTGACCCCCTCCTCCTCCGAGAAGCCCACCACCTCAACCGCGAATGGGAGCTCGATCCCCTGGCTGCGGATCAGCTCAATGGCCACGATCGGCAGGAGCACGCCCAAGGCGCCGTCAAACCGCCCGGCGTTCATCACGGTGTCCAGGTGCGAGCCAAAGATGAAGGTCTTCGCTCCCGGCTGCCGGGACGGCAGGCGCCCGATCGCGTTTCCGACCGCGTCCTCGCGGAACCTGAGCCCGGCCGAGCGCATCCAGCCTCCCACCAGCGCGTTCGCCCGATCCATCGCCGGGGACATAAAGGTGCGCGTCGTCTCCCCGCATACGTCCGATACGCGCGCCAGCTGGTTGAGGCGCCGCGCCAGGAGCTTCGCTGCTTGGGCGAGATTTTTCTTGGGCATTCTCGGCCGTCAGCTTCCCCGGTAGGTGTTGTAGGCCCAGGGCGTCATAAGGAGCGGCACGTGGTAAGAGGCAGAGGGGTCCGCGATGCCGAATCGAACGGGCACCACGTCGATGAAGGGAATCGTCGCCTGGGGCACCTCCCGCGCGGTGAAATACTCGGCGACATGGAACTCAAGGAGATACACGCCGGCTTCCATCTCGGAGGGGCCGAGGAGCGGCGCGTCGGTACGCCCGTCCGCGTTGGTGACCACCGTCTTGATGAGCTTCGCCTCCGGGGAGAGCCGCCGCAGCTCGATGCGGAGCCCGGCCGCGGGGCGGCCGGCCACGAGGTCAAGGACATGGGTGCTGAGTTTTCCGGCCATTTTTCGGTTATTAAGGTGTGACGGCCTCGTTGAGTCGGAGGCGGGCGATCTTGGCGATTTCTCCAAGCGCAGTCGAGTGCTCCTCTTCGGGAGTGCTGCCCGAGCGTGCCCGCATGGCCGCAAGGATCAAAGCCTTGGCATTGAGGCGCGCGCAGATGATGAAGGGGAAGCCGAAGCGCGCCTTGTAGGCGCCATTTAGGCGCTGGATCTCCTGGGCCTCCTCCGGCGAGAGCCGGTCGAGCCCGGCGGCCGCCTGCTCCTTGGTCGAGTCCGCGGTCAATTGACCCGCCCTGGCGAGCCTCCCGGCCAGGTCGGGATGGGCGCGGATGAGCGCAAGCTGCCGGTCGGCTGAGGCCGCCCTCATGGTGGCGCAAAGCGCCCCGTGAAGCACGTCAAGGCTCGTGAACGGGCCCAGGGCGTGAGTCTCGGCGGCCACCCACGGGGAGTGCTCGAAGAGGTGGCCCAGGGCGCCCACGAAGGCGTCGCGGTCGGATGCGTTCAGCTCGGCTAGCGTGAGCGGCATGAATACCCTCACTTAAGCAGCTCGTAGGCCGGAAGGGTCAGGAATTCGTCAAGCTTGGGAGATTTCACCATCTCCATGAACATGTGGGCGGCGACCCGAAAGTGGCCGTTGGAATAGCGTTCTTCCCCGATCTCCGACTTGATCTTTTCGATGACCTCGCCGATCACGCTGTCGTAGTGGGCCGAGGTGATAGCTTTGCCGTCGGCAAGCCTGCCGCCGCAGTGCAGCCACTGCCAGAGCTGGGCCCGGGAAATTTCCGCCGTGGCGGCGTCCTCCATAAGGTTGTAGAGGGGGACGCACCCGGACCCGCCGAGCCAGGCCTCGAGGTACTGGATGCCGACGCTGAAGTTGGTGCGGATGCCGGCGTCGGTGATCGTTCCCGCGGGCGCCGAAAGGAGCTCGGCGGCGGTCACGGTCACATCCTCGCGCTGGCGCGACACCTGGTTGGGGCCGGGCATGTGCTTGTCGAAGGCCTTGAGCGCCACGGGGACCAGGCCCGGGTGCGCGACCCAGGTGCCGTCGTGCCCGTCTGTGGCCTCGCGCTCCTTGTCGGCCAGGACCTTTGCGAGCGCCTCTTCGTTGGCCTGGGGGTTGTTCTTGATGGGGATCTGCGCGGCCATTCCGCCCATCGCGTGCGCTCCGCGGCGGTGGCAGACCTTTATCACGTAAAGGCAGTAGGCCCTCATGAAGGGGGCTGTCATCGTCACCTGCGTGCGGTCGGGGAAGAGGTAGCCCTTCTTCTGGTTGAGCTTCTTGATGCAGCTGAAGATATAGTCCCAGCGGCCGCAGTTGAGGCCGGAGGCGTGGTCGCGGAGCTCGTAGAGGATCTCCTCGGCCTCGAACGTCGCGAGGATGGTCTCGATGAGCGAGGTGGCGCGCACGGAGCCCTGGGGGACCCCGAGCGCTGCCTGGGAGTGCACGAACACGTCGTTCCACAGGCGGGCCTCCAGGTGGCTTTCCATCTTCGGGAGGTAGAAATAGGGCCCGGAGCCGCGTGCGAGGAGCTCCTTGGCATTGTGGAAAAAGTACAGGCCGAAGTCGAAGAGGCTCCCGGAGACGGGCTTCCTGTCGAGCGTCACATGCTTCTCCGGCAGATGCCAGCCGCGGGGGCGCACCAGGAGCGTGGCCGTCTTATCGTTCAGCTTGTAGGACTTCCCCTCGGGGCTCGTGAACACGATCGTGCGGCGCACGGCGTCCCTCAAGTTGATGTGGCCGTCGATCAGGTTTTCCCAGGTGGGCGAGGTGGCGTCCTCGAAGTCGGCCATGAAGACCTTGGCGCCCGAATTGAGGGCGTTAATGACCATCTTGCGGTCGACAGGGCCCGTGATCTCGGTCCTGCGGTCAAGGAGGTCGGCCGGGGCGGGGACTACCTTCCAGGAGCCCTCGCGGACGGACCGCGTGGAGGCAAGGAAATCAGGGAGTTCCCCGGCGTTGATCCTTTCCTGGCGCGCGACGCGCGACGCGAGCAGTTCCTGTCGGCGCGGCTCAAACTTCCTGAAGAGGCCGGCGAGGAAGGCACAGGCCTCGGGCGTCAATATCTCGTCGTATCCGGGAGATATGGGTCCGCGTATTACGAGGCCGGAAAGGGTCGTGTCGGTCATGGGAGGGGCGGTTTAAAGAGGGAGAAGTAACTTCCGGATTGTCTCGTGTCACCTCCATAGTACCGTTGTCTTTTTGTGCCAACCAAACGCCCAAACAAAGGCAACCGGCAATGAACGACGAGGGATATATGAGGGAAGCCATCCGCATTTCCGAGGACGGCCTGAAGTCCGGACGCGGAGGCCCGTTTGGCTGCGTTGTTGTCCGCGCCGGGAAGGTCGTCGGACGCGGGGGCAACCAGGTGACATCGACCTGCGACCCGACGGCCCACGCCGAGGTCGTCGCGATCCGCGATGCCTGCAAGGCCCTGGGAACGTTCAAGCTCGACGACTGCACGCTCTATGCGAGCTGCGAGCCGTGCCCGATGTGCCTGTCGGCCATTTACTGGGCGAGGATACCCACGGTTTACTACGGCAATAGCCGCCAGGACGCCGCGTCCATTGGCTTCGACGACGACTTTATCTACGGACAGATCCCGCTGGCCCCCGACAAGCGCACGGTGGCCATGAAGCCGCTCCTCGAAGGCGAGGCCAAGGGTGCATTCAAGGCCTGGGCAACCAAGACCGACAAGGTCCCCTATTAGCCCTGGGACGCTTGCCAAAACCGAGCTTTCCCCCAGATTTCCTCCATGCATTTCGACAACCTCCAGCCCGGCCTAAACGCACCCCTCCCCCGCTTCGACGATGATGACGACGAGGACGAGGAGACCGTGGAGACCGCTGCGGCAAAAAAGGACCCTTCAGTATCCCTGTTGATCCAGAAGCGGTTCCTGAACCAGCGTAAGCTCTTCCTCTGGGGACCGGTGACCGACGAATCCGCCAAGGACCTGAGCGAAAAGCTGCTCTACCTGGAATCGGTTGCCCCCGGCAAGGAGATCACCTTCTACATGAACACGCCTGGCGGATCGATCACGGCCGGCATGGCTGTCTTCGACACGATGAAGCTCATCTCCTCCCCGATCACGATCGTGGTGACCGGGATGGCCGCCTCGATGGGTTCCATCCTCCTGTGCGCCGCGGCGAAGGGCCGGCGCCTCATCTACCCGCACGGACGGGTGCTGATCCATCAGCCCCTCATCTCGGGCCGATTCATCGGGCCGGCGACGGACATCAATATCCAGGCCCAGGAGATGGAGAAGCTGCGCAGCGAGCTGAACCAGATTCTGTCGGACGCGTCGGGCCAGTCGATTGAGAAGATCTCCAAGGACAGCGACCGCGACTTCTACCTGAACTCCAGGGAGGCCGTGGCGTACGGCCTTGCCGACAAGATCGTGGAAAAACTGTAGGCGCCCGGTGTCAGGGCCTGGGTGCAAGTGCCGCCTCGACGGCCTTCCCGATCTGCTCATTCCACTCGGCCGCCTGGCCCGCGTCGCCTGATTCTAGGGCGACCCGCCTTGCCTCGACGAGCCACGGGGATTTGACCGCCAAGGGGATCATGTCGATGGCGAACAGCCGGCGATAGATCTCGATCGCCTCGGCCGGCCGCCGGCGCTCGGACAGGTAGGCGGCGGCCTCCCTAAGGATCTCCCAGTTTCCCGTCGAGGCGTCCGCCGCCTCGGCTGCGCCATTCACGATCCAGACGGGTTCCTCGGGGTTGCCTGTCGCCTGGATCCTCCGGGCGAGCGCAAGGGCAAGGGCGAGGTTCGGGGCCTGCTTCATGCCGGCTTTGCCTACGGCTATTGCCTCGCCGGGCATGCCCTGCGCATCCAGAAGGTTCATCTGGCGGATGACCGCGTAGCCAGCAAGGGCGGGCGGAAGGGACGAGAGCCTTGCGGATTGCACCGGGAGCGGGACCGCGAAGGGCCTGTAGAGGGGGTCCCCGATCAGGACGGCCTGCCAGCTCAGGAGGGGCAGCGCATAGTAGGCCGAATCGACCAGGCTGTGTCCGCGGGCAAGGGCCAACATCATGAGGTCGGGGCGGTGGACGTACTCCAGGTACGGTTCAAAGACGTTACCCACGGTGGCGGTCACGCCCCGGGCGACCAAGGGCCCGGACCATCCCGTGGTCGCGGACCTGAGGGTCCGTGCCGAGAAGCTGTGGATGTGGACGGCGATGGCCCCCGGGGGGAATCGGAATCCCGGCAGGGTGAAGGGCCCGTTCATGTCCGCGGCGTACCACCCAAAGTAGAGAGCAGGGGCGTCAATGCGGGTGGTCGAGGGCATCGTGCCCGGCCCCCGCGTGTTGGACAGGTCGAACCCGAGCCGCGCGATGACCCCGGCCGTTGTCGCTAGCCACCGGTCCCCGTTCTCGTGGGGTCCCGCAATGTCCACATAGGCCCGGCCCAGGAGCCCGGTGCGCTCGGCCTCGACGGCAAGGTCGACCAGGTGGAGCGCCTGATCGGGAGTCGGACCGTCGAGCCTTGAGACCTTGACCACCTGGGAGAGGGCGTAGGCCGTCGGGGCGTCATTGGCGTACAGGGGATTGGTGACGCCCGCGTTGATCGGGTAATCGGTCTGGGCCAGGAGGCTAAGCTCCGAGTCGACAGCACCTGCGTTCGTTCGGAATTCCGCCCGGTCGGTGTAGGGCTTGAAATCAGAGTAGAGGGAGGGGTCGTTCGCGATCCTCAGGGGCACGCCCCTGCAAGTAACGAGTGCCGCTATCCTGTGCCCTGAGATCGCGTACTTGCGCCGACCGACCTCGTCGAAAAGATCCATAGAGAGCGCGTCGATCCAGCCGCGCTTCACAAGCTCGTCCTGGAGCGGCTGCCACACGTAGCCCACGAATTGCCTCCACGTGATCGTCTCCTCGAGCGGCATCTTCAGGGCGATCACGTTGGCGGCGGGGACCCCGCGGACCTCGGCGTAGTGCTGGGCAATGGCGACCGAGTCCGGGTCCCGGCTGTTGGCGACCAAAATGACGCTCCGGGCCAGGTCGGACGAAAAAGCGCGAGGAGCGGCCACGACCGCGGGCATCGTGGCTGAGAGAACCTGGGCCGCCGCGAGGACCCACGCGGCG
>Ga0302196_10003740_pt1 | contig 13920 bp, 10 predicted proteins | sample II_Bog_N1_3_FD_198794 | JGI IMG/M metagenome (GOLD analysis project Ga0302196, IMG submission 198794) | Peat permafrost microbial communities from Stordalen Mire near Abisko, Sweden - II_Bog_N1_3 | ecosystem: Environmental > Terrestrial > Soil > Wetlands > Peat | place: Sweden: Abisko...
GCCGTTGCCCGCTGTAGATCAGCGGGCGGGCGCCAGTGGTGGCCAGTTGCCGTCCCGACAAGCCCAGTTCCGCCAGCAGCGCCGGCATCTCGGGCCGGCGCAGCACGAACGCCTCGGCACCCAGGTCCATCGGCCGCCCGGCGACCAGCTCGGTGCGCAACACCCCGCCCAGCCGGTCACCCGGCTCGAACAACGTGATGCTCGCGTGCTCGCCAGCGGCCTCCCGCAGGCGGTAGGCGGCCGCTAACCCCGAAATTCCGCCGCCCACAACACAGTACGACCGCGGGGTCATAGCGAGTGGACCAGCGACACCAGGTCGGTCAGCACGCCAGGATCGGTCTCCGGCAGCACTCCGTGGCCGAGGTTGAAAACGTGCCCGACCGCTCCGGCATCGATGGCGCGGCGCCCGTCGTCGACGACGGCCCGGGCGGCGCGTTCCACCACCGGCCAGCCCGCCAATAACACCACCGGATCGAGGTTGCCCTGCAGAGCCGTGCCGGCCTCGACTCGGGCGGCCGCATCGGTGAGCGAGGTTCGCCAGTCCACGCCGACCATGGTGGCCGTTCCCGGTTCGAGGGCCTCCGACATCGCGCCCAGCAGCTCGGCGGTGCCGACGCCGAAGTGTGTCATCGGCACGCCACATTCGGCCAATGCGGCGAAAACCTTTGAACTGTGCGGCAATACGTACTGGCGATAGTCCGCCAGCGACAGGGTGCCGGCCCAGGAGTCGAACACTTGGATAGCGTCTACCCCGGCGTCGATCTGGCCGCGCAGGAACGCGACCGTGAGGTCGGTCAGCTTCTCCATCAACGCGTGCCAGCTCGTTGGGTCCGCCAGCATCATCGCCTTGGTGCGGGCGTGGTTACGGCTGGGACCGCCTTCGACCAGGTAGGACGCCATGGTGAACGGAGCGCCGGCGAAACCGATCAGTGGAACGTCGTCCAGCGCGGCGACCAACAGCGAAACCGCTTCGCACACCGGCTGAATCGCCTGTCGCTCAAGTGGTTTCAGAGTATCGATATCGGCGCTGGTGCGGATCGGATGCGCGATCACCGGTCCGACGTCTGGCACGATATCCAAATCGACACCGGCGGCGCGCAAAGGCACGACGATGTCCGAGAACAGGATCGCCGCGTCGGGGTGGTGGCGGCGGATCGGCTGCAGGGTGATCTCGCAGGCCAGTTCGGGCTCAAAGCACGCCGCCAGCATGCCGTGCCCTTTCCGCAGCGCCCGGTATTCGGGCAGCGAGCGGCCCGCCTGCCGCATGAACCACACCGGCACCCGGCTGGGTTTGCGGCCGGTGACTGCGGCCAGGTACGGCGAGCGCGGAAGGTCGCGACGAGTAGTCATTAGCCTCAATGCTGCCATGGGCTCCGACCGGCCCTTGCGTAACATCGACCCGATGCCGGTCAGTTACGACGAATTTCCGAGCCTGCGCTGCGAAACCGGCGAAAACGGCGTGCTGACGCTGGTCCTCGACGCGCCCGGGCTCAATTCGGTCGGGCCGCAGATGCACCGCGACCTGGCCGACATCTGGCCGGTGATCGGTCGAGATCCGGCCGTGCGCGTCGTTCTGGTCCGCGGCGAAGGTAAGGCGTTCTCCTCCGGCGGCAGCTTCGACCTGATCGCCGAGACCATCGGCGACTATCAAAGCCGGATCCGCATCATGCGCGAGGCGCGCGACCTGGTGCTCAACCTGGTCAACTTCGACAAGCCGGTGGTCTCGGCGATCCGGGGCCCCGCCGTCGGCGCCGGCCTGGTGGTGGCGTTGCTGGCCGACATCTCGGTGGCGGGCCGGACCGCGAAGATCATCGACGGACACACCAAACTGGGGGTCGCCGCGGGTGACCACGCAGCGATCTGCTGGCCGCTGCTGGTCGGTATGGCTAAGGCCAAGTACTACCTGCTCACCTGCGACACGCTGCTCGGCGAGGAAGCCGAGCGCATCGGCCTGGTTTCGACCTGCGTCGATGACGACGACGTACTGCCGACCGCGACCCGTCTCGCCGAGGACCTGGCGCGGGGTGCGCAAGACGCGATCCGCTGGACCAAACACAGCCTCAACCACTGGTACCGCATGTTCGCGCCGGCATTCGAAACCTCGCTCGGCCTGGAATTCCTCGGGTTCAGCGGCCCTGACGTGCAAGAAGGACTCGCGGCGCATCGCGAGAAACGCCCCGCGCAATTTGGTGCCGACGCTGACGCCTGAGGCCGTGCGCTGGCCTATTCCGGGGCACGGCGCGCCTGTCGCGGCCTGTCTTGGGATAGGTCTACCGTCGAATGTTGTGACCCGCGCCGACGACGATCCAGAGCGCAGCAATGGGGAGGAGCGGCGCTCGTGACGTCAGCCGAACCGGCCCCATTCCGCGAGGCGGTGGCGGCCATGAGCGCTGTCACGGCGCGGCCGGAAATCGAGCTGGGCCCCATCCGGCCGCCGCAGCGCCTGGCGCCGTACAGCTACGCGCTGGGGGCCGAGGTCAAACACCCCGAACTCGACGTCGTTCCCGAGCGCTCCGACGGTGACGCGTTCGGGCGGCTGATCCTTCTGTACGACCCGGATGGCGCCGACGCCTGGGATGGCACCATCCGCCTGGTCGCATATATCCAGGCCGATCTGGACTCTGACGAGGCTGTCGACCCCCTGCTGCCCGAGGTGGCCTGGAGCTGGCTGGTCGACGCGCTGGAGTCTCGTACCGAGCACGTCATCGCATTGGGCGGCACTGTCACCGCCACCACATCGGTGCGCTACGGCGACATCTCCGGACCGCCACGCGCCCACCAGCTGGAGCTGCGAGCGTCATGGACGGCGACCACCCCGGAGGTCGGGATCCATGTCGAGGCGTTCTGCGAGGTGCTGGAGCACGCCGCGGGCTTACCGCCGGCCGGGGTCACCGACCTCGGCTCGCGCTCACGCGCCTGAAATGTCCGAACCGGAGGCCCAGGGGCCCGAAGGGCCCGAGAGCACCGAACCCGAACCCACCCCATTGCTGCACCCGGCCGACGGGCTGCCGAATCTCTCGGTGACCGTCGGTCAGATCGCCGCCGCCGCAGCACTTCTCGACGGAGGCCGCGGACCGTTCGCGGTGGATGCCGAGCGGGCGTCGGGGTTTCGCTACTCCAACCGGGCTTACCTGATTCAGATCCGACGGGCCGATGCCGGCACCGTGCTGATCGACCCGGTCAGCCATGGCGCTGACCCACTGACCGCGCTCAGTCCCGTGGCGCAGGTGCTCGGCAAGGACGAGTGGATCTTGCACGCCGCCGACCAGGACCTGCCCTGTCTGGCCGAGGTTGGCATGCGACCGCCAGCGCTCTACGACACCGAGCTTGCCGCACGGCTGGCCGGATTCGACCGGGTGAACCTGGCGAGCATGGTCCAGCGGTTGTTAGGTGTGGGGCTGGTGAAGGGCCATGGCGCGGCCGACTGGTCCAAGCGCCCACTTCCCATGGAATGGCTCAACTACGCCGCACTCGACGTGGAACTCCTCATCGAACTCCGCGCGGCCATTGCGGCCACGCTTGCCGAGCAAGGCAAAACCGATTGGGCAGCACAGGAATTCGAGTATCTCCGGACCTTCAAGTCAGGAGACGCGATGGTAGAGGCTGCTTCGGCGGTGCGACGAGACCGCTGGCGGCGAACGTCGGGGATCCACAAGGTGCGGGATCCGCGAGGCCTGGCGGCGGTTCGTGAACTGTGGTTGACGCGCGACGTCATCGCCCAGCGCCGCGACGTCGCGCCGCGCCGCATCCTTCCGGATGCGGCCATCATCGACGCCGCCACCGCAAACCCGAAGACGGTCGACGACCTCATCGCGTTGCCGGTATTCGGTGGCCGCCACCAGCGCCGCAGCGCCTCGACGTGGTTCGCGGCCCTGGAAGCGGCCCGGGAGAACCGAAATCCGCCCAAAGACGCCGAGCCACCGAACGCTCCACCGCCGCCGGCACGGTGGAGCAGGCGCAAACCCGAAGCCGCGGTACGGCTGGAAGCGGCCCGGGCGGCGTTGTCGGAAGTGTCTGCGCAAGTGGGGATTCCGGCTGAGAACCTGATATCGCCTGACCTGGTGCGACGGCTGTGCTGGTACTGGGAGATCGCCGCCGATCCCGTCGAGGCTGTCGAGGATTTTCTGCGCACCGGCCAAGCGCGGCCGTGGCAGCGTGAACTGGCCGTAGCCGTTCTTGCCCGGGCGGTACAGCCGCCGGCGGACTAGTTGTTGCCGTATCCGATCGAAACCTCGAGCGGTGCGCGCAGCGGAAACGCGCCGCGCATCTGCTCGCCGACATGCGCAGCCAACGTTTCGCGCTCCCCGTCAGCCACCTCGAATACCAGCTCGCTCCCCACCTGCAGCAACATCCGCGACTTCAATCCGGCGTCCTGGATCGCCCGATGGACGTTGATCATCGCCACCTTCATGATGTCCGCGGCGCTGCCCCCGATGAGGAAACTGAGAGCGGTCCGCTCGGCGCTCTCGCGGACGTGGCGGTCACCGCTATCCAAGTCGGGCAGGTAGCGGCGGCGGCCCAACAACGTTGAGCAGAAACCGATCCTGCGGGCATCGTCGAGGGCGCTACGCAGATAATCGCTGAGATCTCGCCATAAGTCTTGATCTTCGGCCCCGATTGGGGCGGTCGACTCGTAGAACATCAGCTCCATCCGGCGCCGAAACTGCGATGTCACCTCGTCGACAGACACCGGGAACGCGTGGGATGCCAAGGCGTGGTACGGATCCTCCCCCGCGTTGAGGGCTCCGATAAGGCCCGAGTCGTCGGACAGATGGGCGATGACACGCGCTTCAATCTCCCCGTAGCGAGCCGTCATCAACTCGTCCTCGAGCCGGGTCAGATCCACCGCGATGCCTGCAATCTCCATCTCGGATAGCACGCGCAGCGCGGGCAGCTCTATCCGACTGAACAGCGACGAGGAATCGATTCGCGCCAACTCCTCGTCGAGCACGTCGGCGAGGTCCAGCACCGCGCACGCCTGCAGGATGAGATGCTGTCGCTCAGGAGCTTCGGTATCTTCCCTGGGTAGCGCGCAGCGCATATGGCGCACCAACAGTTCATTGAGAGACAAGTTCGGCTGTTCGGGACGCAGCAAGTCGGCGGCAGCCGCGGTATCAGAGGTGACACCGCGAAGCGCCCAGCCGCGGCGCGCCAACAAACGTGTCACCAGCTTTGCGTCGTGCACGGCCTTGGGCGGCCCGGGGTCGCCAAGCCAAGACGCCAACGCCCCCTCGTCGCCTTCGGTCAACGTGGCGATGTCGAGGTAGCGGCCTTCGCCGTCGGGAGCGACAATCGCGAGGGCGACGACCTGAGGATCGTGAGCCGGATCAGTGCCCTGGACGGCCAGACCGAACCGATTCCCCAGGCTATGTTCAGCCAGCCAGGCGGGGAGCTCATCGTCTTCGAGCTTCCGCCCACGTACGTCGAAGCTATTTGGCATGTCCATCATCGTCGATCATCAGCTCCCGGAAGCGGCAGACGGCGGCCCCGAAATCGACGACAGCGCGGGAAAGTCCGAGGCGTCGCGCTGACGTCGATCTCGACGTTGCCAGTTAGTCGAGACGCTGGCGAATATCCGTTTCGGCCTCGCAACTGCCCAGTGCGGCAACCCAACCGGTGACCCGCCGTGCGACGTCCTGATCGGTGAGCCCCAGATCGGCCAGCACTTCACCGCGCGACGCGTGGTCGTAGAACTCTTGCGGCAGTCCGACGTCGCGACAGGGAACGTCGATCTCCGCGCGCCGCAGTGCGGCAGACACGGCCGAACCCACACCGCCGTTCACCCCGTTGTCCTCAAGCGTGACAAGCAATTTGTGCTGCACCGCAAGTTCGAGCACACCGTCGGATACCGGCAACACCCAACGCGGGTCAATCACCGTCACGCCGATTCCCTGGTTGTGCAGCCGCTTGGCCACCGCCAACGCCATCGGCACGAATGCTCCCACCGCCACCAGCAGCACATCGCGGTTCAACTCACCGGCCGGCACCGCCAGCACGTCCACGCCCGAGCGACGTTCCAACGCCGGAATGTCCTCGCCCACATCACCTTTGGGGAAACGCAACGCCGTTGGGCCGTCGTCGACGTCAAGCGCCTCGCCGAGTTCCTCACGCAACCGCGCGGCGTCCCTGGGTGCGGCCACCCGGATGCCGGGCACGATATTCAGCATCGAGAGGTCCCACATGCCGTTGTGACTGGGGCCGTCCGAACCGGTGACCCCTGCCCGGTCGAGTACCAAGGTGACGGGCAGCCTGTGCAGCGCCACATCCATCATGATCTGGTCGAACGCCCGGTTGAGGAAGGTCGAATAGATGGCCACCACCGGGTGCATGCCACCCATCGCCAGCCCGGCCGCCGACGTCATCGCGTGTTGCTCGGCGATGCCGACGTCGAACATGCGATCCGGAAACTCTTGTCCGAACGCCGTCAGCCCGGTGGGGCCGGGCATTGCCGCGGTGATTGCGACGATGTCGCGGCGCCTTTTGCCGTAGCCGATGAGCGCCTCGGAAAAGGCGGCGGTCCAGCCCGGACCCGCGACCTTGGTGATCTGCCCGGTGGCCGGATCGATGGGGGCGGTGGAGTGCATCTGCTCAGCCTCGTCGGCCTCGGCCGGTGCGTAGCCCATCCCCTTGCGGGTGACGACGTGCACGATCACCGGGCCGCCGAAGCCACGGGCGCTGCGCAGTGCGACCTCCACCGCGCGTTCGTCGTGTCCATCGACCGGACCCACGTACTTCAGTCCGAGATCGGTGAACATCAGCTGCGGCGCCAGTGAGTCTTTGATGCCGGCTTTGACGCTGTGCATGAAGTGGTAGCACGCTTCACCCACCACCGGCACCGCACGCACCATGTCGCGGCCCCTCTCCAGCACCTGTTCGTAGGCCGGTTGCAGCCGCAAGGTGGCCAGATGGTTGGCGACGCCGCCGATCGTCGGCGCGTAACTGCGCCCGTTGTCGTTGACCACGATTATCACCGGCCGGTGGCAGGCGGCGATGTTGTTCAGCGCCTCCCAGCACATACCGCCGGTGAGCGCGCCATCGCCGACTACCGCGACCACGTGCCGGTTCCGGTGTCCGGTCAACTCGAACGCCTTGGCCAGGCCGTCGGCGTATGACAACGCCGCGCTGGCGTGGCTGGACTCCACCCAGTCGTGTTCGCTTTCGGCGCGCGACGGGTATCCGGACAGGCCGCCCTTCTTGCGCAGGCTCTCGAAATCCGGGCACCGTCCGGTCAACATCTTGTGGACGTACGCCTGGTGACCGGTGTCGAAGATGATCGGATCGTGCGGCGAGTCGAACACCCGGTGCAGCGCCAGCGTGAGTTCGACGACGCCGAGGTTCGGTCCCAGGTGCCCCCCGGTCGCAGCAACCTTGTGGATCAGGAACTCACGAATCTCGGAGGCGAGATGGCGTAGCTGCTGCTGGGAAAGGTACTGCAGGTCAGCGGGTCCGCGGATCTGTTCGAGCATCAGGCCAGTCTACGCAGCGAACGCCGGAGCACTACTGGTACAGCAGAGCGACGAACACCACACCTAGGACGGATCGAAGATCCGGAGCAGCACCCCGACGTCCAAGAAGCCCGACAGTCCACCACCCCAGTTGAAACCACCCGTGTTCCCGCCCGCGCCCCCGTTGAAGAGGCCCGTGTTGCCGCCACCGTCGCCGTAGTTGAGCAGACCCGAGTTGTGGCCGCCGTCGCCGAGGTTGAAGAACCCGACGTTGTAGCCGCCGTCACCAGAATTGAACCAGCCCGTGCTATTGCCGCCGCTGCCCACGTTGAAGACGCCCGTGTTGAGGCCCCCGCTGCCGGAGTTGAAGAAGCCCGCATTGTTGCCGCCGATACCCGAGTTGAAGAAGCCGGAGTTGCCCCCGCCGCTTCCCGAGTTGAAGAAGCCCGAATTTTGAGTGCCGGTGTTGCCGAAGCCCGAGTTGTCGACAATCCCGGACAAGTCGGCCGAGCTGCCGAAGCCGGTGTTGAAGATGCCCGAGCTGAAGAAGCCCGTATTGGTGGAGCCCGAGTTCCCGTAACCCGTGTTGCCGTAGCCGTTGTTGAAGCTGCCCGTCTCCAGGGCGCCGGAGTTGAAGCTGCCGAAGTTCTCGCTGCCCGAGTTGAAGAAGCCTGCGTTCTGGCTGCCCGCGTTCCCGAGGCCGGCATTCCAGTAGCCGCTGTTTCCGATGCCCGTGTTGAGGCCGCCACCGGCGAACGGGGATCTGCCCGCGTTCGCGATGCCCATGTCGGAGCCGCCCGAGTTGAAGATGCCCGTGTCGAAATAGCCCGAGTTGAAGAGGCCGGTGTCGACGCTGCCCGAATTCCCGATGCCAAAGTTGCCGTCACCGGAGTTGAAGAAACCGATGTTGCCGTTCCCGGAGTTGAACAATCCGATGTTCCCCGAACCCGAATTCAGCAGCCCGGCGAAGTTGATACCCATTTGGTGGTCGCCGACCAACCCGATGCCGACGTCCCCGTTGCCGGAGTTCGCGAAGCCGATGTTGTCGTCGCCGATGTTGGCCAACCCATAATTGCCGCTGCCGATATTGCCGTATCCGTAGTTGTGCGAGCCGTTGTTTCCGGAGCCGACGTTGTTGCTGCCGACATTGCCGTTGCCATGGTTTGCGCTGCCCAGGTTGCCGCTGCCGAAGTTGTCGTTGCCCTTGCCGAATCCCAGGCCCGCGTTGCCGACGCCGATGTTGTTGGTGCCGCGGTTCCCGCTGCCCAGGTTCGAATTTCCGATGTTTCCGCTGCCCTTGTTGGAAATCCCGACGTTTCCGCTGCCCCAGTTGTGGTCGCCGCTGTTGCCGCCGCCTACGTTCGCATTGCCGACGTTTCCGCTGCCCCAATTGCCGTCACCGGTGTTGCCGCCACCCACGTTGGAACTGCCGGTGTTACCGGGAAGCAGGTTGCCGGTGAAGGCGCTGGCCAGCTGGGCAGGCACGCTTTGCAGCGAACTCTGCCAAGAAGACAGTTGCGCCGCGGCCGTCGACGCCCCGGCGTGATAACCCGACATCGCGGCCACATCCTGGGCCCACATCTGCTCGTACTCGGCTTCCGCGGCCGCAATGGCCGGCGCGTTTTGCCCAAACACATTTGATCGGACAAACGACACCAAGTCAGACCGATTAGCCGCCACCGCCAGCGGGTGCACCGTCGCCGCTTGTGCGGCCTCGAACGCACTCGCCACCGCCTGGGCCTGCGTCGCCGACCCCGCCGCCCGGCCCGCTGCCGCGTGCAGCCACCCGACGTAGGGCGCCGCGGCACCCGCCATCGCCAGCGCAGCGGGTCCTTGCCACGAAGCCTCCGTCAGCGCTGAGGTCACCGACCCGAACGAGGCGGCAGCCGAGCCCAATTCGGCCGCCAGGCCATCCCACGCCGCCGCTGCGGCCAGCATCGGACCCGACCCCGCGCCGCCGAACATTCGCACAGAATTAATCTCCGGCGGCAAGACAGAAAAATTCGCCACGCACGTCCCTTCTCCCCGGCCCTTTTGCGTCACCGGACACGCCGGCGGCGCGGGCGCAACAAGAACTTAGCGACCAGTCCGACCACACGTGGCGACTTCGCATGATCTCTAAGAGCAGTCAGATCTTACGGGTCAACAGCGCCACGCACTCGGTGTGATGGGTCAGCGGGAACGCGTCGAAGACCCTGATCTCTTCGACGGTGTAGCCGTGAGCGCGATACAGGCCGACATCGCGGGCAAACGATGCCGCCTCGCAGCCGATGTGCACCACCCGCGGAACCCCGGCGGCCGCCAGCAGGTCGATGACGTCGCGTCCAGCGCCCGATCGCGGTGGATCGAGCACCGCCACATCGGCGCTCACCCGCTGCCCCGTCAGCGCGCGGCGCACCGAATCGGTCATGACGTTCACCTGCGGCAGGTCGGCCAGGGCCGCTTGAGCGGCCCGCGACGCCGCCCGCGACGTGTCGACCGTCAGCACCCGTCCCGACTCCCCTACCGCTTCGCCCAGGGCAGCGGCGAAAACCCCCGCGCCGCCGTAGAGATCCCACGCCGTCATGCCCGCACCGGGCTGTGCCCAGTCGACAACCAGGCGGCTGTAGACCCCTGCCGCGTCCCGGTGCGCCTGCCAGAAGGCTGTTACGGGCACCCGCCAGCTACGCCGGCCTACCCGCTGCATCGCGTAATAATCGCCTTCCAGCACCTTGGATGTGGTCCGCTTGCCCTGTCGCACGCTGCGCACCACATGGCGCGCGTCGTTGTCGTCCAGGGCCACGTGCAGCTGGGCCCCCGGCGGCCAGTCGCCCTCACCCAGTCCGTCCACCATCCCGGACGGGAGCTGAGCACAGCGCAGGTCGGTCACCAGCTCGTCGCTGTGGTAGCGGTGAAAGCCCGGACGACGATCGGCCCCCACCTCGAGCCGGATCCGGGTGCGCCATCCTGTGGGACCCGCCTCCGAAAGCGACTCGGCCCCGCCGTCTGGGCCACTCCACGAGTGGCCGCCCAGCCGTTCCAGCTGATTGGCCACGACTTGGGCCTTGAGCACCCTCGCTGCCGCGGGTACGGCAAACGCGAGGTCACAACATCCGGCACCATCCGCGCCGGCGATCGGGCACAGTGACGCCGTCCGATCGGCCGATGGCTCGATGACCTCAACAACCTCTGCGTGCCAATACGATCCGCGGTCGGCCGTGACGCGCACCCGCACCCGCTCGCCGGGCAGGGCGTAGCGGACGAACACCACCCGCCCGTCGTGGTGCGCGACGCAGCTGCCGCCGTTCGCCGGGGCACCCGCGACCAAAGTGAGTTCCCCGCAGGCCGATTCGGGGTTCGATTCCCGAATCAATCGAAGATTCCGCGTCGGGCATCACCGGGGGCGGCGTGCGCCTCTAGCGTGTCTATTCGCTCCGACGAACTCAACTGCCAGGGAACAGAAGTCACCATCACGCCGGGCATGAACAGCAATCGGCCCTTGAGTCGCAGCGCGCTTTGGTTGTGCAGGATCTGCTCCCACCAATGCCCGACCACGTATTCCGGGATGAACACCGTGACCACGGTCCGCGGCGAATCCTTGCTGACCCGCTTCACGTAATCCAGTACCGGGCGGGTGATTTCACGATATGGCGAGGCGATGACCTTGAGAGGCACGCTGATATTGCTGTCCTCCCACGCGCGCACCAAGGCACGGGTTTCCTGGTCGTCCACGCTGACCGTAAGGGCCTCGAGCGCGTCGGGCCGGGTCGCGCGAGCGTAGGCAAGCGCGCGCAGGGTCGGCAGATGCAGCTTGGACACCAGCACGAGAGCGTGGTTGCGGCTGGGCAACACCACGTCGTGTTGGGCGGCGGCCTGTTCGGCCAATTCCCGGTTGACGGTGTCGTAGTGCCGGCGGATCAGCTTCATGATGAGGAACAGCCCGCTCATCGCGACGATGGCGATCCACGCCCCGGCGAGAAACTTGGTGATCAGCACGACGAACAACACCGTCCCGGTAGAGAGCAGGCCGACCGTGTTGACCACCCTCGAGCGCATCATCTTGCGCCGCACCCGCGGATCGGTCTCGTTGCGCAGCAGTCGGGTCCAGTGCCGAACCATGCCGATCTGGCTCAGCGTGAAGGAAATGAACACGCCGACGATGTAGAGCTGGATCAGCGCGGACAGCTCGGCGCGGAACGCGATGATCGCCGCGAGGGCCGCCGCAGACAGAAACAGGATTCCGTTGGAGAACGCCAGCCGGTCCCCGCGGGTATGCAATTGGCGCGGAAGATAGCTGTGCTGTGCCAGCACCGAGCCGAGCACTGGGAACCCGTTGAACGCGGTATTGGCCGCCAGCACCAAGATCAGCGCGGTCACCGTGGTGATGAGCAGAAACCCGACGTGGAAGCTGCCGAACACCGTCTCGGCCAGCTGGGTGACCAAGGTCTTCTGGTAATAGCCCGCAGGCGTGCCGGTGAGTTGTGCTGCCGGGTCATCGACAAGCTGAACCCCGATTTTCTGAGCCAGCAAGATGATGCCCATCAGCAGGGTCACCGCGATCGCGCCCAGCAACAGCAGGGTCGTCGCCGCATTGCGCGACTTCGGTTTCTCAAACGCCGGCACCCCGTTGCTGATCGCCTCAACACCGGTCAGCGCCGCGCAGCCCGAGGAGAACGACCGAGCCAGCAGGAACGCGAAGGCGAAGCCGATGACCTGACCGTGCTCGGCATGCATGTGGAATCCGGCGGATTCGGCTCGCAGCGGATTGCCCAGCGCGTAGATCCGGAACAGCCCCCAGCCGATCATGATGACGACGCCGACGATGAACGCATAGGTCGGGATGGCGAAAGCTGCCCCGGACTCGCGGATTCCGCGCAGGTTCAGCGCCATCACCACCAGGATGGCCGCCACGCAGAACCACACCTTGTTTTCGGCCACGACCGGGAGAGCGGAGCCGATGTTCGACATCGCCGACGCGGTCGAAACAGCCACGGTGAGAACGTAATCCACCATCAGGGCACTGGCGACGATAAGGCCGGCGGTGTCGCCGAGATTGGTGGTGACCACCTCGTAGTCGCCTCCGCCGGAGGGGTAAGCGTGCACGTTCTGCCGGTAGCTGGCTACCACCACCAGCATGACCGCGGCCACCGCGAGGCCGATCCATGGCGTCAGCGCGTACGCGGCCGCGCCCGCCACCGAGAGCATCAGAAAGATCTCCTCGGGGGCGTACGCCACCGAGGACAGCGCGTCCGAGGCGAAAACCGGCAAAGCGATGCGCTTGGGCAGCAGCGTGTGACTTAGCCGGTCGCTGCGAAACGGCTGGCCGATGAGCAACCGGCGCGCAGCGGTTGAAAGTTTGGACACGAGAGCCAAGAGTAAGCCCAGCCGGGCTTGATAGCGTTTCGTAGGCGAGAATGTTCCGGGACTGAATACGCTGGCCAAAGGCCGGCGCGCCGATGGAGTGACATACGCAGAACTCAGCCGAGAGGACCTCAAGTGCGGGTGGTTGTGATGGGGTGCGGCCGGGTGGGCTCGTCACTGTCCGATGGGCTGTCCCGAATCGGGCACGATGTTGCTGTCATCGACCGCGACAGCACGGCGTTCAACCGACTCAGCCCGGAGTTCGGCGGCGGCCGGGTGCTGGGCCAGGGGTTCGACCGAGATGTCCTGCTAAGGGCGGGAATCGAGGGGGCGGACGCATTCGCCGCGGTGTCATCCGGAGACAACTCCAACATCATCTCGGCGAGACTGGCCCGGGAGACCTTCGGTGTACAGCGTGTCGTCGCCCGCATCTACGACGCTAAACGCGCCGAGGTGTACGAACGCCTCGGCATCCCCACGATCGCCACCGTGCCCTGGACCACCGATCGCCTGCTCAACTTGATCACCCGGGACGGCGAGACCGCCAGGTGGCGGGACCCGACCGGCACCGTCGCCGTCGCCGAGGTCGAGTTGCACGAGGACTGGGTGGGGCGCCGGGCCACCCAACTGGAAGAGGCCACCGGTGCACGGGTGGCGTTCTTGATCCGATTCGGCACCGGAGTGCTCCCCGAACCGAAAACCTGCATCCAGGCCGGTGATCAGGTATACCTGGCCGCGATATCCGGCCGCGCCGCCGAGGCGGTGGCCATCGCCGCCCTGCCACCGAATCAGGACTGAGGCACAAATGAAGGTAGCTGTTGCCGGGGCCGGCGCGGTCGGCCGTTCGGTCACCAGGGAGCTCGTGGGGAATCACCACGACGTGACCCTGATCGAGCGCAACCCCGACCACGTCGACGTCGATGCCATTCCGGAGGCGCACTGGGTTCTTGGCGACGCCTGCGAACTGACCCTGCTGGAATCGGCACACCTCGAGGGCTTCGACGTGGTGGTCGCCGCGACCGGGGACGACAAGGTCAACGTGGTGCTGAGTCTGCTGGCCAAGACCGAGTTCGCGGTGCCCCGGGTGGTGGCCCGGGTCAACGATCCCCGCAACGAATGGCTGTTCACTGACGCC
>Ga0302196_10003741_pt1 | contig 13920 bp, 12 predicted proteins | sample II_Bog_N1_3_FD_198794 | JGI IMG/M metagenome (GOLD analysis project Ga0302196, IMG submission 198794) | Peat permafrost microbial communities from Stordalen Mire near Abisko, Sweden - II_Bog_N1_3 | ecosystem: Environmental > Terrestrial > Soil > Wetlands > Peat | place: Sweden: Abisko...
GACTTCCGGAGCATCCGCGCCGAGGCGGAGTCGGTCCCGAAGTCCTGCGCGACGAAGAAGAAAGCGCCATAGTAGACCATCGCGAAGTCCCGCAGGGCCACAACCCCGTAGTCGCGCATGTCAAACGGCAGCCGCAGGGCCCCCACCGCCATCCAGGCGAGGATCGCGTAGTTGAGGGGGTCCCGCTGGACCCCCGCCGACTTCTTCATCGTCATCCGGACGGCGAGGATGGGGACCGAGACGAGCAGCACGGCCTCCGCCGGCAGGAGGGGGATGCCGCGGGTGGGCTGCATCTGGGCGAAGCCCCGGTTGCCGACGATGTACCCGACCAGCGCCGCACCGAGGAGCCAGGCCTGCGGCGCCACCCGGCTCACCTTCGCGGCGATCAGCCAGAAGGCGAAGAGGCCGAGCAGCGTCGCGAGCACGAACTTCTCGTCCGCCAGGTCGGCCCCGATCACGATCGCCAGGCCGGCGCCGACGACCGTGAAAAGAATCGCGCGCACCCGCGGGCTCATGCGGGAGCCTCCCTCGGCCGCGCCAAAAGCTCGCGGCAGGCCGCCTCCACCATGGCCGGCGTCCAATAGGCGAGGCAGGCCATCGGCGATTCCCGGTTCGCGCAGCCGAGCAGCATGTTGCTCGGCCGCTCGCAGGGGGCGCAGTAGAGGCTCGGGTGGCGCAGCGAGCGCCAGCGCTCCCGGTGCCAGTAGGGATCCCAGCCGATGGCCGACGGGCCGGCGACCGCCACCCCCGGGACCCCCAGCACGTTGGCCAGGTGCATCGGCCCGGAGTTGTTGCCGAGGAAGAGGTCCGCCCCATCGATCGCGCGGATGAACTCCGGCAGGCTCGTCACCCGGACCGGCGTCGTCCCCTCCGGGGCCGGGCCGGTGCTGGTCCCGTGCTCGATCCAGGTGAGGTCGCACTCGTCGGCGAGGGCCCGCGCCACGGTCGCAAACTTCGCCTGCGACCACTGGTTCAGGGGCCGGCTGGAGCCGGCATGCACGACGACCCGGGGCCGGCCTGTGGCCGGGATCCGCCCGCCCTGGAGATGGCTGAGGTCCGGCGGGGGCACCGCCTCCGGCCACGCCTCCGGGGCCCCGAGGGCGCGCGCGAGCGCGGCCGCCATCCGCCAGTGCCAGGTGATGGGCCGCTGGTCGGGCGGGATTGGCACCTCCTCGGTCAGCGAGCCCTTCACCCGGATGTGTTCCAGGTTGCCGCCGATGCGGACCCGGGCCCCGCTCAGCTTGGCCACCAGGTGGGCGGCCGTCCCTTGGTCAAAGGAGATGAGGCACGCGTCGGGCCGGCGGTGGCGTACCCGCAGGATCCAGCGGGCCAGCACCCACGGCTTCCGGTAGGATTTGTCGAATTCCCGCTTAGGGCAGACGAGGATCTCCTGCGGCGCCCACCGGCCCTGATAGAGCGCGGCCTCGTTGGGGGTGGTGAGGAGCGTGATGTGCCATTCCGGCCGGAGGCGGCGGAGCGCCTGGACCGCGGGGACAAACACCACATTGTCGCCCAGGTGGTTGAACTTGAAGATGACGATCCTCACGGCGGGGACTTGAGGGCGGAGAAGGTCGCGGCCAGGAGCGGCGGCAGGAGGACGACGGCGAGCGCCGCCGCGCCGCACTCGAGCACCCTGGCCGCGCTCCCGAACCGCGCGCCGAGGAACAGGGCGACGACCGCCGCGGCGAGGCCGGGGGTCGCGCTCCACGCCAGCGCGCGGAGGCGGCCGATGCCGACCAGGTAGTAGATCGACGGCTGGGCCGCCATCTGCAGGAGGCACCAGGCGGCGACCACGGCGGCCAGCCGCGGGCCGACCGCGTCCGCCGTCCCCACCCAGAGGTGGAGGATCGCCTGCGCCTTCCAGGCAATGAGGGCGAGGACGACGCCGAGGCCGAGGAACATCGCCCCGGTCCGCCAAAAGGTCCGGGTGATCCAAGCGTGGTCCCGGCGGATGTGCGCCTCCGTGTAGGCGGGCCAGATCGGGGTGAGGAGGATCATCTGGACCTGCTGGACCGGGCCGAAGATCCGGAACAGCAGGTTGTACCCCGTGACCGCCGCCGCGCCCGCCGCCATCGAGATCGCCAGGGCCGGCACCGACTGCACGAGCGCCGTGCCGAGCTGGGGGAAGGAGTAGTAGAAGCTCGTGCGCAGGAGCACCCGCAGCTCCGCGCCGCCCGCGAGGTCCGAGGGGACCGGCCGCCAGCCGAGGGAGACGCAGAGGTGCAGGAGGAGCCCGAGGCCCTGGAGGGTGGGCACGAGGAGGCTCGCGGCCAGGAACCCGAGGAAGCCCCAGTTCCCGCGGGCCGCGGCCGCGACCAGGGCGAGGGAAAGGCCGCTGCCGAGGGCGATCCAGCCGGCGTTCAGCCAGCCGCGCTGGAGTGCGGCGGCCAGCCGGTTGACGGCGTTGAACGGCAGGGCGAGGGCGAAGGACCCGAGCGCGATCGTGAGCGCCGCGTTGGTGTGGCGCCGGAGCTCCGGGTCCCGGACCTTCAGGAGGTCGGCCCAGGAGCCGAGGTGGATCGCAGCGAGGCCGGCCCCGAGGGTCAGGAGTCCAAGGACGGCGAGGATCGCCGCCCCCGTCCAGAAGGTGGTCCGGACCGAGGCGAGGTCGTCCCGACCGAAGGCAGAGGCCATGGCATGCTGGATCCCGACCCCGAGCCCGAAGTCGACCGTGTTGAGGACGAGGACGATGCTGGCGAGCGTGACCCAGAAGCCGTAGGCCTCGGTGCCCAGGTAGTGGAGCGCGAGCGGCACCTGCGCCAGGGTGCACAGCATGGAGAAGCCCTTGGCCCCGGCCGACGCCGCCACGGTCAATCGGATCGCGCGGTCGCGGCGCTCGACGAGGGCTGTGGGGGGCGCGGACAAGGGTCACCACGGTGGCGCCCGGACGCGGGGCTGACAATACTTCGCGCGCGGGGCGGGTATTTCGCTTGGCGCCCGCCGTGGACCGTCTGGAATTACGGCATGGCCGTGAAGCTAGCGCTGTCGACACTGTGCGAGAATCCCCGCGCCAGGACAGGGCTGAGCACGCTGTTTCCGGAGTTCATTGCCCAGTCCCGCCGGCTCTTCCCCGCGGTCTCCTGGGTGGTGTTCGCCGGAGCCGACGAGCCCTGGCCCGGGGCGGACGCGGACGTCGAGGTCTGCCGGGATTTTCCCTCCAACGAGCGGCGCCTCGCCCGGCTCTTCGCCGACCACCTCCGGGTGGGACCCGCGGCGGCGCGCCGCGGGGCCGCTGCGCTCCTGACGGTTGGCTTCTCCCCGCTGCGGCCCGCCGGGCTGCCGGTGGCGATGCAGGTGGTTGCGGTCCCCTTCTCGCCCCGGGACGGGGGGGCGAGGTCCCACTACCGGCAATGGGCCCTGGCCCGCGGCCTGGAGCGGGCGTCGCTCGTGATCGCCAACTCCGCCTGGACCGCCGCGCAGCTGGGGTCCGCCCGTGCTGAGATCATCGTGAGCCCCGAGGGCCTCCGGCACGACCGCTTCACCCGGGACGGCGAGCGCGGCCTGCCGGGCGGCCCCGAACGCTACCTCCTCTGGGCCTCGAACCTCTACGGCTACAAGCGGGTCGACCTGGCGCTCGCCGCCTACGCCGCCCTGCCCCCCGCGCTCCGCGGGCAGTTTCCCCTCCTGGTCGCGGGCGGCGACTGGGGCGACGGCCGGGCCCGGGCCGAGGCCGTGGCGGCGCGGCTCGGCATCGCCGGCCAGGTCCGGTTCCTCGGCTGGGTGGCCGACGCCGACCTGCCCCGCCTCTACCGCGGCGCGCAGGCCCACCTCCTCTCGACGACGCAGGAGACCTTCGGCCGCTGCGTCCTGGAGGCGATGGCCTGCGGCTGCCCCAGCGTGCTCCAGGACCTGCCGGTCCTGCGCGAGGTGGCGGGCGAGTGCGCCCTGTACGTCGACTACGGGGACCCGGCGGCCGCCGCCGCCGCGCTCGCGAGCCTCTGCGGCCCGGGCGAGACCAGGTCGAGGCTCAGCGCCGCCGGGATCGCGCGGGCCAGCCACTTCAGCTTCGAGCGCGTGGCCCGCGAGCGCGTGGGGGCCGTGCTGCAGCTCCTCGAGGCGAACGGCCGATGAGTGCGCCGGCCGTGAAACGCGACCTCGCCGCGGCCGCCGTCTGCGCCGGGGCGGTCTTTGTCCTCTTCCAGTGGTGGGGCAACGCCACCCACGGCTATATCGCGACCAACTCCCTGTTCTACTGGTGGGGTTTCCAGTGGGTGAACCCGGAGTCGGAGACGGAGCACGCCTGGCTAATCCTGGCCCTCAGCATCTTCCTCACCGTGGGAAACCTGCGGCGCTTCCGGGCGGAGCGGCGCCCCGCGGGCCGGGCCGCGACCGGGGCCCTCCTGGCCGGGCTCGCCCTTCACGCGGTGGGATTCGTCTGCCAGCAGCCCCGGCTCTCCATCCTCGCCCTCCTCCTCTGCCTCTGGGGGGTCCTCGCCCTGGGGGGCGGCTGGAGGTGGGGCCGCGCCGCCCTGTTCCCGGTCGGGTTCATGGTCTTCGCGGTCCCGGTCAACGCCCTCGATACCGTCGGGTTCTGGCTCCAGATGTGGGTCGTCCAAGCGGGCGAGAAGGTGGCGCACGCGCTCGGTATCGGCGTCATCCGCAACGGCACCCAGCTCTTCGCCCCGGACGGCCGCTACCAGTACGACGTCGTGGCCGCCTGCTCCGGGATCCGGTCCCTAATGGCGCTGACCGCGCTGGCGCTCTTCATCGGCTACCTCTGGTTCCGGCCGGCGTGGCTGCGGCTGGCGCTCCTCCTCGCCAGCCTGCCGCTCGTCTACCTGGGCAATGTCGTGCGGATCTCCTCAATCGTGATCGCTGCCCAGCGGGGCGGCCAGTCCTGGGGGGACCGGGTCCACGACGTGATGGGCTACGGCGTCTTTGTCATCGTCCTCGGCGGCGTGCTGGCGTTCGCGGAGGTCGTCTGCCGGCGCTGGCCCTCGGTCGCGGCCGGGCCGGAGCCGGCCGCCTCGGGAGCGGAGCCGCGGCCTTGGATCGCCAGCCCCTGGGTGGCGGTGGTCGTCGTGGCCGCGGCGGGGCTCGATGCCGCCTTCCTGTCCTACCGGTCCTCGCTGCCCCCGGACGAGCGCCCGGGCGTGCTCCTCGCCGGCGACGGGACCAACCCGGCCGAGCTGCCGACCTACCTGGGCTCCGTCTGGATGGGCCGGCGCGTCGAGCCGGCGCCGATCGAGCGCACCATCCTGCCGCCGGACACCGGGTTCTCGCGCAAGCTCTACCTGAACCTGGACCACCCCGGTGAGCGGGTCCTGGTCTCCATCGTGCTCAGCGGGCGCGACCGCACCTCGATCCACCGCCCCGAGCTGTGCCTCGTCGGCCAGGGCTGGACGATCGACGGCTCCTCGCGCCACCCGTTTGTCTACCCGGGCTCCGGCGGCCGGACGTTCGAGGCCACGCTCCTCAGCGTCCACCGCGAGGTCGTGGTCGGCGGCGTCGCCCGCCCCGTTCCCGAGGTGGTGGCCTACTGGTTCGTCGGGGACGACCGGGTCGTGGCCTCGCAGGGCGCGCGGATGTTCTTTGACGCCTGGAACCGCCTGGTCCGCGGCCGGGCACCGCGCTGGGCCTACGTGTTCCTCCAGACCGGGGCGGACGGCGGGATCGACCCGGCGGTGGCCCGCATGCAGGGGATCCTGGATGCGGCGCTCCCGTCCTTCCAGCCGCCGGGCCGCCTGCGGGCTACCCCGTGACCAGGCGGCGGGCGACCCAGCGCCGGCGCCAGCGCTCGATCGGCTGGTCGACGTAGGCGAACACCATCCAGGTCGCGGCCGCGACGGCGGCCCAGGCGACGACGATGGAGGGGATCCGCTGCAGCGGCGGCACCTCCTCGAAGAAATGGGCGTGGACCATCATGATCGGCCAGTGCACGAGGTAGAGGATGAACGTCAGTTCGCCGAGCTTGCGGTCGGTCGCCCCGGACGGGTTGTGGACGGTGGCGATCGCGAGCGGAGCCGACACGAGGGCGAGCACCACCTCCGCGATCCGCTTGTAGTGGGTGAAGAGCTCCGTCGCCCCGTGCTTGTCGTTCTGGAAGAGGAGCCGCCAGCCTGGGAAGCACCAGCAGAGGGCGACGCACCCGGCCACCGCCCAGAGCGAGGCCGCGGCCACGCCGGTCCCGGGCTTCCAGTGGGTGCGGGCGGCGGCGGCGCCGATCAGGAAGAAGGCGGTGTAGTCGGCGAGGTGGAGGGGCCCGACCCGCGTCGGCCAGAGGAAGGCGACCAGCCCGGCCAGCGCCGCCCCCACCAGCAGGACCCGCCACGCCCGCGCCCCGGGGCCACGGGTGCAGAGGTAGAGCAGCAGCGGGAAGACGAGGTAGAACTGGAACTCGACGTCCAGCGACCACGCCGGGCGGAGCGCCCCCTGGTAGTAGGGGAGGTTGGCGTAGCCGAGGAGGAGGACGTTGGCGGCCAGCGCGGCCGGCCAGCCCCAGTGGCGGGACTTGTCGCCGTTGAAGATCGGGTCCCAGCGTTCGGCCAGCGCCCAGATCGAGGCCAGGTTTACGAGCCAGAACACCGGCAGGATGCGCCAGAGGCGCGAGGCATAGAAGACCAGGGCGGGCGCCGAGGTCCGGGCGTACTTCTCCTCCCACATCCGGTAGATCCAGAATCCGCTGAGGTTGAAAAACGTGTAGACAGCCCAACTGCCGAGGTCGAAGCGCGAGGTGTGGGACACCAGCACGACGAGGGCGAGGAAGAGGCGAAAGCGGCCCGGCTGGAAAAGGCTGAGAATCCGCGCGTGCACGCCGGGCTAGCGCCGGGTCACCTGCACGGCGACGGCCTTGTTCGAGAAGGAAAGGTAAGCGTACTCCAGCCCGGCCGCGCGCGTGAACTCCTGCCAGGCGCGGAATTCCCCGAGCCGCCACCCGCGGTAGCCAAGGTACTCGTCGAAGATGATCACGGTGCCGTCCACGATCCGCGGGCCGATCAGCCCGAGGACGATCCGCGTCGACTCGTAGGTGTCGCAGTCGACGTGGACCAGGGCGAAGGGCCCGGGGTGGGCGGCGAGGAAGGGCGGGAGGGAGGCGTCGAACCAGCCCTTCACGAGCCGGACGTTCCCCTCCACCTTCGGCAGGCGGCCCTGGCGGCTGAACGTCCCCTTGGGCTCCGACCACCCGGCCCAGTCCTCCTGCAGGCCCTCAAAACTGTCGAACCCGTGGATGACCCCGGGATGCAGGCGCTTCGCGAGGTAGTTGATCGATTCCCCATTCCAGACCCCGAACTCCGCCGCGAGGCCGCCGGGCGCGAGCCGGCCGAGCGCGTGCTCCCAGACATCCTTGCGCCGCGGGAACTGCAGCGCCGCCGGCATTGCCGTGATGACATAGTCGGCGCACTCGGCCGCCGTCCGCCGCTCGAGCTCCCGGAGCAGCGTCGTGCTCGGGATCCGGTAGTCGACGTACTGGCAGAGCGGCGCCACCACCTCGTCGAGAAACCATTTCCCGGCCCGCTTGACGGTCTTCAACATGGCGGGGCGGTGGGCGGCAACGGCGTCGTCACGGGAGAGCGCAGGCTGGGGGTATCGCCGGCCAATGGCAATTCCTCCCCGCGGCTCCGCCGGCGGGGAAAGAGTCTTGAGGTCTGGCCCCCGGGGGGTATGTTAACCGAACCCTAGCCTTGGCTTTAGCAACCGTTTCCGAGATCTCGTCCACTCTTCCGCCCGGCCTGAATGACGCGGCATTCCCCGTCTCCCTTTTCCTGGGGGGGCTGGTGGGTTTTGTCGTGGTGTGGTTCGTGACCCGGTATTCGCGCAAGGTCACCCATGAGCAGGCCGGGGAGCTGATCGAGGTGGCCCGCCGCGAGGCGGCGGTCGCCGCCGGCGAGGTGAAGCAGAAGGCCGAGGCCGAGATCCAGGAGAAGCGGGCCGAGCTCAACCGCGAGTTCGACCGCCGCGAGATCGAGTCCGACGTCCGGCTGCGCGAGATCAAGGCCCACGAGGAGTCGCTGGCCCTCCTCGACTTCCAATTGGAGCAGCGCCAGGAGCGCCTGAACCGCGAGAGCTCGGCCATCCGCCAGGCCCGCGACGCGATCCGCGACCTGTCCAAGAACGTCCGCAAGCGCCTGGAGGGCGTCTCCCAGTTGGACGCCGAGGAGGTCCGCAAGCAGCTGCGCGAGGAGGTCCTCCTCGAGTGCCAGGACGAGCTCCGCGCCATGCGCCGCGAGACGCTGGAGAAGTCCGAGCAGGAGCTGCAGACCCAGTCGCGCCGCGTGCTGATCGCCTCGATGCAGCGGCTGGCGAGCAAGCCGAACACCGACTTGACCGCCTCCCTCGTGCACCTGCCGAGCGAGGAGATGAAGGGCCGCCTGATCGGGCGGGAGGGCCGCAACATCAAGTCCTTCGAGGCGGCGACCGGCGTCACGCTCCTGATCGACGAGTCCCCGCAGCTGGTCCTCCTCTCCTCCTTCGACCCGGTGCGCCGCGAGATCGCCCGCAACGCGCTCGAGGCCCTGGTGAAGGACGGCCGCATCCACCCGGCGAGCATCGAGGAGTACGTGAAGCGGGCCCAGGACGAGATCGACCTCTCGACGACCCAGGCCGGCGAGGACGCCGTCAACAAGCTGAACATCAACGGGCTCCACTCCGAGATCATCAAGCTCCTCGGCAAGCTCAAGTACCGCTTCTCCTACAACCAGAACGTGCTCGACCACTCGGTCGAGACCGCCTTCCTCGCCTCGCTGATCGCGAGCGAGATCGGGCTCGACCCGAACCTCGCCAAGCGCGCCGGCCTCCTCCACGACATCGGCAAGGCCGTGTCCGGGGAGATGGAGGGCAGCCACGCCGGGATCGGCGCGGATTTCATCAAGCGCCACGGCGAGACCCCGATCGTCGTGAACGCGGTCGCGGCCCACCACGAGGAGGTGAAGCCCGAGACGATCTACGCGGGGCTCGTGATCCTCGCCGACACGATCTCGGCCACCCGCCCGGGGGCACGGGCCGAGTCGATGGAGAACTACATCCAGCGCCTGAAGCGCCTGGAGGAGCTCGCGATGTCGATCGGGGGCGTCCAGCAGGCCTTCGCCATCCAGGCCGGCCGCGAGATCCGCGTCGTCGTGGCCCCGCAGGAGGTCACCGACGACCGCGCCCGCGAGATCGCCAAGGAGCTGCGCCGCCGCATCGAGGCGGAGCTCCAGTACCCGAGCACGATCAAGATCACCGTGATCCGCGAGGCCCGCTACACCGAGACCGCCACCTGAGCCGCGCGCCATGGGAGCCCACCTGATCGAGACCCTCGGGATGCTGGTGCGGTGGCTGCACGTCGTCGCCGCCATCGCCTGGATCGGCTCGTCCTTCTACTTCGTCTGGCTCGACAACAGCCTCGAGGCGCCGCCGCCGGAGTCCGACGCGGCCAAGAAGGGCGTCGCCGGCGAGCTCTGGGCCATCCACGGCGGCGGCTTCTACAACCCGCAGAAGTACGCCGTCGCCCCCGACTCCCTCCCCGAGACCCTGCACTGGTTCAAGTGGGAGGCCTACACCACCTGGCTCTCGGGCAGCGCGCTCCTCGTCATCGTCTACTGGCTGCACGCCCAGACCATGATGGTCGACCCGTCGATCGCGGTGCTCACCTCCTGGCAGGCGATCGGGATCGGCGCGGCCAGCATGGTCGGCTCCTGGATCGTCTACGACCTCCTCTGCCGCTCGCCGCTCGGCAAGCACAACGCCGCCATGGGGGTCGTGATCTTCGGCCTCCTGACCCTCCTCGCCTGGGAGCTCTGCCGGGTGCTCGGCGGCCGCGCCGCCTACATCCACGTCGGCACCTCGATCGGCACGATCATGGCGGCGAACGTCTTCTTCCTCATCATCCCCGGCCAGAAGCGGATGGTGGCGGCGATGCGGGCCGGCCAGAAACCCAACCCGATCGACGGCCTTCGCGGGAAGCAGCGGAGCGTCCACAACAACTACTTCACCCTGCCGATCATCTTCATCATGATCAGCAACCACTACTCGGCGACCTACGGGCACCCGCAAGCGTGGGCGATCCTGGCGCTGATCGGGGGCGCCGGGGTGCTGATCCGGCACTTCTTCAACAAGAAGACGAAGGGCGTGTACGCCTGGCAGTACCCCGCGGCGGCCGCGGTCCTCCTCGGCATCGCCGCAGTCTGGACGGCGCCGCACATCCAGGCCCTGCCGCCGGTCGAGGGCCCCGTCACCTTCGACCGGGTGAAGAAGATCGTCGGCCAGCGCTGCATCACCTGCCACTCGCAGGTCCCGACCTTCCCCGGGATCACCCAGCCGCCGAACGGCGTCATCCTCCAGACCGACGCCGGCATCCTCCAGAACTCCCAGCGGATCTACCAGCAGGTGATCGTCACCCGGATCATGCCGCTCGGCAACGCGACCCAGATCACCGAGCAGGAGCGGGCGGTCATCGCCGCCTGGGTGACGGCCGGCGCGCCCGCGAAGTAGCCCGCCTCAGGCGTTGAGCGCCGCGATGACCTCGCGGTGGAGCGTCGCCGAGCCGGCCGCCACGGTCGACGCGGCCGGGTAGGGGGCCCCGCCCTTGGCATCGGTGATGACGCCGCCGGCGCCCCGGATGACCGGCACCAGGGCGGCGATGTCCCAGAGGTGCATCAAGGGGTCGTACATCACGTCGGCCCGGCCGCCGGCCACCAGCAGGTAGCCGTAGCAGTCGCCCCAGCACCGGGCGAGCCGCGCGCGGGCCATCAGGCCCGCGAAGCCGCGGCAGTCCGGGCTCTGCTGGATGACCGCCGGGTCGCTCGTGAGGACGGTGGCGTCCTCGACCCGGGAGACGGCCCGGGTGCGGACCGGCCGGCCGTTCAGGGTCGTCCGCAGCCCGTCGCCGAGCATCAGCTGGTTCAGGATCGGCTGGTGGATGCAGCCGAGGGCCGGCTGGCCCTCGTGCAGGAGCGCGATCAGGGTGCCGAAGAGGGGCACGGCGGCGGTGAAGGACTTGGTCCCGTCGATCGGGTCGAGGACCCAGACAAACTCGGCGTCCGCCCGGTCGGAGCCGTACTCCTCCCCGACGATGCCGTGGCTCGGGAAGCGCCGGGCGATCAGGCCGCGCATCAGTTCCTCCGCCCCGCGGTCGGCCGCCGTCACCGGCGACTGGTCGGCCTTCAGCTCCACCGCCAGGTCCGGCCGGCCGAAGAAGGGCCGGATGAAGTCGCCGCTCTGGGCGGCCAGCTCGGCCATGAAGTCGCGGTAGGGGTCCAGGGTCACGTTCCCCGATGAAGGCGTGAATCCCGGCAAAGACACGAAAAATTGAGCTCGGAGCCGGGGGAAAATCCGGAAGGATCGTCCGATGGTGTGGACGCAGCAGCCGGTGTACTTCATCGATTTCGAGGGCAGCCTCGCCTCGGGCGTGGTGGAGTTCGGCATCGTGACGCTGCTCGGGGGCCGGGTGACCGCCACCATGACGCGCCTCTGCGGGGCGACGGGGCGGGTCCGGGCGGAGGACACCGAGATCCACGGGCTCCGGGAGGACGAGCTCGGGCGCTTCGAGCCGTTCTCGGTCGAGTGGGAGCTCTTCGCCGACCTGCGGGAGAAGGGCCCGCTGGCCGCCCACTACGCCGGGGCGGAGAGCTCGCTGCTGCGGGCCACCTGGCCCTATCCCCGGAACTCGCCCGACTTCGCCCGCCCGGGCAACCGCCTGATCGACTGGGGCCCCTGGATCGACTCGGCCCGGATCTACGCGCAGCTCTACCCGGCCCTCGACTCGGGGCGGCTCGAGGCCGTCGTCGGGGCGTGCCGCCTGCAGGCCGAGCTCGACGAGCTGGCGCAGCGCCACTGCCCGGAGGGGCGGCGGCGCTACCATGCCGCCCTCTACGACGCGCTGGCCGGGGCGCTCCTCCTCGCCTCGCTCGCCCGCCACCCCCAGCTGGCCTCGCTCACCGTGATGCAGCTCCTGGCCCTCAGCACGCTGGACCCGCGGAAACGGGACTCGATCGTCCAGCGGGAGCTGTTCTAGCCCCAGTAGTCGGGGGCGACCGGGGAGGGCTCGATCCCCGGCGGCCGGCGGCCGAGCTTCTGCAGCAGGGCGCCGGCCAGGAAGCCCGGGCCCTGCACGAGGTAGCGGCCGGCCAGTCGGCCCGGCTCCTGCGCCAGGCGGAAGAGCCATTCCAGGCCCCGGTCCTGCATCCAGGAGGGCGCCATCGCGCGCTCGCCCGCGTAGAGGGCAAAGGCCGCCCCGACCCCGATGAGGGGCAAGCCGAGGAGTGGGCGCATGGCGTGGATCCAGGCCTCCTGTCGGGGGCATCCGAGGCCGCAGAAGACGAGCCGGGCGCCGCTCCTGGCGATGGCCTGCGCGTCCTCCCTTGCCTCGGCCTCGCTGATCCGCCGAAACCGGGACGGCCGGGTCCCGGCGACTTGGAGGCCGGGATGGGCGGCGGCGAGCCGGGTTGCCAGCGGGCCGAGCGTCTCCGCGGTGCTGCCAAAGAGGTAGATCGGCAGGCCCTCCTCCGCCGCGCGGGCGCAGATGGCCTGCATCAGGAAGGGCCCGTAGACCCGCGTGCGCAGCTGGGCGCCGTGGAGCGCGTTGAGGGCCCAGCGCACCGGCTGTCCGTCGGGCGCGGCAAGGTCGAGGGTGTTGAGGCGCGCCCGGTAGTCCGGGTGGGAGTGGGCCTCCATGACCGCGTGCACGGCCAGGGCCGAAACCCCGAGCGGCTGGCCGGAAGCCGCGGCGGCGATGGTCCGGTCGGTGGCGGCCGCCAGGTCGGTCGCCGAGATGCCGACCCCCAGCACGTTGAGGCGGGGCGCCGGGGCGGGGCTCATGAGCCGAATTGGGCCAGCAGGTCCGCCAGGTGGCAATCCGCCATCGAGGCCACCCGGAGGTCCACGTGGGCGAAGTCGTGGTGGCCGGTGGAGACGTTGGGGACCGCCACGACCCAGACCCCGGCGCGCTTGGCGGCCAGGGTCCCGGTGTGGGAGTCCTCGAAGGCGATCGCCTCGGTCCCCCGGATGCCGAAGTGGTTCAGGACATGGCGGTAGAGGTCCGGCTCGGGCTTGGGCGAGGGCACGTCGCCGCGGCAGGCGATGAACTGGAAGCGGTCGCGGAGCCCGAGGCGGGTCAGGTGCTCGTGCACGTGGGCCGGGCCCGAGTTGGAGGCGAGGCCGATCCGCAGCCCCGCCGCCCGGCCCTCGTCCAGCATGCGCACGACGCCGGGCAGCACCGCCTGGGCCTCGTTCCGGGCCTGGTTGAACACCCGGCGCTCGAGCTCCAGCTGCCCCCGGTCGGCATCGCGGCCGAAGGTCTTCCAGGGGTCGAAGGCATAGTCGGCGTGCCCGACGCTCCGGGTGAAGGTCGGGCGGTCGAACGGGTGGCCGTGGGCCTGGTAGACGTCCCCGTAGGCGTCGATCAGCGCCGTCTCGGTGTCCAGAATGAGTCCGTCGAAGTCGAAGATGAGGGCGCGGATCATGGGGCGATGCCGGCCCAGACTTTTTCGTTGCGCCGGGGGCGAAGCAAGCGTTGACCGTCAGGATCCCATGACGCCCCGACTCACCTTCCTCCTCGCCTTCGCCCTCGTGAGCCCGGCCCTGGCCGACGAGCCCCCCTTCACCAAGGGCCTGTCGCCCGCGGACTTCGCGGCCGCCGGGCTCGGGAAGCTGACGCCCGAGGAGCTCTCCACCCTCGATGCCCTGGTCCACGCCCGGGAGGCCGGCGCCGTCGCGGTGGCCAAGGACGAGACGACGAAGCAGGTGACCCAGGTGGTCCGCCAGCAGGTCAAGGCGGAGGACCAGCAGGCGGCGGCGAAGCAGGCCTCGGCCGGCTTCATGGACCGGATGAAGGTGCTCCTCAAGCCCGGCACCGAGATCGAGTACTCGACCCTGGACAGCGCCATCGTCCCGCCCTTTGACGGCTACGATCCCGGCTCGGTGCTCACCCTCGTGAACGGCCAGCGCTGGAAGGTGGTCGACGACTCCAGCGACTACCGGCGGAAGGTCCTGACCCCCGTCCCG
>Ga0302196_10003742_pt1 | contig 13918 bp, 10 predicted proteins | sample II_Bog_N1_3_FD_198794 | JGI IMG/M metagenome (GOLD analysis project Ga0302196, IMG submission 198794) | Peat permafrost microbial communities from Stordalen Mire near Abisko, Sweden - II_Bog_N1_3 | ecosystem: Environmental > Terrestrial > Soil > Wetlands > Peat | place: Sweden: Abisko...
ATGCGTCACGATCCCCTGTCGGAGAAGGTCCACCACAACCGCTGGGAGGCCCTGGGCTTCGCTGCGCTCGGCGCCGGCGGAGCGCTGGGCGGCCGGCTGGGCGGACGGCGCCGGTGACGCCGACTGCGAAGAGGGCTCGGCAAGCGCCGCGAGCCGCGCCATAAGCGGCCCATGACTTTGGTAGCCGAAAACCCCGAAACCAGCGCCGCCCAGGCCTCCGGCAGTTCCTTCTACGCCGCCATGCGGCTGCTGCCCCAGGCAGAGCGCTCGGCGATGTTCGCCGTTTACGCCTTCTGCCGCTTCGTCGACGATATCGCCGACGATCCCGGCCCGACCGAGGCCGAGCGCCGGGCGTCGCTCGGCGCCTGGCGCGATGACCTGGCCGCCCTCTACGCCGGATCGCCCCCTGAGCGGACGATGTTCCTCGCCGAGCCGGTCCGTCGTTTCGGCCTGCGCCAGGAAGACTTCCTGGCGGTGATCGACGGCATGGAGATGGACCTCGGCGCGCCGATCCGGGGCCCCGACTATCCGACCCTCGACCTCTATTGCGACCGGGTGGCCGGCGCGGTCGGGCGGCTGTCGGTGAAGATCTTCGGCATGCCAGACGGGCCGGGCCTCGAGCTGTCGCATCACCTCGGCCGAGCCTTGCAGCTGACCAACATCCTGCGCGACCTCGACGAGGACGCCGAGATGGGCCGCCTCTATGTGCCCACCGAAGCCCTCGCCGGGGCCGGGATCACCTCGCGCGAGCCGCTCGACGTGGTCTCCGACCCGAGGATCGACGCGGCTTGCCGCTGGATGGCGGTGCGCGCCCACGAGCACTACCGTGCCGCCGACGCGGTGTTGAGAACCCGCCCCTCGGGCCGCATCCGCTCGCCCAGGCTGATGGGCGCGGTCTACGCGCAGATCCTGCGGGAGATGGAGGCGGTCGGCTGGGCCCCGCCGCGCCACCGGGTGAAGATCGGCCGGGGCAGGCTGATCTGGATCGTGCTGCGCAACGGCCTCGTCGACTGATGCGGACCACCGACTGATGCCGGCCGGCAAGGTCTATGTGATCGGGGCGGGACTGGCCGGGCTCTCCGCCGCGGTGCGCCTGGCCGGCCGCGGGGTGGTGGTGGAGCTGATCGAGGGCGCCGCGCAGGCCGGCGGCCGCTGCCGTTCCTACCTCGACCCGGTGCTGGGCGTGACCATCGACAACGGCAATCACCTGGTCCTGTCGGGCAACCACGCCACCTTCGACTATCTGGGCGCGATCGGCGCCCAGGAACGGTTGGTCGGGCCTGAGGAAGCCGTGTTCGATTTCTGCGACGTCCGCGACGGGCGGCGCTGGCGAATCAGGCCCAATCCCGGTCCGGTCGGCTGGTGGATCTTCGACGCCGAGCGACGGGTCCCGGACACCAGCCCCGCCGATTACCTCGCCCTGCTCGCCCTGGTCGGGCCACAGGGTCATCGGCGGATCGAGCAGGTGATCGCCACCAAGGGTCCGCTGTGGGAGCGGCTGCTGGAGCCGCTGCTGCTGGCGGCGCTGAACACCGATCCGGCAACGGCGTCGGCCGCCCTGGCGGCGGCGGTGATTCGCGAGACCCTGGCCCTGGGCGGGCGCGCCTATCGGCCCCGGATCGCCGACCCCAGCCTCGACGCCGCCTTCATCGCCCCGGCCCTGGCGTTTCTCGAGCGGCGCGGCGCCAAGGTGCGGCTGGGCCAGCGGGTGCAGGAGGTGGTGGCGCACGAGAGCCACGTCTCCGCCCTCACTCTGCCCGGCGAGACCATCGCCGTCGGTCCGAGCGAGGCCGTGCTGCTGGCGACGCCCCCCTGGGCGACCCAGGCGCTGTTGCCCGAGATCATCGCCCCCGACGTCTTCAAGGCCATCGTCAACGGCCACTTCCAGATCGCCCCCCCGGCCGGCGCGCCGCGGATGGTGGGGGTGATCGGCGGCGCGGCCCAGTGGGTGTTCGCCTTCGACGGCCGGGTGTCGGTCACCGTCAGCGGCGCCGATGCGATGGTCGACCAGGACCGCGACAGCCTGGCGGCGACGCTCTGGGCCGATGTGGCCAAGGTCTATGGCCTTGGGCCCGAGATGCCGCCCTGGCAGATCGTCAAGGAGCGCCGCGCCACCTTCGCGGCGACGCCGGACCAGACGGCCAAGCGCCCCGGCGCCCGCACCCGCTGGCGCAACCTTGTGCTGGCGGGGGATTGGACCGATACCGGCCTGCCGGCGACCATCGAGGGGGCGATCCGATCGGGTCACAAAGCGGCCAGGCTGATGCTCGAAAGCAATCTTGGATGAACGTGAGAGCCGATATTGGCGCGCCGGCGCCGGACGGGAGCGCGGTCGCGACCGACGCCCTGGATGCCGCCGTCGGCCGGGCCAAGGACGCCCTGCTGCGGCTGCAGAAGCCGGACGGGCACTGGGTGTTCGAGCTGGAGGCCGACGCGACCATCCCGGCCGAATACATCCTGTTCGTCCACTACCTCGGCGAGACGCCGAACCTGGAGCTGGAGCGCAAGATCGGCGTCTACCTGCGCCGGATCCAGGGCGAGCACGGCGGCTGGCCGCTCTATCACGCCGGCGCCCTCGACGTCAGCGCCACGGTGAAGGCCTATTTCGCCCTGAAGATGATCGGCGACGATCCGGACGCGCCACATATGGTCCGCGCCCGCGAGGCCCTTCATGCTCACGGCGGCGCGGCGGCCTGCAACGTCTTCACCCGCATACTATTAGCGCTGTTCGGTATCGTCTCCTGGCGCGCCGTGCCGGAGATGCCGATCGAGATCATGCTGCTGCCCAAGTGGTTCCCGATCCACCTGAACAAGATCTCCTACTGGGCGCGGACGGTGATCGTGCCGCTGCTGGTGCTGCGGCGGCTGAAGCCCCGGGCCAAGAACCCGCGTGGGATCGGGGTCGACGAGTTGTTCCTTGAGCCGCCGGCCAGCATCCGCAAACTCGCCCGCGGCGCGCACCAGAAGGAGCCGTGGGCCAGCGGCTTCTTCGCCCTCGACGCCGTGCTGCGCATGGTCGAACCGCATTTCCCGAAGGGCTCGCGCCGGCGGGCGATGGACAAGGCGGTGGCCTTCGTGGGCGAGCGGATCAACGGCGACGATGGCCTCGGCGGCATTTTCCCGGCCATCGTCAACAGCGTGATGATGTACGAGGCCCTCGGCTACCCGCCGGAGCACGAGCACCGCGCCCTCGCCCGAGCCGCCGTCGACAAGTTGCTGGTGGTGAGCGAGGACGAAGCCTACTGCCAGCCTTGCTTCTCGCCGGTTTGGGACACGGCCCTGGCCGCCCACGCCCTGCTGGAGGCCGCCGATCCGGCCGCCGAGGCCGCCGCCGTGCGCGGTCTGGAGTGGCTGAAGCCGCTGCAGGAGCTGGAGGTGGTCGGCGACTGGGCCGAGCAACGCCCCGACGTCCGCCCGGGCGGCTGGGCCTTCCAGTACGCCAACGCCCACTATCCCGACCTCGACGACACCGCCGTGGTGGTTATGGCCATGGACCGCGCCCGCCATCGGGCCGAGGTCGCCGGCGGCTATGACATGCCGATCGAGCGCGGAACCGAATGGGTGGTCGGACTACAGAGCAGGAACGGCGGCTGGGCCGCCTTCGACGCCGACAACACCTATCACTACCTCAACAACATCCCGTTCGCCGACCACGGGGCCCTGCTTGATCCGCCTACGGTGGATGTCGCGGCCCGCTGCGTGAGCATGCTGGCCCAACTTGGCGAGAATTCAGACAGTCCACGGATGAAAGCCGCCCTCGCCTATCTGGCGCGCGAGCAACTGGCTGACGGCAGCTGGTTCGGCCGCTGGGGGGTCAACTACGTCTACGGAACCTGGTCGGCGCTCTGCGCCCTCAACGTCGCCGGGCTCGGCGCCGACAACCCCATGGTCCGCCGCGCCGCCGACTGGCTGATCGCCATCCAGAACGCCGACGGCGGCTGGGGCGAGAACTGCGACAGCTACAAGCTGGACTACCATGGCCACGAGGCGGCCCCGTCCTGCGCCTCGCAGACCGCCTGGGCGCTGCTTGGGCTGATGGCCGCCGGCGAGACCGATCATCCGGCGGTGGTTCGTGGCGTCGCCTGGCTGCAGGCTCACCAGGCCGCCGACGGCGCCTGGCCGGAGGAAAGCTACACCGGCGGCGGTTTCCCGCGGGTGTTCTACCTGCGCTACCACGGCTATGCGAAGTTCTTCCCGCTATGGGCCTTGGCCCGCTACCGCAACCTGACGCGCGGCAACCAGCGGCGCGTGGCCTTCGGCATGTAATGACCGAAACCATCGATCGATCCGAGATCCTGGCGGTGGTCGGCATGACCCGCGAGGCCAAGATCCTCACCGGCGGTCCGGTGCTGATCGGCGGCGGCGACGCCACCGCGCTCAGCCACAAGCTGGAGGCGATTCTCAGCCACGGTTGCGCCGGGGTGATCAGCTTCGGACTCTGCGGCGCCCTCGATCCGGCTTTGAAGGTCGGCGACATCGTGGTCGGCTCGGCGGTGGCCGACACCCAGAACGCCTACGAGACCGACCAGGCCTGGGCCGAGCGGCTGTGCGCCACGGTTCCGGGAGCGGTGCTGGGCTCCTTCGCCAGCGCCGACGGCCCAGTGGCCAGCGTTGAGGGCAAGGCGGCGCTGCGGCTCGCCACCGGCGCGGCGGCGGTCGATCTGGAATCCTATCTCGTCGGGCGGCTGGCGCGCTGGTTCGGGATCAGGTTCGCGGTGCTGCGGGCGGTCTCCGACGCCGCCGGCCGCGCCCTGCCCCACGCGGCGCAGGTGGGCCTGGGCGCCGACGGTCGCCCGGCGATCGGCAAGGTGTTCGCTTCGCTGGGATCCAATCCCTGGCAGATTCCGGCGCTGATCCGCACCGCCCTTGAGGCCGAGGACGGCTTCCACGCCCTTGAGCGGGCCCGCAACCTGCTGGGGCCTGGGCTAGGCGGCGCTCCCGATCGCTAGTTGCGGGTCGGGATGGTCACCATCATCCGCTCGTAGCCCTTCACGAAGGTCGAGAAGGTGCGCTTGGGCTCTTCGAGCAGCTGGATGTCCGGGAAGCGCTTGAGAATCTCTTCCCAGATCACCCGCAGCTGCAGTTCGGCCAGGCGATTGCCGACGCAGCGGTGGATGCCGAAGCCGAAGCTCAGGTGCTGGCGCGCGCGCGGACGGTCGATGACGTAGTCGTTGGGGTTCTCGATCACCGTGTCGTCGCGGTTGCCGGAAATGTACCACATGACGACATTGTCGCCGGCCTTGATCTGCTTGCCGCCGAACTCGATGTCCTGGTTGGCGGTGCGGCGCATGTGGGCCAGCGGCGTCTGCCAGCGGATGGTCTCGGAGACCATCGACGGGATCAGCGACGGGTCGGCCCGCAGCTTGGCGTACTGGGCTGGGAAGTGGTTCAGCGCATAGACGCTGCCGGAGATGGTGTTCCGGGTGGTGTCGTTGCCGCCGATGGTCAGCAGGATGATATTCCCCAGATATTCGAACTGGTTCATCCCGCGGGTCTCGGGGCCGTGGGCCAGCATCGAGATCAGGTCGCCGCCGGGAGGCGCATTGATCCGCTCGTTCCACAGATTGAGGAAATAGCTGCCGTACTCGAACATCTCGGCGCGCTTTTGTTCCCAGGTGTCGACCAGGCCCTTGCCCGGGCGAGCCATCACTACGTCGGACCAGCGGGTCAGCTTGCGGCGATCGGCCTGCGGCATGTCGAACAGGGTGGCGAGGGTCATCGCGGTCAGTTCCATCGACACCTTGTCGACCCAGTCGAACGGCTCGCCGATCGGCAGGGAATCGAGGATGTCGGCGCAGCGCTCGCGGATCAGCGGCTCCATCACCGCCAGGCTGGCCGGCGAGACAGCCGGGCTGACGGTCTTGCGCTGCACGTCGTGCTTGGGCGGGTCCATGGCGATGAACATGCTGGGGCCGCCGCTGCCGTCGCCGAACGGGCCGCCGGGGCCCTGGCCGCCGCCCTCTGCCATCATCCGGTCGATGGCCGCCTGGCTGGGCGGCAGGGTGATGCCGCCGGCCGACGAGAACGCCTGGTGATTGGTGTCCACGGCCATGATGTCGTTGTAGCGGGTGATCGCCCAGTGCGCCTCCAGGTCGCCGGCGGGGGCGTAGTGCACCGGGTCCTCATGGCGCAGACGCTCGAAATAGGGCCACTGGGCGTCGGCCTCGAAGATTTCCGCGCTGGCCGGATTGAGCGTCTCGAGCGGCTGGGCGTAGGCCGCCTCCCGCGCCGCCGACGCCGCTTCCTTGATGTCGATCGAGCCGTCGCTCATGGGTGCGTCCTTCCGCGGAGGGTGTCGATCAGCGATCGGCCCGACCATGCTGACGCCCGCATGATCACGGGCGCGGGTAATCGGCGATAAGTTATCGTGCTGGCGCCGACAGTCAACGCCGCCGACGGTCGCGCTCGAATTCGTGTCCCCTGCGTCAGCCGACGCGCGCCACCTTGCGGGCCTTGGGGTTCTCCGCCTTGATCCGGGCGAGGTTCTCTTCGACGTGCTTGGAGAACACGAAAGCGGCCGGTCGCTGCTTGTCGAGCGGGATGTCCTGGGCCATCGGGCCGTCGGTGCGCACGCCGCGCAAAGTCACCCCGAGCGCCTTCAGCGGATGCTTGGTGATGTCGGCGACGGCGCTGGCCTCGAACCCGCAGTGGACCATGCAGTCGGCGCACTTCTCGTAGTTGCCGACGCCGTAGTCGTCCCACTTGGTGTTGTCCATCAGCTCGCGGAAGGTCTTCTCGTAGCCTTCGCCGAGCAGGTAGCAGGGCTTTTGCCAGCCGAACACATTGCGCGTCGGGTTGCCCCAGGGCGTGCAGTGGTAGGCCTGATTGCCGGCCAGGAAGTCGAGGAACATGGTCGACTGGGTGAAGGACCAGGTCTTGTTGCCCTTGGCCCCGTGCTTGAAGATGTCGCGGAACAGCTGCTTGGTGCGGGTGCGGTTCAGGAAGTGCTCCTGGTCCGGCGCGCGCTCATAGGCATAGCCGGGCGAGATGGTGACGCCGTCGATGCCGATGGCGGTCATCTCGTCCAGGAACCGCGCCACCCGCTCCGGGTCGGTCCCGTCAAACAGGGTGCAGTTGAGATTGCACTGGAAGCCCTTGGACTTGGCCAGTTTGATCGCTTTCACGGCGATGTCGTAGACGCCGTCCTGGCAGACCGAGTGGTCGTGCATCATCTGGTCGCCATCGAGGTGGATCGACCAGGTGAAGAACGGGTCGGGCTTGTACTGATCGATCTTCTTGGTCAGCAGCAGGGCGTTGGTGCAGAGGATGACGAACTTCTTGCGAGCGAGGTAGCCCTCGACGATCTTCGGCATGTCCCGGTGCAGCAGCGGCTCGCCGCCGGCGATGGAGACCACCGGCGCGCCGCACTCGTCAATCGCTTCCATGCACTGGGCGACTGACAGGCGCTGATTGAGGATCTCGTCCGGATAATCGATCTTGCCGCAGCCGGCGCAGGCCAGGTTGCAGCGGAACAGGGGCTCAAGCATCAGCACCAGCGGGTAGCGTTTCGTCCCCGACAGCTGCTGTTTCATGATGTAGGCGCCGACCCGCGCCGTGACCGCCAGCGGTATGCCCAAGAATCAGCTCCTTCAGCGCGCCCAACGCGACTCTGGGCCAATGGGCCGACTTAGGCGACGGTGGCGCGACGATCAAGGGGCGTAGACGTCGCGGCGGCCGCTTCCGCGCCGCCGGTCTGTTTCGATGGCAGAGGCGCCACAGGCGCTTGGCCGCGACGCCGCTTTGCGGCTAGAACCGCCGGGGCGTGACCCGCGCCGGATGGAATCAGCGAGGATCGGCGGTTGAGTTCGTCGGAACAGGCGCGCGGGGGCCGCGTCAGACGCTGGGTGCTCGTCGTCGGGGCGGTCGGCCTCGCGCTCTCCACGGCCTGGATCATCGGCGTCGGGTTCGACAAGACCCTGGCGGCCTTCGTCAAGATCGGCTGGGTCGGCTTCCTGGCCATGTGCGCCACCTATCTGGTCCCGATCGGCACGCTGGCGACGGGTTGGCTAGTGCTGGACCCCAAGGCCACGCTGCGCAAATGGCCGGCCTTCTATTTCGCCCGCCTGGTGCGCGACACCTCCGGTGAGCTGCTGCCGTTCTCATCCCTGGGCGGGTTCGTGTTCGGCGCCCGGGCGGCCATGCTGGGCGGGGTTGAGCCGGCGACGGCGATCTCCACCACCGTGGTCGACGTCACCGCCGAATTCATCAGCCAGCTCGGCTACGCGGCCCTCGGGCTGGCGCTGCTCGCCTACCGCCCGCAGTCGTCGGCGGAGAGCCAGCAGATCCTCTCGACTTCGCTGTTCGGCCTGGCCGCGGCGGTGGTCGCGGCGATCGTCTTCGTGCTCGTCCAGCGCCGGGCCTCGGCCTACATCGAGCGCGCCGTCGGCCGATGGGCGCCCAGCGCGCTGGCGCAGACCAGCGCGGTCACCGCGTCCCTGCACGCGCTCTATCAGCGGCCGGGACCGCTGACCTTGAGCACCATCCTGCACTTCATTTCCTGGGTCGTCGCCGCGCTCGGGGTCTGGGCTGGACTGTGGGTGGCCGGCGAGCACCAGAGCGTGCGCACCATCCTGGGGCTGGAGAGCCTGATCTACGCCGTGCGCAGCATCGGCTTCGCCGCGCCGATGGGCCTCGGCGTCATCGAGACCGGCTATGTGCTGGTGGGCGGCCTGTTCGGCCTGCCGGCGGACTTCTGCCTGGCTCTGTCGCTGATCAAGCGGGCCCGCGACATCGCCGTCGGGCTGCCGGCGCTGGCGCTCTGGCAGGTGCTGGAGGGTCGTCGCCTGTTGAGCATCCCCAAGGCCGACGCCCCGCTGACCGCGGCCGAACTGGCCGCGCAGAAGCGCAACGACGCCGACTGATCGCACTCAGCGCATGAAACGGTAGCCGACGCTGGGTTCGGTGAGGATGCGTTTGGGCGAGGACGGCTCGGCCTCGATCTTCTGGCGCAGCTGGCCGACCAGCACCCGCAAATATGGCAGATCGTCGGCGTGCGCCGGGCCCCAGATGCCGGTGAGCAGTTGTTTGTGGCTCAGCACTCGGCCGTCGCCCTCCACCAGCCGGGCCAGAAGCTCGTACTCCTTCGGCGATAGCCTCAGCGGCTCGCCGCCCAGGCTGACCATGCGCTTGACCAGGTCGATCTCCAAGTCGCCGGACTTGACCACCGCATCGACGCCGACGCGCTCGATCTTGTGGCGCAGCGCCACTCTGAGCCGGGCGAGGAATTCGCCGACCCCGAAGGGCTTTTGGATGTAGTCGTCGGCGCCCAGGTCCAGGGAGGCGATCTTCTCGGTTTCCCGCTCCCGCGCGGACAGCACCAGCACGGGGCCGGCGTAGAAGGCCCGGGCGGCGCGCAGCAGATCCTTGCCGTCCATGTCCGGCAGGCCGAGGTCGAGCACGACCGCGTCGGGCGCCGCGGTGGCGATCAGCTTCAGCCCCTCGGTTCCGGTGTCTGCCCGCAACGGCTCGAAGCCGGCGGCGGTCAGCGCCGGCCGCAGAAACCGGTGCATCTGCGGCTCGTCGTCGATCACCAGGATGCGGGGTTGGTAGGCGCTCATAGCAGCCAGTGCGGGGTTTCTTTTTCCTTCTGCAGGCTGATCAGGATGCGCGTGCCGCGTCCATCGTGAATCGGGCTGGCGGCGGCGATCCGCCCGCCCATGGCCTCGACGAAGCCCTTGGCGATGGCCAGGCCCAGACCCGTGCCGGTGCCCCGGTCGCTGGCCTGGTCGAGCCGCTGAAACTTCTCGAACACCTGCTGCAGCTGGTCGGTGGGGATGCCGCGGCCCTCATCCTCGATGCTGATCACCACATTGCGCTGATCTTCATAGACCGCCGCCTCGATCTGCGAGCCATCAGGGCTGTAGGCGATGGCGTTCTCCAGGATGTTGACCAGCGCCTGTTCCAGCAGCGCCGGGTCGGCGGGGACCGTGCTGATGGTGGTCGGATAGTCGCGGCTAAGTTTGCGCTTGCCGAGCCGGCGGGTGACCCGCTCGGCGGCGGCGGAGACCACGTCGCGCAGGTCGGTGGCCTCGGTGCGTGGGGCCACACCGCCGCCCTCCAGCCGGGTCATGTCGAGCAGGTCGCCGACATAGCGGTTCAGCCGCTCGGCCTCGTCGCGGATGCTGTCCAGCAGGTCCGCCTGGGTCGCCTCGTCCAGCGAGCTCCGGTACTCGATCAGGGTGGTGGTCGAACCCAGGACGCCGGCCAGCGGCGTGCGCAGGTCATGGCTGATCGAGTTGAGCAGCGCCGCGCGCAGGCGCTCGGAGCGGCGCAGGGCGTCGGCTTCGGAGGCCTCGGCGGCCAGTTCCGCCCGCTCAAGGGCGATGGCCCCCTGATCCAGCAGCGACAGCACGAACCGCTCGGACTCGGCGTCGCCGGCGGCCGTGCCCTCGGTGGCGGCGACGCCGGCGCGGGCGCTCAAGCCCTGCAGCGGCCGGAAGGTCCAGGCGGCGTTGGGCAGGGTGCCGGTGCCGGCGCCGGCCGCCTCGCCGTGCTCCCAGGCCCAGCGAGCCGCGGCCATGTCCTGGGTGGAGAACTGCTCCATCGCCGGCGACGCCGCCGCGGCGACGATCTCGCCTTCGGTGGGCAGGAAGATGATCGCCTTGCCGCCGGTGGCCGCCGACAGCTGCTCGGCCAGCGCCGTGGCCGCATCGGCCTTCTTCGCCGCCGCCGACAATCGCCGACTGGCCACCAACAGGCTGGAGATCGCCGCCGCCCGGCGGGAGGTGGCCATCTGCTGATCGCGCACCCGCCCGGCCAGGAAGCCGGTGACCAGGGCGACCGCCATGAACACAAACAGGGTGAAGATGTCGGTCGGCGAGCCGATCACGAAGCTGTAGCGCGGCTCGAGGAACAGATAGTTGTACAGCCCGAAGGCCAGCACCGCCGCCAGCAACGCCGGCCGCAGGCCGTTCAGGAACGCCGCCGCCAGCACCGCGGTCAGATAGATCATCCCCAGGTCGGCGGCGTGGAAGGCGTGGTAGACGTACCAGGCCACCACGGTCGCGGCGGCGACATAGACGACGCCCGGCAGATAGCTGCGCCAGTCCACCGGACCGGCCGGGACCAGCCGACGCATAGCTGGCGGCTCGTGCGTCGGCGCGCCCTCGGTGACCACGTGCAGGGCGACCCCGTGCGAGCGGCGCATCATCGCCGCGGCGAAGGAGCGGCCGAGCAGCTCGCGCCAGCGGCTGTCGCGAGACTTGCCGATCACCAGCTGGGTGACGTTGTTTTTCTGGCAGTAATCGGTGACCGCGCCGACCAGATCGTCGGCGGTGAGCGACAGGGTCGCGCCGCCGAGCTGCTCGGCCAGCTTCATGGCGTCGCCGATCCGGGTCATCGCCAGCGCGCTCGGCGGCGGCCGGCCGGGACGCTCCACGTGGGCGACGGTCCAGGGGGCGTCCATCTTCTCGGCCAGCCGGCGGCCGGTGCGGACCAGATGGTCGGCCATGGCGTCGGCGCCGACCAGCACCAGCACCCTTTCACCCGCCGCCCAGGGTCCGGAGACGCCGGCCCGGCGCATGGCCCCGACCAGCTCGTCGTCCACCGCCTGCGCCGCCCGGCGCAGCGCCAGTTCGCGCAGCGCGGTCAGGTTCTCCGGCTTGAAGAAGTTCTGCGAGGCCAGCCGGGCGGTCTCGGGCACATACACCTTGCCCTCCTCCAGCCGCTGGCGGAGCTCAGCGGGGGTGATGTCGACGATCTCGATTTCGTCGGCGTTGGAGAGCAGCGAATCCGGCACCGTCTCGCGCTGGCGCACGCCGGTGATCTTCCAGACCACGTCCACCAGGCTTTCCAGGTGCTGGACGTTGAGGGTGGTCCAGACGTTGACGCCCGCGGCGATCAGCTCGAGCACGTCCTGCCAGCGCTTCGGGTGGCGCGAGCCGGGGGCGTTGGAGTGGGCGAACTCGTCCACCAGCAGCAGCTCGGGCTTACGAGCCAGGGCGGCGTCGAGATCGAACTCCAGCAGTGTGCGGCCGCGGTGCTCCATCGGCTTGCGCGGCAGGATCTCCAGCCCCTCGGTGAGGGCTTCGGTCTCGCGCCGGCCATGGGTCTCAACGACCCCCACCACCACATCCCGGCCCTCGGCCTTGCGCCGGGCCCCCTGGGACAGCATTTCGTAGGTCTTGCCGACCCCCGGCGCCATGCCGAGGAACACCTTCAGCCGGCCGCGCCCTGCCTTGACCGCTTCCGCCAGAAGCGCGTCAGGATCGGGGCGTCGGGGCTCGTCGAGCGTCATGCAGGCTTAGGAGTACCACCCTTTGGCAGGGCCTCGTCCAGCGCGCGGTTGGTCATCAGCACGTTGACATGCGACTGGCCGATGAAGCCCAGGAACGGCTCCTCGATGTGAGCGCTGATCTCGAAACGCACCTTGTCGGCCGAAACGCCCCGGGCCTTGGCGATCCGGTCGGCCTGAAGCAGCGCGTAGGCGGGCGAAATGTCCGGGTCGAGTCCCGAGCCCGAAGTGGTGATGGCGTCGTCCGGGATGTCCGGATGGCCGGTGGAGGCGCGCAGGGCGGTGGCGTCGCCGGCGACCCGCTTGGCCAGGTTCGCATCCAGCGGCCCGTAGTTGGAGCCGCCGGAGCTGGTCGGGTCGTAGCCGTTGCCGGCCGCCGACGGGCGCGGGTGCAGGTACTCGTCCTTGGCGAAGGCCTGGGCGATCAGCGCCGAGCCGACGATCTGGCCGGACTTGTCGCGGACCAGGCTGCCGTTGGCCTGGTAGGGGAAGGCGAGCTGGCTGACGCCAGTGATCAGCAGCGGGTAGCCCAGACCCAGCAGCAGGGTGAACAGCACCGTGGAGACGATGGCGGGGCGGATTTCGGAGAGCATCAGAGCGTTCCTCTCGAAGCACCCCGATACCCGCTCATCCCCGCGCAGGCGGGGATCCATCGAGCGGGACACGGGGTGGAATATGCGGCGCTGGCGCGACCACTGACCGGTCCGTCGGCGTCATGGGTCCCCGCCTTCGCGGGGATGAGCGGATGGGTGGGAGCGAATGTCATCAGGCCAGGCCGATGGCGGTGACGATCAGGTCGACGATCTTGATGCCGATGAACGGGGCGATGAGGCCGCCCAACCCATAGATCAGCAGGTTGCGGCGAAGCAGCCGCGCCGCCCCGATCGGCCGGTAGCGCACCCCGCGAAGGGCCAGCGGCACCAGAGCGATGATGATCAGGGCGTTGAAGATGATCGCCGAGAGGATCGCGCTCTTGCTGTTGGCCAGGTGCATGATGTTGAGCGCGCCCAGCGCCGGCAGCGAACCGACGAAGATCGCCGGCAGGATGGCGAAATACTTGGCCACGTCGTTGGCGATGGAGAAGGTGGTCAGCGCGCCGCGGGTGATCAGCATCTGCTTGCCCACCTCGACGATCTCGATGACCTTGGTCGGGTCGCTATCCAGGTCGACCATGTTGCCGGCCTCGCGGGCGGCCTGGGTGCCGGTTTGCATGGCCACCCCCACGTCGGCCTGGGCCAGCGCCGGGGCGTCGTTGGAGCCGTCGCCGCACATGGCCACCAGCCGGCCCTTGGCCTGCTCCTCGCGGATCAGCCGCAGCTTGTCTTCCGGCGTCGCCTCGGCGAGGAAGTCGTCGACCCCGGACTCCGAGGCGATGGCCGCGGCGGTGACCGGGTTGTCGCCGGTGATCATCACCGTGCGGATGCCCATCCGGCGCAGGTCGGCGAAGCGCTCCTTCACCCCCGCCTTGACCACGTCCTTCAGGTGGATGACGCCGACCAGAACGCCGTTTTCGGTGACCGCCAGCGGCGTGCCGCCTGAACGGGCGATCTTGTCGACCGCGGCCAGCACGTCGGCCGGGACGTCCTTCGGGGCCATACCGATCATCTTGTAGATCGCGTCGACCGCGCCCTTGCGCCAGCTGTCCTTGCCGGCGTCGAGGCCGGAAAGCCGGGTGGTGGCGCTGAA
>Ga0302196_10003745_pt1 | contig 13913 bp, 9 predicted proteins | sample II_Bog_N1_3_FD_198794 | JGI IMG/M metagenome (GOLD analysis project Ga0302196, IMG submission 198794) | Peat permafrost microbial communities from Stordalen Mire near Abisko, Sweden - II_Bog_N1_3 | ecosystem: Environmental > Terrestrial > Soil > Wetlands > Peat | place: Sweden: Abisko, Stordalen...
CACTATGGCGAGTCCGTGGCTCCGATTTGCGTTCATCGCGTGCCTTTCCACTCCGCTCGCGGGCTGGGCACAGAGCGCCACCGCCACCATCACCGAAGTCGACGCAATCCAGTCGGCCAATACCGTCTGCAGCGTGACCAGCAACAGCGGTTATTGCAGCGCGGCTGGCGCGCCCGTCGTCACTCTGCTGGGATACAATTACTATCAGCTGCGCGTGACCTATTCGGTGAGCGGGCTGGCGCAGGGAAGCCAGTTCGCAATCAAGTATGCCGCCATCGCCGAATCGTCCACAGCGACGTCACAGACGGTGACGACCAACGACGATCTCGGCGAGCCGGTGAGCCAGAGTTCGCTTTCGCCGCTGCAGGCAGGCAGCGCGCAGGGCGGCGCCGCGGTGACCGGGGTGGTCACCATCGACACCGGAGCGATCGAGACCTTCCAGGTCTTCCAACCGCCTGTCTCCTGCAATGGTCTCCAGTACGTCGAGCGCGTTCCCTTGCAGATCGTCCTCTGCACCAACGCGCAGTGCACGACGAACCAGCCCATCAACACCACCGCGGGGAGCATCGATCACATCGACCTGCTCTTCACCAACGCGCCGCTGCCAAGCGCGCAGGACTCCCTGACCATCCTCTCCGCGGTGCAGGACGCCAACGACGGCGGATATGACGTCACCATCGGGTATCAAAACACGACGTCGCTGGGCGACTGGGGGGAGACCTACGTGCCTGGAGATCTGACGTCGTCGATGGTCTTCAGCTATCAGGACAGTCTGGCGGACGGCGGCCTCGTCGATGCCGGCTTTGCTTCGATCACCAGCGTCGTTCCCGCGGCCAACGCGGATCAACCATTCCTCTTCGCGGATGGATATCGGCTCACGCAGCAGCTCGATGGCTACCTGTATACGACGGTGCCCGCGGTCCAGAGCGCGGAGATCAATACCTATGTCGGCGCCAGCCAATCCTACTATTCATGGACCGACGGCGGCTCGTCCCTGACGTATCAGATCCACCACCACATTCGAGACGGAAACTCCGGCCCGGATGTCGACATTGCGCTGCATGTGCCGCCCGGCGCGAGCAAGCTGCTCTTGAACACGACGCTCGCCTCCAGCAATGTCAGCGCCGACGGGCCCGGCTGCGGCACGGTGGTCGCCAGCTCGGCGCATACATCAATCAGCTTTGCGCCCCAGGCGGTCTCTTATGAACTGTCCCATATCCCCAATAGCAGCGTCGGCTACTCCAATCAGGACGACAATCCCGACGCCGGCACCGGATATTTCGATGGTGGATACGACTTCACCGCTGCCCAGGAGCCCGCGTACGAGCGCTTGGTGGTGACGCCGGTCAGCGGCGGCAGCTTCCTCAACCCGACGGTGACATTCGTATTGGCGCCGGGGATCACGCTCGCGGAGTTGACGCTCATCACCTCCGCTCCCTGGACCATCACCGCTTATCCCTTCGGCCAGGTGATGTCCCAGAATGGGGTCAATGTCCTCCAGTGCTGCGATGGGACGACCTGCGGGCCGGGCGCGGTGGGAACGCCGATCGCCGCTGGAGCCTGGGCGGCGCTGGGAGTGGATCAGGAGTGCTTCACCGTGAGCGCCTCCGGCCTCGCGGGGGGCTCCACTTATTTCGACTTCTATTTCCGGCCCGATACGAACCTGGTCGCAAACGCCGGTCTGACCAATCCGTTCTTTCAGGGCACCAACCAGATGCAATTCAGCTCGGCGAACCTGGCCAGCTATGGAACGGGCGCGTCCTATGTGCAGCCCGCATATCTCGCCGCCGGGGTCGGGCCGGTCCTGAGCGACACTTATGATTTCGAATATCGTGAAGGGATCTATCCGCTCTGCACGAATACGGCGATCGCGAACGCGCAGCACGGCAGTGCCTTCTATTATACGGAAGAGGACTATAGCAACACGACCTCGGCCAATGGAACCAAGGTGGTGCCGATGTCGATCGACATCGTCGGCACCAATTGGACCAACGAGCATGCGAACCTCGCCAATGGCCTCGTGTCCGAGTTCAGCGACCCCGCGTTCGACCTGGTATTTCCCCCGCAGCTCTCCTCGAGCGTGCCGGTGCTGGTGGGACACGGCGCGGACGGCGGCTCGATCAATGAACCCTGCGTGCCGGGCGCGCCGCCCGCCGACGGCGGAACGACCTACCACTGCTCGGTAACTGGCCGCTTCCTGGTGCCCGAGGCCTTCGTGCAAGGGCCGAGTCCGTTGGCCGCCTCATTCAACATCACCGCTCGCGCTGGCGGGCAAGGCGACGTGTTCCCGATCGGCTTCATGAACGCGACCATCGCCCAGCAGGGCTCGCTGCCCGTGCTCTACGGCGTGTCGCTGAACAAGGCGGCTTATAACAACGCGGATATATGCCCGGTGACGATCGTGGGCGCGAACAAGAACGTCCTGACCCAGTCGACCTCGGTCGACGCGGGCGTCACCGTCCTCGCTTCGTCGCCCTACTCATATGATCTCGTGCTTAGCTCAACCCAAGATGTCGGCTCCGACGGCACCACGGTCATCGACATGTTCGGCCTCGATCCGACGGGCGCCCCCATCGCCGGCATCGATGGCGGCTGTCTCTCCACCGCGCAGATCCTGACCGCCTATCCCAGCTTCGTCGCGCAGGCCGACGGCGGCTCGACCACCGGCGCGATCTATTTCTCGCTCGACGGCGGCAGCGCCCCGGTCGGCTATCAAGACGGCGGGCCTTGGGTCCCCATGAGCCAGGTTCCGCCCAGCCAGCTCTCTCAGGTGCGGGGTGTTGAAGTCGTCGTCACCGACTTCACCGGCGTGCCGGGCTCCTTCGCGCCCACCGACCCGCCCATGGACCTCCACCTCCAGTTCGCGGTCCCCGCGGTCACCGGCAAAGGGCAACTCTGCAACGAGCCCGGCGTCGCGACGCAGGGGCAGGGCGTCACGGCCAGCACCCCCATCGCATTCAGCGTCGAGCCGGACCTGCTCTTGGGCAATCCTTGCCCGGCGAGCCTGCCGCTCTGCACCGCGCCCGAGGGCAGCACGACGCAGACCTTCCTGGCCAACGAAAGCTCCGCGGGCGACGCGGTGACGTTCCATTGCAGCGGATTGCCCGTGTGGGCGAGTTTGAATTCGAGCACGGGCGAGATCGATTGGACCCCTCCGTATCTCGCCAGCCTCGCGCCGGATTACGAGGCGCATTGCTGGATCAGCGACGGCAACGGACTGAACGACGAGGACGGCACCGATCCGCTGGGCGATGATTGCCCGGCCGCGGATGGAAACCCGGCCGACAATTCGGGCCACTGCGGTCAGAACGTGGAAGTCATGGTGACTCGCACGGACGTCGCGCCGATCTTCGCGCCCAATGCGTCCGGCTCGGTGCCAGAGAACGCGACGATATCATTCCAGGTCAGCGCCAGCGATCCGAACTGCGATACGTTTGCTCTCTCCAGCAGCCATCTGCCGCCCGGGATGAGCTGCAGCTTCGATGCAGGCAGCTATGACGGCGGCACGGTCGACGGCGGCCAGGTCTCTTGCAGGCTCGCCACCGCGAGCTGCGATTGGACGCCGGACTACACGCAGGCGGGGCAATGGACGGCGGACTTCAGCGCGACCGAAGCCAACGGCACTGCCGGCGGGCCGCTGTCGAGCGCGCAGAGTGTGCCCATCGCGGTCATCAACGTCGATCGCCCGCCGTTCCTGGCGCCGATAGCAGCACAATGCGTGGTGGCCGGCTCGATGCTGTCGTTCATCGTCGATGGCGGCGACCCCGATCTGGCGGGGACCGGATATCTCGGATTGAACGGTACAAATGCGTATAGCGACTCAGTCGTCTACTCCGCGGGCCTTCTTCCGGTCGGCGCGTCTTTCGACGCGGGCACGCGGGAGTTCAGCTGGACGCCCACCAACGACCAGGCGGGCGACCATATCGCGTCCTTTTCGATCGTGGACCACGATGGGCCGCTCGACGCCGGTGAGCAGGTGTCGATTCACGTCGACTATTTGAGCTTGCCGCCGGTGATATCCGACGGCGGATACAACACCATCGAAGGCGCGACGCTGACGTTTGCGACCCCGGTGACCGACCCCGAAGGAAATCTCGATCACTGCACGATGAGCAACCTCCCCGCCGGTGCGAGCTATGACCCGCTTGGACAGCAGTTCTCCTGGAGCCCCGGGCCCGGAGCCGCGGGCAAGAGCCCTTATGTCGTGACCACCGAATGCTGCAGCACGCCGCCGGCCAGTGCGCCCGCCGCGCTCTGCTCGACGGCAGCCTGCGAGTCGATGAACACGGTGATCGAGGTCGCGCGGGTGGCCTCGCCGCTGCAACTGACTGTGTCCGGAGGCCAGAGCACGCCCGAAGCTGCCACGGTGCAGCTGCTGGTGAGTGCGAGCGATTACGACTGCAGCTCGTTCACACTGAGCGCGGCCGGCCTGCCCGCGGGCATGACTTGCACGCTGGATGGGGGAGCCGGCGCGTGCGCGGGGCAGAGCCTGAGCTGCCGCTGGACACCCGGCTACACGCAAGCGGGCCCATGGACCTTCGCGGTCAGCGCGCAGGAGGCAGCGACTGGCGCCGTGCCGCCGGCGAACGCCGCGCTGACCATCCCGGTCTCGGTCTCGAACGTCGATCGGGCGCCCACGCTCGACGCGATACCCGCGCAGGTGACCATTGAAGAGAGCCCGCTGGAGTTCGAGATCGACGGCGGCGACGCCGATATTCCCCTGACTGGATATCAAGGACTGAATGGGGCAGATCCGTACAGCGATTCCATTGTCTACAGCGCGCTGCAGGTGCCGGCCGGCGCGACGTTCGACCCCCAATCGCTGGCTTTCAGCTGGACGCCGGCGCTCGGCCAGTGGGGCGATGTCGCCGTGCCTTTCCAGGTCGTCGATCACGATGGACCGCTGTCGGCGGAGCAGACGGCGGATATCCACGTTCAATACAAGAATATCGCTCCATTGCTGTCGCCCAACCCGGTCGAGCAGGGGACCGAGGGCAGCCCGATCAGCTTCTCCACGCCGGTTCTCGACCCGCGGGGCAATCCGGATAGCTGCTCGATGACGGATCTCCCGGACGGCGCCACGTTCGATCCGGTGTCGCGCCAATTCAATTGGACGCCGGGAGCAGGCGCAGCAAACGCCGGGCCCTATACGGTGACGATCGAATGCTGCTCGATTCCCCCCGCGGGCGCGGACCCGGTCCCGGCGCAGGCCTGCTCCTCGATGCCCACCCAGATCGTGGTCGGAACCTGGATCCAGCTGCAGCCGGTACCCCCCATCTCCACGACCGTCGGCAATACAATTGGCTTCCCGGTGGTGGCGACCGACCCGAGCGGAGCGCCGATCAGCTGCACGCTGACGCCCCTGCCCGCGGGCGCGGTCTTCGATCCATCGACGGACCGTTTCAGTTGGACGCCCGCGGCGGCGGGCAACTATCCGCTCACCCTCCGTTGCAGCGACGGCGAGCGCACGGCCAGCGAGCCGGTGCAGATCACCGTGGCGGCGGGGAACTCCGATCGCGTCGGCGGCGGTCTGGCGACGATGAGCTGCGCCCAGTCGGGAGGAGCGGAGTGGCTCGCAATGCTCTCCGGATTGCTCGCGATGAGCGCCGTTCGCCGCCGCTCTTCGCGGAGGCTGTGAGACGCGTGGACAGGCATGCTGGAAACAGCCTGCTTCGAGAAAAGCGTGCCGGGCAACCGCGCGTGCAGCACGACTAAGAGGACGTGAGCACCAGCTTGCCGGTGACGTGCCCGGCGGCGCTGAGACGGTATGCCTCCGCCGCCTGTTCGAGCGGAAACGACCTCGCCACGAAGACGCGGAAGGCTCCCGCCGAATAGAGCCGCGCCGCCTCCACCAGGACCCGCTCCGGGCTCTGCTGGACCTCGAAAGAGACCTGCGCGCCGTGCTGTGGCGCGGTGGCATCGACAATGGAAAGGACGTGCGAAGGGTCGCCCACCAGCTCGATCAGCTCGGGGATCACGCCCGAGCCCGCGAGATCGAGAGCGGCATCCACGCCGCCGGGCGCGATCGCCCGGACTCGTTCAACCAGGCCCGCGCCATAGGTCGTCGGCATGGCGCCGAGTCCGCGCAGATAATCGTGCTTGGCGGCGCTCGCGGTGCCGACGACGCGGATTCCGCGGTGGCGCGCGAACTGGAGCACCGCGGAGCCGATGCCGCCCGCCGCGCCGCTCACCAGCAGCGTCTCGCCGGCCTGCACGCCGACTTGGGCGAGGATGCGAGTCGCGGTCTCGACGACGACGGGGAATCCGGCGGCCTCTTCGAACGACAGGGTCTCCGGTTTGCGCGCCCAGCCTCTCATCAACGCATATTGAGCCGCCGTGTTGAACCCATATCCGAACACGGCATCTCCCACGGAGACGCCGGCGACGCCTTCGCCGAGCTCGTCCACGATGCCCGCTCCCTCGACGCCGACGCCCGAAGGAAGAGCAATGGGTTTGTCCTTCCATCGGCCTGTGCGCATTTTCATCAGGTCCGAAGGGTTGACCCCGGCGGCGCGCACGGAGATGCGCACCTGCCCTGGACCAGCATGCGGCTCATCGATGTCGACCCACCGCAGAACCTCGGGCCCGCCGGTTCGACTGAATTGTACAGCTTTCATGACGCTCTCCGAAGAGCGGGAAGGTGGATAAAGACGCTCATTCAGCGAGCGCGGGCGCCGCCGGCCGGCTGCGGACAGCCCAGATCAGCGGGATGGCGAACAGATAGACTCCGACTCCAACGATCCAGATGAGCCCCGGCCAGCGGCTTCGCGCGGCGAAATAGACGAATGAGAAGAAGAGCGGCCCGGCGATCGACGCGAGGCTGACCACCGAGGCGAGCACGCCTTGGAGCTGTCCCTGCTGATCCGCGTTCGCCTGCTGCGTCGCCAGCGACTGAAGCGCCGGCATGCCCACGCCGCCGAGCGAGAGCACTGGCATCATCGCAAATACAATCCATCCCTGCGTTCCACGGACCAGCGCGAACACCACGAGCGAGGCGCATTCGCACGCCATGCCGAGATAGAGCGTGTTGCGCTCGCCCAAGCGAAGAGTGACCGGCCCCGGCAGGAAGGCCTGCACGCCCGCGTGGAAGAGCCCGAACGCGCTGAGCGACAGACCGACCATGACGCCGTTCCAATGAAAGGCATCCGGGCCCCACAGCGCCCAGGCGGTGCCGTACATCTGGCTGCCCAGATTGAAAACGAAGAATGCGCCGATCAGCGGCAGCAGCCCGGTGAGGCCGAACGCCCAGCGCAGCGGCTGCAGGGGATTCAACGCGCGCCATTCGAAGGCCGCGCTGCTCTGCCCCGGCCGCGACTCCGGCAGCACGAACAGCGCCAGCGCGAAATTGAGTCCGTTGAGCCCCGCGGCGACGAGAAAGGGCGCCCGCAACCAGAGCTCGCCGAGGAATCCACCCAGCACCGGCCCGACGATGAAGCCGATGCCGAACATGGCGTGGAACAGGCCGAAGCGACGGGGCCGCTGCTCCTCGGGAGTGATGTCGGTGATGTAGGCCGTCGCGATCGCCATGTTGGCGCTGGTCAGTCCGGCGATCGCGCGTCCGATCACCAGCATCCAGAGCGCCGGTGCAAAAGACATCAACAAGTAATCGACCGAAGCGCCGGCCATCGACAAAAGCAGGACCGGCCGGCGGCCGAAGCGATCGCTGATGACGCCGAGGACCGGCGAGAAGAGAAACTGCATCGCCGCGTAGAGCGCATACATCACCCCGACGTAGAGCGAGATGTCTTGCGCATGTGTGACGCTCTCGAGCAGCCGCGGCAGGATTGGAAAGATGAGGCCGATGCCGATCGCGTCGAGCATCACGGCGAACAGGATGACGACGAGCGGCCTGCGCGAGCGGTCCATTGCACTCACACCCTTATCGGTGATAAGTAGAGAAGTCAATGGCACTCGATCGCGAGGAGATTGTCGAAGCAGCGCTGCGGATCCTCAATGAGGCAGGCATGGACCAGCTCTCGACGCGGACGCTGGCGGCCCGGCTGGGCGTGGCGCAGCCGGCGCTCTACTGGCACTTCAAGAGCAAGGACGCGTTGCTCGACGCCCTCAATGCCGAGATCCTGGCGCGCTATCACACCCAGCGTGTGCCCCGGCCGCGGCAGCCGTGGAGCTCTTTCGCACTCGCCAACGCGCGCAGCTTCCGCAGGGCGCTGCTGGCGGTCCGCGACGGCGCTCGCATCAACGCGAGGACTCGCCCTACGCCGGCTGAGTTCGCCGACGCCGAGCGGCAGCTGCGTCTCTATATTGACGCCGGTTTCTCGGCGGAGGCTGCGCTGTATCTCTCGATCACCCTCGCCCGGTATGTCGTCGGCTTCGTGCTCGAGGAGCAGGCCGAGCAGGGGCGCGGCGACGCCGGCGAGAACGCCGCTCGCGCGGCGCAGCTCGCATCCTTTCCGCTGCTCAACCGCGTGGTCTCGCCGCGGCTGCGGGCAGGAACTCTCAACAGCGAAGTCGTATTCGAAGGCGGGCTGGGCTTCCTGCTCGACGGTTTTCGCGCCCGGCTCGCTGGCACACACCAGCGAGGATCTCGCCGGTCATCGAGAGCCTGACCGCCGCTGCGCACAGCGGTCCGCGGCACTGCGCGCTTTTGTGAGCCGGACTGAGCGGACGGGGCCAGCGACGGGTCGCTGCCTAATCGAGGCGCAGCCAGTTGTGCTCCGGCGGCAGGCGGCTCTCCTGGTCGCGCTGGTGGTGGATCAGCACCACCCGCGCGCCCGCGGGGCCCTCCGCCGCGCTCGAGCGCGGCGGCAGCTGCCACGCGCGGCCGTGCCGCAGTTCGGCGAGCTCCTGCGCCAGCTCGAGCGGAATCGGCTGTTCGAGGGAATCGGCTTCAATCGAAGTGGGTATCGACATCGTGCTCTCCGCGGGCGTGTGCGACTCCGGGCAGCCCGTACAACACAATCTCGGGCGCAGTTGCAACAGGTCGGTGACAGCCAGACTGCCGGGGGTCACGGACTCCATTCATCGAGTCGCCGTGGCGATGCGAATAGAGCGCTGAGCGCTGCGCGGCAGAAGCGCCGCCCTGCGACGGAGACTCGCTGGCTGCGAGCCTCCTGCGCTTTCAACGATGCGGGAGTGTTGTCGCTCAGCCAAGTGGCCTGCGCGAGCAAGGGAGAACCTGGTGCGATAATGGACCAAGGTCTTGCAGCTATCGCATTCAATACATCCATAGTAGTGGTGACCGCGGAGGTAGCTCAATGCGTTCGTTCAATCCCGCTGTCCGGGTGCTCGCTGTTCTCTTTGTGTTCACCATGGGGTGTGGAGGTTCGCCGGGCGGCAGTACCGATGGAGGCAACGCGGGCGGTTCGGCAGGCGGCAGTGCGGGTGGCTCCGGCGGCGGGAACGCGGGCGGCAGCGCGGGTGGCTCGGCGGGTGGCAATGCGGGTGGCTCTGGCGGCGGCAACGCGGGTGGCTCTGGCGGCGGCAGCGCGGGTGGCTCTGGCGGCGGCAGCGCGGGTGGCTCTGGCGGCGGCAGCGCGGGCGGCTCTGGCGGCGGCAGCGCGGGCGGCTCTGGCGGCGGCAACGCGGGAGGTTCTGGCGGCGGCAACGCGGGCGGCTCGGGCGGCGGCAGCGCGGGCGGCTCTGGCGGAGCGTGCAACTTCGTTCCTGGGGCCAATTTGGACGCCATGGCCAACATTTCTTCGGCCAATGGCACGTGCACGACCACGCCACCGTGCCCCTCCGGCCAATCGTGCACGGCGCCGAACTATACGAGCGCTTATGTCCAGCTCACGGATTTCGCCCAGAGCTGCTCGAGCCCGGACGCCGCGCCGACCTATTCCCAGCAGGCCATTGCCCATTACGTTGAATTCGAGTTCAACTTTGCAAACATCTGCAACCCCACTCCCGCGACCTTCAATGTGCCCGGGGACTTCCAGAGCTGCTTGCTGGCCGGCATGGTGGACGACGGCTATCCGCTCAATCCACTCCCTTGCTCGCAGCTCAGCGACGACTTCCTTTGCTCAAGCGGCACCGTCACGATCACTTCGATCAGCCCCACGTCCATCTCGGGCACCTACAATTTGACCGGTACCGACGGCGCGGGAAACACCGCGAGCGCCGCCGGGGCGTTCACGGCGCCTCACTGCGCGGCGCTGTCGGCGCCTTGACGGGCGCGGTACGGAACATGCGCTTGCGAGCTCTGCTTCCACGCATCGGCTCTATCTCCTCCGTACTTGCGTTGCTGTGCAGTTTGTCGGCGCGCGCGGAGGAGAGGCCCCTGCCGCCCCAACTCGCGCCCTTGGCCAAGGTCGTGAAGCTCTATGATGAAGACTATATCTATCCCGGATATATCCACTTCGATTGGAGCGAGACCGAGTTCGGCCCGAGCGGCAAGAAGCGCGGCTCCTATTGGAAGCTCGCGGGCACGGTGGATGGCAGCGATGGTGCCGAGAGCCGATGGGCCGCGGTGAAGGCCGCGTTTCTCTCGAGCGGATGGACGGTGGTTGCCGAGACGCCTTCTGGCGGTATCCTGCGCCGGACGGTGGGCGCTGCCGAAAGCTGGGCGCGCGTGGCCACCAGCGAGGATGTATCGCTCGAGTCGATCGATGTAGGGCCGAATCCGCTGGTGCTTCACCTGAAGCCGCCAGCGAAGAGCCCAGAGCAGCTCCAGCCGGACCACGGGGACTTTCCGTTCCTGATGCCGCCTCCAGGCGCGGTGTTCAAAGGCGGCCGTGTAGACCCGGTTCCGTTTGCGGTGAAGCTCGAAGGAGCGCCGCCGGAGATCATTGCCGCGACCACGCTGCAGCGCGACTACGACCGGCCGAGGAACCTCTCCAATCTGGAGTTCGCGCTCGGCTATCAGGACGCGCTCACGCAGGCAGGCTGGGAAATTATCTCCGTCTTCAACAGCGCCGACGTGGGGATCGATGCTCGTTATACGAAGCAAGGACGGAACGTGTGGGCGCGCCTGCACCAGAACAATCAGACCATTACCTTCAATGTCGCCGATGGCGCGGCCGACCTGAAGGCGACCCTCGCCAAGGAGTGCCATATCGCGCTCTACGGAGTTCTCTTCGACTTCAACAAGTCCACGCTCAAGCCGGCGTCGGATCCGATGCTGGCAAGGGTCCAGGCGCTGCTTGAGAAGAATCCGGGGCTGCAGGTCGAGGTGCAGGGGCACACCGACAATGTCGGCGACGATGCCTACAACCAGAAGCTCTCGGAGGCCCGGGCAGGCGCGGTGGTGACCTGGCTCACTGGCCACGGCATCGCTTCGAAGCGCCTCTCGTCCAAGGGCTATGGCAGGAGCCGGCCGGTCGCCGACAATGGGAGCGACGAGGGGCGCGCGAGGAACCGGCGCGTGGAGATCGCCGATCCATCTTGCAAGCCAGGGGCGTGAGCCCGAACGGCGCGCAGGTGGCATGAGTGTGCCTGCGTGACGCTCCAGCGAGCCCGTCGGCACGGCACATGCTCAGAAGATTGCGACAGGTAGCCAAAGTGAGAAGACGCGCCATCCGGCGGTCTTCGACATTTCAACCCTGGAGCATCGATGCCTACGTCAAATACACAATCGCACACGACGGCCACCTTCATCGGCTGCACGACAGGCACGTAGACGAGTGCGCCGGCGCTCGACGAGCTCATCCACGAGCAGGTGCTGTGCTCGAGGAGTTCGGAGATCGCATCATACGGTGCAGGGTGGTGATCGATCAGCCGAACCAGCACCATCGCGAGAAGCATTGTCGCGTCGAGGTGGTCCTTGCGCTGCCAGGGGCTGAGCTGATCGCCTCCGCGGAGCCTGGCGGGATGGTCGGCGAGGACGCCTGTACCTGCGTGCGCGGAGCGTTTCACGCGATCCGCCGCCAGTTGGTGGAGCCTGCGCAGCGGCCGCGCCACGAGATCAAGAGCCACCCGGTCCCGGGGCACCCGCAAAAGCGGAGCGCGCGGTGGTCGCGCCAGCGGCAAACTGTTCGAGAACGTTCTTGAGAACGTTTGCCGCCGCCCGCTCGGTGCACCGCGCAGGCATGCAAGAGATGCCGATTCAAGTCACCGCACGCCCGTGGCTCATCCCGCGTCGTCTTCGCCGCCCGCGTCCGCGCAGCTGCCGCCATCGCAGGTCAGATAGACATCATCGAGGGCCGGATTGGAGAGCGTTCCGGCCCCTTCGGCTCCTCCGTTGTTTTCCACGAACCCGCAGGGGTGCGCGTCGCGATAGGCCTTGCTCACAATCACGTTGTCGAGCGTGACGCCCCGGGCGGCATATTGCGCGAGCACCGTCGGGCTCATGCTCTCAATAAACGAAAATAGATATTCCTGGCTGCCCGGCTCGGAGCGGACGACCAGGTCCAGCTCGTCTCCTCCATTGAGCGCTCCATATCCGATGAGATCACCGGCATTCACCGAAACCCCTTGCTGCAGGCCCGCGAGCGGATAGACATGGCCGATCTGCACAGTCAGGTAGACCGCGACTCCGTCTTCCACGGTCTCGGTGCCCGGGACATTCATCCAGATCGAGCCGCCGCGAAGCGTCGCCGACTCCGCGATGTCCAACGCTGGTGGAATCAGATAATCGATGGTTCCAGCAAAAGGGGCATAAACACGGAACTGGCCCGTCGTTCCCAGATACTCGGGCCGGGCCTCTACATAATGCTTCATCGAGCGATCGCTCTCGTGCACCCCAGACGTGCTGGTGCCCTCGTAGTCATGGCCTGCACAGCTTCGGAATTTCGTGAAGGCCGCGACTTGATCCAGATCGACGGGGCTCGCCGTCACAAAACCCTTCGCCGCGACAAACACGGAGAGTTCGCTCTTGCCGCAGCCGGTGAGCGCAGCGAGGAGCAGAAAGACTCGAGCGCCGCGGACGGCAGTTCGACCAGGCAAATGCACGAGATCTCCGGCGGCAAGCTGCAGGAACGCACGGACATTCTATGTTGGAAATCTATCATGGCTTCAAGTACGGTCGCACCATGGTGATGTGTGGAAGAGTCCAGTGCGCGGCAATCGTGGGTCTCTTGGCCGCGCTCGGGGGCTGCAGCGGATCCACCCCAGGCTATCCTTCGCTGTTGATCTGCGACGCCGGGCCCGCCCAATTCGGGGCGATCCTCTGCAGCTGCGACCAGAGCGCCATCGCAGGCAGCTGCGCGGACGTCTCAGACGCGACCTATTGCGCCCAGGCGGCGGATGGCGGGCAGAGCGAGGCCAATGGCGAGCTGCTGGTTGTCTGCAATGGAACCTATGCTCCCGGCCCATGCCCGACGGAGAATCTGGTCGGCTCTTGCTATGGCTCTCCCTCGGTGATCACTCGCATGTATTCGCGAAACTTCACCACCGCGTCCGCCGAGTCGGCCTGCTTGGAGATCGAGCACGAAGAGAACGGAAATGGCGGCTGCTTTGTCCCGCAGTCCAACTGAATCGCGGCGATCTCGAGAAGCAGTGACAAGCTTCTAGTCCGGATTGCGAGAAGCCAGAGAGCCGCCGTCGCTATCAGACCAGTAGAGAAAGTCGGTGTGCGTGTCGTCGCAGACGGCGTAGGGCGTGCCTCCGGTGCTCAAGACCAGCGGATTCGATCCATCGGTGTTGACCGACATGACCGAGCCAGGGTTCTGGTTGGTCCAGAAGACGAGCCCCTCTGCGCCGTTCAGCGCGATCCCGCTCGGTGATGACGAGTGGAATGGACCGCCATCGAGGCTGCCGGTGAAGAGGTTGGTCAACGCTCCGCCGTCCGAGGCGCTGGCGCTCCAGACGCTGGACGGGGCACCCTGCCCATCGTCGACCCAGTACAAGTTGCCGTTGGAATATCGAATCGCCGCCGGATGGTTGAGCCCGGAGACGAGCGTTGTCACCGGCCCTCCGCTGCGCGAGACCTTGCGGATCACTCCGGCATCCGCGCCGAGGTAATCGGTCCAATAGACACTCGTGCCGTCGGTGGTGATTCCATAGGGCGATGGCTCCGG
>Ga0302196_10003747_pt1 | contig 13913 bp, 8 predicted proteins | sample II_Bog_N1_3_FD_198794 | JGI IMG/M metagenome (GOLD analysis project Ga0302196, IMG submission 198794) | Peat permafrost microbial communities from Stordalen Mire near Abisko, Sweden - II_Bog_N1_3 | ecosystem: Environmental > Terrestrial > Soil > Wetlands > Peat | place: Sweden: Abisko, Stordalen...
ATGAGATGAACGGCTCGGTGGCGGCGACCGCGAGCCTGCTGCTCATGCTGCTCCTGGCGGCGCTTTGGCGAGCGCGGCTAAAGCGCGGAAGCTCTTAAGCCATCGATTCGGTCGCGTTCTTTTAGGAACGCCTTCAGCGCCTCGCCGTTGAGCGGCTGTCCCTCGTCGGTCTGGAACAGCTGGGAATCGACCTGCTCGCCATTGACGATCACCTCGTAGTGGACGTGAGGACCGGACGAAAGACCGCTATTGCCGCTCAACGCGATCTTCTGCCCCTGGCGAACGGAGACCCCGACGACAATCCCGTCCGCATATTGCGACAGATGGGCGTAGGCCGTCTCCAGGGTCGGCGAATGGCGGATGCGGACATAGTTGCCGTGGTCGCCATGCAGGCCGACGAACTCCACGACCCCGTCGCCGGAGGCGAATACCGGTGTGCCGATCGGCGTGGCGAAATCGGTGCCCTTGTGCATGCGAGTGAAGCCGAGCACCGGATGGAGGCGCATGCCGAACCCCGATGAGATATGCGCGCCTTCCACCGGGGTACGCATCAGGCTGCGCCGGTTGGTTCGCCCCGCGCCGTCGTACCAGTCCGGGGCGGCTGCGCCTGGAGGCGTAAAGGCGTAGAGGGCGCGCGACTTGGCCTTGGTGGTCATTGAGGCATAGAGCAGGCGCCGAGAGCCTAGGGCCTGGCCCTCACCATTGACGTTCTCCTCCAAGGCCGCCTCAAACTCGTCGCCGGGCCCGATCTCGCGCTGGAAGTCGAAGTCATAGACAAAGGCCTGAAAGAAATCAGGGATCACGACGTCGTTCAGCCCAGCGGTCACCGCCGAGGAATAGAAGCTGTCGGTGTCCATCTGGCCATGCACGACGCGGAGCTGGGTCTTGGTGTCGGAAGAAACCGGCGTGGCGACAAAGTCGGCGCCCTGCGGCCGCACGATGACGCCGGAGCCGTCGGGTCGACGAATCTGCAAACTCACCAGGGCAGGCGGCCGGTCGGGCGAGCGATGCAGGACCAGTTCCAGCATCAGGTCGTCGCCGGGGTTGGTCATCGCCCCAAGCGCCGCGCTGGCGGCCGCCTTGCTGGGCGCCGGGGCCAGGCCTTGGGCCGCCAAGCTATCGGCGACGGCGTCCAGGCCGCCGAGGGCCATGCGAACATGCTCGTCGCCGACAGGCGCCGCCGCCTGCGTTGGCGCGCCGCCGGCCGCGCCGGGCGCCGGGCGCACCGCGCGCCGAACGGCGATCGCGCCGACCGCTAAGGCGCCGGCGGTGACGACGCTTGCGCCCAGACCGATGATCATCAGTCGTCGGCTGGATTTTTTCACCGCCCCGTCGGTGGCCGGGGGCTCTGGCGGCGTAGCGGCGGGTCTGGCCCAGGTGGATGGATCGAAGGACGTGGAGATCATCGCCTGATCGACCGGCCCAGACGCCTTGTCCGACGCGTCGGCGGCGGCCGAACGCCCTTGGCCGGGCCGGTCCCCGCCCTCGATCTGATCGCCGTCCGACACCGCCCAAGACCCCGTCGCGTTTGGCTGCATTTATAGCGTGTTTTTCCCCACGCGGTCCCTTCTTTGTCGGCCGCTTCCAGTGGTAGGTTAAGCGTGAGATAAGGCGGGGGGCTGCAATGGGGGAGGACGCATGACCGGCGATAGTCGTGTGGCCTGGCGTGAGGGGTTGTTCCTGCGCCCGCAGCATTTCCAACAACAGGACCGTTTCATCGAGTCATTGGTGCGTGGCCGCACCGATTCGCTGACCCCATACCCCTGGGGGCTGTCTTCGCTGGGACTGGATGACAGCCTCGCCTCCCTGGGCAAGTTCGCGGTGTCGCGGTGCGCCGGCGCCATGCCCGACGGCACGCCGTTTTCCATCCCCGGCGACGTGCCGCCGCCAGAACCCTTGGCTGTGCCGCCCGACACGCGAGACGCCATCATCTATCTGACCTTGCCGGCGCGCCAGAGCGGCGCATTGGAGTTCGCCGAACGCACGGCAGGTGGCGCCGCCCTGGTCGCCCGCCAACTGGTCGACGAGGAAGAGGTCTATGACGCCTTCGCCGCTGAACGTAACGCCGAGCCGATCGAGGTGGCGCGGCTGAACCTGCGCTACGGCCTGACCCGCGACCAGACCGAGGGGCGTATCGCTGTGGGCGTCGCCCGGGTCAAAGAGGTGGTCAATGGCGCGGTGACCCTGGATGATCGCTATATTCCGCCCTGTCTGGACATCCGCGCATCGCCGCGCCTGAGCGGCTATCTAAAGGATATTATCGGGCGCGCCGAGCAGCGGGTGGACGAACTGGCCGACCGGGCGGTCGACGCCACCGACGGCGGGGCGGAGACCTTCGCGAGTTTTCTGTTGCTGCAGGCGCTCAACCGCTGGACGCCAGTGCTTTGGCACCTCCAGGCCCTGCCGCTGGTGCATCCGGAGCGCTTGTACGAGACCTTCTGCTCTATGTCCGGCGAGCTGGCGACCCTGGTCAACAGCGATCTGCGCCGGCCGCCCAAGTTCGCGCCCTATGAGCACACCAATCTGCAGGCGACCTTCGAGCTGGTTTACACCACGCTGCAGGCCCAGTTGTCGGCCATGTTCGAGCGGTCCGCCGAACAGATGCGCCTGGAGGTGGTGGGGCCAGGCTCGTTCACCGCAGTGATCACTAACCACGCGCTGTTCCAGACCTGCAACTTCTATCTCGCGGTCAGCGCCCGCACGCCGCAGGACGAGATTCGCGGCCGTTTCCCCAGCCATACCAAGATCGGCTCGGTGCTGAAGATGCGCCAGCTGGTGACCTCGTCCCTGACCTCCGGGGTCGGATTGGTCGCCACGCCGACGCCGCCGCCGCAGATCAGGGTGTTGCCCGGCTTCGTCTATTTCGAACTGGACCGGTCGGCGGCGGACTGGCGTGATTTTGCTACGGCGCCGGCCGTCGGGCTGCATGTCGCCGGCGACTGGCCGGAGCTGAAACTTGAGCTTTGGTGGGTGAAGAGGTCATCGCGATGACGGATCCGACGAGTTCCGGGCCGCAACGTACTGTGTTCCGGCCCTCACCGCTGCAAAACCTGAAGGGCGCGGCGCCCACCCCTGCGGCCGGCGCGCCGCCGCCCGCGGCGCCAGTCCCGCCGCCACGCTCCAATGACGACGTGCCGCCACCGCCGATCGTCGCTGAGCGGCGCAACCTGATGATGGCCGAAGCCACCGGCCTTTTGGCCCTGATCGCCAGCGTGCGGGCGGGCAGGGCGCGCATCGATCTGCCGTCCCTGCACCGCCAGGTGGCCGCCGCCATCTCCGCCTTCGAACAGGCGGTGGCCGGTCGCTATTCCGATGAGGAGCTGCGCCGGGCGAAATACGCTCTTGCCGCCACGGCCGATGACGTGGCGCTCAACCTGCCCGACCAGGCCGAGGCCGCCGAATGGGCGCGCCGCTCGATGGTGGTGCGGTTCTTCAGCGAGAATATCGGCGGCGACCGGTTCTGGCGCCTGCTGGACGAGATGATCGCTCGCCCGGCGGAGTATCGCGATCTGCTGGAGCTCTACCACGCCTGCATGGCCGCCGGCTTCGAAGGCCGCTACCGCGTGGTCGCGGATGGCAAGCGCGAGCACACCGCCAAGATGCAGAGCGTGTTCCAGGCCCTGGAACACCCCAAGTCCATGTCGATGAACGAGCTGTCGCCGCACTGGCGTGGTCAGCCGACGCCGCCGCCCAAGCTGGGGTTCTGGACGCCGCTGGCCTTCGCCGCGGCGGCGGCTGCGGCCCTGCTGCTGATCGTGTTCATCATCCTTCGCCTGGTGCTGGCCCAGACCGGCCAGCCGGTGATCGCGGCCCTCAATGGGATCAATCCGGATCAGCCGCTGCGGTTGTCTCGGGTGGCGCCGCCGCCGCCGACCCCGCCAGAGGGCGAGCAGCTGACCAAGCTGAAGACCTTCCTGGCGCCGGAGATCGCCCAAAACCTGGTTGTGGTGTTGGAGGATTCGAGCACGGTGCGGGTCCGCACCACCGTCGGCCAACTGTTCAAGTCCGGCTCGGACCAGCTCGATCCAGGGCGTGAGTCCCTGATCGACCGCATCGGCCAGGGCATTGAGGATGAGCCCGGCCCGGTGTCGGTGGAGGGCTATACCGACTCCGATCAGGTGCATAGCATCAGCTTCCCCGACAATATGGCCCTATCCAAGGCTCGGGCGGAGACGGCGGCGGGGATCATCCGCAAACATTTGAGCGATCCCTCTCGGGTCACGGCGGAAGGCTACGGCGACGCCCAGCCGATCGCGCCAAATTCGACCGCCGAGGGCAAGGCCCAGAACCGCCGGGTCGAGTTCGTCATTCAGCGTAAGGGTTGAGGGCCGCTATGGACGCGCTGAAAAAGTTTTTCGGCAGCTGGTGGGTGCTGTCGATATTGGCGGCCCTGCTGATCGCCCTGGTGCTGGTCCTGTTGCTCCCTCTGGTCGTGGGCCCGTTGCGGCCGCTCTGGGTGCGATTGCTGATCTCGGCGGTCATCGCCCTGGTCTGGGGCGGTCTGGCCGCGTGGCGGGTGATCTCAGCGAGACGGGCCAGCGACGCCCTGGCCAAGTCGCTGGCGGCCCATACCGCCTCCGACATTGAGGGCGAACAACTAGCCAAGCGTATGAGCGAGGCCATGGCCGGGCTGCAATCGGCCAGCGGCAAGCGCCGGGACTACCTCTATAGCCGCCCCTGGTATGTGATCATCGGCCCGCCGGGTGCGGGCAAGACCACCGCTTTGGTCAACTCAGGCCTGCGATTTCCCTTTTCCGACACCGCGCTCAAGGGTGTAGGCGGCACCCGCAATCTGGACTTCTGGTTCGCCGACGAGGCGGTGATGGTCGACACCGCCGGCCGCTACACCAGCCAGGATTCCGATACCGAGCGCGACCGCGACGGTTGGCGCGCCTTCCTTGGCCTCTTGAAAAAGAACCGGCCGCTTCAGCCAATCAATGGCGTGCTGATCGCGATCGGTCTGGACGAGCTGATGGGCGCGGACGTCGCCAAGATCGATCGTCACGCCGCCACCGTCCGCCGCCGCCTGCAAGAGTTACAGCAGGGGTTGGAGCTGGCGGTTCCAACCTATGTGATCTTCACCAAGGCCGACCTGATCGCCGGCTTTGCGGAGTTTTATGACGATCTGGACGTCGAGGGCCGACGGGCCGTGGTCGGCGCCACCTTCCCCTGGAGCGCCGATCCGCGCCAGAGCCCAGAGGCGATCACCAAGGCCTTTGATGAAATGGCCCAGGCCATCGCCGACCGCGCCTCCAAGCGGTTGCAGGATGAGCTGGACGCGCGTCGACGCGGGGTGATCGTCGGCTTTCCCGGTCAGATCGCGGGCCTGCGCTCGCGCATCGTCCGCTTTCTCGACGGCGCCTTTCCGACCCAGGCGGCCGATGCGCCGGCGCCTCTGCGCGGCTTTTATCTGACCAGCGGCGTTCAGCAGGGCACGCCCCTGGACCAACTGCTGGGCGGCGTGGCGGCGGTCTATGACGCGCCGGTGCGGAGCGACGCCAAGGGCCGGGCCTATTTCATCAATCGGCTGTTGTCCGAGGTGGTCATCCCCGAGGCCGGTCTTGTGCAGACCTCGCCCAAGGCGCGGGCGCGGCGGGCGATGTTGCTGACCGCGGGTCTGGCGGCGATCGGCCTGGTCACCCTGCTCGTGCTCGGCCTTTGGACCATGAGCTGGATCGGCAATCGGGGCATGCAAAACCAGATGCTGGCCGGGGCCCAAAATAGCGCTCAGGAGGTTCGCGCCGACGGCGTGGATCTGGTCGAGGTGCGCGATTCCGACCCCGACCTGGAGGCCAGTGTCTCGGTGTTGCGCGCGCTTCGCAACCTGCCGGGCGGCTATGCCGACAGCAAGAAAGGCGTGCCCCTGTCGCGGGGTTTTGGCCTCTATCAATCGAGCGACAGCCGTGCGGCGATTGAGGCCTATCATCAGGGCCTGCAGCGCATTTTGTTGCCGCGCATTCTGTTGCGACTTGAGCGGGTGCTGAACGACAATCAGGCCAGCCCCCTGGTGCTCTACGAGCCCTTGAAGGTCTATCTGATGCTGGGCGGGCAGGCGCCAGCCCTGGATCGCGCGGCGATCAAGGCCTGGGTTGAGGCTGACTGGGCGCAAAACGTCTTTCCTGGCGAGGATCGCTCGCCGCTGCGCGACGAACTGGGCCAACACCTGGACGCCTTGTTGGAGGATCCTCAGTTCGGCGCGGTCTGGCCCAATCGCATCGCGCCCCTGGACGGCGACCTGGTCGCCCGTTCGCGGGCGGCGGTGCAGACCCTGTCCCTGGCCGATCGCGCCTATGCGATCCTGAAACAGCGGGCGGCGGCGGCCGGCAAACCGGATTGGCGCGCCGATGCGGTGCTCAGTTCCGGCGACGCCAAGGCCTTCGCCGGCGGTGACGCCGTCCTGGCCGAGACCGTGCCCTATTTTTTCACCCGCGCCGGATTCCAGGACGCCTATCAGGTGGGCCTGACCAATGTGCAGGGCGAACTGGAGAAGGATCTTTGGGTGCTCGGCGGGGAGCAGGATCGCGAATCCATCCGCGCCCAGATGCGCGCTGTGCGCCCCGGCGTCGCTGGCCTCTACGCCAACGAATATATCAAGGCCTGGGAAGGCGTGGTCCAGTCGCTAAAGCCCGCGGACTATTTCTCGGATCTCGCGGCCTTCGGCGCCGCCACTGGCTCGCCCTCGCCGTTGAAGCTGGTGCTGCTGGAGGTGCGGGCCAACACCAATTTCAGTCATGGAACCGGCGTCGACGCCGCCGCCAAATCCCTGACCGCGGGCTTCACCAATCCGCTCGGCGGCTCAAGCGCTGACGCCGGCGGGATCGACGCCGGCCGTCAGATCACCGACTATTTCAAGACCCTGGCCACCTTCGTCGGCGACGGCAAGGGTCCAGCGCCGGTCGACGATCTGATCGCCAAGCTGCAGGCGGCGGTGACCGCCAAGGGCGCCGCCGATCGGGCAGGGGGATTGGGGGGCTCCGACGCGTCGCAAGCTGACCTGAACAAGGCGATGAGCGAGTTGGCGGCGGCCGCGGCCACCGCGCCGCCCATGGTCCAGGCCTACGCCTCCGGCGCCTCGCACCAGGGCGACAAGGCCCAGGTCGCCTCGGCCCAGGGCGCGGTCGACGGCGCCTATGCCCAGACCATCGCCCCGGCCTGCAAGAGCGTGTCCGAGGACCGCTATCCCTTCGTCGCCGCCTCGGTCAATGACGCGCCGGCGGGCGATCTGTTGCGGGTGTTCGGCCTCAATGGAACCGTGGACGGGTTCGTGCAGCAAAGGCTGCGGGCCCTGATGGATACGTCCGGGCCGGTCTGGCGCTGGCGCGCGGACGACCCGGTCGCCTCGACCCTGGATCCGACCAGCGCTGGCGAGTTCCAGAAGGCCGGCGACATCCGCGATCTGTTGCTGTCGGGCTTGCCCTTGAAGGTTGAGGCGGTCGGATTTGGCGGCGCCACCACCGCCGCGGAGCTGTCGGTCAGCGGCACCACCTATCGCTTCGACGCCGGCCAGTCCGGCCAGCGGCCGGTGCAGTGGTCAGCCACCGCCCTGCCGGAATCGCATGTGATCCTGTTCGCCGGAGCCCAGAAACAGACCGACTTCTCATTTGAGGGGCCCTGGTCGCTGTTTCGGCTGATGGACGCCGCCCGCAAGGAGAACGCCGGACCCCAGGCGATCAAGGCCACCTTCGGGCAAGGCGCGGCCTCGGTGACCTTCAAGATCACCTTGCCCAGCACCAGCAATCCCTTTAGCCGCGGCGGCGCCTGGTCGTTCCGCTGCCCGCCGAAGCTCTGATCGATGCCGCAGCCGACGCCCTTTGTTTTCGGCAAGCTTCCCGCGCACGGCGATTTCATCATGCGCGGCCTGACCCAGGCCTCCCGGCAGGTCTGGGACGACTGGGCCAGCGACGTGATGCAGGCGATGCGCGACCAGGCCGGTGAGTCCTTCGAGGCCTGGCATGACGCGGCGCCGCCCTGGCGGTTCGTGGTCGGGGGCGGGGTGCTGGCGGCGGATTGGTCGATCGGCGCCGTGGCGCCGTCGATTGACAGCGCCGGACGGCGGTTCCTGGTGGTGCTCGGCGTGCAGGGCCTGACCCCCGCCGGCGCGGTCAGCCTGGCCCTGCCGGTCGCCGAGACCCTGGAACAGTTGATCTATCACACCCTCGGTTCAGGCCTCGACGCCGACGCCACCCTGGCCGAGATCGCGCAACAGTTGGGCGAGATCCTTCAGGCCTCCGCCCCGGTGATCGCCGGCCTCGACGCGCGTCCTGCGGTGGAGGGCCTGTGGTGGTCGGGGGCGGACCCGCAGTCCATAGTCGGCGCCGCGCCCCCGCGCCAGATTTTCGGGGTCGGTTCCTCCAGCCTGGAAGGCGCGCTATGAGTGTTAACTTCCGCGTTCGCAGCACCTGCGTCACCCATACCGGCCTGGTGCGTGCGGCCAATGAAGACTCCGCCTTGGTGCGTGAAGAGGCCCAGGTCTGGGTGGTCGCCGACGGCATGGGCGGTCACGCCAATGGCCAATGGGCCTCGCAGACCGTGGTCTCGGCGATCAGGGCGGCCACGTTGAAGGGCGAATTTGAGCCCGACGTCAACGGCTTGATCGACGCGATCCAGGCCGCCAACAGCCACATCTTTCAGGCCGCACAGGAAACCGGGCGCAGCATGGGCTCGACTGCTGTGGCGCTCTATCTGTGCGGCGATCAGTTCGCCTGCGTCTGGGCCGGCGATTCGCGCATCTATTTGTTGCGCGCCGGCCAACTCTACCTGATCACCCGCGACCATACCCAGGTGCAGGAAATGGTCGATCGCGGCATCCTGACCCCCGAAGAGGCGGTCAATCATCCCATGTCCCATGTGCTGTCGCGCGCGGTCGGGGTGCAGGGCGAACTGCAGTTGGAGGCCACCGCCGACCAGGCCCTGCCGCGCGACGTGTTCCTGCTATGCAGCGACGGACTCACCGGCGTGGTCTCCGAGCCCGAGATCGCCGACCGTCTTTCGCACTTCAATGGCGACGCCGCCTGTGGGCGATTGCTGGATCTGGTGTTGTCGCGAGGCGCGCCGGATAATGTGACGATGATCGCCGTAGCCTGCGAGGAGGCCACAGCCCTGACCTTCCTCGCCCCGACGGCGAGCTAGCCGCGTAACCATCATGACCCCAGCCGACGAACCCAAGGCGCCGCCCGATCCCGAGCGCACCGTCTTCATGCCGAGCGGCGCCTCAGCCCCCCCGGCCGCGCCAAAATCTGATACGCCACCGCCAAGCTCCGCCGCCGAGGACGCCTGGTTCAGCGGCGCGGACGCCGGGCCCGATGCGCCGGCCCCGGCAGGCTCCGCGCCCGCGCCTCAAGCCCCAGCCGGTTGGGATGACGTCGGGGCCGCCCCGCCCGCGGCTAGCCCCGCAGGATGGGATGAGCCACGTTCCAGCTCGAGCTGGCAAGACCCCGCGCCGCCCGCCGCCGCCTCGTCCGGCCCAGCCGACCCGGCGCCGCCGTCGGCGTCCAGCTGGAACGATCCGCCACCCGCGCCGCCGCCCGCCTGGACACCGCCGCCTCCCCCGGCGGCCTCCACGCCACCCTCGTCGGCGGGCGAGCGCTCCGACGGAACCGCCGGCCGGATCGCCATCGGCATGGTGCTCAACCACATCTACGAGGTGCGCCGGTTCATCGCCCGCGGCGGCATGGGCGAGGTCTATGAAGGCGTCAACGTCAACACCGACGAGCGGGTGGCGATCAAGGTGATCCTGTCGCACCTGGCGCTGGACCCGAACGTGGTGTCGATGTTCCGCAAGGAAGCGCGGACCCTGACGCGGCTGTCGCATCCGGCGCTGGTGCAGTATCGCGTGCTGGCTCAGGAGCCGACGCTGGGGGTGCTCTACATCGTCACCGAGTTCATCGACGGCCAGCAGCTGGGCGATGTCATCGGCAAGGTGACGCCCACCGCCGACGAGCTTGAGGGGCTGATGCGCCGCCTGGCCTCCGGCCTGGACGCCGCCCATGCGCTGGGCGCCATCCACCGCGACATGGCGCCGGACAATGTACTATTGGCAAGCGGGCGGCTGGATCAGGCGACGATCATCGATTTCGGCATCGCCAAGGATCTGGACCCCTCCAACAAGACCATTGTCGGCGACGGCTTCGCCGGCAAGCTGGGCTTCGTCGCGCCCGAACAGTTCGGCGACTATAATCGCGAGGTCGGCCCCTGGACCGATGTCTACAGCCTGGCTCTGGTGCTGCTGGCGGTGGCCAACGGCAAGCCAGTCGATATGGGTTCGACCTTGGTTGAGGCCATCGACAAACGACGCGCCGGCCCTGATCTGGCCGCCGTGCCCGACCAGCTCAAGCCGGTGTTCGCCGGCATGTTGAGGCCTAACCCGACCGAGCGTTTTCGCTCGATGTCTGAGGTTTTGCAGGCGCTCGATCGCGCGTCAGGCGTCGCGACGTCCGGCGAGCGGCGGGACGCAACCACGCCGCCGACTGGCGTAGCCGTCCAGGCGGCCAAGTCCGGGTCCCCGGTCGGCCTGATCGTCGCCGGCCTTGGCGGGGTGGCGATTGTCGCCGCCGTGGCCGCCTTCCTGCTGCTTGGCAAGCACGGCGGCGTGGTCCAGACCGCCCAGTCCACGGCTGCTCCTGCGGCGGCGCCGGCGGCGTCGCGCGGTTCTGAACAGGTGCGCCAGGCGGTCGAGGCGGCCTTGCCGGCGATCTCCTGCAGCTGGATCGACATCGACGATGTCAGCGACGGCCCAGGCGGCGTGGTGGTCAAGGTGTCCGGCGTGGCCGGCGCCTTGCCGGCGGCCCAGAAGGCGCTGGCCGATGCGGCCCATTCGGTCGGGACCAACATCGACTCCATCGATTCCAGCAATGTGTTTCCGATCAGCGCCAAAACCTGCGCCGAACTGGACGCGTTCCGCAGCTTTCGCGAACCCAACTCGGCGACGGGCCGGCGTTTCGTCAGTTCTCAGTCCAATTGGGAGTTGCTGAAGAGCAACCCGCCCTGCGACGGGCCGAACGCCAAGGCGGTGGTCAATATCAAGATCGGCGATCCGAACCAGGACTTCAGTATTGTCGGCATGGACAAGGAAGGCGCGCTGCAGCAGATCTTCCCCAATCGCGCCGCCTTTGACGACTTCAGAAAGCAGTATCCTGAACTGGCCTCGGACACCGGCAATGACAGCTACAGCTCCACCAGCTGCTATAATGAGACCGGCTTGGTCGGCGAACTGCTGGTCACGGGGGCCGGGCCGTTCGACCAAGGCCTGCCCGACGCCATGAAGACCAATCGCGGCATGGCGGTCGACCAGGCTTGGCTGTCGACTTTCGCTAGTATGGCCAGGGCCAAGGGCTGGAAGACCAACATGGTCTGGTACCGCGTGGTCAACGACCAGGCAGGGTGACCACGCCCTTCCAGTGCGCGCCGGCTCATCACCGGCGGCGCAGCCTGGATCAGAACGAGGCCACGTCCCGGTCGCCGATCGGGTTGGACTTCAGCGCCTCGATCACCGTGGTCATCTTGTGCTCGGTCAAGGGATCGAGAGAGGTCCCAGGTATCCGCTTGACCTCGCCATAGTGGACGCCGATCCGGCTGACCACGTCGGCGTTGAGACACAGATTGAGTCCGTGAACGGTGGTGAAGGCTGCGCCGACATCACGCGCGGCCTGCATCGGATGCCGAACGGCGCTGGCGAACATGCCGATCGTACGGATGGCGTTTCCACCGGTGACCAGGCCGACCGCCAGCTCGCCGATATTGCTCGACGCCAACACCGCAACCCCCGGCGCATTATAGGTGATGAATTTATAGCCGCGCCGGTTGGCCACCACCTGGGTGATCGCGCCGCCCAAGGAATGGCCGCAGGTGTAGACGTTGGACAGATGCTGATACTGGGCCATGTAGTTTTCACCGGCGGCGAAGTAGGTCGAGTTCATGCCCGCGCCCAGCTTGAGGTCGGCGACGGCGTCCATGGTCTGGGCGGTGCCGCGGAAGGCGACCACAGTGACGCCATCCTTGGTGAAGGTGGCGGCTTGAAAGCCGTCCATCAGGCCGCTGGCGGCCTGCCGGTTCTGCGTCGTCCAGCCGGTGACCGCCGGTTGGTCGTCATAGACCGCATTGGCCATCAGGGCCATTTCGCGAATCGTCGGCATCGTTCCCCCTAAGACCCGCACGCCTGGCGGGCGCGGCGACGGCGTTGCTCGCCGCAGCTCTCCCAACGATTGCACGGGTATGGTGACAGGTCTAACCGCAAACAATTCAGGGGCGCGTTGACCCGTCCGAACAAGCGCGGCGATCAAATCTGTCCATCGCTGCGAAATCGACCGCGGTCGTCGAGGCGGACCTGTGAAAGGCGGCCTTGATAGCGCAGGGCCACCTCCGCTCGCGGTGAGCCGGTCAAGGTCAAATAGGTCAGACGGCCTTCGCGCCAGGCGATATCGACCTGGACAGCGCCGCGGGCCCGCAAGCCTCGCACCGCGCCGTTGGGCCAGGCCTTGGGCAGGGCGGGAAGGATCAGGATCTCGCCGCCCCAGGACTGAAGCAGCATCTCGACCATGGCGGAGACGCCGCCAAAATTGCCGTCGATCTGGAAGGGCGGACAGGCGTCGAACAGGTTCGGGTAGGTGTGCTGCGGCCCGATCAGGTCCCTGAGGATGTCATGGGCATGATCGCCGTCGCCCATCCTGGCCCACAGATTGGCGCGCCAGGCCGCGCCCCACCCGGTGGCCTTGTCGCCACGCTGGCGCAGGCTGACCTTGGCCGCCTGGATCAGCGCGGGCGTGTCGCGAATATTGATCTGCTCGCTGGGAAAGACGGCGTAGAGGTGCGAGACGTGTCGGTGGTGCTGCTCCGGCGCGGCGGCGTCCCAGTCCTCCAGCCATTCCTGCAACTGCCCCTGAGCGCCCACGCGGTCGGGCGTGATGGCCGCGCGCCTGGCCTTCAGCGCCAGGGTGAAAGCCGCATCCTCGCCTAGCAGGGTCTCGGCGGCCAAGGTGTTGTCGAACAGATCGCGGATGATCTGCCGGTCCATGGCCGGTCCGGCGCAGACCGAGGTTCCGAACGGGTGGGCGTTCTCCGGCGAGACCGAGGGCGAGGTGATCAGGCCGCGGCCCTTGGGGTCCTCAACAAGCACGTCGATGAAGAACTGGCTGGCGCCGCGCAGCAGGGGGCGAATGCGCCGAAGAAACGCCTCGTCCCGGTGATAGTCGTAATGATCCCAAAGCGCCTTGCACAGCCAAGCGCCACCGCTGGGCCACAGGCCCCAGAAGGCGCCGTCGATCGGGGCGCTCGCGCGCCACAGATCGGTGTTGTGGTGGGCCACCCAGCCCCCGGCGCCGTACATCGCCGTCGCGGTCTTGGCGCCGGTGACCGCCAGATCCTCAACCATCCGCACCAGGGGCTCGACGCAGACGCCAAGCCCGCAGGCCTGGGCCGGCCAGTAGTTCATCTCGGTGTTGATATTGATCGTGTACTTGCTGTCCCAGGGCGGATTGGCGCCCTCGTTCCACAGACCCTGCAGATTGGACGGCTGGCCGCCTGGGCGCGAGGACGAGATCAACAGGTAGCGGCCGAAGTTGAAATAGAGCGCGCTGAGACTCGGATCGTCCTGGGTCGGTGAAGCGAGGATTCGATCGCGCGTCGTCCGCGGGGACGATAGGCCCGCGCCGAGGTCAAGGCTGACCTGCCGATAGAGGGCGTGATGGGCGCGAACGTGGTCCGACCTCAGCGCGCTGAAGCTCTTGCGCGTCGCCGCATCGCTCACCGCTCTGACCGCCGCGACCGGGTCGCCGCTGACGTCGTGGAAATTCACGTAGCTGGTGGCGGCGGCGACATGCAGGGTCACCGTGCGTGCGCCTCGCACCTGCAGCCCGCCTGGAACCGGGGCGATCTGGCCGTCTCCGCGCGCGGTCAGGCGCATCGCATAGCGCAGGCCG
>Ga0302196_10003748_pt1 | contig 13912 bp, 10 predicted proteins | sample II_Bog_N1_3_FD_198794 | JGI IMG/M metagenome (GOLD analysis project Ga0302196, IMG submission 198794) | Peat permafrost microbial communities from Stordalen Mire near Abisko, Sweden - II_Bog_N1_3 | ecosystem: Environmental > Terrestrial > Soil > Wetlands > Peat | place: Sweden: Abisko...
CGGCTCGTGGCGGTCGTCGACCTCTCGACCCGGCGGGTCGTGCGGCAGATCGAGGTGCCCAAGGCCCCGCAGGAGATCGTGGTCCAGCCGGACGGCCGCTTGGCCTACGTGTCCTGCGACAGTTCCGGCCAGGTGGCCGTCCTTAACCTCGCCACCTGGAACGTCGACCGCCTGATCGCCGTCGGGCCGGTCGACGACGGCCTTGCCTGGGTCCCCGGGACGTAGGCCCGCCCTATGCTGGGGCGAAGTGCCGGGCGTGGAGGGCGCCGTACTCCCGGGCCGAGGCAAAATCCTTGCCGGTCAGGCCGCCCGCGGAATGGGTGCTGAGCGTCAGCCGCACCTTGCGGTAGCGGATGTCGATGTCGGGGTGATGGTCCCGTCGCTCCGCAATCCGGGCCACCCGGGCCACGAAGCGGACCGCGGCGGGGAAATCCCGAAACTCGAAGACACGGGTGATGCTGTGGCCCCGCCGGGCCCAGGTGGGGACCCGGGCGAGGCGGCGGCGGACCTCGGCGTCGTTCAGTCGGGCCATGGCTAGGGGGAGTTCAGGATGTGGTCGGCGGCCAGGACGAGGAAGACATAGTCGGAGGTCGAGTAGCCGAGGCAGTACTCGCCCTGCTGCCACAGGTAGGGCCACTCGAGCAACTCGGGGAAGTCCGGCCGGATGAGCGCGGTGCCGGAGGCGATGCCGCCGGGGATGTAGGACCAGTCGGCGCGGTTCATCCCGTAGGCCGGGATCTGCGACTTGGCCCCGACGCCGGACACGAACGAGGCGGTGTTCGACCCCGGGTGGCAGCCGAGGATGAAGTCGAGCGAGTGCAGCATGTAGTCGGCCGGGAAGATGTCGGGGGCCCCGGCGTGGAGGAAGTACTGCTCGACCCCGAACCGCTCGATGCCCCAGGCGGCGCCCCAGATGTTGGGCTCGTAGGCGACGCCGTAGGGCGTCTTCCGGCCCTCGGCGTCGACCACGGCCCGGAAGGCGCGGAGCGACTTCCGGATCTTGGCCCGGTAGGCCGGGTCGGTCACGACGGCGAGGGAGCGGGCCCCGATCCAGCCGAGCCGCTCGGGGTGGGCGGCGACCTGGTCGCCCATGGCCAGCATGGCGTCCATGTAGGGCTGGGCTCCGGTCGTCAGGTAGAGCTCGAGCGCGGGCTCGAAGCGGCTCAGGTCGGTGGCCGGCAGCTGGGCGTTCCGCCAGAGCTCCTCGGCGATGCGCCGGCAATCCCGGGCCAGCGGGTCATTGTAGCCGGCGAGCGCGCGGGCGGCGGCGGCCAGACCGGCGGCCGTGTCCAGCTCCCGCCGGGGGTTCTCCTCCGTGAAGACCCAACGGTCGTCGGCCGAGCCCACTGAGCCGAGGGGCGGCAGGTTGCCGAGCCGCGGCTCCGACTGGTCGCCGGCGACAGCGGCGGCCGCGAGGACCCTCATCGCGCGGCCGTCGGTGTCATGGAAGACCTGGTTGTCGGTCATGCCCGCCGCGTCGCCCAGGAACGTGTACTGGTGGAGCGAGGCGTCCTGGATCCCGCGGTAGAGGCGGCCGAGCGCGTGGTAGCCGCCGACGACCGAGAGGACCCCGTGCTCGATCTGCTGCAGGACGTCGGGCTTGCCGTCCGGCTGGTGGATCTCGACCACGTGGCGGACCTGGTCGATCATCGTGTTGTCGAGGTTGGGGTGGAAGAGCTCCCAGGCGAGGGCCAGGCCGTGGACGGTGTCGATCTGCGACTCGATCCGGAGGTCGTGGTCGCCCGCGTCGTACCAACCGCCGACGTCGAGCCCGGGCACGTGGTCGCCCGGCTGGTACTTGGTCAGGGTCGACGGACCCTGCTCGTAGCCGTCGAAATGGTTGTGGTTCACCGGGGCCATGAGCGCGTCGTCCATATGGGACAGGGCGTGCCACACCCGGTAGTGGTCGTTGACCCGCATGTGCGCCATCTGCACGGGCAGGAAGTACTCGACCGTCGGCTGCCAGACGTCCCGCTGGAAGACGTGCTCGCAGATCTGGAAGGCGTTCGACCGCTGGTCGCCGTAACCGACGACGTACATCCCGGGCTGCACGACCTCCGAGAAGTCGAACTGCAGGTAGTGGTAGCGCAGGAAGCGCCCCCAGTCTTTGGCGGGCCGCTCCAGGACCTTCTCGAGGCCCGCCGCCGTCGCCCGGTAGAGGACGGCCGGCTCGAGGCGGGTCTCGTGCCGGTCGAGCTCGATGACCGCGATCTTGGACTGGCGGGGGTGGTAGCCGACCTGCGACACCTGGACGACGGGATCGGACTTCCAGCCGGGGATCGCGTGGGGCGAGACCACCCATTCGATCGCCGACTTGGTCGCCCCGGCCGGCACGAGCGCCCGGACGACGAACCAGCCATTGTTGTGCTGCGCCCGGCCGTCGAGCAGCTGGAGCTCCCCGCCGCGCACCGCCTCGATCGTCATCCGCTGGCGCTCCGACTCCGGCGCGACCGTCAGGACGGGGCCGTGCCCGAAGGCCTCGACCTCGTAGTCGCCGTCCCGGACCGCCCCGGGGCCGTTCGGCTGGCGGGGGAAGGTGCCGAACCGGGTGCCGATCTGGTAGGACTTGCCGAAGAGGATCCCGGGATAGAGCTCGAAGTTGAATCCGACCTTCCCGACCCAGGCGGCCGGCAGCGGCTTGTCAAGGTCGACGATGATCCGGAAAGCCTGGCCCTCCGGGTGCACGCGGATCGTGTACCCGAGGCTGAGGTCCGGGTAGGTGATGGGGTTGAAGCCCTTCCGGTCCTTGGTCGCGTCCGGGTAGGACATGTGGACGCTGACCAGCTGGGCCGCGCGGTTCACCTCGCGGGTCCCGACGGCCGGCACCGGCTGCCACTGCCCGGGCGTCGGCTCGAGGCGCAGGTCGCCGTTCGTCGCCACCCGCTCGCCGTTCTGGATCACGCCGACGCCGCCCTGGTGCCCGTCGGGATAGAAGTCATGGGCGAGCATGACGTTGAGGCCGGTCATTTCCAGGTACTCCTGGTCGTTGATCGAGAGCGCGCCGTCCGCCGCCGGGAGGCGCGGGCAGAGCGCCCCGGCGAGGACGGCAAGGAACAGGGCGGGCAGCGGGGGCTTGGGCATGGTCGGGGGGTTCCGGCGGGGCGTCCCGCGGGGGTCCATCACCTTGGCGCCTGGGCCCGCGAAGGCAACCCCGGGGCGGTCCATTCCGGCCCCGCCGGGCACAAAAAAGCGGCGCGGGTCTCCCCGCGCCGCCCAAGTCAAGCCCGGGTCAGTTCCAGTAGCCCTCGTAGAAGCGGTAGCCACCGTTGGTGGGCTCCCAGTGCGGGGCCATCCAGGTCGAGTCGGCGTGCGGCGGGACTTCCCAGTGCCCGGCCATCCACTCATACTGGTTGTTGCGCCAGGTCCAGTAGCCGGGGACCCACTTGTAGTCGGGGCCGGGCTGGGCGAGGACGACCTCGGCCTGCGCGGTCGGCGGGGCCTGCGTCGTCGTGACGATGGTGGCGGGCGCGGCGGGCTGGCCCATCGGGGCGGAGGTGGTCTGGGTGGTGACCGTAGTATTGGCGGTGCCGTTCACCACCGTCGCGGGCGCGGGCGGCGGGGGGGCCGACACCACATGGGAATCAGGTTCGCTGGCGCAGCCACCGAAGAGCGCGAGGGCGCCGCACGCCAGAAGCGCGCGCGGGGAAACGCGGCCCAGCATCGCGGCAGGGGTTGAATATAATGTGTTCATACACCTGCCATCGACTCGCAGTTTGCAATGCGGTTCCGGCCCCCCAGGACGATAAATGACAACAATATTGCGGTCCGCATGGCACTAGGTCCGCCCGGCTTTTTGAAGGAACTTTTCGCGGCGACCGGCTACAATGGACCTAAAGGAAGACGGTGAACGGCGCCCCTGCCGCCCCGAGGAAAATTCCTGATCCTCAACCCAAAAAAACCCATGAACACGCAAATCATCAAAGGAAACTGGGACATAGCCAAGGGTAAGTTGAAACAACGGTACGCCAAGCTGACCGACAACGACCTCCGCTTCGTCGACGGCAAGGAAGACGAGCTGATCGGCCGGATCGAGAAGGTCACCGGCGAGCGCCGCGAGGTGCTGGAGAAGTTCCTGAACGACGAGCGCAACTACCGCTGAGGGTCGGCGCCAATACCCAGCGGAAGAACTCGATATATAATCTTATGAAGACATCACTGAACACCCGTAGGCTGGTTTCTATATTCGGCCTCACCGGCCTCCTCGCCCTCGGCTCCCTCGCGGGCGGCTGCGCGGCCACCCCCACCAAGGACAGCACCGGCGAGTACGTCGATGACGCCACCATCACCACCAAGGTGAAGAGCGCGCTCCTCGGCGACGACGCCGTGAAGTCCTTCGAGATCAAGGTCGAGACCTTCAAGGGCGTCGTCCAGCTGAGCGGCTTCGTGGACACGGCGGACCAGAAGTCCGCTGCCGAGCACGACGCCATGGCGGTCGCCGGCGTCAAGGACGTGAAGGACATGATCTCGGTCAAGTAACCCCCGGGTTACCGCGCCCTCGTCCCTCCCGCCGCCGTCCGGGCACCCGCCCGGGCGGCGGCCTCGTTTCGCACTGCCGGGTTGAACCGCCGGCCCGCGGGGGCAGGATGGTCGCCGTGCCCTCCCTTGAGTCCAGCCAGGCCCGCCTCGCCGCCCTCGGGGTTGCGCCCTCCGACGTGGAGGAGCGCTTCGTCCGCGGCACCGGCCCGGGCGGCCAGAAGATCAACAAGACCTCCTCGACCGTCTGGCTGCGGCACCGGCCGACCGGGGTCGAGGTGCGGTGCCAGGCCGAGCGTTCGCAGGCGGCGAACCGCGAGCGGGCTTGGGCCGAGCTCGGCGACCGCCTGGAGGCGCGGGTCCGCGCCGGCACGGCGGCCGCGCAGCAGGCCCGGGAACTGGCGCGCCGCCAGACCCGGCAGAAGAGCCGGCGCCAGAAGGTGAACATGATCCTGGCGAAGAAGCACCGCGCGAAGCACAAGGCCCGGCGCGGCCGGGTGGGGGACGAGTAGAGGCGCGGCGGCCTACGGCTCGCGGAGCGCCTCCTTGAAGTGGCGACGGCACATGGCGACGTAGCGGTCGTTGCCCCCGATCTCCACCTGCGCCCCGACCTTCACCGCGGCGCCGTCGGGGCCGACCCGCAGGTTCATGGTGGCCTTCCGGCCGCAGTGGCAGATCGTCTTCAGCTCGATCAGGTCGTCCGCCGCGGCCAGCAGCTCGGCGCTGCCGGGGAAGAGCCGCCCCTGGAAGTCGGTGCGGAGGCCGTAGCAGAGGACCGGGATGCGCAGCAGGTCCGCGATGTCGGTCAGCTCGCCGACCTGGCGCGGGGTCAGGAACTGGGCCTCGTCGACCAGGACGCAGGCGACCGGGGCGGCGGCGTGGGCCGCCCGCACCTGCGCCAGCAGGTCGTCCCCCTCCCGGAGCGTGATCGCGTCCGAGGAGAGGCCGATCCGCGACTCGATCCGGCCGGCGCCGGCGCGGGTGTCCATCGCCGGCATGAAGAGGAGGGTGCGCATGCCGCGCTCCTGGTAGTTGTAGCTCGACTGCAGGAGGACGGTGCTCTTCCCGGCGTTCATGGCCGAGTAGTAGAAGTAGACCTTCGACATGGGGCGGCTAGGGGAGTGACAGGCTCGTGATGATCCGGTGCAGCTCGGCGAAGTGGACCGGCTTCACGAGGTGGGCGACGAAGCCCGCCTTGCGGGAGCGGGCCAGGTCCTCCTCCATGCCGTAGCCGCTCAGGGCCACCCCGCGCAGGCCGTAGGCGGCCCGCAGCTTCTCCATCAGCTCGGTGCCGGTGCCGTCCGGCAAACCGAGGTCGGAGATCACCAGGTCGAAGGGCTGGGCCGCCGCGGCGGCGAGGGCGGCGCCCACCGTCGCGGCCGGCACCACCTGGTGGCCCCGGGACCGCAGGAGGAGGAGGAGGCTCTGCAGGGTGTTCTCGTGGTCGTCCACCAGGAGCAGCCGCAGGGGGGCCACCGCCGGGCCGCGGGCCGTGGCCGCCGGGGCCTTGCTCCCGTCCGGGGCGGGGAGGGCGTTGGGCAGCTCGACGACGAAGGTCGAACCCCGGTTCGGGCCGTCGCTGTGGGCCGCGATGCGGCCCTGGTGCAGGTCGACGACCGCCCGGGCGATGGCGAGGCCGAGGCCGATCCCGCCGTAGCGGTGGTCGCCGGTCAGGCCGCCCTGGTCGAAGGGCAGGAAGATCTGGTGCAAGAGCGCGGGGTCGACGCCGATCCCGGAGTCGCTCACCTCGATGCGGAGCCAGTCCCTCCCGTCGGGGCCGGCCTCGTTGCGGGTGCGGATCGAGATCCGGCCCCCGGCGGGCGTGAACTTCACCGCGTTGCGCAGCAGGTTCCAGATCACCTGCTGGAAGCGGGCCGGGTCGGCCAGGAGCCCGCTCCGCGCGGCCGCGAAGTCCCGCTCGATCGCGATGTCCTTCACCCGGGCGTCGCCGCGCACGATCTCGATCGCGAGGCCGATCAGCGAGTGGGCGTCGCAGGGCTGGGCCCGCAGCTGCAGCTTGCCGCGGGAGATGGCGGTCAGGTCGAGGAGGTCGTCGATCAGGCGGGCCTCGAGCGAGATGTTGCGCTCCATCATGCCCAGCTGCTCCCGCACCGCCGCCGGGAGGCGCTCGTCGTCCCGCAGCTCGGAGGCCGTGATCAGGACGGGGGTCAGGGGCGTGCGCAGCTCGTGGGAGAGGGCGGCCAGGAAGTCGTCCTTGGCGCGGCTCGCCCGCTCGGCGATGTCGCGGGCCCGCTTCAGCTCGTCGATGTCGGTGTTGGTCCCGAACCACTTGGCGACCCGCCCCTCGGCGTCCCGCATCGGGCGCGCCCGGGCCAGGAACCAGCGGTAGGCCCCGCCGTGCGCCCGGAGCCGGAACTCGGTCTCGTAGGGGGCGCCGGTGGCGAGCGAGGCCGTCCAGGCGGTGAGGGCGCCCGGCAGGTCCTCCGGGTGGACGTACTGGGCCCAGGCGCCCCCGAGGATGTCGCGCTCCAGGTCGCCGCCCAGGTACTTCACGCACTCCTGGTTGGCGTAGTCGAGGGCCCCGTCGAGGCCCGCGGTCCAGACCTGGAGGGCGACGACCTCGTAGAGGAGCCGGAAGCGGTCGGCGGACTCGAGCGCCGACCGGGCCTCCTTCTCCGCCTCGTCCCGGGCGAGGCGGAGGCCGGCCTCGGAGCGCTTGCGCTCGATGTGCTGGGAGATGGAGCGCGAGATCGGGTCCAGGTCGGCGACCACGGCGTCGGAGAGGACGTGGCGGGCGAACATCCCGAGGACGCCGACCAGCTGGCCCTCGACCATCAGCGGGTACCCGGCGAACGACACCATGCCCTCGCGCCGGGCCCACTCCGGGTCGCTGATGTTGGGGTCCTGCTGCACGTTGTTGGTGAAGAGCGGGCGCCGGGCCGCGGCGATCCGGCCGATCTTGAACTGGCCGACCGGCACCCGCCCGTGGGCGCCGTTCAGGTGGGTGTAGAGGCCGGCGCTGGCCCGCAGGACGAGGATGTCCTCGCCCGGGCCGATGGTCCAGATGCGGGCGAAGGCCGCGTCGACGTGGCGGACGATCAGCTCGCAGCAGACCTGGAGGGTGCGGTCGACCGGCTCGACCGAGTCGAAGGAGCCGGCGATCTCGGCCCGGAGGGCGGCCATCCGGGCCCGCTCCCGCGAGTCGGCCTCGGCCCGCGCCCGCTCGATCGTCGCCCAGCACCGCTCGACGACCTCGGACACCAGCTTGACCTCGACCGGGGTCCAGTCCCGCGGGGCGGCGCTGTGGACCGCCATCATGGCGAGGAGGACCCCGTCCTTCGCCAGCGGGTAGCAGACGGTGGCCCGGATATCGAGGGCGGTGAAGCTCGCGGCGCTCCCGCCGTAGGCGGGGTCGCGCTCGATGTCGCGGATGACGAGGATGCGGCCCGCCCGCAGCGCGGTCGCGGTCGCGGCCCCGAAGTCGGCCAGGCGGTAGGTCCCGGCCAGGCTGGGGCAGCCGTCCCTGTAGTCGTCGAGGATGGTGAAGCGGTCCTGGTCGGCCTCGACCTCGGCGTAGGCGCAGCGCGCCACGCCGAGCTCGCGGCCCAGGAGCTGGGTCGAGACGGCCATGATCTCGGCCGGCAAGATCAGGTCCCGGGTGGCGCTGGCGAGGGCGTCGAGGAGGCGCAGCTGGCGCTCGCTCTCGCGCAGGACCCGGTCGGCCTCCCGCTTCCGGGAGACGTCGTGGAAGACCAGGATGACGCCGCGCACCGAGCCGTGCTCGTCGCGGATCGGCGCCGCCGAGTCCTCGATCGGGCATTCCGGGCCCTGGCGGCTGCGCAGCACCGTGTGGTTGGCCAGGCCGACGCCGACGTTCTCGGCCAGCACCCGGGCGACGGGGTTCTCCGCCCGCTGGCCGGTCCGCTCATTGAAGATCTGGAAGACCTCCTCGAGCGGGCGGCCCCGGGCCTCGGCATCGGTCCAGCCGGTCAGGGTCTCGGCCACCGGGTTGAGGAAGGAGACCTGCCCGAGGGCGTCGGTCGCAACGACCGCGTCCCCGATCGAGCGCAGGGTCACCTGCAGCTCCTTGGCCCTCCGCTCCACCGCGGCCACGGAGGTGCCGTAGGAGACGCTCACCTTGCGGAGCAGCTGCTGCAGCCACCAGAGCAGCAGCGGCACCCCGGCCAGCACCACGACGGCGAAGACCCCCATGACGGTCTGCACGACCCGGTTGTAGGCGGCGTTGCGGTCGGCCCGCTCCTGCTCCTCCTCGCTCAGAAAGGCGTGGGCGGTCAGGAGGCCGGAGCGGAACGGCCGGCCGGCGGCGACGAAGTAGGGCGCCTGGCTCTCCGCGGACTGGCCGGACTCCATCCGGGCGAAGCTCTCGTCGGCCGTCTGGATCCAGAGGTTGGTCTCCTCCTTCAGGTGGGCGATCTCCTCCGCCTTGGCCTTGTTCGAGGCGACGAAGGCGGCCAGCGCGTCCAGGCGGGCGTCGATCTCCGCGCGGTTCTCCGCGTAGCTGACCATCATCGCCGGGTCGCCCGTCAGCCGGAAGCCGCGGAACGCCGACTGCATCGTCACCAGCATCTTCTCCACCCGGTTCGCCTCCGAGATCACCTGGTCGGTATGGTCCAGCTCGTGCGCCGTGCGCAGGAGGTACTGCACCATCCCGAGCAGGATCAGCATCGGCACGAGGAGCGACACGAACAGCGTCGCCGTGGCGTTGCGCAGCAGGCGGCGGAAGCTGCGGTCGTCGAGCAGGTCCTCGCCGGAGCCGTAGGTGGCGCTCGTCAGGGGGCGCGGCATGTTAGGGGAGGGGACCTTGGGTGCTCGGGAGCGTCATGGGCCGGCCGCAAGACGGCAGGCAATCAGAGAGGGTGCTCACGAGCAAATGCGGATGCGGTTGGGTTGAAGGGTGCGGGGCGGCCGGGGCCGGTCCCCGCCGGGGATTAACTCCCCGCAGGCTAGGAACTAGCGCAGATCAGGAAATCCGCCCCTTGGTTCCCCGGAAATGCGGCCCGGCCGCCCAAAAAAGCCCGGTTCTCACCTCCCCCGGCCCCGGCCCCCTTCCGCTAGCCGCCGCTCTTCCGCGCCTGGCGCAGATCCTGCAGGGTGTGGAGGATCTCCTCCACCGTGTAGGGTTTCTTCAGGATCTTCTTCACCCCCAGGAGGTCGAGCTCGGCCCGGCGCCGCTCCATCCCCTCCATGCTGGCGATCCCACTCGAGACGACGGCGACCACCCCCGGGTCCATCTTCTTTAGCACCTGCACGAGCGTGACGCCGTTCATGATCGGCATCTCGAGGTCCGTGATCACGGCCTTGATCTCCCGGCCGTGCCGCGCGTACGCCATCGTGGCCTCGGCCCCGTCGCCGGCGGTGATGACTTGGTAGCCGTACTTGACCAGGAGGTCCCGGACCACGTCGCGGATCGTCTTCTCGTCGTCGACGATCAGGACCAGCTCGCCCTCGCCGCGCGGCGCGCTGGCCGCCACGTCGGCGCCGGCCTCGTCGCGGCCCTGCGGGGTCGCCGGCAGGTAGACCTCGAAGGCGCTGCCCTTGCCGAGCTCGCTCTTCAGCGTGATGAACCCGCCGTGGCTCTTCACGATCCCGATCACGGTCGAGAGGCCGAGGCCGGTCCCGCGCCCCGCCTCCTTGGTGGTGAAGAACGGGTCGAAGATCTTGTCGATCACCTTGGGCGGGATCCCGGTCCCGGTGTCGATCACCCGCAGGAGCACGTACGGGCCGGCCTTGGCGCCGATGATCGCGCTGGCGGTCGTGTCGTCGAAGGTCACGTTCTCCGCCGAGATCGTCAGGACGCCGCCGCGGGGCATCGCGTCCCGGGCGTTGACGCAGAGGTTGAGGAGCACCTGGTGCAGCTGGGTCGGGTCGCCGATCAGCGGCCAGAGGTCCCTCGGCATGGCTTCGACGACGGAGATGTTCTTGGGGAAGGTCTGCTGGGCGATGCTCGCCATCTCGCGCCCGAGCAGCTCGGCCCGGACGATCCGCCGCGCGCCCTCGACCCCGCGGCCGAAGGTGAGGAGCTGCTTCACGAGGTCGGAGCCCCGCTGGGCACTCGTCTCGATCGTCTCCAGCGTCTGCGCCGTCTCCTCGTCGGAGAGGCCGAGGCGCAGCAGCGGCGCCGACATGAGGATCGGTGCCAGGATGTTGTTCATGTCGTGGGCGATCCCGCTCGCCAGGGACCCGATCGCCTCCAGGCGCTGCGCCCGGAAGAACTTCGACTCCATCTCCTTGCGCTCGGAGATGTCGCGCACGACGCTGACGATGTAGTCGTGGTCGAGCGACACCCACTTGGCGCTGAACTCGACCGGGAAGGTGGTCCCGTCCTTGCGCCGGTGCCGCCCTTCGCCGTTGGTCCGGCCGTCGGAGCGGATGCGGGCGGCCATCTGCGTCCAGCCCTGGGCCTCGACCAGGGGGTCGATGTCATAGAGGCTGAGCCGGAGGAACTCCTCCCGGGTGTAGCCGAGGTCGCGGTAGCCCTTCTCGTTGACGTCGAGGAAGCGGCCGGTGGCGGGGTCGATGACCTCCAGCGCGTCGTTGGACTGGTCGACCAGCGAGCGGAAGAGCTGGAGGGCGCCGACCGCCTCCCGCCGCTCCTGGCGCAGGCGGCCCTGCTTCAGCGCCTGCTCCACCGCCAGGCCGAGGCGGGCCAGGCGGTCCTTCAGCAGGTAGTCGGCCGCCCCGGCCTGCATCGCCTGGACCGCGGTGTCCTCGCCGATCGTCCCCGAGATGAGGATAAAGGGCAGGTCGAGGCCGCTCTGGTTCAGGATCGCGAGCGCCTCGAGGCCGTTGAACTGGGGCAGCTCGAAGTCCGAGAGGATGAGGTCGGGGCCGTTCCCGAGCTTCGCCCGGAAGTCGGCCGCCGTCTCGACGCGCTCGCAGGTGGGCTCGTAGCCGTCGCGGCGCAGCTGGCGCAGGACCAGCTGGGCATCCCCATCGTTGTCTTCCACGATCAGGACCTTGAGCGGCTTGCCCATCGGGAACCTCAGCTGACCTTCTTCGGCGACTGGTTAAGCAGCATCCAGTACATCCCGAGGTCGCGGACCGCCTCGACGAAGCTCTCGAAGTTCACCGGCTTCACGATGTAGCTGTTCACCCCGAGCTGGTAGCTCTCGATCACGTCGCGCTGCTCGCGGGAGGAGGTCAGGACGACGACCGGGGTCGTCCGGGTCCGCGGGTCGGACTTCACCCGCTTCAGGACCTCGAGGCCGTCCACCTTGGGCAGCTTCAGGTCGAGCAGGATCAGCTTCGGGCCCCCGTTGAAGCTGCGGTTGGAGCAGCTGCCCTCGCAGAAGATGAAGTCCAGGGCCTCGGCGCCGTCGCGGGCCACGTGGATGTCATTCACGAGGTTGGCCTTGCGGAGGGCGCGGAGCGCCAGTTCCAGGTCCTGGGGATTGTCCTCCACCAGCAACAGCTCGACGGCGTTCGTGTTAGTCATAGCGCGACGGCGAGGAAACCCGGTCCATGGGGGCCGGGAAGAAGCGCCGCGTCTTTTTTTGAGTTTCGTATCGGGCCGGAAGAATCGGGTGCACCGGCGGGCCACCACCCAGCCCTCTGACGATGTGCCTTTGGCCGAGGGACCCTCCGTGACCGCGCGGCGGGTGCGGCGGGCCCCGTGACCCGCCCCTGGCTTGCGGTAGCGCGGCGGGGGAATCGGGCGATGCGGGCGCGGCTCATCGGTGGGGTCCAGCCGTCGTCTTGGCGCCGAAGACTCTCACTTCCGCCACTTTGGCATTGCGGCTGGGTCCCGGAAAATTACCCCGACCGGCTCCAAACGCAAGCGTGCGGCCTGCCACGGGCATAATCGTAACCGCGGGGAATTCGATCTTCCGCACTATCGCGAACGGTCCGCCGATGTGATTCGAGTCGGGCGGACCATAGCGGGCGGCGCCCGATGGGGCCGGAGCCCACGCGGGCGCCCAGGACCTGGCTCTCGGGCACGTGGATAGGGAGGCAGTGACGATACGTTCTTTATAGGTCGGGCTCCCGGGCGAGCAAAGGACTTCCCGGTGACAAAACCGCCTAAATTTAAGTAGTGCCGTCGGTTGCAAGAAATCCTCGCCCCCCGGATCGGGTTGGGGCAGCGTGCCGCTGGAATGCGCCGCCAGCTCCTCGCCTGCAAGTCCATCGACCGGCTGATCTCCGACGCGGAGAATCCCCAGCACCGGCTCGCGAAGTCACTGGGGCCGTGGAGCCTGACCGCCCTGGGCATCGGGGCCATCATCGGCTCCGGGATCTTCGTCCTGACCGGCACGGCCGCCGCGGGGGAGCATTTTGAGACGGCGTCCTACCTCCATGCCCAGGTGATGGACCTGATCATGAACGTGGCGCAGCACGGCAACCTCTCCGGGGCCCTGCTCCACGGCCGGCCGCCGGCGGGCCCCGCGATCGCGGTCTCCTTCATCCTCGTCGCCGTCGCCTGCAGCTTCGCCGGCCTCTGCTACGCCGAGCTGGCCTCGATGATCCCGATCGCCGGCAGCGCCTACACCTACTCCTACGCGACCCTGGGGGAGATCTTTGCCTGGATCATCGGCTGGGACCTGATCCTCGAGTACGCCGTCAGCAACGTGGCGGTCGCGGTCGGCTTTGGCGGCTACCTGAAGGCCCAGCTGGCCTCCTTCGGGGTCAGCCTGCCGGACAAGTGGTCGACGCCGGTCTGGGAGGCCGGGCACCTGAGCGGGGCCTACTTCGACCTGCCGGCCTTCCTGATCGTCTTCGTCCTCACCGTGCTCCTGGTCCGCGGGGTCAGGGAGTCGGCGAAGGCCAACAACGCCATGGTGGCGGTGAAGATCCTCGCGATCGTGATCTTCCTGGTCGTCGGGGGCCTGCTGGTGCATCCCGCCAACTGGCATCCTTTCGCGCCCTCCGGCTTCCGCGGCATCCTCTCCGGGGGCGCCATCATCTTCTTCACCTACATCGGCTTCGACTCCGTCTCAACCGCGGCGGAGGAGTCGAGCCGGCCGCAGCGCGACATGCCGGTCGCGATCATCGCGTCCCTGATCGTCTGCGCGGTGCTCTACATCGGGGTCGCCCTCGTCCTCCTCGGGATGATGCCGTACGCGACCTTCGCCTCGGGGCCGGCCGCGGACGCCCCGGTCGCCTACGCGCTCCAGGCCCTCGGCGCCCGCCCGTTCTTCCTCTCCGTGATCGTGATTGGCGCCCTGACCGGCATGGTCTCGTCCCTCCTCGTGTTCCAGTACGGGCAGGCCCGGATCTGGTTCGCGATGTCGCGCGACCGCCTGCTCCCCGACATCTTCTCGGCGGTGCACCCGCGCTTCAAGACGCCGCACTGTTCGACCTGGATCGCCGGCGCCGCGGTCGGGATCCCCTCCGGCCTCTTCGACATCGGGGACGCCGCGGACCTGTCCAACATCGGCACCCTCTTCGCCTTCGTCCTCGTCTCCCTCGGGGTCATCTTCCTGCGCCGGCGCCAGCCGGACCGCCCGCGCGCCTTCAGGGT
>Ga0302196_10003759_pt1 | contig 13892 bp, 14 predicted proteins | sample II_Bog_N1_3_FD_198794 | JGI IMG/M metagenome (GOLD analysis project Ga0302196, IMG submission 198794) | Peat permafrost microbial communities from Stordalen Mire near Abisko, Sweden - II_Bog_N1_3 | ecosystem: Environmental > Terrestrial > Soil > Wetlands > Peat | place: Sweden: Abisko...
CTGGAGGTTCTGGTTGAACAGATAGACCCCAGCCTGCCAGTTGAAACGACCGGGCTTGGAGGCCAGGCGGAACTCCTGCGAGGTCTGCCAGTCGTGGGTCTGGGCGACATTGACCTGGATGATGTCGAGCGGCGTGTTGTCGCTGTCCTGCAGCGGATCGAAATGCCAATACCGCCCGGCGGTGATCGAGGTGAAGTCACCCCATCCCAGGTCCCAGTTCACTTCCGTCGACAACCCGCTCTGGTCGGTCAGCATGTTCTGCGGCGAATTGTTGGCGGTGCTGGTCAGATTGACCTGCGGGACGAAGCCCAACTCGCTGAAGGCCTTCAGGGTGTGGGCCGTCGCCGCGGTGATGGTCGACGGGGGAATGGACTTGTAGGAGGTGACGCAGCAGGTGTCGTTCTCGTCGGAATATTCGGCGATCACCCGCACGCTCACCTTGGATGACGGCGTCGCGAGGAATTGCAAGCGCACGCCGGTGCGCCCGACGCTGTTGGCGGCGACGCCGGTGGTGGTGTTGGGCAGATAACCGTCGCGCTTGGTGTTGAACGCCGTCAGGCGAAAGGCCAGCTCGTCGTCGATCAACGGACCGGTCACGGTCAGGCGTTCCTGGTTGTAGCCATAGTCCCCGATCGACACCTCGCCCGTGGCGCCAAAACTGAACCTGGGCTTGCTGGTGGTGATGTTGAGCACGCCCGCCGAACTGTTGCGGCCGAACAGCGTGCCTTGAGGCCCGCGAAGCACTTCGAGCTGGTCGATGTCGATCAGGTCTTCCAGCGCCATGCCCGGACGCCCGAGATAGACGTCGTCGACATAGACCCCGACCGAGGTGTCAAGCCCGTCAGCCGCCGAGGATACGCCAATGCCGCGAATGCCGATCGACGAATTGCGCGCATTGGACTGATAGGCGACCAGACTGGGGGTCTGGGTCTGCAGGTCGGTCAGGGTGAAGGATCCGGTCTTCTGCAGCGTCGCGCCCGTCACCACTGACAGGGCGATCGGCACGTCCTGCGCCTTTTCCGTTTGGCGCCGCGCGGTGACCACCACGTCGTCGGCGGCGGTGGCCAGAACCGCCGCCTGGGCTGAGCCGCCGCCTACCGCGGCGACCGTCGAGGCGATCGTCTGCGCCTTGGCCGACGTAACCGCGACAGCCGCCGTCAGGATCGACGTCAGTAACAAGGTCTTCCGATAAGCGACGTTCACGCCGGCTCTCCATGCGATAATTTTGGGAGGCTCAGCAGACGCCCGCCATAACCCGGCGGTCTAATTCCGATAAATCCGATCTGTTTTAAAACCAAACCTTCTCTGTATGATTTTAGATTTTCTAACGTTGCCGCCGCTCAGATCACTGGCCTGACGGTCCGATCGAAGCTCCATGGCCGTATGAGCCCCCGCTAATATGCAGTGTTTTCGGGTATTTTTCCGGGACTCCCGACAGCGCGCGCTCAAGCCTGGTAAGCCGGCGCGGCACCCCGCGCAGCCGAACTAATCTCGGCTTCAAGAATTCTGAGGCGACTTCGCTTCAATTCCTATATAATCAATCGTGTATCAGTTGGCGTCATGCCGGGTTGAGATAGGAATTCGATATGCCCCAGTTGCGAGAGCTCACGGTCAGCCGTCAGGGATTTGGGGCCATGAGCCTGTCCCACGCCTATGGGCAAGCCGATGACGCCGAATCGATCCGCACCGTCAGGCGGGCCATCGATCTGGGGATCACCTTCTTCGACACCGCCACCGCCTATGGGCAAGGGCACAACGAGACCCTGCTGGGCAAGGCCATCGCCGGCCGGCGCGACGGCCTGGTGATCGCCAGCAAATTCGCCAATCGCCTGGATGGCGGCGGCCTCGACGGCAGCGCCGCCCACGCCCGTGAGGCGGTGGACGCCAGCCTTAAGCGGCTGAACGTCGACCATATCGACCTCTATTACCTGCACCGGGTCGATCCGAAGACGCCGATCGAGGAGACCGTCGGCGCCCTCGCCGAGGCCAAGGCGCAAGGCAAGATCGGCGGCATTGGCCTGTCCGAAGCCTCAGCCGAAATTTTGCGCCGCGCCAACGCCGTCCATCCGATCGAGGCGCTGCAAAGCGAATATTCGCTGTGGACCCGCGGCGTCGAGACCGAGATCCTGCCTACCGTTCGCGAGCTTGGCGTCGGTTTCGTCGCCTACAGCCCTCTGGGTCGCGGTTTCCTGGCCGGCTCGCAGGTGGTCGACGAGAACGATCGGCGCCGCCAGCATCCGCGTTTCCAACCCGAGGCCGTCGCGGCCAACAGCCAAAAGCGCGCGGTGATCGAAAATGTCGCCGAACGGCTCGGCGTCACTGTGGCCCAGGTCAGCCTGGCCTGGGTGCTGTCCAAGGGCGTGGTTCCAATTCCGGGCACCCGCCACATCGCCCATCTCGAGGCCAATTGGGCGGCCAACGACCTGGCCCTCAATGCGGTGACCATCGCCGAGCTGGAGGCCGCCTTCCCGCTCGGGGCCACGGCCGGCGAACGCTATCCCGCCGCCCAGCTGCAGCTGGTTGCGGCCTCCGAACCCGTCCCCGCCTGACGCTCGCCCTGCCCCTGAACAAGGCCCCTTGAGGATCGCCCGATGAACGCCGTGATCAATCCGCGCGAAGCGCAAGGCGCAGACCAGCACAGCTACCAACGCATCACCGTCGAGCCGGTCACCCCGGTGATCGGCGCCGAGATTTCCGGCCTGGACCTCCGCCAGCCGCTGGACGCGCAGACCGCGGGCGAGATCCAGAAGGCCCTGCATAACTGGCGCGTGGTGTTCTTCCGCGATCAGGACATCAGCAATGACCAGCTCAAGGCCTTCGGCCGCGCCTTCGGGCCGCTGACCCCCGCCCATCCGATCTCCGAGGGTCTGGACGAACATCCGGAGATCTGGGAGCGCAAGGTCGATGAATATCGCGTCCGACGGATGGAGAACAACAGCCGGCCGCCCAGCGCGATCCCGCCGCGGGACTACAAGGGCTGGCACATCGACATCACCTTTGTCGCCAATCCCAACCGCTATTCCATCCTCTACGGGGTGGAGATTCCGGCCTATGGCGGCGACACCCTGTTCGCCAACCTGATCGCCGCCTACGAGGGCCTGTCGCCCAAGATCAAGGCCCTGATCGACGATCTTCAGGCGGTGCACCGCACCTCCAGCTACGACGCCGGCGGTCCGCCACGCAGCCGCAAGGATGGCCGCTCCGCCGGGCCGTTTGTCTCGCTGCATCCGCTGGTGCGGATCCATCCGGAGACCGGCGAGAAGCTGTTGTTCCTCAATCCCGGCACCACCAGCCACATCGTCGGCCTGAAAGAGCGCGAGAGTCAGGCGCTTTTGGACCTGCTCGAGTTCGAGCTGACCCGGCCGGAATACGCCGCGCGGCTGCGCTGGGCTCCCAAGACCATCGCCGTCTGGGACAACCAGGCCGTCGCCCACGCCGGCCCGATCGACTACGCCCATTTCGACCGTCCGCGGGTGGTGCGCCGGATCACCGTCGCCGGCGACCTGCCAGTCGGTCCGGACGGTTTCCGCTCGCGCCCGATCGAGGGCGAACTGTTCAACGTCCTGGGATGAGTGCTGACGTCCTCATGCGCCGGCGATCGCTGCTGCTCGGCGTCGCCGGCCTGGGCGCAGCCGCCATCGCCGGCTGCGCGCCGCGATCCGGCGCGGGCGCGTCCGGCGGGGGACTGGCGTTGGACGCGCTCCTGCCCGACGCTGTTCCGCCCGGAACCGAGGTGGCGATCGGCGATCCGACCACCCGCTGGGTGCTCGAGCATACCGGCCTGGCCCAGCGCCTGCCGTTCAAGGTCCGCTGGGAGCACATGACGGGCGGGCCGGAGGTCACCGAGGCGTTCAACGCCAAGGCGCTGGACGTGGGCCTGGGGGCCAGCGTGCCGCCGATCCATGCGGTGTGGGTCGGCATCCCGGTGAAGGTGATCGGCTTTCGCCTGCGCCAGGATCCGTTGAACCATCCCTCCTATGTGCTCGGCGTCTCGCCCAAGGCGCATCTGGCCAGCCTCGCCGACTTGCGCGGCAAGAAGATCGCCTTCAGCCCCAGCCAGGTGCAGGGCGAAATCGTGCTGCGGACCCTCAAGGCCCAGGGCCTGACCAGCCACGACGTGACCCTGGTCGAGCTGCCCTCCAGCATCGGCGGCGATGTCTACACCAACGCCCTGGCCTCGAGCCTGATCGACGTGGCCCCGATCGGCGCCGGGATCATCGCCGACCGCTACCTGAAGAAATTCGGCGGCGAGGGCGCCAAGGTGATCCGGCATGGGCCGTTCCGTGACGACGCCCTGACCGTGTTCGTGCGCCAGGCGGTGCTGCAGGATCCGGCCAAGGCCGCAGCCCTCAAACATTATGTCCGGGCCTGGGCTTGGGCCCAGAACTGGATCGCGACCCACCGCGACGAATGGATCAAGGGCTACTATGTCGGCGACCAGGGCCTGACCGCGGCCGACGGCGCCCTGATCGTCGACGCGGCCGGCTTGCCGGACATTCCGCAAAACTGGGATCAGGCGGTCGCCTATCAGCAGGACGTGATCGACGTGATGTCCGCCGAGACCGGACAGAAGCCGTTCTCGGCCGAGACCCTGTTCGATCGCCGCTTCCAGGCCCTGGCCGCTGACGCCGTGGCGCAGGCCCACGCCGCCGGCGACGGCCCGATCCCGGTCTAGGCCATTGAAGGACGCACGCGCATGAGTTCGCCGACGATCCGCTCGCCCAGGCCGGCCCTGGTTCGTATCGCCTCGCTGAAGCGCACGACGCTGGCCTCGCAGGCCAAGCCGTCGGCGGGCAGGCCGCGCCGCCTGGGTCTGGGAAAGCCGCTGTCCTATGGCTGGGTCCTGGGTCCGGCCCTGCTGATCGGCCTGTGGTCGATCGGCTCGCTGACCGGCTTCATCGACGCGCGCATGCTGCCGGCCCCCTGGGTGGCGGTGACCACCGGCGCCGACCTGATCCGCGAAGGCCGGCTGCAGGAGAACCTGGCGGTGTCGGCGACGCGCGCCCTGGCCGGGCTGGCCATCGGAGTCATCGTCGGGGTGGTCCTGGCCCTGGCCTCGGGGCTGAGCCTGGTGGGCGGCTACCTGATCGACGGCCTGGTGCAGATCAAGCGCGCGATCCCGATCCTGGCGGTGATCCCCCTGATCATCCTTTGGGTCGGCATCGGCGAGACCATGAAGGTCACCGTCATCGCCCTGACGGTGTTCTTCCCGATCTATATCCACACCCACAGCGCCCTACGCAGCATTGACCTGAAATATGTCGAGCTAGCGGAAACCCTGAAACTCAGCCGGTGGGCCTTCATCCGCCATGTGGTGTTTCCCGGCGCCCTGCCCGGCCTGATGATCGGCCTGCGCTTCGGCGTCACCGCCGCCTGGCTGGCCCTGGTGGTGGTCGAGCAGCTCAACGCCACCAGCGGCATCGGCTATATGATCGACCTGGCGCGCAGCTACGCCCAGACCGACGTCATGTTGGTGGGGCTGGTGGTCTACGCCTTTCTCGGGCTGACCTCCGACGCGGCGGTGCGGCTACTGGAGAAGAAAACCCTGTCCTGGCGTAGGACCCTGGCCCAATGAGTCCCCCTGCCCCGCCCCTGGTCCGCGTCCGCAACCTGGTCCGCCGCTTCACCCTCAAGGGGGTGCTGAACGGGATCGACCTCGACATCCGCAAGGGCGAATTCGTCGCCATCCTGGGGCGCAGCGGCTGCGGCAAGAGCACCCTGTTGCGCGCCATCGCCGCCCTCGACCATGAGGCTGAGGGGTCCGGCGAGCTGATCGTGCCGCACCGGCTGTCGGTAGTGTTCCAAGACGCGCGGCTGCTGCCCTGGCGACGGGTTTTGGACAATGTGATCCTGGGGCTCGATGGGCCGAACGCCGCCGAGCGCGGTCGCCAGGCGCTTGAGGAGGTCGAGCTGGCCGGGCGCGAACAGTCCTGGCCGTCCGAGCTCTCCGGCGGCGAGCAGCAGCGGGTGGCCCTGGCGCGCTCGCTGGTGCGCGAGCCGGAACTTCTGCTGGCCGACGAGCCGTTCGGCGCGCTGGACGCCCTGACCCGGCTGCGCATGCATGTGCTGCTGCGGCGGCTGTCCGAGCGGCACAAACCGGCCGTGCTGCTGGTCACCCACGACGTGGACGAGGCCATCGAGCTGGCCGACCGCGTGGTGCTGCTTGAGGCCGGCCGCATCGCCGCCGACGTCGCGATCGACCTGCCGCCGTCGGGTCCCGCCCGACGCGACCGCATCGTCGCCCTACGCGGCCAGTTCCTCGGCCTATTGGGCGTCGAAATCGACCCCTTGGAAGGCTGGAGCGAGCCGGCGCCCGAGCGTTCCAGCCAAACCGAACTTCGGCCTATTTGAGAACGCCATGACCGATCTGCTCGACCTTGACGCGCCCATCCTGGCGTCCAAACCCGCCGCCTCCCCCGCCGAGGCCTTGGCCCGCGACCGCTATCGCCAGGAAGACGCGCCGATTCCGGCGGCCTGGAACGACACGCTCGCGGTGTTGCTGTCGCATCGCTCGGTGCGCGCCTTCCTGCCTGACGCCCTTCCCGCGGGGACCTTGGAGACCCTGGTCAGCGCGGCGTCATCAGCCTCGTCCTCGTCCAACCTGCAGGTCTGGAGCGTGGTCGCGGTGGAGGACCGGGACCGAAAGGCGCGCCTGGCCGCCCTGGCCGGCAACCAAGCCCACATCGTCCAGGCGCCCCTGTTCCTGGTCTGGTTGGTGGACCTGCATCGACTGGCCGCCTTGGCCGAGGAGCGCGGCGGGCGGCACGAGGCGCTGAGCTATCTGGAGACCTTCCTGCTGGGCGCCGTCGACACCTCGCTGGCCGCGCAAAACGCCGTCGTCGCCCTGGAGTCGCTCGGCCTGGGCGCAGTCTATATCGGCGGCATCCGTAACCATCCGAACGAGGTCGCCGCGGAGCTAGGTCTGCCGCCGCGCGTATTCCCTCTGGTCGGTCTGGCGGTGGGTCGGCCCGATCCCGCCCGCCCCGCGAGCGTCAAGCCCCGACTCCCGCAGTCGGCTGTGCTGTTTCACGAGCAATACGCCTGGGGCGACGCTCAGCGTGACGCGGTGGATGGCTATAACGCCCGTCTGCGCCGCTTCCAGCGCGAGCAGGGCATGGTCGAGCAGGACTGGACCCACCTGGTCGGAAACCGAACCCGGGATGCGGCGGCCCTGCATGGCCGCGATCAGCTACGCACGATCCTCAATGGATTGGGCTTTGAACTAAAATAAGTCTTGGGGCGCGCCCCGGCGGATCCTGAGGCCGGCGCTCATCAAGACCGGACCGGCGTTCCCTTGGTCCTCACCGGCTGGCCTATCCCCGGCGGCCCATAAACGCAGCCGTGGCCACAGGGTCGGCCCTCGCCGCAGCAACCTTTTTGATGGCTACGGAGATCGACGGAGCGGCTGTGGCGCTGAATCGGCCCCTCAAGCGTTGCGTCTGGTGAGCCGGAATAGCGGCTACCTGGGAAATCATGATGAAACCGAGAGACACTGTTTTGCGGGCTGGATTGGCCATGCTGATCGTCGCCGCCGTCGGCGCCTGTGACCGGGGCGAAGGCGCGGATCAAAAGGCGAAGGGTCAGCTCGAATCAGGGGTCGGATCCCTCACCGGCGACCAGCACCTGAAAAATGACGGCAAGAAAGACGAGGTCGTCGGCGGACTGAAGAAAACCGTCGGCGATCTGAAGGGCGCGGCCCACGACGCATCGAAATAGCGAGGCGCCGCCGACCGGGAGGGTGAGCCTGTTCCTGGCGTAAGCGAGCCTGCGAGGTCCCTTTCGTGTTTCGGATCGGCGCGACGTCCACCATCGCGATCCGCCTCGAACGCCGCCCGTTCGGACTATTGCACGTCCGGCGCGCAGCCGGAAAACCTGACGGCTTGCAACACCGCCCCGTTGGACGTGCGTAGGGTGACCTGGCTGTCGGTCACCGAAACGGTCTCGTCCGACCACTGACCGGACAGGGTCGGCGTCGCCAGGGCGCAACGGGTCTCGATCAGCCGCTTGACGCAGGGCGCCACCTCGATCGCCTTGTAGAGGCTTTGCTGACCGTGCGCGGTCGCCGCCAGGCAGGCGCCGACCAGCGCCGGTCGCTGCAAACCTCCGTCCTCGGTTTGCGTCAAGGCGCGGACCATGCCCGACAGGTGCGGGCCGAAATAGATCCCGCTGGGCCGCGCCACGATATAATCACCCTGAAAGGCGCCGGCGATGCTGGGCTGCTTCAGGCGTAGGACGCGGATCGCCTCCAGATTGGCGGCGCAGCGCTCAATGTTCGGCACGTCGGATGCGACAGCTTCGAACCGCTGGCCATGGTCCGAAGTCATGCGCCAGCAGACCCCTGCGTCGGTTGGCGCGCCGTCGTTCGGCGCGCATCCGTCGATCACAAGCGCGATCAGGCCTAGGGTGACACAAGCCCCAACCCATCTGGCCATCGGGCTCACCCTTTGGCCCATCGCCGGTTTGCCCGGCCCGGTCGCTTAACCTTCACGCTCGCGATCCCGCCCGATCGAAGATCGCGCGACATTGCCCGGATCTGGCCCATCCAGCGATGGGCGGACTTCCCGTTTGCATCGAGATTTTCTCCCGAAGGTCTGGCCATCGGCGAATTTCCAATCCACCGGGGCGTTGCGTTGGGAATGTCCGCGACCACAGCGCACCGGCGCGCTAAGCTGGCCCCATGTCAGAGTCAGACGAGCCGCTGCGCCAGCAGATCGATGAAGCGATGGACGCGATCCGTCACCAGCTTGAACGACTTAGCGAGGGACCGACCATCGGGGGCCCCTCTGACGACCGCAGCGTCATCGCTGGCCTCGAAGCCGAGTATCAGGCGCTGAAAGAGGCGCGAGCCGGCTTGGGCCCCCATGATCGCGCGCTGGATGATCTCGGCGGCGAGTAGTCACGATCCCAAGCGCCTTTGCGACGCATCCCGCACCGGCCGCCGACGACAGCGCCCCCTAGCCTTCCGCCCCCCCATTCGTCATAACCCCGCCTGACCGGCCCTGCGCCGCGCCCCGCCAGCCAGAGGATCTTGATGGCCCTTAAAGTCGCCATCGTCGGCCTGCCGAATGTCGGCAAGTCGACCCTGTTCAACGCCCTGACCCAGACGGCCTCGGCCCAGGCGGCCAACTATCCGTTCTGCACCATCGAGCCCAATTCCGGCGACGTGGCCGTGCCAGAGCCGCGCCTGCCGGTGCTGGCCGCCATCGCCGGGTCCAAGGAGATCATTCCGGCGCGGATCAACTTCCTCGACATCGCCGGCCTGGTGCGCGGCGCCTCGAAGGGCGAGGGCCTGGGCAACCAGTTCCTGGCCAATATCCGCGACTGCGACGCGGTGGCCTTCGTCGCCCGCTGCTTCGTCGATGACGACATCACCCATGTGGAGGGCCGGGTCGACCCGATCAGCGACCTCGACATCATCGAGACCGAGCTGATGCTGGCCGACCTGGAGAGCCTGGAGAAGCGCGTCGCGGGTCTGGAGAAACGGGCCAAGGGCGGCGACAAGGACAGCATCCAGACCCTGCGCCTGGTCAAGCTGGCGCTGGAGCAGTTGAACGCCGGCCGTCCCGCCTTCACCGCCAAGGTCGATCCCGAGGACGACAAGGCCTGGCGGATGCTGCAATTGCTGACCGCCAAGCCGGCGCTCTATGTGTGCAATGTCGATGAGGCCTCGGCCGATCAGGGCAACGCCCTGTCGGGCCTGGTGGCGGCGCGGGCGGCCAAGGACGGGGCCAAGTCGGTGGTGATCTCAGCCCAGATCGAGAGCGAGATCGCCCTGCTGGACGCCGCCGAGCGGGCCGACTTCCTGGAGACCATCGGCCTGTCCGAGCCCGGTTTGAATCGTCTGATCCGCGAGGCCTATTCCCTTTTGGGCCTGCAGACCTATTTCACCGTGGGGCCCAAGGAAGCGCGGGCCTGGACCATCCCGGTGGGGGCGACCGCGCCGCAAAGCGCCGGGGTGATCCATACCGACTTCGAAAAAGGCTTCATCCGCGCCGAGACCATCGCCTATGACGACTACGTGCGTCTGAAGGGGGAGACCGGCGCGCGCGAGGCCGGCCGCATGCGGCTGGAAGGCAAGGACTATGTCGTCCAGGACGGCGACGTGATGCATTTCAGGTTCAACACCTAGGGCACGGAGACCTCCCCCATGGCCGAGACCATCCACATCAAGAGCGCCGCCGCCGACGGCTTTGCGTTCAGCGCCCTGCACGCCCCGCCCCAGGGCGAGCGGCGCGGCGGGGTGATCGTGATCCAGGAGATTTTTGGCGTCGACCAATATGTGCAGGCCGATGTCGAGCGCTGGGCGACCCTGGGCTTCGAGGCGGTCGCGCCGTCGATGTTCGATCGTGGCCAACCCGGCTTCGTCGCCGAGCATGACCAGGACGGGATGCAGGCCGGCATTGGCCTGATGCAAAAGACCGATCCCGCCGACGCCCTTGGCGATATCACCGCCTGCGTCCAGTTCCTGGCCCCCCGCGGCCCGGTGTTCATCGTCGGCTATTGCTATGGCGGGGCGATGGTCTGGCGCGCGGCGGCTCAGGTCGAGGGTCTGGCGGCGGGCTCGGCCTATTATGGCGGCGGCATCGCCGGCATGATCGATCTGGAGCTGAAGACCCCGGTCATCTGCCATTTCGGGCGCAAGGACGGGCACATCCCAGCCGACGAGATCAGCGCCAAGATCAAGGCCGCCCATCCGGACGTGCCGGTCTATGTCTACGAGAACTCCGGGCACGGATTCAACAATGACGGCCGGCCCGATTCCGACGCGCAGGACGCCGCCCTGGCGCGCGAGCGCACCCTCAGTCTATTCCTGGCCAACGGCGCCGGCTGAGCTGTGGCCAAGGGCGGCCAGATTCGCCTGACCAGCGCCCCTGACGGGTTCGAATTCGCGGCCTATCGCGCGGCGCCCGACGACGCGCGTCATGGCGGGTTGGTGCTGATCCAGGAGATCTTCGGGATCACCGACGACATCCGCGCCCTGTGCGACGGCTACGCCCAGGACGGCTATGAGGTGATCGCCCCGTCGCTGTTCGACCGGCTGAAACCGGGCTTCGCGGCGGCGGCCACGCCTGAGGCGACGATTGAGGGCCGGGCGCTGTCGGAGGCGACGCCGTGGACTCAGGTCCAGGGCGACCTGGCCGCCTGCATCGCCGCGCTGGCGCCGCCGGTGTTCGTGGTCGGCTATTGCTGGGGCGGGTCGGCGGCCTGGCTGGCGGCGTGTCGCTGCGAGGGCGTGGCGGCGGTGTCGTCCTTCTACGGGCGACGCATTCCCGAGCTGAAGGGCGAGACGCCGCGCTGTCCGACCATCCTGCATTTCGGCAAGGCCGACCCGTCCATCCCGCTCGCGACGGTGGAGGTGATCGCCGCCGCCCATCCGGACCTGCCGATCTATCGCTACGACGCCGGCCACGCCTTCGCCTCCGACCGCCCCGGCCATCACCACGCTGACAGCGCCCGCCTGGCCCGCCTACGGACCCTGCAGCTGTTCCAACGCTCGGGCGGCGGGCGCGGGGAGATGTGAGCCTATAGCTGCAGGCCCAGCTTGGGCCCAATCCACACCATGGCCGAATAGAGCGCCATGGTCAGCAGGCAGCCCGCCGCCAGGGCCGGCCAGAAGCCGACGCCGCGCTTCAGCAGCTCCGGTATCAACAGGAACATCGGCAAGGACGGCAGCACGAACCAGAAGGTCCCGCTGGCGTGGGCGGCCATGCGGACGGGATCGCGCGTGTCGCGCCACAACCACATCATCCCCAGCACCGAAATCAGCGGCAGTGACGCCACCAGCCCGCCCAGCCCGGGCCAGCGCTTGGCGATCTGGGAGACAGCGGCCACGATCGCGCCGGAGATCAGCGCCTTGACGATCAGATAGAGCATCGGCCCCAATGTGCTTTCGGATCCTGAGGCCGTCGACGCCGTCAAACCGCCCCTAGCTGTGGTGGTCGATGTCCTTCCACAGCTTGCGATAGCTGGCGTACATCAGCAACGAAAATAGGCCGAGGAAGATCAGCACCGCCACGCCGGTGCTTTTGCGCTCGTCGGCGTGGGGCTCGGCGGCCCAGGCGAGGAAGGCTGTGACGTCCATCGCCTCCTGGCTGGCGGTGGCCTTCACCCCATCGTCGAAGGTGACGCGGTTGTCGGTCAGCTGCCTGGGCATGGCGATGAAGCCGCCGATCGGAACCGGACCTGAGCCCGACCAGTTCGCGGTCATGTCGCCCGGCATATAGGGGTTATAATATTTGCCCGCAGGCACCTTCATGCCCGCCGGGACCGCCGCATAGCCGGTCAGGATCGAATAGATATATTGCGGTCCGCCCTCGCGGGCCTTGACGATCAAGGACAGGTCCGGGGGCAAAGCTCCGCCGTTGCTGGCCCGCGCGGCGGCCTCGTTGGGAAAAGGCGAGACGAAGGCGTCGGCGGGCGTCGCCGGACGCTTGACCACGTCGCCGGTGTCGCTGTCGATGTCAGCGACGTTGAAATCGGCGGCGATCGCCTTGACCCGCGGGTTGTCGTTCGGGTTCGGGAATTTCGGATCAAAGAACGGCCCGCCCGGCTGGCCAAGATTGCGATAGCTCATCAGATGCATCGCGTGACAGGCCGAGCAGACGTCGTGATAGACCTTGTAGCCGCGTTGCAGCTGTTCCTGGTCGAAGCGGCCGAACGGCCCCTCGAAGCTCCAGTGAACGTCCTTGGGGTCTTCGAACGTCGTGGCGGCCAGAACCGGTTGGGCCGCCAGGGCCCATCCCAGCGTGGCTGCGATGATCAACGCCTTGCGCAGCATCTGGCTCAACCCTTCTTTTCGGTGAGCACCGGCGTCGAGATTGACTCGGGCGTCGGCAGGGGTTTTTCGATCAGACCCAGGATCGGCAGCACCAGCAGCAGGTAGCCGAAGTAGCCGCACATCGCGACCCGGGCCAGCCAGGTGTAGCTGTTGATGTTGGCGTCGCCGAGGTTGAAGCCGTCGACGTGCGGCCAGACCAGGGCGTCGGGCGGATTGGCGCCGCACAGCCCCAGGATCAGGCAGGCGACGACGAACAGGCCAAAGAAGATCCGCGAGGTCGGACGATAGCGCATCGAGCGCACCTTGGAGCGATCGATCCAGGGCAGGGCGAACAGGATGGCGATGGCCCCGAACATGGCGATCACCCCGCCCAGCTTGTTGGGAATGGCTCTCAGGATCGCGTAGTAGGGCAGGAAATACCATTCCGGCACGATGTGCTGCGGCGTCACCAGCGGATTGGCGACGATGTAGTTGTCCGGGTGGCCCAGGGCGTCGGGGGCGAAGAACACGAAGGCGGCGAACAGGATGAAGAACACCGAGGCCGCGAATCCGTCCTTGACCGTGTAATAGGGATGGAAGGGCACGGTGTCGGCCTTGCTCTTCACATTGATCCCGGTCGGATTGTTGTTGCCCGGCACATGCAGCGCCCAGATGTGCAGGCCCACGACGCCGGCGATCATGAACGGCAACAGATAGTGCAGCGAGAAGAAGCGATTGAGCGTCGGATTGTCGACCGAATAGCCGCCCCAAAGCAGGGTGGTGATCTTGGGGCCGATCCACGGCACCGCGCCGATGATGTTGGTGATCACCGTCGCGCCCCAGAAGCTCATCTGGCCCCAGGGCAGCACATACCCCATGAAGGCGGTGGCCATCATCAGCAGATAGATGATCAGGCCAAGGATCCACAACACTTCGCGCGGGGCCTTGAAGGAGCCGTAATAGAGCCCGCGGAACATGTGGATATAGACGGCCAGGAAGAACATCGACGCGCCGGTGGCGTGGATGAAGCGGATCATCCAGCCATAGTTGACGTCCCGCATGATCTTTTCGACGCTATCGAAGGCGTTGGCCGCGCTTGGATCATAGTGCATGGCCAGGACCACGCCGGTGACGA
>Ga0302196_10003761_pt1 | contig 13889 bp, 16 predicted proteins | sample II_Bog_N1_3_FD_198794 | JGI IMG/M metagenome (GOLD analysis project Ga0302196, IMG submission 198794) | Peat permafrost microbial communities from Stordalen Mire near Abisko, Sweden - II_Bog_N1_3 | ecosystem: Environmental > Terrestrial > Soil > Wetlands > Peat | place: Sweden: Abisko...
CGATCGCCGCCACCGCGGCGCCGAGCGAGTCCGTCAACGTCGGCTCGAAACCGTACGCCGCCAGCGCCCGGGCAAGTCGGTGCCGCGACAGCGCATCGCCGTCGAGCAACAGCACCGTGCGGTCCGGGCGCGCCATGACGCTCGCCTTGACGCCGGTCGCACGCTCGCACACAGGCTCGAACGGCTCGACGATGTTTGCGACGTCGGAGCGCTCGACGTTGGTTAAATAGGCCATCTGTAGTCCTCCAATGGGAACCGACGCCGCCAGGCGATCGGGGACGCGTGGCGGCTCGACTCCGGGTGGAGCGTCGTTTGCACGCTTTTAGAATGGGTCGCGTAAGCCGGCGGGCCTGCGCAGGGACAGGAGCAGCTTCCAGCCACTTTGACGCCGGACGTGGTGAAGATTCGGTTAAATCTGGGAATCCCGCGGTCAAGCCGGACGGTTCGGGCCCCGCCTGCGACATCGCAAGCCCCTTTCCCGCGGGTCGACTTTCGGGCTTTAACCCCGGCAACCTTCGGCCCGGCGACGCCGCCAACGCGCGAGACAACGATATGATTCAACGCCTCGCGCACCTGATCCCACCGGACCCGGCCGGCGAGTTCGTCTTCGAGGTGTCCGAGTATCTGGTTCAGGCGTTGCCGCGGATCGTTCGCACCCGGGACGCCGCCTTCGAGGCCGTGCTGAATCCGCTTGGGCTGACCGTCACCCGCTATCGCATCCTGTCGGCGGTGGTGGTCTCGCGCGGCTGTTCGATGTCGGACCTGTCGGTGCTGATCGGCTACGACCGCACGACCCTCGCCCGCGCGGTCGACCAGCTGGTCGCAGCGGGGCTGGTGACCCGCTCCGGCGTCACTGGCGATCGCCGGGTGATCAAGCTGGTCGCCACCGAGGCGGGCGAAAGCACCTTCGCCCGGACCATCGAGCACATGGAGCGGCTGAACGAGAAGCTGCTGCGCGGCATCGACGAGGCTCAGCTGCGCGTCATCATGCGCGGGCTGGAAAAGATGCTGACGAATCTGGACCTCGCGCCGCAGGACATCGCGCGAAAACTTGGGCCCCGCTGGTCCTGACCGGGGCGATCTACGGTACCTCACGCGGCCTTGCGGAAGTCCCTGGCGCTGGTCCCGTGAGAGCGATGGAACCAGCGCGAGAAGGTGCTCAGGCTGGAGAAGCCGAGCAGATCCGCCACCTGTGAGATGCTGCGGCCTCCGTGGCTGAGCAACTCCGCCGCCAGGTCCCGGCGCATCCGGTCGACCAGCGACGAGAAGGTCTCCCCTTCCTGGGCCAGACGCCGATAGATGGTCCGCCGGTCGATGCCCAGCATCTGCGCAGCGCGCTTGGCCGAGCAGTCGCCGGCCGGCAGCAGCCGTTCGATCAGCGCCGAAACCCGGTCGACCATGCTCTCGGCGACCGCCGAGCCCGCGCCCTCGACGATCCGGGCCAGCGTCCGCGCCGCTTCCGGGTCGGCGGTCGACAGCCGGCGGCCGAGGTCGGCCCGGGAGATGGCCAGGCCGTTGAAGTCCTGATCGAACTCCACCCTGCCAAACCGCCGGCGATAGGGCGCCGTCTCCTTCGGCTCCGGGTAGGAGAAGCACGCCCACTCCGGCCGGCCGCCGGCCGGCGCCAGGGTGCGCAGGAACTGCAGCATCTGGCCCATCAGCGCGTCGATGATCGTCCGCGGGGCCGCCCGCGCAGGGCCGGCCACGATCGGAATGACGATCATGCCGCCGTCGTACTCCTCGAGATGGATGGAGATCGTGTCGTTAAGGTAGCCGGCGTATCGGGAAAAAGCCTCGAACGCGGCGCGAACCGTGGGCTGGCTGCGCATGAGGAGTCCAACCGGCCCCATCATCGCCAGCGTGAAGGCGTCGCCGACCAGCAGGCCGAAATCCTCCCGTCCGCTGGCCAACGCCGAGGTCGCCAGCAGGCCGCGCGCGCAACCCGAGGACATCGGCAATTCCGGGTCGCTCTCCGCCGCTCGGGGAATGCCGCAGTCGCGCATCATCCGGTGTGGATCGAGTCCGACCGACCGCGCGGCCTCGACGAAGGCCGCGAGGCCGGCGCTGCGGATAATCGTCGGAGGCGGCAGCCGCGGCTCAACCCCGGCGCCCGCGCGCAGCGAGACATCGCCGCCTGCCGGCGTCGTCGTGACACCGATGTCACCGTCTTGAGTGTGAGAGCCGCCGCGCATCGTGAAACCCGTCCCAGAGTTCGAAGAGAACAAGGGGCGTTACACCGCTCCAATTAGGTGCGCAAGCGCTATGTGCAATTGCACTTGTTGTACAGCGTATCGAATCGCCCCTCTGGGCGGACCGGCCTCTTCTCCGCGCTATCCGTCCGCCGACGGACGACGGAAGCCCAGCATCCGCTCAATGGCGCGGGGCTCGAGCGCCAGGTTGGCGAACATCCGCTGCTCGACGCGGATCACGGCGGTCTGGGCGGTGTCGGAGACGCCCTCGAGGACCCGCCGATTGAGCTCGAACACGATGGGTCTGGCGCGCAGGGTGAGGTCCTTGCCGGCGTCGGTCGCGGTCAGCACGACCTGACGCCGATCCAGCGACGGCGTGTGGCGCTCCACCAGGGCGGCGCCCACCAGCTGGTCGACCGTGCGGGTCATCGAGGTGCGGTCGACGCCGATGAACTCGGCCAATTCCCCCATCGGGCACGGTTGGAAAATGTAGATGGCGTTCAGCGCCCGGTATCGCCCGACCGTCAGGCCGATCGGGGACAGAGCCTGGTCGAGGGCGGAGTCTCGATATCGGCTGATCGCGGCGAGCAAGTGCAGCAGATAGTCCGGAGCGTCGAACGGCAGTTGCCGCGGAAATTTGAACGCCTTGGCGCCGACGGAGCCGGATGAAGCCATGCGCCCAACAGCCTCCTGATGCGTTTCGCCAGCAAGAACGGCCGTTGATTCACACAATTCGTCGGATGGCGCCAGCCGCATCTGTTTCGCCAACTGGGATACCGCGACTTGTCTTGAAAGGCCGGCATCCTGGGCACGATGAGAATTCGGCGACACGAAAAGGCCGGGAGTCCCAGGGGGCAAAGTTTGCGCCCCACAAGGACAAACATGGATATCGGGGTCCGGCTAAGCTGGGCAAATCGTGGTTAACGTCGACCTCTCAGGAGGCGGCGTTGGGCGGCGCGCGTAGCCGTCAACCCCCACGTCCACGCGCCGAGCGTGATTTCTGTTTGGCGCAGCGGACCGATCCGATCGTGGGCGCTCCCCTCAACCGCGCCGGGTCGGTCCGCACCTTCTTCTTAGATCCGGGGCGGACCGATGGACTTCAGACAAGCGCGCCTGGCGGCGCCGACGGCGATGCGGCGGGAACAGCGATGACCCGCGTCCTGATCGAAAACCCCAGCAGCAGCCGGCAAGCGATCACGGTCACCGAGATCTTCGACGGCTTCTCGGTGCACCACAATCTGCGGCCCGGCGAGACGGCCGGTGCCAGTCGGTTGTCATCCGCGGCCTGGACTCCGCCGTATCGGCATCGACCATCGCCGCCGCCTGATCCAGGCGCCGCGACATAAGCGTGCAGCAACATCTGATGCAGTACCAATTAGTGCGTTTGCACTTTATTACGATTTCCCGCGCTAAGCGGCCTCGTAGGCCAAGGTCTGCCGGCGGATCGCCGCCGCGGCCACTCCACGGACGAACAAGGACAGCGACGTGACCAACGCCACGGCCCCGGGCCAACCCGACATCCACGAGCTCCTGCATGCGATCAACCGGGATCTTCGGGGCGCCAACGCCCTTGCGAGGGCCTGCCTGGCTGGCCTGGCCACCGTTTCGAGCGAAGCGCGCGGCGCCATCGATGAGGCTCTGTCCCAAGACGGTCTGGCGACGATCCCCGACGCGACGCTCGCCCGGGCGAGATATGAGCTGAACGTGTCCACACCCGCCCACGACCGACTCTGCGAGGCGCTCGAGCGCGCCCTGGTCCGTAAGGCGGCCGAATTCGATGACGAGGCCATCGCGCACCAGCGCCGGGCGTAAACGCCTAGCGCTCTTCGCTTCGCCCTCAGGGCGTCCAGCCCGTCAGCAACGCCACACACTCCAACAAGTCCGCGGCGGCCACCGGCTTGGTCAGGTGCGCCTGCGCGCCGGCGCTGAACGCCGCAGCTTCGTGCTCCGGCATGGCGTGCGCGGTCAGGGTGCAGATCGGGGTCGGCGCTTCGCCGCGTTCCGCCTGCAGATGACGGATCCGCTTGATCGCGGTCAGGCCGTCCATGACCGGCATCTGCATGTCCATCAGCACGATGTCGAACGCATCGCGGCCGATCGCCTCGACCGCCAGCGCGCCGTTCTCGACGAATTCGGCCTTCACACCGGCCGCGCCCAGGATCAGTTCCAGCACCCGGCGATTGGTCGGATGATCTTCCGCCACCAGGGCGCGCGGCGACCTCGTTCCGCAGGCGACGGTCGCGGCGGCCGCGGTTCGCTTCCGGGGCCGCTCCGACCCGGCCCGCGCGAGGCGCAGGGTCAGGCGGAAGCTGGCGCCCTCACCTGGCGCGGAGGTGGCCTCCAGCCGCCCGCCCAGCCGCTCGGTCAGCGCCTGCGCGATCGCCAGACCGGCGCCCAGGCCGCCGTGGCGGCGCGTCAGCGAGCCGTCGCCCATCTCGAACGGCTCGAACAGCCGGTCGTGCACCTCTGGGCCGAAGCCGACCCCGGTGTCCTCGACCGTGAACACCACCATCGTCCGCTTGCCGGCGGACCGCGCCGCGGCCTTCAGCGACACCTGCCCGCTGCTAGTGAATTTCACCGCGTTGGAGACCAGAGCGCGCAGTATCTGCCGCAAGCTGGCGGGCTGGCCGATGAAGCCGCGATCCACCTTGGCGAGGTCGACCACCACCGCCAGCCCCTTCGCCCGGGCCGCGCCTTCGTAGAAACCCAGGGCCTGGCGAGCGACGTCGGCGGCGTTGAACGGGGTCACCGGACATTGGACGCCCTCGTTGGCGTGGCTGGACAGCTCCAGCACGTCATCGAGCACCCCGCGCAGGTTCTGCGCCGAGCCGGTGACGATCTCGACCAGCTCGCGCTGGTGCGGGTCAAGCGCGCCGCGTCCAAGCATCTCGGCCGCCGCGATGACGCCGTTCATCGGCGTGCGCAGCTCGTGGTTCATATTGGTCAGGAAGGCGCTCTTCACCTGCCGCGCGGACTCGGCTTCCGCCCGCGCCGCGCTCAACTCCTTCAGCGAGGCGCGCAAGGTGCACTCGTCACTGGCCAGATCGGCAAGACCGCGCAGCTGCCGCGCCAGGGCCTGTTCGAATGGGCGAGGCTCGGCGGCGATCACCGACACCGCGCCGATCGCTTCGCCGGTGTCCAGGCGGATCGGGGCGCCGGCGTAGAAGCGGATCCACGGCCGGCCACAGACCAGGGGGTTATCGCAAAAGCGCTTGTCCCGGCTGGCGTCCTCAACCCACAGCCACTCCTCCTCGGCCAAGACCTGCAGGCCGAAGGCCGAGCGGTGGAGCCGGTTCTGCCGGGTCACCATGCCGACCTTGGCCTTGAACCACTGCTGATCTTCGCCGACGAACGAGACCATGGCCACCGGCACGCCGGCGGCGGCCTGGGCCAACATGGCGATCTGGTCGAAGCAGCGTTCCGGCGTCGTGCCGAGCAGGTTCAGCGCCCGCAGCGCCTCGACGCGGGAGGCTTGGTCGCCCGTAGCCACAAACACCGGTCTGAGGTCGGCTCGGGACATCCATTGGCCTGTCGAAAACGTACCTGCGGGGAGCGGCGCCGCGAGACGAAACCCGGGAACGCCGCCGCCGCTTGAGGTCTTGACAGTGCCTTGGCGGGCTTAAGTTTCCCCTAAAAATGGGAATTAACAGCCGGTTTGGGCTGTTTCTCGGATGAAGCGGGCCCGCACCCGCCGAAGGCCGGTCAGCACGACGCTCGCCGCCACGGTCTCGGAAGAACCGGTGAGCAGCAGGTTCAGACCGTCGACATAGACCTCGATCGCCGGCCAGATCGGCGCTCCGGTCTCGCGGAAATGGTCGGCCAGGTCGCAGAACTCATAGGCCGCCTCGCTGAGGTGTTTCAGTTCGAACACCGCGGCCACCGCGAAGATCTCGTTGGCCGCCGCATAGATGTCGTCCAGCGCGGTGGGATCGGCTCCGTCGCGGCCCTCCGAGGCGCGCGCGCGCATGCGCTCTATCTGGCCGCCGAGCGATTTCAGGCAATCCTCGCGGATCGCCGCCACGCGCCGGTCGGCGCCGTGCGCCAGCTCGGCCAGCGATCGCCCGCCCGGGCGCTTCATCACTTCGGCGAGCCGGTTCTTCACCCGGAACACATTGGCCTTGGTCATCAGCCTGCCCTCTTGGCGCCGAACAGGGCGTCGATGTCGCTTTGATCGAGATTAGGTTCGGTCGCCTGACCGACTTCGGGTGGAAGGTCGTCGCTCCGGCGGCCTTTTTCGCCCACCGGCGGCCCCATCGCCCGGAACCGTCGGTCCGGACCGCAATAGCCCGGCGATTCCACGAAGGCGCGGCCCTCCTTCGAGGTCCAGATGATCCGTTGCAGCATGACCAACGGCGTGACCGGCTTGCCGATGACGAAGTTGGCGCCGCAGTCGCGGGCCTTCAGCACCTGCGAGCGCTTGGTGTGGCCGGTGAGCAACAGCGCCGGGGCGAAGCAGTTCGGGGTCAGCCCCGAGCGCCTGAGCCAGCGGATGAACTGGTAGCCATCGGTATCGCTGAGGGCGCTGTCGACGACGAACAGGTTGAACTCTCGTTCCCGGGCCCAGGTCTGGGCCTCGTCGGCCGAGCCGACTGCCTTGGGCGTGTGTACGCCGAAACCGGCGAACATCTCGGTGAGGATATCCAGCCCCTCGCTGTGGCCGTCGACCAGCAGCACCTCGGCGTTGGCCAGGTTGATACGGTCCCCGGGTCGGACGCCGCCGCCGGTCATGGAGCGTCGAACAGGCAGACCACCCCGCCGCGATCCGATGAAGGATCGGACGGCCGCTCAGCGCCCGCGAACCGTTCGGCCTGGTCGCCCAGGGTGAGCCCGCGGATCGCTTCGGCCAGATCGACCGTGACCTCCGCCGGAACCTTTGCGCCAAGACCGGCGACGAACTCGGCGACGCCCGCCAGGCGTTGGGCGAACAGGTCGGCCGCCTGGCAGTTGGTGAGGACGGTGGCGTCCTTGACCCCCAGGCGGGCCGCCAGGCCGGCGATCGCCGCGTCCAGGGCGTCCGCCAGCCGCGCCAGATCGGCCAGCTCCTCGGCGACCAGGCCAAGCGCGTCGCTCAGTCGGTGATCGATCCGCGCGCCGGTCATCAGAACAGCTCCAGCCCGCCGCTCTCCGGCGCCGGCGCCGGACGCTGGGCGGCGCGCTCGCGGACGAACACGCCACCCTCGGCGCGGGCGATCAGCACCTGCCGCGCACGGCCGCTGACCGGCCAGAACTGCACGCGCCGGGCGTGATCGCCACGCAGGCTGGCCCCGACGACGCGGACGCCTTCCTCGCGCATGAACTGCTCGGCGAAGGCGGCGTTCTGCTGACCGACGTCGGTCAAGCCGTCCAGCATCCGGCCGCCGCCGAACAGCTTGGCCTCCATCCGCTCGCGCCGGGCGCCGCGCTGCAGCAGGCCGTTGATCAGCAGCTCCATCGCCTGCACGCCGTAACGCAGCCCATCGCCCGCGCCGTCGTGTCCGCTCGGCAGCAGGAAGTGGTTCATACCGCCGACGCCGGCCACGGGATCGCGCAGGCAGCCGGCGACGCAGGAGCCCAGGATGGTGGTCAGCACTATGTCGGGGTCGCTGGTGACCACGTATTCGCCCTGGGTCACGTGGACCTTGTGCGTCTCGGGTTCGGTGAAGCTGCGGGCGGCCATGCTCATGTGAGCGTTCCGAAGACCGCTTCGATCTTCTCCTTCAGGGTCGCCACCGTGAACGGCTTGACCAGGTAGTTGTTGACCCCGAACTGCACGGCCCGCTGCACCAGTTCACGGTCGGCCCGGCCGGTCAGCATGATGAAAGCGGACTTGCTGATCGGCGGGTGGGCGCGGATCGCCCGCAGCAGGCCGAGGCCATCGAGCTTCGGCATGTTGAAATCGGAGATCACCAGCTGCGCCGGCTTGGTCAGCATGTGTCGCAGGCCCTCCTCGCCGTCGGGCGCCTCGACCAGGCTGGAGAAGCCCAGCTGCTGCAGACCGGTGCGGACCAGGGAGCGGATGGTCTGCTGATCGTCGACGACCAGCACGGAGATGGAATTGGCGGCGGGCATCAGTGGTCACCCCTGCGGTGGGCGTTGGTGAGGTTGAGGATTTCGGGGGCGATCTTCTCCAGCGGCAGCTGGCGCTCGACGGCGCCGATCTCGAAGGCGGCCTTGGGCATGCCGTAAACCACGCTGGTCGCCTCGTTCTGGCCGAGGGTGCGCCCGCCGGCTTCGCGGATGGCCAGCAGCCCCTGGGCGCCGTCGCGGCCCATGCCGGTGAGGATCGCCGCCGTCGCCTTGGCGCCGACGGCCTTGGCCACCGAGCGGAACAGCACGTCCACCGAAGGCCGGTGCCCGTTCACCGTCTCGCCCGGCGCAACCCGGCAGCGGCTGCCGGAGACGGTCAGATGCGCCTCGCCGCCGGGGGCCAGATAGACCTTGCCGATCGCCAGCGGCGCGCCGTCGACGGCCTCGGAGACCTCGGCCCGGCTGGCGCGATTGAGCCGCTCGGCGAAGCTGCGGGTGAAGGTCGCCGGCATGTGCTGGGTGATCACCGTCGGCGGGCAGTTGGCCGGCAGGGCGCCGACGATCTGCATCAACGCCTCGACGCCGCCGGTGGACGAGCCGATGGCGATCAGGCTGGCGTCGGGGGCGTAGTCCGCGCCCTCATCGCCGTGCGCGCCCGGCGCGCGAGCCGGCGGTGTGCGAAGCGGTCGGACGCGGGCCGTCGCGGCGGCCTTGACCCGGGCGGCCAGGACGTCGAAGGCGTCGGCGCCGGCGGTGCTGGGCTTGCCGACGCAGTCGACCGCGCCCAGTTCCAGGGCGTTGAGACTGGCCTCGGCGCCGCGGACGGTGAGGGTCGAGACCATCACCACCGGCATCGGCCGCAGCCGCATCAGCTTCTCAAGGAATTCGAGGCCGTTCATGTTCGGCATCTCGACGTCGAGGGTGATGACGTCCGGATTGAGCGCCTTGATGGCGGCGCGCGCCTCGATCGGATCGGCCGCTTGGCCGACCACCTCGATCTCCGGGTCGCGGCTGAGGATGCCGCAGATCAGCGAGCGCATCGTCGCCGAGTCGTCCACGATCAGGGCGCGGATCATGCCGGGGCTCCCGACTTCAGCCGGTAGGTGGTGATCCCGTCCGGCGCCAGCTGGGCCGTGGCCGGTCCGGTGACCCGCTCGGAGTGGCCGATGTAAAGCACGCCGCCCGGCGACATCAGCCGCGTGAAGCGGCTCCAGATCCGGCTCTGGGTGTCCTCTTCGAAGTAGATCACCACGTTGCGGCAGAAGATCACGTCGAAGCGGCCCTTCATCGGCCATTGGCCGATCAGGTTCAGCTCGCGGAAGCTGATCAGGGCCCGGACCTCGTCCACCGCCCGCACCTGGTCCGACCCCGGGCCGAGCGGCTTGAACCAGCGGTGACGGAACGCCGCGGGCACTTCCTGCAGCGCCTGCCCTGGAAAGACGCCCTGACGGCCGTGTTCGACCATGTTCGGGTCGATGTCGCTGGCGAGGATCTTGATATCGAGTTCGACCGCGTCCGGCGCCATGCCGAGGATGGTCATCGCGGTGGAGAACGGCTCCTGGCCGCTGGAGCAGCCGGCCGACCAGATCCGCACCGGCGCGCCGCGCCGCGCGGCGGCCAGCAGCGGCGGCAGAACCTGCTCGCGCAGGTGCTCGAAATGGTGCGGCTCGCGGAAGAAGCGGGTGACGTTGGTGGTCAACGCCGCCAGCATCTTCTGGCGCTCGCCGGCGCCTTCCGTGCTGGCGACCAGGGCGCAGTATTCCTTGAAGCTGGCGAGCCCGAGCGCCCGCAGCCGCTTGGCCAGGCGCGAATAGGCCAGCGTCGCCTTGCTCTCCGGCAAGGCGATGCCGGCGTCGCCATGCAGCATGGCGGCGATCCGGCGAAAGTCATCGTCGGTGAAGGCGAATTCGCCCTCCACGATGTTGCGCTCGGCCATTGCCGGCTTGCGGGCGGCGGCGGTCATGCGGCCTCGAGTTCGAGGTCGGGCAGCACGTGATCCAGGCCGATCAGGCTGATCATTCGCCCGTCGAGGGCGATCAGGCCGCGAATGAACGCCTTGGCGCTGTCGGAGGCCACTTCCGGGGTCGGTTGCACCATCGCGTCGGTGACGGTGAGGATGTCGGAGACCGCGTCGACCAGCAGGCCGACCTGCTGGGCGCCGATCTGGGCGACGATGATCACGTGCCGGGCGGTGGTCTCGGCGCTGGCGAAGCCGAGGCGCGAGGCCAGGTCGACGATCGGCAGCACAGCGCCGCGCAGGTTGATCACTCCGCGCACATAGTCCGGCGACTGCGGCAGCGCCGTCGCCGCCGTCCAGCCGCGGATTTCGCGCACGGCCATGATGTCGACGCAGAATTCCTGCGCGCCGACGCGAAAGGAGATCAGCTCGCGGGCCGCGCCGCCGTTCTGGATGTCGGTCATTGTTCTATCCCGCTGCTGTGGCCATGCGCCGTTCTGAGCGCGCCAGGTCCGCGCCGCGGGAGACCGCGACGATGGTGTCGATGTCGAGGATCAGGGCCACGCGCCCGTCTCCGAGGATGGTGGCCGCGGCCACGCCCGGCACCTGCCGGTAGTTGGCCTCCAGGCTCTTGATCACCACCTGGCGCTGGCCCTGGATGTCGTCGGCCAGCAGGGCCGCGCGGGCGCCGCCTTCGCTCTCGATCAACAGGGCGACGCCGGTGGCCGCGTCGAGGGGCGTGGCGCGGTAGCCCAGCGCCTGACCGACGTCGATCAGCGGCACATAGCTGTCACGCACCGCGATTACCCGGGCGTCGCCGCCCAGGCTATGCACGTCGCAGGCCTTCGGCTGCAGCGTCTCGACGATGGCGGTCAGCGGCGCGACCAGGGTCTGGCCGGCGACGGTCACCACCATGCCGTCGAGCACCGCCAGGGTCAGTGGCAGGCTCATGGTGAAGGTCGAGCCCTTGCCGGGCCGCGAGGCGATCGAGATGCGGCCGCCGAGGGCCTGGATCGACCGGCGAACCACGTCCATGCCGACGCCGCGGCCGGAGATATCGGAGACTTCGCTGGCCGTGGAGAAGCCGGCCATGAAGATCAGGTTGTCGGTCTCTTCGTCGCTGAGCACCGCGTCGGGGGCGATCAGTCCGCGCTCGGCGGCGATCGCCTTGACCCGTTCGCGGTTGATCCCAGCGCCGTCGTCGGCGACCTCGATGACGATGCGGCCGGAGCGATGGGCGGCGCTGAGGCGCACGACGCCTTCCGCCGGCTTGCCGGCCGCCTCGCGCGCTTCGGGCCCTTCCAGGCCATGATCGATGGCGTTGCGGATCATGTGGGTCAAGGGATCGGTCAGCCGTTCGATGACCGTCTTGTCGACCTCGGTGCCCTCGCCCTCGGTGACCAGGCGCACCTGCTTGCCGGTCAGCGCCGCCACTTCGCGGGCCAGTCTCGGCATCCGTTGAAACACCGACTTCACCGGCTGGGCGCGGATTGCCATGACGCTGTCCTGGATTTCCCGGGTGAGCTGCTCCAGCTCGTCGAGACCCATGGCGACACCAGAGGCCCGGGCGATGCCGGCCTCCAGCACGCGCTGCGACAGCATGGCTTGGTTGATCACCAGTTCGCCGACCAGGTCGATCAGCCGGTCCACCCGTTCCAGGTCGACGCGGATGGTCGGGCTGGCGGCGGACGACGCGGCGGGCTCCTGCGCCCGGGCGCGGGACGCCTCGGGCGCAGGCGCGCTGCGCGGTTCGGCTTCCACCGGTTCGGCGGCCGCCTGGGCCTTGGCGATCAGCGCGGCGATGTCCAGGTCGGCCGCCGCTTCGGGGGCCGGGGGTTCGTCGGCGAAGGCGTCAGCGAGCGGGTCGGCGCCGTCTTGCTCGATCGTCAGGTCGCAGTCGCCGTCGACAAAATCGAACACTTCGGCGATCGCCGCGCGCTCCCGCTCGGTCGTCAGCAAGATCGTCCAGGCGAGGTAGGCGGCCTCGGGGTCGAGATCGGCGAGCGGCGGCAGGCCCGACGTTTCGAGGGTGACCTCGATTTCGCCCAGCCGCTTCAATTCGCGCAGCAGCAACGCCGTCTCATTGGCCTTGGCGTAGAGATCCGCGCGGGGGCGAAGGGCGATGCGCCAGCGTCCGGCGGTCGGCGCCTCGGCGGCGTCGGCGACGCCCAGGGGCGTGAAGGCGAAGTCGCCCCAGTCTTCCTCGGCGCCGGCGTCGTCGTCGCCGGCCTCGCCGCCCAGCAGCGCGCGCAGTTCGGCCGCCGAGGTTTCGGTTTCGACGAACCCGCCGCCGTCGCGGGCGGCGCGGACCAGATCGGCCAACACGTCGGCGGCGCGCAGCATGACCTTCAGCGCGTCGGCGGTGGGCTCCAGGCGTCCGGCGCGGACCTCGTCCAGCACCGTCTCGAAGCCGTGGGCGAAGCGCACCAGGTCATCGAGGCTGAACGCCCCGGCCCCGCCCTTCACCGAGTGGACGGCCCGGAACACCGCATTGATGGTCTCCGAATCCGTGGCGCCGGCCTCCATGGCCAGAAGCCCGGTCTCCAGTTCGGCGAGCTGTTCCTCGCACTCCTGGAAGAAGGTGTCGCGAATGGCGGCCAGGGGATCCACGGGGGCGGTCCTTGTTTCGCGGGGTCAGGCGGCGACGCGGCGGATAGCGTCCACCAGCGTCACCGGGTTGAAGGGTTTGACGATCCAGCCGGTGGCGCCGGCCATGCGCGCGCGGTTCTTCTTCACCCCGTCGCTCTCGGTGGTCAGCACCAGGATCGGGGTCACCCGGTGGCGCGGATCGCCGCGGACTTCCTCGATGAAGCCGAAGCCGTCCATACGGGGCATGTTGATGTCGGTGACGATGACGTCGGGGGCGGCTAGCTCCAGCACCTCCAACCCGTGCACGCCGTCCTCGGCCTGCAGCACCTCGAAGCCGGCGTCGGCCAAGGCCAGGCGCAGCATCTCGCGCATGGTGCGGGAGTCGTCGACCGTCAGAATGGTCAGGCTCATGACTGGCGTCCTCAGATGGCGTCGGAGTGGGAGAGATCGGCGGCGCCCATCAGCGCCAGGCCTTCCAGGAAGTCCGGCGACGGATTGACGATAGAGAAGTCCTGGCCGTCGGTGGCCCAGGTCGCGCGGGCGGCCAGCAGCACCTGCAGGCACTGCCCGCCGATCCGGCGAACCTCGCCGGCGTCGAGCTCGACCGGGTGGCCGCGCAGGGCGACCAGTTCGCTGGCCAGCGGCGTCGCCGCGCCGAGATCGAGGCTCGTGGCCAGGCGCACGATCGTGTGGGATGGGTTGGAGGTCATGGTCATCCCGCTCCGCTAGAACTCATCCCAGGCTTGTTCGTCGTGGTTGGGTTCGGGTCTTGGGGCGGCGCCGCCTCGGCCGATGGTCTTGAGCGCGGCGCGGGTGCGTTGCGGGGCGGGCTTGCGCTGGCCGATGGGCTGGACGCGGGCTTCCTCGCCGACCTCGAAGCGGCCGATCAGGCGGGCCAGTTCTTCGGTCTCCTGGGCCAGCGCATGGGCCGCGGCGGTGGACTCTTCGACCATGGCGGCGTTCTGCTGGGTCACCTGGTCCATCTGGTTGACGGCGGTGTTGACCTGCTGAAGACCGGTGGCCTGCTCCTGGGCCGAGGCGGCGATCTCGGCGACGACGCCGTTGATCTGAGCGACCTGGGTCACGATCCGCTCCAGCGCCTTGCCGGTCTCGCCGACCAGGTTGACGCCCTTGTCGACCTGCTGGCT
>Ga0302196_10003765_pt1 | contig 13876 bp, 13 predicted proteins | sample II_Bog_N1_3_FD_198794 | JGI IMG/M metagenome (GOLD analysis project Ga0302196, IMG submission 198794) | Peat permafrost microbial communities from Stordalen Mire near Abisko, Sweden - II_Bog_N1_3 | ecosystem: Environmental > Terrestrial > Soil > Wetlands > Peat | place: Sweden: Abisko...
CTCTCCCCGCTTGCGGGGAGAGGGCGGGGGGGGCGATCGACCATCGCGGCGAATCGCCCCGCCCCTCATCCTAACCTTCTCGCCGCGAGCGGGGAGAAGGGATCGAATGCGGCCTACTCGCCGACCGCCAGGCCCGCCGGGCGGCGGCTGTCGTTGGCGCCGTAGACATAGCCCGGCCGCATCCGGCCGCCGAGCAGCGAATCCGGAATTCCGGCGGCAGGCCCGACCTCGCCCGGCGCTGCGCCCGCGGTCGCCGCGACTTCCGCGGCGCTCCATGGCGCTTGGGCGACGATCCGGTAGCCCATCGCTTCGAGCAGCTTTTGCGTGTCGGGCGAGAAAGCGTAGGGCTCGGCGAAGACCACGTCCGGCAGCCATTGATGGTGGAAGCGCGGCGCGTCGACCGCCTCCTGCAGTCCCATGCCGTAGTCGATCAGGTTGAGCGCGGTCTCCAACACCGTGGTGATGATGCGCGAGCCGCCCGGCGAACCCAACGCGAGCACGACCCGCCCGTCTTTCTCGACCAGCGTCGGCGCCATCGACGACAGCGGCCGCTTGCCAGGCGCGATCGCGTTGGCCTCGCCCTGCACCAGGCCAAACTGGTTGGCGACGCCGGGCTTGATGGTGAAATCGTCCATCTCGTCGTTGAGGAAGAAGCCGGTCCCCGGCGCGATCACGCCGGCGCCGAAAGCGCCGTTGATCGTGTAGGTGACGGCGACCGCGTCGCCGTCGCGGTCGATCACCGAGAAATGGGTCGTCTCGCTCTTCTCGTGCGGCGCGACGCCTGGCTGAATCTGCTGCGACGGCGTCGCCTTGTCGGGCGGAATCGCAGCGCGGATGCGCGCGGCGTAATCCTTGCTCAAAAGGCGGTCGAGCGGGTTGCTGACGAAGGCCGGGTCGCCGAGATAGGCGTTGCGGTCCATGAAGGCGTGGCGCATCGCCTCGACCATCAGATGAACGCTTGCGGTCGAATGGAAGCCGAGCTCTTTGAGGTCGTAGCCTTCAAGGACATTGAGAATCTCGCACAACGTCGCGCCGCCTGAGGACGGCGGCGGGGCGGAGAGGAAGCGAAAGCCGCGATAGTCGCAAGCGAGCGGCGGCGCTTCGCCGACCTTGTAAGCGGCGAGGTCGGCGGCGGTGACGATTCCGCCGTTAGCGCGCATCGCCGCATCGATTCTTTGGGCGATCGCGCCGCGATAGAAGGCGTCCGAGCCCTGGTCGGCGATCGCCTGCAGCGTTGCGGCGAGGTCGCTCTGGATCACGCGGTCGCCGGGCTCGAGCGGCGAACCGTCGGGATGCAGGAAGACCCTCGCCGCTTCTGGGTCGCCTTTGAAGCGCGGCGCGAACGCCTGGAAGGCGTCGGCGTCGGCGCGGCTGAGAACGAAGCCGTCGCGCGCCAGCGCGATCGCCGGGGCGATGACCTCGGCGCGGCTCATCGTGCCGTAGGCCCTGAGCGCCGCATCGAGGCCGAGGACGGTTCCCGGCGTGGCGACGGCGCGCCAGCCGTCGAGGCTCGCGCCCTCGATCGGCGCGCCTGATGCGTCGAGATACATCGTCTTGGTCGCCGCCGCCGGCGCGGTCTCGCGGAAGTCGATGAACACGTCGCGATTCGCCGCCGCCAGATGGGCGACGAGGAATCCGCCGCCGCCGAGATTGCCGCAGCAGGGATTGGTCACCGCCTCGGCGAAGCCGACCGCGACCGCCGCGTCGATCGCATTGCCGCCCTGACGCAAAATGTCGGCGCCGATTTCAGCCGCGCGGCGCTCGGCCGCGACGACCATGCCATGCTCGGCCTCGACCGCCGGCGGCGATGCGGCGCGCGCTGCCCCCGCCGCAAGCGCGGCAAGCGCGACAGCGAGCGCGACGAGCGGACGGATCATTCGGACGTTCTTTCTCATTTGCGGGCGCGACGATCGGCTTCCCCCCGCACGCGGCGAGAGGGGCTGTCGGGCTTTATCTCGCGTCTTCGCCGAGTAGGTCCAGGGTCGCCGCGTCAGGCCGGCCGCCGCACAGGTGCTCGATCGCAGTCTGAAACAGCGGCTCGCCGGACCCGGCGGCGCGCGCGAACAGCGTCATCGACGAACCAAACTTGAGATCGTCGGGCGAACCGAAAATATCGATCAACGGCCGCCCGCTGTGTTCCAGCGCAGCTTCGACGCACTCGCGTAGGCGCACTCCAAGCAGCGGATGGGCGAGATAGGCGCGCGCCTCGGCGAGCGAGCCGATCCCGTAGATTTGCGCCGTCGACGACCGGCCGAGTCCGCGCAGTTGCGGGAACACGAACCACATCCAGTGGCTGCGCTTACGTCCGTTCGCGATCTCGTCGAGCGCGAGGTCGTAAACGCGAGCCTGTGCGTCGACGAAGCGCCGCAGGTCAAAAGGATCGCCGCCAGTCATGCCGGCGTCGAGTCTAGTCCTCGGAGGCGTCTCGATTCAATCCGCGTCCCGTAAGCCGCCACCGAAGGCGCTTGAGCGGCGCCGATCGCCTCGACGATAACAGAGGAGAGAGACCATGACGCGCATTTTCTCATTTCTGGCTGTGGCGGCGACGGTGGCGTATCTCGCCTACGGCGGCGCAGAGTCTTTCGCAGCGACGACCGGCGGCGACGGAGGCCATCCGAATGGCGGGCCTGGCGCGCCCGGCGGCTCCAACGGCGCCAATGCGGGCGGACCGGCAGGCGCGCTGCCGCGGGTCGACGGCTGCGATTTTCGCGCCGACCAGGCGGGCCTCGACGGCCCGGCCCGGCGCGCTTTCGTCTGGCGCTGCCGGCAGGGCGGCGTTTTCTAAGGCCAGCGCGCCGCCTTTGCCGGCGGCCCAAGCTTGACCGACCGGCCCCCCCGTATAGCGGCGGGGCCGGTTTTCGCGTGTCGGCCGCGCAATGGTCGATGTTGCCGGAGATCAAGGATTTTTCGTCGCTTCTGATGGCAAATGACCCGGCGGGGAGCGTGGGGTCTTCGGGTCTGAGGAAAGCGAGCTCCGGCGTGGCGGCAGGATTGAACATAGCGACAAAGGCCAAACGGCGTCGGCCGATTGGCGTTGACGAAGAAACGCTGCGCCGTAGAGTTGCGCGCGACGGAAGGCGGGGGCGTCGCCCCGTCAGGCGCGCTGGCTCGGATTTGCGGAACGCGCGCCGGTTCCTCCGTCTTTTGGCCGACGGCCAGGAGCCGCGGGCGCTTCGCCGCGCGGCGTCGTCGCGTGACCCTCGCGCCGGGCCGGATGTTGCGCTCAGGGAGCCGATCGTTGCATGAAATGTCGCTGACAGAGAGCATCGTCGACATCGCCGTCGAGGCGGCGCGCAAGGAAGGCGCGCTGCGGGTGACGCGGGTTGTCGTCGACGTCGGCGCGTTGAGCCACGTCGAGCCTGAGGCGCTCGAATTCTGCTTCGCCGCCGTCTCGCGCGGCACGCTCGCCGAAGGCGCGCGGCTGGAGATCACGCGCCTGCCCGGCGCCGGCTGGTGCCCCGACTGCAGCAAGATCGTCGCGCTCACCGAGCGCTTCTCGGCCTGCCCTGAATGCGGCGGCTTTCGGGTGCAGATGACCGCCGGCGACGAACTGAAAGTGCGCGAAATGGAGATCGCCTGATGTGCAGCGTATGCGGATGCGGCGAAGCGGAGATCGTCCTCGACAAAGGCAAGCCCGCGGGCGGGCACGCGCATCCTCACGATCACGATCACGACCATCAGCATGATCACGAGCCCCATCGTCACGACGGGGGCGTGATCGACTATGGCCAGGGCGCTGCCGGCGCGCACGCGCCGGGCGTCAGTCAGGAACGGATGGTGGCGATCGAACGCGACATTCTGTCGAAGAACGACGCCTATGCGCGCGACAACCGCCGCGCGCTCGCCGCCAAGGGCGTGTTCGCGCTGAACTTCGTCTCCAGCCCCGGCTCGGGCAAGACGGCTCTGCTCGCCCGCACGATCGAGGCGCTGAAAGGCCGCCTTGCGGTCAGCGTCATCGAAGGCGATCAGCAGACCTCGAACGACGCCGAGCGCATTCGCGCCACCGGCGCGCCGGCGATCCAGATCAACACCGGCAAGGGTTGCCATCTCGACGCCCATATGGTTGGCCATGCGATCGAGACGCTCGATCCCGAGCCGAATTCGACGCTGTTCATCGAGAACGTCGGCAATCTTGTCTGCCCGGCCGGCTTCGATCTCGGCGAGGCGCACAAGGTGGTGGTGCTGTCGGTGACCGAGGGCGAGGACAAGCCGCTCAAATATCCCGACATGTTCGTCGCCGCCGACCTGCTGCTGCTCAACAAGTCCGATCTGCTGCCGCATCTCGATTTCGACGTCGGCCTCTGCCTCGCCAATGCGCTGCGGATCAATCCGCATCTGCAGACGCTGGTCGTCTCGGCCAAGACCGGCGAAGGTCTGGCGGCTTTCGTCGCCTGGATCGAGACTTCCGCCGCGCGGCGCGCCACGGCTCTGGCCAAGGCTTGAGATGACGGCGCTGCGCACCATCGCTTCGGACCGCGAGCGGCGCTTGCGCCTGCGCGTGCGCGGCGCTGTGCAGGGCGTCGGCTTTCGTCCGCATGTCTATGGTCTGGCGTCGCGGCTCGGCCTTAGCGGCTTTGTGCGCAACGACGCCGAGGGCGTGCTGATCGAGATCGAGGGCGCCGGGGCCGACCAGTTCGTCCACGCGCTGCGGCTCGCGCCGCCGCCGCTCGCCCGCGTCGATTCGCTCGACGTCGCCGAACTGGCGCTCAGCGGCGGGTCGGACTTCGTCATCGCCGCCACCGAAGCGGGCGCGTCGCTGACCCGCATCGGCGCCGATGTCGCGGTATGCGAGGAATGCCTTTCCGAGCTGTTCGACCCGAAGAGCCGCTTCTATCGCTATCCGCTGGTCAACTGCACCCATTGCGGGCCGCGCTACACGCTGACGCGCGCGCTGCCCTACGACCGCGCCCAGACCTCGATGGCGCCGTTCGCGATGTGCCCGGATTGCGCGCGCGACTACGCCGATCCGTCAAATCGCCGCTTCCATGCCGAGCCGATCGCCTGCCGCGCGTGCGGCCCCAAGCTCGACGCCGAGATCGCCGCCGTCGCCGATTGCCTGCGCGCTGGCGGCATCGTCGCGCTCAAGGGCCTCGGCGGCTATCACCTGATTTGCGACGCGCGCAATGAGGCCGCCGTGGCGCGGCTGCGCCAACGCAAGGCGCGCGAGGCCAAGCCGTTCGCGGTGATGGCGACCAACGCCGCCAGCGCGGCGCGCCTCGCCGAGATCTCGCAGGCGGAGCGCGCGCTCATCGAATCGCGTCCGCGGCCGATCGTGCTGACGCGCAGCCGCGGCGTGCTTGCGCCGAGCGTCGCGCCCGGCCTCGCCGAAATCGGGCTGATGCTCGCCTACACGCCGCTGCATTGGCTGGTCCTGCACGCGCTCGCCGGCGAACCGGACTTCGCCGCCTGGCGCCATGCGGCCAACGATCTCGCGCTCGTCGCCACCAGCGCCAATTTTGGCGGCGAGCCGCTGATCGCCGACGACGCCGAGGCCCGCCGCCGCCTCGCGCCGATCGCCGATCTCGTTGTCGGCCATGCGCGCCAGATCGTCGTACGCGCCGACGATTCGGTGATGCGGATCCTGGATGGCGCGCCAGCCTTCATCCGCCGCGCGCGCGGCTTCGTGCCTGAGCCGATCGACCTCGGCGTCGAGGGGCCGAGCGTGCTCGCCGCCGGCGCCGATCTCAAGAACACGATTACGCTGACTCGCGGTCGCGAGGCGTTCGTGTCGCAGTATATTGGCGATCTCGACGATCGCGACACGATCCGTTTCCGCAATGAGACGATCACTCATCTGAAGCGCATGCTGGCGATCGAGCCGGAAATCGCCGCCTGCGACCTCCATCCCGATTTCCAGTCGACCCGCGCGGCGGAGGCGACGGGCCTGCCGATCGCGCGGGTGCAGCACCATGTCGCCCATGTCGCGGCGGTCGCCGCCGAGCATGGCCTGAGCGGCGCCGTATTGGGCGTCGCGCTCGACGGCCAGGGCTACGGACCTGACGGAAGGCCGTGGGGCGGCGAACTGATCGCGCTCGACGGTGCGATCTGGGAACGCATCGGCTGGCTCGAACCGCTCCCCTTGCCAGGCGGCGACGCGGCGGCGCGCGAACCGTGGCGGATGGGCGTGGCGGCGCTCGCCATGCTCGGCCGGCTCGACGCGGCGGCGCGGGTTCTCCCTGGCGCGCCCAATGCGGCGCGGCTCGCCGCGCGCTTCACCGCCGGCGCGCATTTTCCGCTGACGACCAGCCTCGGTCGCGTCTTCGACGCTGCGTCGGCGCTCGCCGGGGTGCGGCTCATCCAACATTACGAAGGCCAGGCGGCGATGGAGCTCGAAGCTCTGGTCGCGCGCCCGCGTGCCGGCGCCGGCCTGTGGCGCATCGTCGAGGGTTGCCTGGTTCTGCGGCCGCTGTTCGCGGCGCTGATCGACGAGAACCTGCGCGGCCGCGAGGCGGCGGAATTGTTCCACGGAACGCTGATCGCCGCGCTCGACGCCTGGATCGCCGACGCGGCCGCGGCGCGCGGCCTCAAGCAAGTGGCGCTGGGCGGAGGCTGCCTGATGAACCGCGTGCTCGCCAACGGTCTCGCCGCGGCGTTGCGCGCACGCGGCCTCGCTGTATTCCTGCCGCGCGCGGCGCCCGCCAACGACGGCGGCGTGTCGCTCGGTCAGGCCGCTTTCGCCCACGCGCTGCTGCGCGCTGGCGCATCGCTTTCGGAGGACTGAACCCATGTGTCTCGCCATTCCCGTTCAGGTGACGGAGCTTCTGCCCGACGACATGGCCAGGGTCAGCCTCGATGGCGTGACCAAGGTCGTGTCGACCGCGCTGGTCGAAGACCTGAAAGTCGGCGACTACGTCGTCCTGCACGTCGGCTACGCTCTGACCAAGCTCGATCCGGAAGAAGCGGCGCGCACGCTCGAGCTGTTCGCTTCGGCGGGAGAGGCGGCATGAAATACGTCGACGAATACCGCGACGGCGCGCTGGCGCAGACGATCGCGGCGGCGATTCGCCGCGAGGCCGATCCGACGCGCGAATATCATTTCATGGAGTTCTGCGGCGGCCACACCCACGCGATCTCACGCTACGGCCTGGAGGACCTGCTGCCGGCGAACGTCAAGATGATCCATGGGCCCGGCTGTCCGGTCTGCGTGCTGCCGGTCGCGCGCATCGACATGGCGATCGCGTGCGCGCGGCGGCCGGAGGTGACGCTGTGCGTCTACGGCGATCTGATGCGCGTGCCGGGCTCGGGCGGCATGAGCCTGATGAAGGCCAAGGCCGAAGGCGCCGACGTCCGCATGGTCTATTCGACCCTCGACGCGCTGCGCGTCGCCGAGAAATCGCCGGAGCGCGAGGTCGTGTTCCTCGCCGTCGGCTTCGAGACGACGACGCCGCCGACCGCGTTGGCGATCCGCGCCGCGGGCAAAAAGGGCCTGACGAACTTCTCCATCCTCTGCAATCACGTGCTGACGCCGGCGGCGATCCAGACCATTCTGCAGAGCCCCGACGTGCGTGAGCTCGGCAGCGTCAAGATCGACGGTTTCATCGGCCCGGCGCATGTCTCGACCATCATCGGACTGCAGCCCTATCGTTTCTTCGCCGAGGAATTCGAGAAGCCGGTGGTCGTCGCCGGCTTCGAGCCGCTCGACGTCGCCCAGGCGATCCTGATGCTGGTGCGCCAGATCAACGACGGCCGGCACGAGGTCGAGAACCAGTACATCCGCGCCGTCAGCGAATACGGCAACGAGAAGGCGCAGGCGGAAGTCGCCGAGGTGTTCGAGCTGCGCGAACGTTTCGAATGGCGCGGTCTCGGCGACGTGCCTTATGGCGCGCTGAAGCTGCGCGCGGGCTACGAGCGCTTCGACGCCGAACGGCGCTTCGATCTTGCCGAAAAGCCGGCGCACGACAATCCGGCCTGCGAATGCGGCGCGATCCTGCGCGGGGTCAAGAAGCCGCGCGACTGCAAGCTGTTCGGAACCCTGTGCACGCCCGACACGCCGATGGGTTCGTGCATGGTGTCGCCGGAAGGCGCTTGCTCGGCCCACTGGACCTATGGCCGCTTCCGCGAGGCGGCCAGGGCCGCGCAGCGCGCCGAGGTCGTCGCGCCGCCCCGCGAGGAGGTCGCGTGAGCGTGCAGCAGCCGATCCGCCGCAAGCTCGATCTCAAGGCCGGCCGCGTCGACCTCTCGCATGGCGCCGGCGGCCGGGCGATGGGGCAGTTGATCGAAGACATCTTTCACAATGCCTTCGACAACGACTGGCTGCGCGCCGGCAACGACCAGTCGGCGTTCGAGGTCGGCGCCGGACGGATGGTGATGACGACCGACGCCTACGTCGTCTCGCCGCTGTTCTTCCCCGGCGGCGACATCGGCTCGCTGGCCGTTCACGGCACGATCAACGACATCGCCATGGCCGGAGCGAAGCCGCTCTATCTCTCGGCGAGCTTCATCATCGAGGAGGGCTTCCCTCTCGCCGACCTCAAGCGCATCGCCGACAGCATGGGGCAGGCGTCGCGCGCGGCGAACGTTCCGGTCATCACCGGCGACACCAAGGTCGTCGAGCGCGGCAAGGCCGACGGCGTTTTCATCTCGACGGCCGGGATCGGCGTCACGCCACCCGGCGTCGTCCTCTCCAGCGACGCGGCAAGACCGGGCGACGTCGTGCTCGTCTCCGGCACCATCGGCGACCACGGCGTCGCGGTGATGTCGAAGCGCGAGAATCTCGAATTCGACGTCGAGATCCTGTCCGACTCGGCCCCCCTGCATGGATTGGCGGCGGCAATCATCGCGGCGGGCGGCGCCGGCGTGCGGGTCATGCGCGATCCGACCCGCGGCGGCCTGGCGGCGACGCTCAACGAGCTCGCCCATCAATCGGGCGTCGGCTTCAGCCTGGAGGAGGAGGCGATCCCGGTGCGCCCCGAAGTCGCGGCGGCCTGCGAGTTCCTCGGCCTCGATCCGCTCAATGTCGCCAACGAGGGCAAGCTGGTGGCGATCGTCGCGCCCGACGTCGCCGACGCCGTGCTTGCGGCGATGAAGGCGGACCCGCTGGGCGCGCGTTCGGCGGCGATCGGCAAGGTCGTCGAAGACGCCAACCGCTTCGTCGAGATGCGCACGGCGTTCGGCGGAGGCCGCATCGTCGATTGGCTCGCCGGCGAACAACTGCCGCGCATATGCTGATGAAGAGACGCGGCGCAGTCGCCCCCTTCCCCCCTTGCGGGGGAAGGGAAGCGAGCACGAGCTGATGCGCATTCTGCTCCTCTGTCACAGCTTCAACTCGCTGACGCAGCGGCTGCATGTGGCGCTGCGCGAGGCGGGGCACGAGGTCGTGGTCGAATTCGACGTCAACGACGCGGTGACGCGCGAGGCGGTCGCGTTGTTTCGTCCCGACGTCGTCCTCGCGCCGTTCCTCAAGCGCGCGATCCCGGAGGACGTCTGGCGCTCGGTGCGCTCGCTCGTCGTCCATCCCGGCGTGCGCGGCGACAGAGGGCCGGCGGCGCTCGACTGGGCGATCCTGGAGCGCGAGTCGGTGTGGGGCGTGACGCTGATCGAGGCGCGCGGCGAGATGGACGCCGGTCCGGTGTGGGCGTGGCGCGAATTCCCGATGCGCCAGGCGACCAAGGCGAGCCTCTATCGCCGCGAGGTCGCCGACGCAGCGCTGGCGTGCATGTTCGAGGCGCTGGCGCGGATTGCGGCAGGCGAAACGCAGGCGCCTGCGCCCGCCAACGTCGGGCGCGGTCGCCTGCGTCCGGCCTGCGGCGAAGCGCAGCGTCGCATCGAACCGGCGCATTGCACCGTCGAGGAGGCGCTCGCCATCGCCTGCGCGGCTGATGGCGCGCCCGGCGCGCTGCTGACGGTGTTCGACAGCGACTGGCGCATCTTCGACCTCAGGCCCGCCGCGGGCCTCGCCGGCCCGCCCGGCGAAGTGTTTGCGCGCGCCGAAAGCGCGGTTGCGGTCGGTCTCGTCGACGGTCCGGTATGGATCGGCCAGGCGAAGCGGCCGGGCGCGCACGAGATCAAGCTGCCGGCGACATTGGCCATGGCCGCCTATCTCGACGACCTGCCGTTTGCCGCTGGCCCGTCGGCGCTGCATTTGCGTGAAGAGGACGGCGTCGCGACATTGAGCTTCGATTTCTACAACGGCGCCTTCTCGACCGCCGATTGCGAGGCGTTGTCGGCGACGGTCGATCGCGCGCTGGCGCGCCGGCCCCGCGTGCTCGTCCTCACCGGCGGCGCCGATTGCTGGTCGAACGGCCTGCATCTAGGGGTCATCGAGGCCGCCGCTTCGCCCGCTGACGAGTCGTGGCGCAACATCAACGCGATGAACGATCTGGTCGAGCGCATGGCGCGCGCCGAGGACGTCTGGACCATTTCGGCCTTGCGCGGCAATGCCGGCGCCGGCGGCGTGTTCCTGTCGCTTGCCGCCGACGAAATGTGGTTGGGGGAGAATGTGATCCTCAATCCGCACTACAAGGACATGGGCAATCTCTATGGCTCGGAATATTGGACCTACCTGCTGCCGAAGCGGGTCGGCCCCGAGCGCGCGCGCCTCATCGCCGCGGCGCGGCTGCCGATGGGGATTGAAGAGGCGCTGCGGCTGGGTCTTGCCGGCGAACGGCTGCCGGGCGACCTCGCCGGCGCCGATTCCGCAATCCGCGCGCGCGCCGCCGCGCGCGCCGCCGATACAGAGGGTCTCGCGCGCCGGCTCGAGGCCAAGCGCGCCGCGCGCGCCACGGACGAGGCGCTGAAGCCGCTCGCCGCCTATCGCGAGGAGGAACTGAAGCGGATGAAGCGCAACTTCTACGGCTTCGATCCGAGCTACCACGTCGCGCGCTACAACTTCATTCGCAAGATTCCGAAGTCGCGCACGCCGCTGACGCTCGCGGTGCATCGCTCGACGGGCAGAAGGCTCGCCGAGTCGTAAGGACTGCGCTCGCTCGCGCCGTCATGGCCGGACCACAGAGCGTTGTCTTACGACGGAACCGATGACGCCCTCGCCAAGGTCATTCCCGCGAAAGCGGGAATCCAGACTTGGCGACGACTGCCCGCTTTCCCCCTGGATTCCCGCTTTCGCGGGAATGACAATGCCGCCGATTCCGCTAAGTCGCGCCATGCTCTAGACCCGGCCATCCAAGCGGCGCCGCGACAGAGACGGCGCGCTGCACCCCACCCTCCGACAGCCAGCCTGGATGGCTGGGTCAAGCCCGGCCATGACGGCGGCCGAGGGTCAATGCGATGCGCTTCAATGCAGATGCTGCGGCGCGTCGGGGTTGCGGGCGAGCTCGACCTGCGAGATCGCCACCAGGATCTCGGCGCGCGACTTGAGATCGCGCGCCTCCAACATCGCCTGCTTCTCCCTGGCGCCGTAAGGGCTCATCATTGCCAGCGCGTTGACCAGCGTCTCGTTCGACGCCTTCTCGATGTCGTCCCAGTCGACGCCGACCTCGTTGGCCTCGGCGAAGGAGCGCAGCGCGTCGACCAGCGCCTTGCGGTCGACCGCGGTCTGGCCCGCGCCCTCGGTGAAGTCTTCGGCGAAGTCGGAATAGTCGGGGACGACCGAGCGATAGCGCGTCCTGACCGCAGGCTCGCTGGCGACGCGAAAGCGCGCGACGCCCATCAGCGTCAGGAAGCAGCGCTTGTCGCCGATCTCTGCGTACTGGACGATCCGCCCGGCGCAGCCGACCGGGAACAGCTCCGGCGACTTGCCGTCGGCGTCGTCGCCGACGACCGGTTGGATGACGCCGATCAGCCGTTCGCCCGATAGCGCGTCGTCGAGCATTTCGAGATAGCGCGGCTCGAACACGGTCAACTGGATCGGCCGGCGCGGCAGCAGCAGCGCACCGTCGAGCGGGAACAGCGGCAATGTGCCCGGCATGTCGCTCGGGCGGCGATAGTTTCGATAAAGCTTCATCACACTCGATTCGCGCTCGCGCGCCGTCAGCCGGTTAGAACAGGATCGCCGACAGCTTGCGGCGCGCCGTCACGGCCGCCGGATCCATCAGGCCCCAGGCCTCGAAGAACTGCAGCAGCTGCTTGCGCGCCGCCTCGTCGTTCCATTTGCGGTCGCGCTTGAAGATCGTCAGCAGCGCGTCGGCCGCCTCGTCGCGCCGGCCCTTGGCGTTGAGCGCCAGCGCCAGGTCGAAGCGCGCCTGGTGATTGTCGGGGTTCTCGGCGAGCGCCTTCTCGAGCGGCGCGAGATCGCCGATCGTCGAGGCCTGCTCGGCGATGTGCAACGCCGCGGCGGCGGCGGCGATGGCCGGGTCGGGCTCGCGGCCCGCAGCGGGCGGCGGCGCCATCGACAGCACCGCTTTGGCCTGGTCGAGGTCGCCGGCCTCGATATGCAGCTTCGTCAGGCCGGCAATCGCTTTGAGGTTGCTCTCGTCCTCGGTCAGCACCCGCGCGTAGAGCGCCGCGGCGCCGGCGGCGTCGCCCTTGGCGGCGGCCGCTTCCGCTTCGGCGACCAGTTCGTCGGCGGCGGCGGTCAGCGGTCCGACCAGCCGCTCGATGAAGCCGCGCACCTGGCTCTCGGGCAGCGCGCCGACGAAGCCGTCGACCGGCTGGCCCTTGTCGAAGGCGATCACCGCCGGGATCGACTGGATGCCAAGCTGGCCGGCGATCTGCGGATGCTCGTCGATGTTCATCTTGACGAGTGCGACCTTGCCGCCGGAATCGGCGACCGCCTTCTCCAGCGCCGGCGCAAGTTGCTTGCACGGTCCGCACCACGGCGCCCAGAAGTCGACCAGCACCGGCTGGCGCGTCGAAGCGGTGAGGACATCGGCGCGAAAAGACGCCGCCGTCACCTCCTTGACCGGGGTCGGGGCGCCCGCGCCGTCGCTGTTGGCCATATCGCGTCTCTCCAAAAAGGACCCTCGGGAGGCCCAGCCGCCCCTAAATGGCGTCGCCGCCCGGATTATTCAACGCTTTCTGCGCCGAGCGCGACGACCATCGGCTCGTGCCCGGTCGCCCGCAGGAACTTGAGGATGTCGGCGCTGGCGAGGCCGGTGGTGCGGGTGTTGACCAGCGGATGGAAGTTCAATCGCTCGTGCCGCATCATCTCGGCGTCGAGGACGACGATGACCCGTCCTTCCGTATCGTTGATCGCTCCAAACGGCGTCACCGCGCCGGGACTCACGCCCCAGACCGCCTCCAGCAGCTCGGCCGAGCCAAACGAAACGCGCCCTTGGGCGCCGATGCGCTCGTGGACGCGCTTGAGGTCGACCGGCGTCTCCTCGCCGAGCACCAGCAGGAACAACCGGCCCTTTTTGTCCTTCACGAACAGGTTCTTGGCGTGGCCACCGGGAATGTCGCCGCGCAACGCCTGCGATTCCTCGACCGTATGCAGGGGCGGATGTTCAACCGTCGTCGTCGCGATGGCGAGGGAGTCGAGAAAAGCGAGGAGTTCGTCGGACGTGACGGCCATGTCGGCGCTTGTAGTGGCCGCAACCCTCTCCTGCAAGGCGGTCGGGCGGCCGCTCAGGCCCCGCTTCTGGCGGCGAACAGCAGCGCGAGGCCGAAGGCGACGACCAGCAGCGCGGCGAGGAATTCGACCCCGCGCGCGGCAAGCGCGATGCGCGAATCGTCGCCCGCCGCCATCCGCATCGCCACGCGCTTGGCGAACACGGCCGTGGAAGCGAGCGCGCCGGTCGTCAGCGCGACGCCGAACGACATCGCGACGACTGCGGCGATTCCGGCGGCGAACAGCCCCTGCGCCAGGGCGAAGACGAGCACCAGGATCGCCCCCGAACACGGCCGCGAACCCGCCGCCAGCACCGTCGCCGCGGCGCCGCGCCAGGAAAAGCCCGCTTCGAGCGTCGCCGGGTCGGGCGCATGCAGATGTCCGCAAGCCGGGTCGTCGATCGCCCCCGCCGCTGCGCTTTCGGGCAAGCCG
>Ga0302196_10003768_pt1 | contig 13872 bp, 15 predicted proteins | sample II_Bog_N1_3_FD_198794 | JGI IMG/M metagenome (GOLD analysis project Ga0302196, IMG submission 198794) | Peat permafrost microbial communities from Stordalen Mire near Abisko, Sweden - II_Bog_N1_3 | ecosystem: Environmental > Terrestrial > Soil > Wetlands > Peat | place: Sweden: Abisko...
AAGCACGCGCTGCCGCTCCCGCTCATCCGTCCGGAGAGGCCAAAGCGCGAGCGCAGCGTCTCAAGGAGCACGGGCAGCGCCGCGAACTTGGAGAAGACCGGCTTCTCCATCGAATTGAAGAGGAGGTCCTCCACGGGTGCGCCCGGCTTCGCTATCCACGAGGAGAGCATCGCCTCGGCCCGGCCTGGGGTCACGTAGCCGCGCGGCGCGTCGGCCGCCATCCTCGAGTAGGCCCACGGTGTCGGAACGCCGAAGCCGGGCTTAAAGAGGAGGACCCTCATCCCGCGGATCCTGCGGTAGGCCTCCTTGGGAAGCGCCTCCACGCGCTCTCCCCTGCCCCTCATTATAACCGGGGCCCTCGACAGGAAGAGGGCGCAGTCGGAGCCCACGGATCCCGCGACCTTCAGGAGCCCGGCCGGGTCAAGCGGCGCGCCGGCGGCCTCGTTCAGGGCCACGATTGCCGAGGTGGCGTCCGTGCTGGCACCTCCTAGGCCCGCCCCCATCGGAATCCTCTTCTTCACGATGAACCGGGCCCCGCCCGTCCAGCCGGTCTCGAGCGCGAAGGCGGACGCGGCCCTGAGCACCAGGTTCGAGCCGTCGGTCGGCATCTCCTTGTCGTCGGACTCCACCGTGAATCCCGAACCCCGCGGCTCGACCTCGAGCGCGTCGCCCCAGAGGAGCGGGGCCGCGACCGAGACCAGGTCGTGATATCCGTCCGTCCTCCTGCCCGTTACGGCGAGGAAAAGGTTAATCTTGGCGGGGGCGGGGATTTCGTGGGCGCTCAAGCGGACCGTGATCCTCGCCAAAAAATCACGGCGCGCCATGATTTTCCGTGTGGCGCTTGGCCGGTGCAATGCTTTAGCGTTTCCGTCCCCCAGGAAAGGCCAAGCCATCCCATGTCGCGAACCGCGGTCATACTTCTAGCAGCCGGCGCAGGAAAGCGCATGGCGGGAGCCGTGCGCGACAAGGTGCTCGAGCCCCTGGCCGGGCAGCCGGTGTTCGCGCACTCCGCGGCCGCGTTCGCGGCCAGCGGGGTGGCCGACTTCTATGCGGTCGTCTACCGCGACCGCTCGCAGATGACGGCACTCTCGGCCTTCGCCCCCACCCCCGCGATCCTGGTGAAGGGCGGACGGGAGCGGCAGGACTCCGTCGCCGCGGCGCTCGCGGCGCTCCCGAGCGACATCGACTACGTGTTCATCCACGACTGTGCGCGGCCCCTGATCCGGCCCGAGCAGCTGGTCGCCCTCCATAAGATCGTGCGCAAGGAGCAGGCGGTCGTCCTCGCCCACCGGGTGACCGACACGGTCAAGGAGCACAGCGGAAACGGGCGCCTAAGGACGCTCGACCGCTCCAAGCTCTGGGCGATGGAGACCCCCCAGGTGTTCTCAAAGGCGCTGATCGACCGGGCCTACGCGCGCGTCGCGCGCCACCGGATGCGCATCACCGACGATGCCGCCGCGGTCGAGCTCCTGGGCTACCCGGTGGCGCTCCTCGAGAACGTGCACCCCAATCCCAAGCTCACCCTTCCCAAGGACCTTGCGCACATCGAATTCCTGCTGGCCCACCCCTCCTAGGCGGCCAGACTCCTGCGATGCCTTTCAGAATCGGCCACGGGTACGACATCCACAGGACAGCCGCCAACCGGGCGCTTGTCCTGGCCGGGGTGCGGTTCGAGGCCGATTTCGGGCTCCTGGGGCACAGCGATGCCGACTGCGTGACGCATGCCATCTGCGACGCCTTCCTCGGGGCCGCGGGCCTGCCCGACATCGGCATTTTTTTTCCCGACACGGACCCGACCTGGAAGGGGGTCGACTCCCAGGTCCTCATTAGGCGGGTGATCCAGGTGGTCCGCGAGAACGGGTGGGAGCCGGTGAACCTGGACGCCACGGTGATCGCGGAGAAGCCGCGGATCGCCAGCCGGATCGCCGAGATGAAGGCGGTACTCGCTTCTTCAACGGGCCTGCCCACGACCTCGATCGGCCTCAAGGCCACGACCAACGAGGGGATCGACGACATCGGACGCGGGCTCGCGATCGCGGCCCACGCCGTGGCGCTGATCGAAAGGGCATGAGGCCGGGGACAGCCGCATGGGCCGCGTTCCTGGCGGCATCGTTGGCCGTGTTCGGATGCTCCCGGGGCGGGAACGTGGCGTCGGGAGACGCCTCGCAGGTCCTCCACCGGAGCATCGGCCCGGACTTGGCGGACCTGGACCCCCACCTGGCAACGCAGGCCTCCTACTACACGGTCCTGTCCTCGCTCCTCGAGGGCCTCGTGGCCGAGGATCCGGTCACTCTCGGCCCCGTGCCCGGGGTTGCCGAGCGCTGGGAGGAATCCCCGGACGGTCTCAGGTACACCTTCCACCTTAGGCCCGACGCCGTGTGGTCCAACGGGGACCCCGTGACCGCGGCCGATTTCATAGGCTCATGGCGGCGCATTCTCACCCCCTCCCTCGGGGCCGCGTATGCGAGCCAGCTCTACCTGATCCAGGGCGCCGAGGCCTTCAACAGGGGCGACTCGGACTTTTCGCAGGTGGGCCTGCGTTCCGCGGACAGCCGGACACTCTCCGTCAGCCTCGAGCATCCCGCGCCCTGGTTCCCCTCGCTCCTCGCAAGCCCGGCGTGGATGCCGGTGCATCTGGCAACAGTCCTAAAGAACGGGCCATTGGCCGACCGCGGAAACGCATGGGCGGTGCCCGGCAAGTGGGTCGGCAACGGGCCCTTCAACCTCGAGTCATGGAGGCACGGCCAGGAGATCGTCGTCACCCGGTCACAGACCTATTGGGACAGGGCGCACGTGCGGCTCTCGGCGATCCATTTCCATGCCTTCGACTCGATCGACGCCGAGGAGCGGGCGTTCCGAGCCGGGCAGATCCACGTGACGGAGACGCTCCCGCCCGACCGGATCGACGCGTATCGCAAGGACTCCCCGGACCTCCTCAGGATGGACCCCCTCCTCGGCACCTATTTCCTGAGGATAAACGTGCGAAAGCCCGCGCTCAGCGACGCACGGATCCGCCAGGCGCTCTCCCTGGCCGTGGACCGGGACGCGATCGTGGAGAAGATCCTCCACGGCGGCCAGAGCCCTGCGTATTCCTTCACACCCCCGGGGCTCGGGGGGTACGCACCGGACGGGGGCACCTCGAGGCGGCTGGACGAGGCGCGACGGCTCCTTGCCGAGGCGGGCCACCCCGGCGGGGCCGGCCTCCCTCCGTTTGACCTCCTCTTCAACACCTCGGAGATCCACCACACGATCGCCGAGGCCGTGCAGGAGATGTGGCGGCGCGACCTCGGGCTCCAGGTCCGCCTCGTGAACGAGGACGAGAAGGTGAAGGAGGAGGCCCGAAGCACCGGAAATTATGAGCTCCTGCAGTCCTCCTGGATCGCGGACTACGCCGACCCCTCGGCTTTCCTCGACATCTGGCGCAGCGACAGCGGCAACAACTTCACCGGCTGGTCGAACGCCGATTTTGACGGATACCTCTTTACCGCGGAGCGCACGGCAGACCCGGCCGCGCGGAACGCACTCTACGCGAAGGCGGAGCACCTCCTCTTGGCCGAGGCGCCCGTGATCCCGCTCTACCATTACACGCACGTGTTCCTCATCCGGCCCTCCGTCCACGGATGGAACCCGACCCTCCTTGACCACCACCCCTACAAGGCTGTCTGGCTCGGGGAGCCCTGAGATCCCACCGTGAGCCCGGCGTCTTTCCCGAGCAGCCCGAACGTCGCCGCGACGATGCGCATGCTGGTTCCTCTCGGAGGCGAAGTGAGCCCAGGCGAAGCAGTTCCACCTAATTAATCCGGAATTATTTCGGAAATACATGCAAAAACCCTTGATGCCCCTTGCTTTCTGCAGCCTACCCTGCGAAGGTGCGGACTCGTAATAGCGTTAGATGACAGCGGTTGGTGGGTCCTCATGTGATGATTCGAAACCCGATTCCCGGGAACACTCTGGCAGCAGACGAAGTATACGATTATCATCACTATGAATTCCAAACTCTATGTTGGAAACATGTCCTTCAACACCAACGAGGAGGCGCTCCGCGCCGCCTTCAGCCAGTTCGGCACCCTGACCGACGTATATATCGCCAATGACCGCGAGACAGGCCGCCCCCGCGGTTTCGCCTTCGTCACGTTCTCGACCGCCGATGAGGCCAAGGTCGCAATCGAAAAGATGAACGGCGTCGACCTCGATGGTCGCCAGCTCACCGTCAACGAGGCCCGTCCGAAGGAGTCCTCCGGCGGCGGTGGCGGTCGCAGCTTCGACAGCCCGAACCGTCGCCCCGGCGCCTTCCAGGCCCGCGGCAACAGCCGTTACTGATCCCTCTAAAGGATCGCCTCGGTTAATTTCAGGCGGGGTGCCCAACGGGCACCCCGCCTTTTTTGTGTCCCGCGCCGGAGCGCAGGGTTCGGGTCATTGGGGCGTGGCCGGTGCGGGCGCCTGCCCCGCCGCCGCTGCGTCCTTCTTCTGCTTGGCCGCCTGCACCTCCTGGGCGGTCTCCTGGATCGACTTCTGCATCTTCTGCATCATCGGGCCGATCCTCTGCTGCATGAGCACCATCGTCTTTTGCATCACGACCGGCATCTTGGCCACATAGGCCTTTCCGGCGGGGCTGTCATAGAAGGCGATGAGCCCGTCGATTTCCTCCTGCGTGAACGACTCGATGTAGACCTGAATGTAGATCGGCTTCAGCTTGTCCCAGCTCAGCTCCTCCTGGAGGTCGGCCGTGATTCTCTTGCCGAGGGCCTCGGCAGTCTGCTGCGCATCCGCGTCCAGCTTCTGGTTCTTGAACGCCTGGGCCATGCCCGCCTTCATGGCCTGCTCCATCTGCCCCTGGACGGCGGCCACCATCTTCTCGGAGCCCGTCACGACAAGGAGCTTCTCGATGGATTCGTTCGAGGGCGCCGCGGCACGGGCCGCAGAGCAGATGAGGAGGGCACAGGCGATGTAGAGCGGTGATTTCATGGGGAGAAGGGTTTCGTTGGGGCGGCCGCCCTGGATCGGAGCCGCTGCAAAGCCGAACACGTTTTACCCGATCTGGCCACGGAGTAATTCGCGTAATCCTAACGCTCGTCGCCCCTGGGACGGGGCGCCGCCGGCCTTGCCTCCGGGCGCTTCCCTCTGCAGCCTCCCCCCATGTCCAAGCTCCTATCGATTGCGGCGATCGCCATGGGAGCCGTCCTAATCTACATGGGCTACCAGCGGGAGCAGTCGGTCGCGGGAAAGACCGCGGACTCGCTCTCGACGCTCGGCCAGAAGATCGACGGGAGCTACCACATGACCACCAAGACCAAGTACTACGTCTGCGGGACCGTGCTCCTGGTGGGAGGCGCTTTCGCGCTGGGCATCGTCAAGAAGTAGTGCGCGAGCGCTTGGACCATCGCCTTAGGGCGACGCCGGTGGCCGACTCCGCGCAGTCCTCGATCGTGGACCTCGGACCGGCAAAGACGATCCCTCCCCCGCTCCTGCCCCCGCCAGGCCCCAGGTCGATGATCCAGTCCGCCAGGTTGATCACGTCCAGGTTGTGCTCGATCACCAGGATCGTGTTGCCGGCGTCGCGCAGCTTAAAGAGCAGGTCCATCAGCTTCTGGATGTCGACCCAGTGGAGCCCCGTCGTGGGCTCGTCGAGGACATAGAGCGTCGGGCCCTGCTGGCGCTTGCTCAGCTCCAGCGAAAGCTTGAGCCGCTGGGCCTCGCCGCCCGAGAGCGACACGGCCGACTGGCCGAGCGCCAGGTAGCCAAGGCCCACGGCGTCGAGCGTCTGGAGCTTGTCGAGCACCCGCGGGATGTTCCTGAAGAGCGCGATCGCCTCGCGCACCGTCATGTCGAGGACGTCCGCGATCGATTTCCCGTGGAAGAGGATCTCAAGGGTCTCGCGGTTGTACCTGCGGCCCCCGCAGCTCGTGCAGGGCGCGTAGGCATCCGCCATGAACTGCATGTCGAGCTTGATGTAGCCGTCGCCCTGGCAGCGCTCGCACCGGCCCCCGCGGACGTTGAAGGAGAAGCGGCTCGCCTTGTAGCCGCGCACGCGGGCGAGCGGGACCTGGGCGAAGAGGTCGCGAAGGAGGTCCAGGAGGCCCACGAAGGTCGCGGGATTGGACCTGGGGCTCCGGCCTATCGGGTCCTGGTCCACCTGCACCAGCTTGTCGAAGAAATCGAGGTTCTCGATGCTGCGGTGCTTGCCGGGGATCGCCTTCGCGCCGTTCAGCTTTCGGGCCGCCGCGGCCGCGAGGATGTCGTTCACGAGCGTGCTTTTCCCCGAGCCGGAGACCCCGGTGACGCAGGTCAAAAGCCCCACGGGAAAGCGGGCATCGATCCCGCGCAGGTTGTGCTCCCTGGCCTCCCTCACGGTGAGCCACTCGCCGGAGGTAGCCTTCGTCTTCGCGTCCTTGTGGACCGACATCTTCCGGGCGAGGAACGGGCCGGTCTGGGATACCCGCGCGGGCTGCGCCGCGCACTCTGCGGGTGTTCCCTGGAACAGGAGCCTGCCGCCCTCCACTCCCGCCTCGGGCCCGAGCTCGAGGATTTCGTCGGCGGCAAGCATCGTCTCCTCGTCGTGCTCGACCACGAGGACCGTGTTTCCGCGGTCCCTTAGCCCCTTCAGCTGCGCAAGGAGGCGCTCGTTGTCCTTGGGATGGAGCCCGATGCTCGGCTCATCGAGGACGTAGATCACGCCGATCAGCCCCATGCCGAGTTGCGTCGCCAGGCGCACGCGCTGGGCCTCGCCGCCCGAGAGGGTCGCGTAGTCGCGGTCAAGGTTCAGGTAGCCGAGTCCCGTGTCCAAGAGAAACTTCAGGCGCCGCTCTATCCCGACCACCACTTCGCGCAGGGCCTCGCTCGGCCCGAGGAGCTCCACCAGGCCCTCCGCAAACGCATGCGCCGCGGCGATGTCGAGCGCCATGAAGACGGGGAAGCTCAGGCCGGAGCCCGCCGGGCCCACGCGCACGGCGGCGCTCCTCGGGTTGATGCGCGCACCGGAGCACTCCGGGCACGGACCCGAGACCATGAACGTGGACAGCCTTGCCTGAAACCCCTCGCTCTCGGTGTCCCTGAAGCTCTGCTCGATGTCGGAAAGGATTCCCGCGAAGGGCATCGCCTTGGCTTCCCGCATGCGCCGGAGCTTGAAGGCAAAGAGGCGATCGCCGGTCCCCTCCAGAAGCGCGCGGCGGGTCTCCTCAGGGAGATCCTCCCACGGAGTTTCGGGGTCAAAGGGCAGCTGCTCGGCAAGCTGCTTAAGGATGGCGTTATGCTTAATGATCAGGTTCTTACCCCCTATCCGCCACGGCTTAATGGCCCCGCCGCGGACCGATTTCTTGGGATCCGCGATCACGAGCTCGGCAACCGGCCTAAGCTTGCGCCCAAGGCCGCCGCAGGCGGCGCAGGCACCCTCCGGGTGGTTGAATGAGAACGAGCGCGGTGTCAGCCGGTCAAAGAGATCGCCGCAGACGTCGCAGGCCAGGTGCTGGCTCAGACTGAGCTCGGCCCACGGCGCATCCACCCCCTTTTGCGAGAGCACGAATGCGCGGTCGCCTCCCTCCCGAAACGCAAGCTCAAGGGAGTCGGCGATGCGGCTGCGGTGCTCGGCTCCGGCCACCAGGCGGTCGACGACAACGTCCACGGGGATCTCGGCCGCCCCCGCGGGGACCAGGTTCGGCTCGTCGAGCTCCCGGACGCTGTCGCCGATCCTCACCCTCTGGAAGCCCCTCTGCCGAAGCCTGGGAAGCTCGTCCCTTAAGACGCTCGGCTTGGCCCTCAAGACCGGGGCAAGGATCATGATCCGCTCGCCCGGGCACTCCGCGAGCACGCGGTCCACGTTGTCATCAAGGGAGCGCCTGACGACCCGGCCTCCATCCTTCGGGCAGCGCTGCTCGCCCGCCACCGACCAGAGCAGGCGCGAGTAGTCCGAGACCTCGGAAACGGTGGCGATCGTGGTCCTCGGGGAGACGTTTCCGGTCCGCTGCTCGATCGCCAGGACGGGCGACAGTCCGTGGATAAAGTCGACGTCCGGGCGCTTCAATTGGTCAAGGACCTGGCGGGCCTGGGTCGAGAGGCTCTCCATGTATTTGCGGTACCCCTCCGCGTAGATCGTGTCGAAGGCGAGCGATGACTTTCCCGAGCCGCTGGGCCCCGTGATGACCACAAGCTTCCCGCGGGGTATCCGCAGGTCCAAGTTCTTTAGGTTGTGCTCGCGCGCCCCTTTTACGTGGATGTGTGTCGCCGCCTCCATGATCGCAAACCTCAAACGTATCCAAAAGCGCCGTAGAGCAAACGCAATCGGCCGCATTTGCCTGCATGTGCTCGCGTTCTGGGCGGCCGCGGCGGCATGCCTTACAGGAGCCCGCGCGCACGCGGATACGCCGCTCCCAAGCGTCGCCTTAAGGGACGGGGAGTCGCTCACGTACAACGTGCGCTGGGGGATCATTCCCACGGTCGGGAGGATCAAGATTTCAGCCGACACCCTCACGCAGGACGGCAGGTCCGTTCTGCGCGTCACGACGGCCACGTGGACCCGCGGCCCCGCCCGGGCCATCTTCCCCTTCGACGGCCGGGGCGAGTCGGTCTACGACGCAAAGACAGGGCTTCTCCTCTCCTCGAGCGAATGGAGTACCTACCGCAACAAGGAGGTGAAGGACTCGATCCTCTTTGACTACGGAAAGATGGCCGCGGAGTTCAGCGACGACATCCATCCCGAGAAATCACACGCCATGGCGATTCCCCAGGGCGACCCTTCGGACCTGATCCTCGCGCTCATCACCACGCGCTTCTGGAAGATTACCCCGGACATGGCGCGCGACACCCTCGTCATCTTCCAGGACCAGTTCTACCCGCTCACGATCCGCCCCGAACCGGACCCCGACTACGTCTTCACCGCGATGGGGTTCTTCAACACCGTGGTCCTGGTCCCCCGGATGGAAAAGACCCCTCCCAAGGGCATGTTCAAGCGCGGGTCGACCGTGCGGGTGTGGATCGAGACCGACGACGACCGCCGTCTGCCGGTGCGTTTTGAGGTGGGTTTTAGGTTTGGAACCGGCACCGCGAGCCTTATCGAATATCAGCCGCCAAAATAGCCTTGCTTTGACTTGGTCAAAACGGCTTAGTCAGCGGTTTTATTTCATGAAAGCCACTATCAAAACCCAAGGCCAGCAGTTCACCATTACGGAGGGGGACATCCTCATCGTGAACCGCTTCCCCAACACGGAAGCCGGAGCGACCGTCCAGATCAAGGACGTGCTGACCGCCGGAGAGGGCGCCGACTTCAAGATCGGCCGTCCCACGCTTCTCGGCGCCTCGGTTTCCGCGAAGATTCTCGAGAACAAGCGCGGTGATAAGGTCATCGTATTCAAGAAGAAGAAGCGCAAGGGCTACGAGCGCAAGCAGGGCCACCGCCAGGAGCTTTCTGTCATCAAGATAGAGTCGATCACAATCTGAGGAGAACCACGTCATGGCGCACAAGAAGGGTCAGGGAACATCTGTTAACGGCCGCGAGAGCCATTCGAAGCGTCTTGGCATCAAGATGTTCGGTGGCGAGAAGGTCATTGCCGGCAACATCATCGTCCGCCAGCGCGGAACCAAGCACCATCCCGGCAAGAATGTCGGCGTGGGGCGCGACTGGACGCTCTTTGCGCTGAAGGACGGCTTCGTCAAGTTCGACAAGCTCCACCGCAAGGTATCGGTCGTGCCGGCGGTCTAATGCCGGCCGGCGGACATCCGTGTCCGATCGCTCTGACCAACTGCGGCGGCAGCGGGACCTCCTGAGGGAGCATCTCGCATGGCTTGAGCGGGAGATTGCCGCGGAATCAGGCACGCCCCTGGAGGCGCCCACCGCGTGGCAGCCGCCCAGCATTAACCCGCCGGCGCCCATGGACGACAGGGACGCCGAGGCGATCCTTTCCGAGTACCGGACTCAGCCGACCTCGATCATGCGGGACACGAAGAGGGGCTGCATCCTCTACTTTGTCGTGGCGCTTGTCCTTCTCTTCGGCGGGGTCCTCGCCTTCTACGCCTTCGCCCGGTCGGCCCGGGGGCACTAGTCCCCCCTTTCAGGTGACCGAGGGGTAGCTGCCGAGCCACTTCACGAGCGGGCAGAACTTCGTCAGCTGGCCAAGCGCCGCCTTCATCGACGGGTCGTCGTAGTGGCCCGTGACGTCGATGAAGAAATAGTAGTCCCAGGGCCGCTTCTTGCTCGGGCGGGACTCGATCTTCGAAAGGTTGATCCCGCGCTTACCAAAGGGCATGAGCATCTTCAGGAGCGAGCCCGAGTGGGCGGACGCCTCGTCCCCGAGGGAGATCAGGAAGCTCGTGATGTCCTTGCCGCCGCCGACCGGCCCGGCCGGCTTCCTGCCAAGGACAAAGAAGCGGGTGGTGTTGTCGGCCTTGTCCTGGATGTTGCGGACCAGGACCGGCACCCCGTGATAGGCGGCAGCCGCCTCGCTCGCGACCGCGGCGGCCTTCGGGTCCTCCTTGGCGATCTGCGCCGCGCGGGTCGTGCTCGGGGCCTCGACCAGCTGGGCATGGGGCACGTGGCGCTGCAGCCAGTGGCGGCACTGCGCGAGCGCCTGGTCCTTCGAGTAGACGCGCTCGATCTTGTCGAGCGGTGAGCGCGAGATCAGGGCGTGCGAGATCTCCATGTAGATCTGGCCCACGATCTTCAGGTCGCTCTCCACAAAGCTGTCCAGGGCCTCGCGCACGCTCCCCTCCGTCGAGTTCTCGATCGGGATCACGGCGTTGTCGGCCTCGCCCTTCTCGACCGCGGTGAAGATGTCGCCGATCGTGGCCATCGAGTGGTAGTCGACGCTCGCGCCGAACTTCTTCATGGCCGCGGCGTGCGTGTTGCTCGCCTCGGGGCCCAGGTACGCCACCAGGAGCGGCTTCTCGAGCGCGATCGCCGCCGACATGATCTCGCGGTAGATGGCGCGGAGCGCCTCGTTCTTGATCGGGCCCTCGTTCTGGCCGCAGACCTTCCGGATGACCGCATCCTCCCGCTCGGGGACGTAGATCTCCCCGCCCGTCTTCCGCTTGATCTTGCCGATCTCGGCCGCAAGCGCCAGGCGCTTGTTCACGAGCTCGACGAGCTTCGTGTCGAGGGCGTCGATCTTTTTGCGGAGGGGCCCGAGGTCCATTTATTGTGCGGCGGGCTCGGAGGGCTCGCTTGGCCCCGCCGCGGGTGCGCCCACGCCGGCCGGCAGCGGTTCCTGGGCGGACCCGGAAAGCGCCAGCTCATCCAGGCCCATGTCGGCGTCGTTTGGCATGTGGCCCTCCGTGCTGCCCTTCAGCCACTCGTCGATCTGGCGAGAGGAGAGGACGTCCGAGGCGGGAAGCTCGTCCAGGGACTTGACCCCGACAAACTCGAGAAAATGGTCCGTGGTCCCGTACTGGATCGGCCTGCCCGGCAGGTCGGCGCGGCCGACCACGGTCACCAGGTCGCGCTCGATCAACTTCGCGAGGCCCGCGTCGGCGGACACGCCGCGGACCGATTCGATCTCGGCGCGGGTCACAGGCTGGCGGTAGGCAACGACGGCAAGCGTCTCGACCGAGGACTGGCTCAGCTTCACCGGGGGCGGCTCCTCGCGCAGGATCCGGATCCACCGGGCAAAGCGCGGATGGGTCGCAAGCCTGTAGCCGGCCGCCCCGTCCACGAGGGTGAGGCCGTCGTCGGCCGCCGTAAGCTCCGCCGCGATCCCGTCCATCGCCTCGCGGATCTGGGAGGCGGTCACCAGGCTCGGCACCTCCTCGTAGAGGTCGGGCGAATCGGGAGGCTCCAGGGGGGCCTCCGCGGCCTCCGCGGGGGCCACGGCGGCGTCCGCGGCGGGCGCCGGGCTCACCTGTCGATGGAAACGCTCAAAGGCCGCCTGGATGTCCTTGGTCGCAAGGGGCTGGCTTGAGGAATAGAGGAGTGCCTTGAGCACTTTTTTCAGGTTGAACGCCATGCGGGGGGATCGGGAACGAGTGAATGGGCTCCGCGACGGGCCACGCAACCACGAAAACACCGCTTGCCCGCATCCCGGCGCTATGGTGTCCTTCGCGTTCATCCATGAGCGATCCCAAAGTACCGCTAAGGCGGCATTCTTCAATCGTCGTTGACGGACCCGACCGTACCCCGAACCGCTCCATGCTGAGGGCCGTGGGGTTCTCGGACGAGGACTTCGGGAAGCCGATCGTGGGCGTCGCCTCGACCTGGAGCATGGTGACCCCGTGCAACATGCACATTGACGATCTCGCACGCCGCGTCGCCGCCGGTGCCGACAAGGCGGGCGGCAAGGCCATCATCTTCGGGACGATCACCGTTTCCGACGGGATCAGCATGGGAACCCCCGGGATGCGCTACAGCATGGTCTCCCGCGAGGTGATCGCCGACTCGGTGGAAACCGTGGCCGCGGCCGAGGGCTTCGACTCCGTGGTGGCGATCGGCGGCTGCGACAAGAACATGCCCGGGTGCCTGATGGCCCTGGCGCGTCTCAACCGGCCGTCGGTCTTTGTCTACGGCGGCACGATCCTCCCGGGCATCCACCCGGGCTCGAAGAGGGAGTGCGACATCGTCTCGGTCTTCGAGGCCGTGGGCCAGCACTCGGCCGGCGCGCTCGACGACCAGGGGCTCCACGACGTGGAGGCCTGCTCCATACCCGGGCCGGGCTCCTGCGGGGGCATGTACACGGCCAACACCATGGCCGCGGCCATCGAGGCGATGGGGATGAGCCTGCCGAACAGCTCGACGCAGCTTGCCGTGGGACCCGAGAAGCGGGAGGACTGCGAGCGGGCGGGCGAGGCGGCCCTTGCGCTCCTTAGGGCCGGCATAAGGCCGCGGGACATCATCACCCGCAAGGCGTTCGAGAACGCGATCACGGTGGTGATCGCCCTTGGCGGCTCCACGAACGCGGTCCTTCACCTGTTGGCGATCGCGCACTCGGCCAACGTCCGCCTCTCGATCGACGACTTCACCCGGATCGGCAAGAAGGTGCCCGTCCTGGCCGACCTGAAGCCCTCCGGCAAGTACGGTGTCTCGCACCTGGTGCGGATCGGCGGCCTGCCGCCGCTCATGAAGGTGCTTCTGGACCAGGGCCTGATCCACGGGGACTGCCTGACCGTCACCGGCCGCACGGTGGCCGAGAACCTGAAGGGCGTGGCCCCCTACCCGCCCGACCAGGACGTGATCCGCCCCTTCAACAACCCCATCAAGCCGGACAGCCACCTGCGCATCCTCTACGGGAACCTGGCGCCGGGGGGCGCGGTGGCGAAGATCACCGGCAAGGAGGGGCTCACGTTCTCCGGCAAGGCGATCGTGTTCGAGTCCGAGGAGACGGCGCTCGCGGCCATCCTGGACGGCCGCGTGAAGGCCGGGCACGTGATCGTGATCCGCAACGAGGGCCCGGTCGGCGGGCCCGGCATGCGCGAAATGCTCGCTCCCACGAGCGCCGTCATGGGCAAGGGCCTCGGCAAGGACGTGGGCCTTATAACCGACGGCAGGTTCTCCGGGGGAAGCCATGGGTTCGTCGTCGGGCACATCACGCCCGAGGCGGCCGTTGGCGGCCCGATCGGGATCATCAAAAACGGGGACCCGATCACGATCGACGCCATCGGGAACACCCTCTCGCTCGGACTGTCAGCAAAGGAGATCAAGGGCCGCCTTAAGGCGTGGCGCCCGAAGAAGCCCAAGGAGACCCGGGGAGCGCTCGCCAAGTACGCACGCCTGGTGACCTCGGCCTCCGAGGGAGCCGTAACCGACAAATACAACCCAAAATGACCTGGAACCGCTTCAAGCTTTACCGCAGCCAGTACGACTCGCTCGGCTTCGCACTCGACATAAGCCGCATCCCCTTTCCCGACGGCTACCTGGCCTCCATGGAGCCCGCGGCCCAGAAGGCGTTCAAGCAGATG
>Ga0302196_10003772_pt1 | contig 13866 bp, 15 predicted proteins | sample II_Bog_N1_3_FD_198794 | JGI IMG/M metagenome (GOLD analysis project Ga0302196, IMG submission 198794) | Peat permafrost microbial communities from Stordalen Mire near Abisko, Sweden - II_Bog_N1_3 | ecosystem: Environmental > Terrestrial > Soil > Wetlands > Peat | place: Sweden: Abisko...
CTGCACGCGTCGGTGCGGTGGCCGGTGCTCGTCCCCCTGGTGGTCGCCGCCGGTGTGCGGGCCGTGTTCGCCTTCCCCCTCCGGATCGGCGCGGTGCGCCTCGGCGCGGTCACGCTCTTCCGCGATGTGCCGGGCCCCCTCGACGACTCGCAGTACGCCGATGCCCAGGCGTTGGCCGTGGTGGCCTCCCGGACGGTCCTCGCCCTGCAGGCCAACGCTCCCCCCGGATCCGTGGCCGCCGAGCTCGAGGAGGGCGCCAACTTCCACTTCGTCGTGCACCAGGCGGCCGGCATGGTCTCGGTCCAGCTGAACATCGGTGTGACCGAGGCCCTGGTCAGGCTGCGTGCCCACGCCTTCCAGACGGAGCGGTCGATCGACGACGTGTGCCGGGACGTGGTCGAGCGGAGGCTCCGCCTGGACGGCGGCGACCCGGGTGGACGGGGCGCACCGACGGTCATCGCGACCGATGGGTAGGCTGGAACCGGCTCCCATCACCACTCGCGTCGCCGACGAGTCCACACCGACACGATCGGCGTAACGATGACCCGAGAAGCACTTCTCGTCCGGACCCTTGTCGAACTGGCGGACAACCTCGTGGACGACTTCGACGTCATCGACGTGCTGACCGTGCTGAGTGACCGGTGCGTCGAGGTCCTCGACGTCGACTCGGCCGGGGTCATGCTCGCCGCACCGGGAGGCGAGCTGCAGGTGGTGGCCTCGTCCAGCGACGCCATGCGGGGGCTGGAGCTGTTCGAGCTCCAGGCCAACGAGGGACCATGCGTCGACTGCTTCGTCAGCGGCGAGCCGATCGTGAACCTCGAGCTCTCCGCGGTCGACGACCGGTGGCCCCGGTTCGCCCAGCGGGCCGTCGCCGACGGGTTCCACTCCGTCCATGCGCTGCCGATGCACCTGCGGGGTATAACCGTCGGGGCCCTCAACCTGTTCCGCCTCGCCCCGGGGTCGCTACACGATGAGGACGTGCTCGTGGCGCAGGCCCTCGCCGACGTGGCCACCATCGCCATCATCCAGCACCAGGCGTCGGTGGACGCCGCGGTGCTCAACACCCAGCTGAGTGAGGCACTGAACAGCCGGATCATCATCGAGCAGGCCAAGGGCAAGGTGAGCGAGGCGTCAGGCCTCGACATGGAGCGCTCGTTCCAGCGCATTCGCAACCACGCCCGGAACCACAACCTGCGCCTGACCGAGCTGGCCCGCGGGATCGCCGCGGGGACCACCTCGATCGTCGGTCTCGACCCACTGCCACGGTCGCCGCAGGTCCGGGCGATCTCCTCGAACCCGTGGCCCGGCCGCGAGGCACCGGCCTCCTGACCCGTGTGCTCCCGGGCCGTCGCGGCGCGATCGGGTCTAGGCTGGCCAGGACGGGACCGATGCGCCCCGCCGTCGACCTGCCGAGGTCGACCTCGAACCGTCGCTCCGGACCCTGGTGACCGTGCCGCACAGCAGGAGTCGTCCGTGGATCCCGACCAGTCGCCGCTGCATCTGCACACCGACCCGCAGGCCGGCTCGGCACCACCGATGGCCGGCTCCGGCCGCCAGCGGGCTCCGGCGGTCCAACTGCCGCCGCGGACCGCGTCGCAGACCCTGGAGGACGATGCCGACGGCCTCATCCGTGCCCTGTTCGCCTGCGGGTTCACCAGCGCGGTCGTCCAGAGCCGTGTGGACGTCGGCGCCGACCTGTCCGACCAGTTGACCACGCTGATCGACACCCTCGACGAGGCCATCCGGGGGATCCGCCATGCGCTCTCCCCGCACGAGGCCGCCTGACCCGCGGGGCCCGGGGCGCGTCGAAGTGCCATTCGGCACTATGCGCCGGGCCGCCCGACCCCTACCCTCGACCATGGAGGCCGGAATCCCCGACTGCGGGTGGAGTCCGGGCTCACGGGTCGCAACATGCCGCTCGGTCCACGGAGCGAAGGAGGTCCGCCATGAAGGCACTGGTCTACAAGGGTCCGGGAGTCAAAGCCTGGGAAGAGGTGGCCGACCCGAAGATCGAGCTGGCGACGGACGTCATCGTCCGGATGGTCGCCACCACGATCTGCGGAACCGACCTCCACATCCTGAAGGGGGACGTGCCCGAGGTGGCGGTCGGTCGGATCCTCGGCCACGAGGGGATCGGGGTGATCACCGAGATCGGTGACGGTGTCGACCAGCTGGCGGTCGGCGACCGGGTGATCCTCTCCTGCGTGAGTTCCTGCGGGCGTTGCTCGTACTGCCGGAAGGGTCTCTACAGCCACTGCCTGGCATCCGAGGGGATGGCCGGGATCGGGTGGATCTTCGGGTACATGATCGACGGGACCCAGGCCGAGTACGTCCGGGTCCCTTTCGCCGAAAACTCGGTCTACCGGCTTCCGGACGGGATGACCGATGCCGAGGGGATCCTGTTGTCGGACATCCTCCCGACCGGATTCGAGATCGGCGTCCAGTACGGGCACGTGCAGCCGGGAGACGTGGTCGCGGTGATCGGCTCCGGGCCGGTCGGACTCTCCGCCGTCATGACCTCCCGCCTCTACGGACCGTCGAAGGTGATCGCCATCGACCTCGACGACGCCCGGTTGCGGCGCGCCGAGGAGTTCGGCGCCACCGACACGGTCAACTCCGGTGACCCCGACTGGAAGGACCAGGTACTGGCCCTGACGGACGGGCTCGGAGTCGATGTCGCCATCGAGGCCGTCGGTATGCCGGAGACCTTCACCATGGCGACGGTCATCGTCCGGCCCGGAGGCAACGTCGCCAACATCGGCGTCCACGGCAAGTCGGTGGACCTGGCGCTGAACGAGCTGTGGATCAAGAACATCGACATCTCGATGGGTCTCGTCAACACCAACACGCTGGCGATGCTGCTGTCCCTCGTCGCCGAGCACAAGCTGCCGGCCGACAAGTTCGTCACGCACGAGTTCTCGTTCGACCAGATGCTGGAGGCCTATGAGGTCTTCGGCCATGCCGCTGATCACGACGCGCTGAAGGTCCTGATCCACTGACGCCCGGCCCGGACCGGAAGGCCACCGGGACCAGGAGCCGAGGGTGGGGGATCAGAACCCACGGCGTGTCGCCCCGGCGGCTCTCTACGGCCCCCCCCTGCGCTGCCTCCGGTGAGGGCTACCCCAGCAGGCCGAGTTCGCGCAGGCTGTCGGCGGTCTCGACGATCGTGGTGTCGGCCGGGCGTGGTCGCCATCCCAGTTCGCGCCGGGCACGGTCGTTGTGGATCGTCAGCGGCGACGGGTCGTCACCGGGCGCCTCGACGGTGGTGACGTGGCCGCCAGCGGGCCCGAGGTGGTCGCGGAGGATCTGCGCCAGCTCCAGCCAGGTGATCGTCGGGCCGTCCGCCAGGAGCAGGTAGCGCTTCCCGGCGGCCGCAGGGGTGGCCATCGCCACCATGTGTGCGTCTGCCACGTCGCGCACGTCGACGATACCGAAGCGCTGGCGTGGCAGCGCAGGCATCGTGCCTTCGATGATCAACGTGAAGTAGGTGAGCGTCGAGCGCAGGTCCGGCACCAGTGACGGGCCGGCGATGAAGGTCGGGTTCACCACCACCAGCTCGGTGTCGCCTCCTTCGGTGCCGACGAAGTCCCAGGCGGCCCGCTCGGCGATCGCCTTGGAGCGCGGGTAGGGGGCCAACCCGGGTGTGTCCGGGTCGGTCCAGTCCGCCTCGGTGTAGTCGCGGACCGGCTTCGGCGAGTAACCCACCGCCGCGAAGGAGGAGGTCAGCACCACCCGACGTGCGCCGGCATCCCGGGCTGCCCGTAGCACGCGCACGGTGCCCTGGAGGGCGGGGACGATCAACTCGTCCGGGTCGTCGGGCTGGACGGACGGGATCGGCGACGCCACGTGGTGGACCTCCTCGATGCCCTCGAGCGCGGCCGGCCAGCCGTCGTCGGAGGTCAGATCCGCCTCCACCAGTTCGAGGCCGGTGTCGTCCGCGCCGCCGCGACGCACGGCCGAACGCACCTCCGCCTCACCATCCAGGGAGCGCACCGTGGCCCGCACCTCACGCCCGTCGCCCAGCAGGGACGCGACCAACCGCGTGCCCAGATATCCGGACCCGCCCGTCACCAGCACCGTGGCGCTCATCGGAGCACTTCCTCCAGTCGTGGGATCATGTTCTGCACCTGCCGGATCGCCTCGGCTTCCGCGCCCGCATCGGCACGGGCGCGGGCATCCCACAGGGCCGCCTTCGTCCGCAGGTAGTCGAGGTGGACGCGCAACGTATCGATCTCGCCCTCCACCCGCTCGGCGTGCCGCAGCAGCAGATCGCGCTGCTCATCCGCCTTGGCGTGCCCAAACTCGCGGTTGGCCTGGTAGGCCCGCATCTCGTCGATCCCGACGCCCATCGAGCGCAGGCAGGCGAGTGCCTGCAGTGTGTCGACCTCCTCCTCGCGGTAGCGGCGGTGTCCGCTGCTCGGGTCACGGGCGATCGGGCCGATCAGCCCGACCTCCTCGTAGTAGCGCAGCGTCGGCCCACTGAGCCCGCTGCGCCGGGCTGCGTCTCGGATCGTCAAAGCCGTCATGACGACAGTAGAGCAAACCTCAAGCGCTTGAAGTCAAGGCAGCGGGAGATGTTTCCCGCCCGGCGCCGGACCCGCCCACGATGGCCGGGAGCCCCGGTCGCCGTTGTCGTGGCCGCCGGCGTCCGCCGGGCGACAGGGAGCTGGATCTGCATTTCAGCGTCCTCACCTGGGAGTTCACCGGTCCGTGCGGCGTCGGGGGGCCGTGACGAGACGTGGGTCCACTGCATGGGTCCGATGAATCGGTCAAGCCCAGCGAGCGGAGGGAGTGGGATTCGAACCCACGGAGGGTTGCCCCTCACGGCTTTTCAAGAGCCGCGCATTTGTCCGCTCTGCCATCCCTCCCGGTGGTGGCAACGGTAGTCGCGGGCCAGGACCCGACCCGTTCCCCGCCCCGGTCCGGTGGTCCGGTGGTCCGCTGGTCCGCCGGTCCACTGGGCGAAGATGGGTGTGTCCATGGAGCACGGCCCCCTGAGCCACCCGACCGGCACCTTCTCGCTCGGGCGCCACCGCGTGCTCGTCGCCCTGCTGGCGGGGACGTCGGGCGCGCTCGATGCATTGGGCTTCCTGGCCCTCGGCGGGGTGTTCGCCAGCGTCATGACGGGCAACCTCGTGCTGCTGGGCCTGGGTGCCGGCACCCGCGACGGCAGGCTGGCCACCCACGCGGTCGTCGCCATCGGCGGCTACGTGCTGGGGGTGGCCGCCGGGGTCCGCGCCTCGGGGTCCGCGCCCGGTGGCGTCGGGTGGTCCCGGCGGCTGCACGCCGTGCTGGCCGCCGAACTGGTCCTGGTGGCCGCCTTCACCGTGGCCTGGGAGCTCGTCCGGAGCCGGTCGTCGGGACCCGCACAGCTCGGCCTCATCGCGGTGGCGGCCGTGGCCATGGGCCTGCAGAGCGTGGTGATGCGGCGGTCGAGTGGGAATTCGGTGTCGACGACCTACCTGACCGGCACGCTCACGGGCCTGGTGTCGGCCCTGGCCGGCGGCGGCCCGTTGCGCGAGGAACTGACCGGGGCGGGGGTCCTGGCCGCGGCACTCGGCGGCGCCGCGCTGTCCGGGGTGGTGCTCACGGCCTGGCCCTCGTGGGCGCCGGTGGTTCCCCTGCTGGCCCTCGGGGGTGTCCTGGTCGTCGGGCGCAGGCTGACGACGCCGGCCGCCGGCACACCCGACCCGGGGTGACGCCCACCCACCGGACTCAGCGAGCGGCCACCTCGTCCTGGAGCGCCCGGAGCCACGCGCCGGCCTGGCGCCGCGACTCGTCGACCTCGGCGCGGATGGCGGGCCCCGCGGCGCCCGAGGCAGGGTAGGAGCCGAGGAACTTCACCCCGGCCAGCTCGGCGTGGAGGTCCCGGAGGCAGTCGGCCACCATGGCGTCGGCCACGTGGCCCTCGAAGTCGATGATGAAGCAGTAGTCGCCCAGCGCCTGCTTGGTCGGCCGGGACTCCAGCTTGGACAGGTTGATGTTCCGCGCCGCGAAGTGCCCGAGGATGGCGTAGAGGCTGCCCGGGTGGTCCGCGCTCTGGAAGCAGGCGATGCTCGTGCGGTCGTGGCCGGTCGGGGCCGGGATGCCGGTCCGGGCCACGGCGATGAACCGGGTCTGGTTGTCCGGGTGGTCCTCGACCCGTTCGGCCAGGATCTGCAGGCCGTAGAGGTCGGCCGCCAGCCGTGGGGCGATCGCCGCGGTGGGCCGTTCGGTGAGGGTCGGATCGCCCTCGCCGAGCAGGCGTGCGGCATCCGCCGTCGAGTTGGTGGGCACGGATACGGCGTGGGGGAGCCGCTCCGTGAGGAACCGCCGGCACTGGGCCGTGGCCACGGGGATCGACGCCACCCGCTCGATGTCGGCGAGCGTCGTCCCCGGTGCGGCCATCAGGTGCAGGTGGATGTCGAGGACCACCTCGCGCTGGATGCGCAGGTCGAAGTCGAAGACCAGGCTGTCGATGATGTCCCGGACGGTCCCCTCGATGGCGTTCTCCAGGGGGATGAACCCGAGGTCGACGGCACCGGTCCGGACGGACTCGAGCACGTCCACCAACGAGGCGAACGGGGTGACGTCGGCACCGGCATAGGCGGGCTCGGACAGCAGCGCCTCCTCGGTGAAGGTCCCTTCGGGCCCGAGGAAGCCGATCCGCACACCTGGCGCGCCCGACGGCTCCGGAGGTGCGTCATCGGCCATGGACAGGCAGGATAGTGAACATCATGGACGAACTCGCGCTGCAGCGGCTCCTGGACGAGGTCCGTTCAGGGGACTGCACCCCGGACGACGCCATGCTCCGACTTCGCCGCCTCCCCTTCGCCGACCTGGGGTTCGCCAAGGTCGACCACCACCGGCACCTGCGCCAGGGGCTTCCCGAAGCCGTGTACGGACAGGGGAAGACCCCCGACCAGTGCTCGGCCATCGTGGGCGAGCTGCTGAGCGCCGAGTCGGGCGCGCCGGTGATCCTGACCCGGGCCGACACGGTGCAGGCGGAACGGGCGATGGCCGACCATCCGGGCGGGATCCGCACGGTGACCGGTCGGGCCACCGGGTCCGACCAGGTCCGGGGTGACCTGTCGACGGTGGTGTGGCGTCCGGCGGCCGTCCGGCCGGCCCGGACCCTGGTGATCACCGCGGGGACGTCCGACCTGCCCGTGGCCCGCGAGTGCGAGGCCACCCTGGTGGCCCTCGGGCTGCGGCCGACGCTCCTGGCCGACTGCGGCGTGGCCGGCGTCCATCGCCTGTTGGCGTCGGCCGACGAGCTCGCCGAGACGGATGCCGTCGTGGTGGTGGCCGGCATGGAGGGTGCACTCGCCAGCCTGGTCGGCGGGATCACGCCGGCACCGGTGGTGGCTGTGCCGACCAGCACCGGGTACGGAGCCGCACTCGAGGGTGTGACGGCACTGCTGGCCATGCACGCCTCGTGTGCGGCCGGCATCGCCGTGGTGGGGATCGACAACGGCTTCGGGGCGGCGTGCGCTGTCGCCCGGATGCTCCCGTGAGCACTGGGTCAGCGGTGGTGGGCGCGCCGGCCGGTCGCACCGTCGCCTGGTTCCACTGCTTCGCGGGCATCGCCGGCGACATGGCGCTCGGGAGCCTGGTGGACGCCGGTGCGGAGCTCGGCGAGGTGCTGTCCCTGCTCGAGCGACTGCCCTTCGGGGGGTGGGCACTCGACGTCGAGCCCGTGCTGCGCGGCGGCATCGCCGCCAGCCGGGCGATCGTGACCGTGCAGGACCACGTGGTGGTGCGCACCTATTCCCACATCGTGGGACTGGTGGAGGAGGCACGGCTGCCGGCCAGGGTGGCGGCCCGGGCGCTCGCCACCTTCGCCGCGCTCGCCGAGGTCGAGGCCGGGCTCCATCGGCGTCCGGTCGACCAGGTCCACTTCCACGAGGTCGGCGGTCACGACACGATCATCGACGTGGTGGGAACGGCGGCGGCGCTCGAGGTCCTCGGGGTCGACGACGTGTGCGCCAGTGCCGTGGCGACGGGTACCGGAATGGTGCGGGCGGCCCACGGGATGCTCCCGAACCCGGCCCCGGCGGTGGTGGGGCTCCTACGCGGGGTGCCGACGTGGGGGAGGGATCTGCCTGTCGAGCTGACGACACCGACCGGGGCCGCGCTGCTGGCCGCCCTGTCGGCCGGGTACGGGCCGATGCCGGCCATGGAGGTGCTGGCGCAGGGGTTCGGCGCCGGGAGCCGGGAGCTCGACGAGCTCCCGAACTGCACCCAGGTCGTCGTGGGCACCCGGACCGGGGACCGTACGACCGCCCCCGGCCGGGGTGACCCGGATGGCGACGCCGGGCAACCGGTGGCGATCCTGGAGGTGACCGTCGACGATGCCACCGGTGAGCAGCTCGCCCACGCGGTGGCGGCGCTGCTCGAGGCCGGGGCCAATGACGCATGGCTGACGCCGGTGGTGATGAAGAAGGGGCGGCCCGGTTACGTCGTGCACGCGCTGTGCGACCCCGCCCGGGCATCCGAGGTCCGGGGCGTGCTCCGGTCCGCCACCGGGTCGCTGGGTGTGCGGTCGACGACGGCGGAACGATGGCCGGCGGCACGCACCATGGAGTCGGTGGTCGTGGACGGTCAGCTGATCCGCCTCAAGGTGGGCGGCGGCCGGGTGAAGGCGGAGCACGACGACGTGGCCGCCGCGGCCCGGCGGACGGGCAGACCACTGCGCGAGCTGGCATCGCTGGCCGAGGTCACCTGGGCGGCCGAGCACGGGCAGGATGCCGGCACCGGCTCTACAGGGGGCACCGTGGCGATCCGTCCGGACGGAGGGCGCGACGGCGGCAACGCCCTCTCCGACGATCCGGCCTGAAGGCACATGGGAGGCGGCGCCTCCGCACTCAGCCCGATCGGCGGATGCGGCGGGGCACCACCGGAGGGTCCGCGGGGGCGATCCAGCGCCAACCACCGGGCGCCGCCGCGGCGTCCCCGGCACCGGTGCGCTCCAGCCGGTGGTCGTGGTGGGTCTTGAGGTAGTGGTGCCAGTGGCACAGCCGCACCAGGTTGGACAGGCTCGCCTTCCCGCCATCGGCGAAGGGGATGACGTGGTCGATCTCCAGCCGTTCCCGCGTGTCGCATCCGGGGACCACGCAAACGGGGTCGCGCTCCTCCAGCGCCCGGCGCAGCGCCGAGGGGATGGTCCGGCCGGCCCGGGCGACCGTGGTGACATCGACACCGTCGGTCACCAGGACGTGGAGGAACGAGTCGACGGCCAGGCGTCGTGCCACCTCCACCGGGACCGGTCCGACGCCGGGAATCTCACAGAGCTCGTCACCTTCGGTGTGACCGCGCATGAGCGCGGCGTGGTCGACGCGCACGTGGACGACCGACGACGGCCCCGGGGGACGGTGTGCCCCGGGGCCGGGAACGGGACCCCCGGCCGCCACCGGGTCCGGGCACCGGCCGGCCAGTCCCACCAGCGCGTCGGCCGCCAGGGCCCTGCGGGGCTCATCGATCCCGGCACGCCGGGCCGCCTCGAGGAGTCGGGCCGTCTCGGCCTCGACGGAGGCCAGCAGCCTCGCCCCTTCATCTGCGGTGAGCCGGGCGTCGAAGCGGACGGCACCCGAGTCCTCGACCCAATTGCGCAGGTAGCGCGAGCGCCGCACGGCCTCGTACGACGAGCGCGTGTCCTGCCCGGCGGCGCGCACCCGCCGGCACCGGAGCTTGAGCACGCTGAGCGGCTGCTGACCGGCAGCGTCCACCAGGGCCTGCTCGGCCTCGGGCTGGAGGATGGCTGCACCGGCGATCTCCTTCACCTGGGTCTCGGAGAGCCGCCCCTGGCGGACCGCCTCGTCGGTGGCCGGCAACGACCCGAGGTGTCGGGCGGTCTCGAGGGCGGTCAGTGCCGGGCCGATACCTGTGCCGGTGGCCTCGGCCACGTGGGCGGCAGCCGAGCGGTGCCCGGTGCGCCGCCAGACGTTGGAGGACTCGACCCGGCGGGCCGACAGGAGCTTGCCGGCCGACGCCAGGCGTTCCACCTCGGCGAACGCCTCGAGGAGGCGTGCCGCGTCCGGACCGTTCAGGCGTTCGGGATCGAGGTCGGACACCGCGGTACGCAGCTGGTCGGTGACCCGGGTGAGTCGTTCGAGGAGCATCGGCCCATGGTTGCAGGGGGGTGTGTCGGGGCCGGTGGGCCCGTCGGGGCCGGCGGCGGGGCGGGGCGATCGCCAGGGCACCGGCGGGGCGAGTACCGTCTGGCCATCGGACCGGCTGCCCTCGTGGCCGGTCGAACGCCATCGAAAGGAATTTCCGACATGACACGCGCCCGTACCTGGTCCTTCGTGCTCGTCGCTGCCGCCGGCCTCGGTCTGGCCGCGTGCAGCAGCTCCACGTCGGCCTCGACCACGACCACACCCGCCCCCACGACCCCGGCCTCGACGGTCCCGATCGCCACGATCGCCCAGCCGTCGGCGGCCGGGACGATCGGCACCGAGCCCACGATCACGATCCCGCCGGGGCCAGCGCCGACCCAGCTCGAGTCCAAGGACCTGATCGTCGGCACCGGCCCGGCGGTCAAGGCGGGCGACAAGGCCACCGTGCAGTACGTCGGCGTGGCGTACTCGAGCGGCAAGGTGTTCGACTCCTCGTGGTCGCGGAACCAGGCGTTCCCGTTCGTGCTCGGACAGGGACAGGTCATCGCCGGGTGGGACCAGGGTGTGGTCGGGATGCAGGTGGGTGGGCGTCGTGAACTGATCATCCCGCCGAGCCTGGCCTACGGGGCCCAGTCGCCGGGCTCCGGGATCGCCGCCAACGACACGCTGATCTTCATCGTCGACCTGGTGAAGATCAACTGATCCGCCCGTGCCGGTCACTCCGATGCGGGTGACCGGTCTCCGATCGCCGGGCCCGCTTCGTCCGGAATGGTCGGTGCCGAACGGGTGTTGACCACCTGACACGAATCGGAAGGGTGCGCACGATGGCGACAGTGGAACTGACCAAGGAGAACTTCGCCGAGGTGGTGTCGACGAACGACACCGTCCTGGTGGACTTCTGGGCGTCGTGGTGCGGCCCGTGCCGCACCTTCGGCCCGATCTTCGAGCAGGCCGCCGCGGACCACCCGGACCTCGTGTTCGGGAAGATCGACACCGAGGCCCAGCAGGAGCTGGCCGGTTCGTTCGGCATCCAGTCGATCCCCACGCTCATGATCCTGCGCGAACAGGTCATCGTGTTCAGCCAGCCGGGCGCACTCCCCGGGGAGGCGTTGGAGGATCTCATCGCCCAGGCGGTGGCCCTCGACATGGAAGAGGTCCACCGGGAGATCGCCTCGGGGCAGCACGACCACGACCACGACCGCTAGTCGGGTCGTCGTCGCCCCGGGTCGCGGAGGGCTCAGGCGCCCGGTCCGCTCCGGTTCATCCGAGCCATCAACAGCCGCTCCAGAAGGTGGACCAGCCAGGCGATCACGGTGATGGTGATGGCGCCGGCCAACACCGGGAAGAACAGGAAGCGCACCCCGTGGTCGCTCGGGACCAGGGCGATGATCATCGCCGTGGCGGCTCCCGGCGGGTGGAGCGCATGGGCGAGCCGCATCAGTACGTAGGCGAGCGCGACGGCGCATCCGGCGACCAGCGCCGGGCGGTCGCCCAGCAGCGTCACCGCCGCGAACCCGGCGAAGGCACCGAGGAACTGGCCGGCGATCACGTTCCACGACCGGGCGATGTCGAGGCCGGGGAGGGAGTAGAGCACGACCGTCGAGGCGGCCAGGGAGGCCACCAGCAGCGGCAGGTGGTCGGTGGTCGTCTGCTCGTTGATGAAGACGAGTGCCCACACCGTGACGCCGATGGCGGCCGTGTCGATGACGGAGAGGGTCATGAACCCGTGTTCGACGGGGGTCACGGCGCGGGCGATGAGGGAGGACCCCGGGGAGGTCCTCGACATCCCCGGGCCCGTCCGGTCCCCTGTCCCCGTCGGGTCCCCGGCCGCCCCCGGGGGGTCCCCGGTCGTGTGGTCCCCTGGCTTCGGACCGGCGTCACTCGGGTCTGGCTCGGGCCGCGGGTCCATCGGCCAAGGATACGGGCGGCGCGGTCGTGTCCACGACCCGGAGTTCAGCCCCGTCGGCTGCCCACCGTCACCTCGATGGCCGCAGGCTCACTCGCCGGGATCCCGGTCCGGTGGCCCGCTGCGCCGGCCACCGTCCCGACCGTCCCGACCGGCGCGTGCGTCCCGACCCGGTCCGGCTCGGCCAACTCGACGAAGGCCATGACGCTGAAGCAGACGAAGAAGACCGGCTCGACGAAGGCACCCATCCGATCGGTCAGGTAGGCGAGTGCGAGGAACGGGTAGGCGGCCACCAGCGCCCTCCCGGTCCAGCGGATGGTCCGGGTGGTCGGGCGCTCGACGGACCGGGTGCGCTGCCAGGCCAGATAGACGGCGACGGTCGCCGTGGCGAACTCGGCGATCCCCGCCAGCACGTGGACGTAGTGGTGGGGCGGGAGCGCGAGCCGCCATTCGGCCGAGCGGCACGCGGCGCTGATGCCCTCGGGGCACACGTAGGCGAAGTGTCCGCCGACGGCGCCCGAGGCGGCGTACGCCACGACCCAGGGCCACTCGGCACGTGGTCCCGCCGGCCCCCGCCGACCTCGCAGGAGGAGCGCGGCGATCAGCACGAGACCAGCCGCCAGGTCGAGGTGCTGGAGCAGGGAGGCGTCCGGCCGGCCGGTGGCCTCGAGGTCGCTGAACAGCTCGTCCGGTGTGGTCATCAGGTGGGTGTGCAGGGCGACGACGATCCACCAGTTGTAGAGGGCGATGCCGCCCGTTCCGATGGCGATGGCGGCGGGCCGCCGCCATGCCGCCGGTGGCCGGGTCTCGTCCGTCGCTGGCCGTCGCCCTGCCACCGCCGGCCCGGACTCCTCCGCCCCGGGAGTGGGGGGCCAGGTGGTGTTCCTACTGTGTGCACTTCCAATCCGCATGATTCGACCTCCTTCCGCCTGCGCCCCTCTGGTGACCGTCCCTTCAGTTCACCTGTATCGAACGCTTGGCCAGACCGAACTGGTAGCCCTCGACGGTGGTCTCGACCGGCCCGTCGGGACTGGTCGCGGCCCCCAGGGTCACGAACAGGGGGACGAAGTGTTCAACAGTCGGATGGGCGTACGGCATTCCCGGGGCGCGCCGCTCGTAGTCGGCCAGTGCGTCGAGGTCGCCGGAGGCCAGTGTCTCGGCGGCCCAGTGGTCGAACTCCGCGGACCACGCCGGGACCACGTTGTCGACGAACGCCTCACGACCCAGGTAGGGCAGGCCGTGGGTCATGAACCCGGACCCGATGATCAGGACCCCCTCGTCGCGCAGCGGGCGCAGGCGTCGGCCGAGTTCCAGCAGGCGGGCGGGGTCGTGCGTGGGGATGCTGATCTGGAGCACGGGCACGTCGGCGTACGGGTACATCACCTTCAGCGGGACCCAGGCACCGTGGTCGAGGCCCCGGACGGTGTCCCGCTCCACCGGCTCGCCGTCGGGCAGGACCGCGGTGATCCGCCCGGCGAGCCAGGAGGCGTCGGGCGTCGGGTAGGTCATGGTGAAGTACCGGGAGGCGAATCCCCCGAAGTCGTAGACCAGCGGGACGGCGGGACCGGTTGCCGAGATCCGCAGGGGGGCGTGCTCCCAGTGCGCGCTGATCATCAGCACGGCCCTGGGCTTCACCAGTGCCTGGGACCAGGCGAAGAGCTCGCTGATCCACAGCGGGTCGTCGAAGAGCGGGGGCGCTCCGTGGCTCAGGTAGAGGGCGGGCAGCGGGCCGGCCCCCGGTGTCCACTCCACCTGATCGTGGCTGGACGGCGCCGTGTCGGCCAGGAAGGCGTCGAACGCCGCTCCCGGGTTCGGTGCAAGCATCGGTGAGGCCACGGCGCACGATCCTCTCCGGCGATCCGG
>Ga0302196_10003781_pt1 | contig 13850 bp, 9 predicted proteins | sample II_Bog_N1_3_FD_198794 | JGI IMG/M metagenome (GOLD analysis project Ga0302196, IMG submission 198794) | Peat permafrost microbial communities from Stordalen Mire near Abisko, Sweden - II_Bog_N1_3 | ecosystem: Environmental > Terrestrial > Soil > Wetlands > Peat | place: Sweden: Abisko, Stordalen...
GCCGGCGATGATGCGGTTGCGGCGGGGGAAGTGGCGCGATTGCGGTTCGGTCCCGGGCGGCGCTTCCGTGATCACCGCGCCGGCCAGGGCGATGCGGCGTTGCAGGTCGGCGTTTTCGGCCGGGTAGGGCACGTCGAGCCCGCCGGCGGTGGCGGCGACGGTCCGTCCGGTGCGCAGGGCGCCCTCATGCGCGGCGGTGTCGATGCCGCGGGCGAGGCCTGAGACCACGACCAGGCTGCGGGCCAGGTCGGTCGCCAGCGCCTCGGCGACGCGTTGGCCGTTGGCCGAGGCGTTGCGTCCGCCGACGATGGCCACGGCCTTGGCAGACAGGGCGGCGGGATCGCCGGCGACCGCGAGGCACGGCGGCGCGTCGTCCAGCATGGCCAGCAAGGGCGGGTAGTCGGGGTCGTCCAGGAACATCAGACGGCCGCCGATCTTGCGGGTCTGGTCGATTTCCCGTCGCGCCTCGCCGGGGGCCGGAATGGCGGGCGGGGTCGGGCGTCCGCCGGCCTTGGCCAGGCGGGGCAGGGCCTCCAGCGCCGCCGTGGCAGAGCCGAAGCGCGCCAGCAGGCGGCGATAGGTGACCGGGCCAACCCCCTCGGACCGCACCAGGCGCAGCTTGTCGATCTCGGTGTCGGCCACGGGGACGCAATCCTTCCGAACCGCCGGCGTCTTTGCCGGTGGGCCAGCACGACGTCCGGAACCGAGCGTCAGGCGGCGATCCTATCACTAACACGCAATTCGCTAAGAATTGGTTAACGGGACCGGCTCGGCGCCGCGGTTAGGGCCCATCCGGGAACAATCAATTCGGGTTGAGCGCCACGCGGGCCTTCGCACGCCATGACGAGGTGGGTGATGCCGCGCAAAACCCGAAGCTGTTATTCCCGGACAGGACCTTACCGCCGGATCAAGGTGCCTGGCCCGGCTTCCGTGAACAGTTCCAGCAAACACGCATGCGGCACCCGGCCATCCAGGATCACCGCGCCGCGGACCCCCTGGCGGACCGCATCGACGCAGCATTCCACCTTCGGGATCATGCCGCCGGTTATTGTGCCGTCCGCGATGCGCGCCTCGACGTCCTGCACGCTGAGTTCGGTGATCAGGTTTTTGTCCTTGTCCAGCACGCCCACGACATCGGTCAACATCAACAGCCGGGTCGCATTGAGCGCGCCGGCCACCGCGGCGGCGACCGTATCGGCGTTGATATTGTAGGTCTGCCCGTCGGCATCCACGCCCACCGGTGCGATCACCGGCACCAGCCCGCCGCCGGTCAGGGCATGGATCACCCGCACATCCACCGCCGACGGCTCGCCGACGAAGCCCAGGTCGAGCGCGCGCTCGATATGGCTGTCGGGATCCTTCTTGGTGCGGGTCAGTTTCCGGGCCCGGATCATGCCGCCATCCTTGCCGCTGACGCCGACCGCGAGCGCGCCCGCTTTCGTGATCAACCCGGCCACGTATTTGTTGACTGTGCCGGCGAGCACCATTTCGACCACCTCGACCATCGCCGCGTCGGTGACCCGCAGCCCGTCGATGAAGGTGGACTGGATCGCCAGCCGCTTGAGCATGGCGTTGATCTGCGGGCCGCCGCCATGCACCACGACCGGGTTGATGCCGACCTGCTTCAGCAAGGCGATGTCGCGGCCGAATTCCTCGGCCAGGGATTCCTCGCCCATGGCGTGGCCGCCATATTTCACCACAACGGTGGCGCCGGCATAGCGGCGCAGGAAGGGCAGGGCCTGGGCCAGGACGCTGGCCCGTTCGGTGGCCGCGGCGATGTCGGAAGGGGTGCTCATGGCGCGCGTTTAGGGCGGGGCGGGCCCGGGGGTCAAGGTGCTGTGGACGAGATACGGCATGGGGCGGTGGTGGCGGTGAGCCGGGACCGGGTGGAGGGGCGCAATAAGCTATCACCTGCCGCCCCAAATCCTGGCAAAACACCCTATGGCATCTGCGCGGCGAACCGATTGACTGTTGTACTGACAGCATTGATGCGAGGGCTGGACACGCCGGCGCCTGTCACCCGATTGAACGTCCAAGCACCCGTTCCGGCCGCGCTCTGCAGCGCGAATACGGTCAGGCCGAATTCGGAACCGGCCGAATCCAGGACCGCCATCACCATCTTCACCTGCGTGCGGCCCGCCAGCGTGCAACCAGGTCCAATCATTTCATCATCGACTGAGAACGTCACGTGGCCGGACGCGTCCCGATTGAGCGACAATACCACCGAGCTCCCCAACGCCAGACCTCCCGGGCGATTGTCCGCCAAGCCGTGATTATTGAGGAAACGGTTCCATCCTTTCGGCGAATAGGAAACACCAGCTTCGATCTGGTCGCCAAACCCCACGTAGAACGCAAGATAGCCGCTGCCATATTGGGCCTGAGCCGGTAAGCTGAGCTGCGCCTGAATGCCGTCCATGGCCGTCGGTGAGCGTAGTACGATTGCTTCCGCACTCGTTTCGAACGCCATGGCACATCACCTTGTCAGCGTAATGTCCTGTCAAAGTGTCACGGCCCTTATCACGACCAACCGTCCATGTCCACCGGAATGCGGGATCACCATTTCCGGGCTGGTTCGGCGTACGGGGGCGGCGCCATGTCGCGACAGCCACGTGTCAACCACGCGGCCGGCCGCCTGGCGGCGCCAGGATCAGCCTCGACCATCGCAGCCGCGGCAACTTCCAATCCCCGGACGGGTCAAGGCCGGGGGCACCTGCACCTGCCTCCCGGCCTCAATCCGTTACGCGGCCCTGCCTGCAAACGGAGGAGAGCCTGCCGTCTAAGCCGGTGCCACCGCCCGCTGCCGAGTGGCCGTGTTCTGCGCTTTCATCTCGTCATCCCAGGGACCCGGGAATTTGCCCAGGCCGACGACATCGGGCGCGAACACCTCGGACTGGCGCGGCCATTGTTCGCGCGGCAGTTCGTACGACACTTCCAGCCCGTTGCCGTCGGGATCGCGGAAGTAAATCCCCAGCGACAGCCCGTGATCGACGATGCGGTCGATCTTCACGCCCTTTTCCTTCAGCCGCGCATAGGCGGCCGCCAGATCGTCCAGGCTGTGCATCATCCACGCGAGGTGGTTCAGCCCGACCTGGCCCTTCTGTTGCAACGGGGCATCGTCGCCGACCTGCATCAGCGCCACCTCGTGCGACTTTTCCGTATCGGCGGACATGAAGGCGGCCCAGCCGGGGCGGTAATGGTAGCAGTGGAGCCCCAGAACGTCCTCGTAGAACTGGCGGGACCGTTCGGCGTTGCGCACGTACAGGTTTACATGGCCGAGATGGCCGGGTCGAAAACTCATGGTTCAAGCCTCCTCTGTGGTGTCGTCGCGGGCCAGGAAATCCCGCACGCGGTCCATGACTTCGTTCTTGGGGTATATCGCGTTCAGCACCCGGGCCCGGGTCAGCGGGTCGCTGGCGAAGAACCGTTCATACAGCACCTGGCGGCTGCCGAAGCTGCTGCCGGCCACGTCCCAGGCGAGGCGGAACAGTTTCACCCGATCGCGCGCGGGCGAACCGTCGGTCGCCAGGTACTGCGCGATATGCTCCGCCAGCGGACCGCTGAAATCCTTTTCACTCGGCGTGATCATGAAGCTGGACGACCCGAGCAGATGGAGGATTTCGATCATGCGGGGGTAGGCGGTCATGAAGAGGTTGCGGGTGCTCTCGATCGGCAGGGCGGCCGGGCACATCACCCCCCATTCGTTCAGTTCCGCATCCGCCTCACCCGCGCGCATGCAGGCCCGCATCAGCACGGTTTGCAGCATCAATTCGCCAAGCCGGTCCTCGACATGCGGCAGATGCTTGTTCCCCAGCGCTTCGGTCATCAGCAGGGCAATACCCAGCACGAACTCGCATTTCGCCAGGTTTTTTGCGGTACCCTGATGCGCCGAATGGGTGGACTGGCTGGTGATCTGCGCGGTGTTGTTCAGCCGGTCCACATCGCCCAGCAGGAACACCCGTTCCCACGGCACCTTGACGTCGTCGAAGAAGACGATGCAGTCCATTTCCTCGAACCGCGAGGCCAGCGGCTGGTCGAAATGCGAGCGTCCCTGGTCGAAACTGTCCCGGCACAGAAACCGCAGCCCCGGCGTGCCGCAGGGAATGGAGAAGTTCATCACGAAGGGGTTATGGCCGGTGGTGTGCTGCGCGGCGCGCGGCGAATAGACCGCGATTTCGTCGGAGAACGGTCCCAACGTCGCCAGCACACGCGCCCCGCGGACGACAATGCCCGAGTCGGTTTCCTTCATCACCCGCAGCGCGGTGCCTTCCTCCAGGTTGAAGATGCCGGAGACGGTGCGGCTGCGCTGCAGGTTGATCAGCGAATGGGTCAGCACCAGGTCGTTGTCGCGGATATGGCGGTAGTAGCGGCGCATGTTGTCGCCGAACTCGGGCCGGCCCTGGCCAAAGTAATCCGCCGCCCCGGCCCAGGCGGCGAAGGTGACGTTCATGAAATCGGGCGAGCGGCCCATCATCCCGCAGGTCGATCGCGCCCAGTTCAGCATCATCACCCGCCGGCGCACCAGGTCTTCGCGGGTACGCGGGATGATGAAGGACAGGCCGCAGGGATCGCCGCCCTCGGGCGGGACATAGGTCATTTCGGCGCGCGTTTTCGCGTCGTATTGCATGTCGTACAGGCCGGCGATGGTCTCGGCGCTGCGCCGCAAGGCCAGGTGGGTGGTGACATCGGCCACGCGTTCGCCGTTCAGCCAGACCTCGCGTTCCTGTTCGCGAAGTCCGTTCAGGTATTGCTGGCCGGTGCGCGCGGGCATGGGGGATCCTCCGATGGCCCGGTGGTCGCGCCGGGACGCCAGAATTCACGTCCGGCCGGGTGCGGTCAAGCCGGTTCGTCGGCGCCGGGTGACGATAATGCCCGCTTACAAATGAGCGGACATGCTCAGGATGATCTGCCGCTGCACCGGTGGCCCGGCGGTTTCCACCAGTTGCGACTGGTTGAACTGCTGCGCGGTCAGCGCCACGGTCAGGCTGTCGGTCACCCGATAGCCAATCCGCGCATTCATCGTGATATAGTTGTCGATGTTGACGGCATTCAGCGCGGTGCGGGCCGGGTTCAGCCGGAAATCGAGATAGCTCGACTGCCAGCGCGACCGCAGGTCCAGCTCCCAGTTGTCCCGCGCATAGCCGATCCCGCCGGTCAGCACATGATCGGGCGTGCTGTGCGCGTAGTCCACCGTGCCGGTCAGCACCGGTCCCTGCCCCAGCGGCGTGTGGTTGGTGGTGGAGACCAGCGCGTAACGCGCATTCCAGCGAAACCCGGAGTCCGCGTGGCCCTTAAGCTCCAGTTCCATCCCGGCGGCCGTGCTGTAGCCGACATTGTCGGAGAAAAAGACCGGCGCATGGACCGCGGAAAAACTCAGCAGCGCGCCAAAGGGCCACGAAATGATATCGTCGATCCGCTGCGCAAACAACGCAGTCCGCAGCACCGACCCGATCGCGGGCCGGCCGCGGTCGTAATCGACCTCGGCGTTCCAGACGATCGAGGGCGCAAGGTCGGGCCGTCCGGCATAGCTGACGAAGGGATTGTACAAGCCGGCGGGAACCTGCAGCGCATATTCCAGCAAGGTCGGCAACTGCACACCGCGCGCGAGGCTCAACCGCAATGTGTCCTCATCCGTCAGCTTCCACACCAACCCCGAGTTGAAACTCGGCTCTGTCAAGGTCGTGGCATTATAGGCCGCGGTCGTCAGGCCCGAGGTCGGCAGCAGGGTGCCGGCGAAGTGCAGCAGCAGATGATCGACCCGGACGGCATTGGTCAGCGCGAGGGAGGGCGTCATCTGCCAGTCCCACATCAGGCTGGCCGCGTAGATGTCGTTGCTGATCCTGCCCAGGATCAGGCTGCCCGAGTCGTCGGCGTTGCGGCGGAACTCCAGACCCAGCCGGGCGCTGTGACCGGTGCCCAGTTTCATCAGGTCGCTGGCTTCGAACACGTAGGTGGTCTGATACTCGCCGAACGTCAGCGGCCCCTGGTTCGCCAGGCCGATATCGTAAAGGCTCACCCGCGCATCGCTGCGGTATCCCGACAGGCCGAGCAGGCCCAGCGCGGTATCGGCGCGCACGCCGGCGCGCAGTGACGTGCCGGCCAGGGTCTCGGTCTGGAACACGCCCGGCGGTGCCTGGTCGGGCAGGCGGGTGTCGCCGATGCTGCCGTCGGCGAAGACTTCCACGTTTGGCGTCACCTGCCAGCGCCCGTCGGTGTTGAAGGTGCCCGTGAAGGGCGCTTCACGCGCCTGATGATCGCCCGCGGACAGGTTGCCTTGCGGGTCGTCGTTGGCTCTGCGGGGATTGCGGTCACGATCATCGCAGCCAGCAAACAGCCGCGCCGCCGATCGTAAGCCATCATGCCGCGCATCACCGTCACACTGGTCCCATATCGCCGATGCGAGGATCGTTAGTTGCAAACATTTAAGAAACCATTAATCGGTCCTGCGCCTGGAATTTATTCGGTGCGTCGGTAACGATTGGTTAATCCTGCACCGCTAGGCTCCCGCGTCACAATGCTGGCCGATTTCCTGTCTGTTCACGATCTTCGCCTGTTCAACGCGGCCGTGGTGGCCAGCCTGCTGCTGAGTCTGGCAACGATGCTGTGCCTGCCGCCGGTTCAGGCCGGGCGCGGCCGGCAGACCCTGGTTCAGACGGCGCTCGCGGGCTCGCTGCTGGGCGGGTCGGTCTGGATCGCCTTTGGCCTTTCGCTGCGCGGGTTCTTCCCATACCTGACCACCGCTGTGCCGCCGTTCAGCGCGATCCTGTCGATCGCCCTGGCCGTCACCGGCGCGACGGCTGCGCTGGCGATCGCCGTCTATGGCGACCGCAGCGCCCGCAACACGCTGCTGTCTGGCTCGATGCTATCGGCCTCCACGTCGTGCATGCTGTTTGTCGCCATGAGCGGGGTCGCCGCGCCCCTGGTGCTGGGCTACGACCTCGCGGATGTCATTGTCGCGATGGTCGGCGGCACGTTGCTGTGCGGGCTGGGGCTGCGGCGGGTGCGCCAGGCTCCGACCCGGGTCCGTATGATTCTGCCAATTGTCCTGGTCGCCCTCACCGTGCCGCTGCTCGAAATCGCCTCCCTGGCCTCGATCCTGCCCTTTGCGGATTGGGAAGCGGCCTCGGCGACCCCCGGCGCACTGGCGTTTCGGCCGCTGACCGTCGTGTTCCTGTCCGAATTCGTCGCCGTGCTGGCGCTGACCCGTGTCGGCTCCGTCGTCGATCGCCAGGCGGCTGCCAGGACGGTGCGGGAGAACGACCGGTTGCGCCAGCTCACCGACAGCACCTTCGAAGGCCTCGTGGTCCACCGCTCGGGGCGGGTGCTGGATGCCAACACGGCATTCTGCAAGCTGGTCGGGCTGGCGGCGGCTTCGGTCAAGGATCGCCCGCTGACCGACTTTGCGCCCGGGTTCGTCGCCATGCCGTCGTCCCAGCCGGTCGAACTGGCGCTCGACACCGCCGACGGCACCGTGATCCCGGTCGAGATGCTCTCGCGCACCATCAATTTCGGTGACGGCGACGCCGAGGTCGTGGCGGTCCGCGACATCCGCGAACGGCGCGCGGCCGAACAGAGCCAGCGCGATCGTCAGCGCGTCCAGGCGCTGCAGCGCGAAACCGAGGAAGCCCGCGAACGCCAGCGCATCGCCGAGGAAGCCAGCAGAGCAAAATCCGCCATCCTGGCGATGATGAGCCACGAGATACGCACGCCGATGAATGCGGTGTTGGGCCTCGCCGCCTCGTTGCTGGATGAGTCCCTGCCGCCAGAACAGTGGGAGGTGGTTGCCGCGATCCGCGATTCGGGCGACAGCCTGCTGCGGATTCTGAACGATGTCCTGGATTTCTCGCGCCTCGATGCCGGCAAGATGACATTCGAACAGGCGCCCTTCTCGCCGGCGACCCTCACCCATGAAGCGCTCAGCGTGCATGGTCCGCGCGCCGCCGCCAAGGGCCTGGCGTTCGACGTGAGCAGCGAGGCAAGCTTGCCGCCGGTCCTGCTGGGGGACGCGGGACGGATCCGCCAGGTGCTGCACAACCTGGTGTCCAACGCGGTCAAATTCACCGACACGGGATCCGTGACCCTTCGGGCCCGCTGCATCGAACAGTCGGCCGATCGGGCGGTGATCGAATGGGACGTGCAAGACACCGGGATCGGCATTCCCGCGAACAAGCTGGGCAGCCTGTTCGACGCCTTTGTGCAGGCCGATGATTCGATCACCCGCCGTTTCGGCGGGTCGGGCCTGGGCCTCGCCATCAGCCGGCAACTGACTGAGCAGATGGACGGGCAGATCGGGGCCAACTCCGTGTCAGGACAGGGCAGCCGCTTCTGGTTCCGGCTCACTTTGGCGGTGCCGGCGGACCAGCCGGCCGCTCAGCCCGACCCGGCGACAACCGAACATCGGCTGATGACCCTGCTGGCGGGGCGCGGCGGTCCCATCCGGGTGCTGCTGGCCGAGGACGACCCGACCAACCAGTTCGTCTTTGCTCGCATGCTGAAGAATTCGCCGATCGTGGCCGATGTCGCCAATGATGGGCGGGAAGCGCTCAGTCTCGCGGCGCAGACCGCCTACGATGTGGTGTTCATGGACATGCGGATGCCGGAAATGGATGGCTTGGAGGCGGCGCGGACCATTCGCCTTGGGACCGGTCCGTGCCGCGACGCGCCGATCGTGGCGCTGACCGCCAATGCCTTCGCCGAGGACATGGCGGCTTGCCAGGCCGCCGGCATGACCGGTTTCGTCGCCAAGCCGATCAGCAAGCACCGGCTGCATGAGGCTCTGGTGCAGGCGCTGACCCCCGGCCTGGTCCCGCTGGACGGGATCGGCCGGCAGGCGGCCTGGCACGACGCAGGATTGCCGCGGACGCCAGGCGGCCGCGGATATTTCGTGGCCAACCGGCCCTGTTAACCTTTGGTTAGTGTCCGCCCCTTACTGATGACGACGGCAGGCGAAGGATGGGGCTGACATGACGGTCCAGGCGGACGAAGCCGGCCGATTGGGCGGATCAGGCGCGGTCTCGCCGCGACCGGACCGCACCTGGCGCGACACGCCGCTCGTTCGGCGATCGGCGGGGACGGCACTGCTGCGCATGCCGCCGCGGGCCGTCGCGGTGACGCGGCACGGCGGGCAGCCGGCACGGCCGAACGGCAAGCCGGCCAGGTTGATCTGGGCCGGCCTGATCGCTCTGGGTGTGCTGGTCGCCGGCACCACGACGTTCCTGGTCTTGCAATTGCGGAACGGTGCGCTGGTGGAAGCGGACCATGAACTGCGGAGCCTTGCGCTGATTCTGGCCGACCAGGCGGAGCGGTCGTTCGAGGCCGTCGATCTGGTGCAGTCAACCTTCCTGGAAGTCTTGCAGACCGAGGGTATCGAGACGTCCGAGGCTTTCCGGCAACGCATGTCCGGCCGCGAGGTGGCCAAGGAACTCGACGATCACGGCAGCGCGCTGCCGCAACTCGATGTGATCGGGCTGGTCGATGCCAGTGGCGCGTTCATCAACGTCTCCCACAACTGGCCACCGCCCAAGGTCATCATAGCCGACCGGCCGTATTTCAAGGCGCTGCAGGCGGATCCCCACCGGACGACGGTGGTCAGCGACCCGATCATCAACCGCATCACGCACACCCTGGCCGTTGTGGTCGCGCACCGGGTGTCGCGCAAAGATGGCGGGTTCCTGGGCATCACCTTCGCGGGCGTGCTGATGTCCTATTTCGAGAAACTGTACCAGACCGTGGTGAACCGGCCGGATATGTCCATCGCGCTGTTCCGCAACGACGGCGTGCTGCTGGCCCGCTATCCGCATCCCGCCGAGAGCATCGGGCAGTCCTTTGCCACCGGGGGGATCGTCGACCATGTGATCGCGGGCGGTTCGGACACCGCGGTTATGCAGATCACGAGCCGGATCGACGGACTGGAAAGACTGATCGCGGGTCAGGCTCTGGCCCACTACCCGATGATTGTGTCGGTCTCGGCGACCGTGCAGTCGATCCTGCTGCCGTGGCGCAAGCAGGCGATCTATCTGATCGGCGCAGCGACGATCCTGGAAATGGTGGTGATGGCCGTCGGCGTGCTGATGCAGCGGCAGTTGCGCAGCCAGGGCATGCTGGCCGAAGCCAGAGCCGCCCACGCCGAAGCGGAGGTGGCGCGGCGTGGCGCGGAGGCGGAAGTGGCGCTGGCGCATGAGCGGGAGCGGGCGGACCGCGACCAGCGGATCCAGCACGTCCGGTTCGGTGCCGCGCTGGCCAACATGTCGCAGGCGCTGTGCATGTTCGACGCCTCGGGTGGCCTGGTGGTGGCCAACCGCCGTGTGAGTGAGATGTTCGGCCTGCCGCCGCCCGAGGTCGTCCCCGGGATGACCCTCGCCGGCATGGGCCAGGTGCTGGCGGCAAAATCCAACCTTCGCCCCTCAGACGCCGAAACCATGTGCCGCAATCTGGCTCGTTTGCAGACCGAGGGCAAGCGTGCGGCCGATGTCCGGGAACTGGAGGACGGCCGCAGCCTGGCGGTGAACTTCGCCCCGATGGAGGACGACGGCTGGCTGGTGACGATGGAGGACATCACCGAACGCCGGATGGTCGAGGCGAAGATCGCCCATATGGCCCACCACGACGCGCTGACCGGGCTGCCGAACCGCGTCCTGTTCCACGAGCGGCTGCGCGAAGCGGTCGCCCGCAGCCGCCGCGGTGAACCCTTTGCCGTCCTCTTCCTCGATCTGGACCGGTTCAAGGCGGTCAACGATACGCTTGGCCATCCGGTCGGCGATGCCCTGCTGCGAGCCGTCACCACCCGGCTGATGCGCCAGGTGCGCGAGATCGATACGGTCGCCCGGCTGGGCGGTGACGAGTTCGCCATCGTGCAGTCCGACATCGGTGAACCGGGCGATGCATCAGTGCTTGCGACCCGCGTCATCGCGGTGGTGAGCGCACCCTATGAACTCGACGGCCAGCAAGTCTCGATCGGGACGAGCATCGGCATCGCCATCGTCCCGGACGACGGGGAGGATCCGGACCAGATCCTGAAGCACGCGGATATGGCGCTGTACCAGGCCAAGGCCGATGGACGCGGCCGTTATCGCTTCTTCGAGCCCGGCATGAATGCGCGCATGCAGGCGCGCCGGACTTTGGAACTGGACCTGCGCAAGGCGCTGGACAACCACGAATTCGAGGTCTTCTATCAGCCTTTGATGAATCTCCAGACCCGTTCGGTCTCCGGGTTCGAGGCCTTGCTGCGCTGGCGCCACCCCGACAGGGGTCTGGTGGCGCCATCGGACTTCATCCCGATCGCCGAGGAGGTCGGCCTGATCGAGCCGCTGGGCGACTGGGTCCTGCATCGCGCCTGCCGCGACGCCATGACCTGGCCGGGCAGACCGAAGGTCTCGGTGAATGTCTCGCCGGTCCAGTTCGGCAGCGGCACCCTGCTGGCCGATGTCACCGCCGCCCTGGATCAGTCCGGGTTGCAGCCGGACCGGCTCGAGTTGGAAATCACCGAAACCGTGATGCTGGACGATACGGATGCGGTGCTGATGACGCTGCACCGGATCCGCGAGCGCGGCGTCGGCGTCGCGCTGGACGATTTCGGCACCGGCTATTCCTCCCTGAGTTACCTGCGGCGCTTTCCCTTCACCAAGGTGAAGATCGACCGTTCCTTCATCGAGGGGCTCGGCAACGGCGGCGACTGCAACGCCATCGTCGCCGCCGTCACCAACCTGTGCGAGACCCTCGGCATGACGACCACCGCCGAAGGCGTGGAAACCATCCATCAACTGAAGCAGTTGTACGCGTGGCGCTGTACCGAGGCGCAGGGTTACCTGTTCAGCCGGCCCTGTCCGGCCGGTGACGTGGCGGCGTTGTATGAACGGCTGAACCAGCCCGCTCTGGTCGAATGGGGTTGATCACGGGACCGGCGGGTGGAACTGCGGCGCCTCGGTTCGGTCATGCAGGCCGTAATCGCGGACGATGCGCACGTCCAGCCGCCGGCTGCCGTTTGGTCCGGACCAGGCCGCCATCGCCGCCTCATCCCGCCACCATAGCACCGCGAGGCGGCTGTCCGGGACGGTGATGCCCGCGAACAGATCCCAGTCGATCAGCCCCTCGGCTGCGGCTGGCGCATCCGTCGCGGGGGCATCGATCACCGAGACCGCGCGTGCCGGCCCGACCTCGGTGGTATCCAGCCGGTGCTGCGCCAGGGTGATGCCCCGGTCGCGCACGACCTCACCGACCCGCAGGTGGTATTCACGGAAAACCTCGGTGCGGCCGGCGGTCTGCACCGCGTAGTGGCCGCCATGGGTGCGCCAGCGGATGACCGCTTTCTCATCGCGCCACAGCGACAGCGAGAGCAGGCGGCCGGGGTGGCGCCGGCTGTTGAAGCGGCGGTTGTCCAGGAACCCCTCGATCCGCAGCAATTCCGGCCGCAGCACACCGGCGTGCCGCAGGTAATCGTCCCAGCGTTCGGGGCGAGGCTCGACTTCGAACAGGACAGCGAACATGGTTCGGACTGTGCACGCGGCGGCCCGCCGGCTCAAGCGCGGACGCGGCGGGGGCGGCCGCAGGGTTTTGAGAGGGTTGACACCATGCCAGACCGCCTGACCACCGCCATCGGCGGCCTGACCCTGCCCAACCCGGTGATCTGTGGCGCCGGCGAGCCGGTGATGACCGAGGCCGGCATTCGCGCCGCCTTGCGCGCCGGAGCCGCGGGCGTGATTGCGAAGTCGGTGAACGAAAACCCGGCGGGCGGGCGGCAACTCGACAAAGCGGATTACGTGTTTTTGGACGGTATGGGAGCGCCGGCGGGGCAGGGGGTGTCGCTCTTCAACCGTTCGGGCCTGTCGCAGCGCGACGCCGCGGACTGGTTCGCCGCAATTGCCGCGATCGACCGCGATGTTGCGCGCGACGGGCGATTCGTGGCGGCCTCGATCGTCTATGCGTCAGCCGAGGGTGCGGTCGCCATCGCCGGCCAGGCGCGTTCGGCGGGGCTGCGGGTGTTCGAACTGAACGTCGGCGCCCCGCATGCCGCCGAGGCCGCCCCCGGCGCGATCGTCCAGGAGACCGACCCCGTTCGGCTGCGTGCCCTGGTTGAAGCCGTGCGCATCGCGACCGGGGGGATGCAGGTGTGGGTCAAGCTCACCGGCCTGTCCGCCAATCTGCCGGCTCTGGCCGTCGCCGCGCGGGACGGCGGGGCGGACGCGGTTTGCATGATGGGCCGCTTCATGGCGCTGGTGCCGGACCTGGACACCCTGCTGCCGGCGCTGGGCACCGCGGCGGCCTATGGCGGCGGCTGGGCGCTGCCGATCGTCTGCCGCTTCCTGGCTCTGAGCCGGCGCGCCGCCGGTCCGGATTTCCCGCTGCTGGGCACGAACGGCGTGCGCTCCGGCGGTGACGTGGCGCGGATGGCGCTCGCCGGTGCCTCGGCGGTGGAGGCGCTGTCGGTCGTTATGCACGAGGGCTTTGGTGGCCTGACCCGGATAGTCGCTGAGCTGGACAGTTTTCTTGCGGAACGCGGCCTGCGTTTTGCGGATCTGGTCGGACGGGCCGCCGATGGGCTGCACGCTTATGCCGAACAGCCGGAGGCGACCGGCCGCTGGCGGGATTTTGTCCCGCCGGAGACGTTGGCGGACGGTTAGGCGACACCCAACCAGCCGGCCGGTGGGCCCCCTTCCATCCAGGTCGTGGCTCACCCCCCGGTCAGCACGAATCAGGACGGCGGGGCCAGCCGCTGCCGGCCCCGTGCGTGACGTCGCGATCGCGTTCACAGCCGGGGTCAGGGCGGGACGGTCGGCCACAGCGCCTCGGCTTGCGCCTCCACGGCCGCCCAGCCCTCGTTCGCGCGCCACGACGGATCGGTGAACCAGGCGGTCAGC